>Ga0302160_10000038_pt1 | contig 33244 bp, 4 predicted proteins | sample I_Fen_E1_3_FD_193506 | JGI IMG/M metagenome (GOLD analysis project Ga0302160, IMG submission 193506) | Peat permafrost microbial communities from Stordalen Mire near Abisko, Sweden - I_Fen_E1_3 | ecosystem: Environmental > Terrestrial > Soil > Wetlands > Permafrost | place: Sweden: Abisko...
TATACATGCGACTAAAACAGATGTAAAGTTTAGTCAAAAGAAAGCTAAAGATATTAAAAGAATATGATCAACCTAACTTAGTACCAAAAACTTAACTAAATTTAATCATTAAAGCAAGAGATTACTCAAGAGCAAGTTCTCTCGGAAATAAACCCGTTAAACTCAAGGAAATTTATTTGTATTTTCAACGACAAACTTATGTAGTATTACATACAGTCCCTGACACAAAGCGCGAACCGGAGAAACCGACTCGCGCTTTGCACAACAGATAAACATATAATAGAAAGGTTATTTCATTTCTTTTTCCAACTGTTCTACCGTTTCGGGCAACGCTACAATTTTATTGGTTTTTGCATCTACCAGAATCAGCGTTGGAGTAGCCAGCACAAAATAAGCTGTGGCTTCCGCACTTCGGATTCCTTTCTCGGCACGCTTGTGTTTAAAGGCCGGATAGTCTATCACTGCTTTGTTCCATGCAGAAATTTCGGTATCAGTTTCGTCCATACTGATAGCAAAAACATCCATCATATCACGGTACACAGGATTCTGATACCAGGGATAAAGTTTAGCCATCAGCTCCTTGCAATGTTGACAATCGGCCGACCAAAACATCACCAGTTTGTACTTGGCTTCCGTTTTAAAATCATGGAATTGAATCACCTTTCCGGAATTCAGCTTCCAGGGAAAATCGGGAGCCAACGAACCCGGTACCAAAGTCTCCATACCTTTCAAGCGGACTTCTATAGCCTGCCGTTTATTCGTCAGGCAATACGGATCATCCAGGTAAGGTTGCAACATTTTCATTCCCTGAGTAATATTGAAGCTTTCAAATCCTGTGTAGAAATAGTCTACCATCCATCCATATACCAAGGGGTCGCCCAGCTTGGCTTTTTCGATTGACCGTTTTCCAGCTAAAGTGAATAGAGAGTCGCGAAGTGCAACATTAGTAGCACGTGTCCCATAAAGATTTACATAGTTGTTCATCCAATCCTTCAGGTCAGAAGTTTTGGCTAACAATGGATCCTTAAAATCAATCATATCAAAAAAATGATCAACCATGTTATCCATGCGTTCTTTTTCCGTTCCATTCAAATTAAACTGTGGAACATATTGGAACTGAAAAATTCGACTCACAAAAGCATCTTCATTCAACTTGATTTGAGAAGTCAGCCATAGATTATATTCTTTCCGCCGCAACTCATACTCTTCATATCCTGTTTGGTAGAACTTGGATTTGGGTGCATCGTAATTCATCAGAAAATTTTGCAATAAAGCCAGTTGAGTCTTTTTTTTCCCATTCTCTCGCGAAAATTCAGAAAAAAGAGTATTTTCTCGTTCTCCTTTTTGATAGTAAGTACTGTCAGAATTGTTGACCGCTTTTGGTCTAGCCCATATTTCAAGGTTTTGATTTCCTATAATAATATTTTTCTCAGAAGGATAAGGAACTGCTCCTTGTTTATCTACATAATCGAAACGCAGGACAAACTGCCCAGGCAGGCGGTCTTTAGGAATGGTTAAATCGACAATTTCACCTCCGGGAATATTGTTTTTTTCAATAAAAGCTTTCAGAGCTCCGCTACCAGATAAGGGTAACAAACTAACTTTTGTAGAATAGACTCCTTTGACATGAATACGAATATTTACATCCTGTGCATTACAGAAGAATGCAAATGCGACAAAAACAAATGTCGAAAAATATTTTCTCATAACTCTTAGAACATTATTTTTAATTACTAAATTATATAGATTTGGCAAAGATAATTAAATTCCATTAAGGAATAGTATCCCGTAAACATCGAATAGGAAAGGCATATCCTCCTAGTTTTTCAATAACAGCAATTGTACTGGCAGTTGTTGTTATAGATAAGAATATTCCTTGATAGTATGTCCCCCAAGAAGGATAATATTCATTTGCAGCAGTTTGCGTACTACTCCAAAAATCACCCGCAGTTCCTCTGCCTACAAGTTTTCCTGATAATATATATCCTCCTTCGTGTAATTTTAGTTCAGAATTATACGCTTGAGCTGCTGTAGACCAATATTGAGGTTGAGCATCCACAGCTGTCCACTCCGTGCTTGTTGGTAATCTCCATCCAGAACCTAAGGATTGACATGGGTCGTTAGCAGAAATCCATCCACTATTTTCATTTCCCTCAGCTAACCATGTAGCGCGACTTGGTGTATAAGAAGTTGCCCCTATGGGTCTATATCCTTGTATTCTATTAAATTGCCAATACCAACCGGCTGCAGTCTGAGCTGTATCTGTCACCGAAGTAGCTTCTCTATCAGCGCCTAGATTTTGCGTAATCCAGCACATCGGAGCTCCAGAAATACTTGTACTGATGGTGTTATAAGTAACTGTCTTACTTTCTGCAGCTCCATTCACTCCAGTTATATGATTTATAACAAATGGATTACAAATTTTAAATTGAGTTGTCGTTGGACTATATGCAATTCCATTACTATTTTTTGCATATGCTCGTACATAATAAGTAGGTCCTTCTTTTAATCCCTGTAAGGTATTTTGAAAATCTCCAACTCCATTTTCTGTCACAAGAACACTATCTGATATTGATGGACTTGTATTTATTCTACTCCAACAAAAACCTCTTTCTGTTACAAAAGATTTCCCGTCCAGAGTTACAGTTGCATGTCCTATCGCAGCTGTTGCTGTCATTTCAGATGTGGGGAATGTTACATTAGTTACTGATGGAATTTGTGATGCAGTTGTATTTCTTAAACATCTAACATTATATGCATAACCACCAAGTTTCTCAATAGCAGCAGTTCCACTGGCCGATTTTGTTATAGATAAATAATATCCTAAATAATAAGTTCCCCAGGATGGATAATATTCATTTGCAGCAGTTTGCGTACTGCTCCAATAACTACCTTGAACTCCACGATTGGTAATTGCACCCGAATACATGTAACCCGCTGCATGAAGTTTTAATACAGAATTAAAGGCATCATTATAATTTAGCCAATATTGAGGAGCAGCACTAACGACATCCCATTCCGTTTTGGTCGGTAGTCTCCATTCGGTACCAAGTAATTGCTGACAAGGATCGGCTGCATTACTCCAATCAGAACTTTCATTTCCTTCATCCAACCATGTTTTCCAAGCATAATAGGGGGTGTAAGAAGAACCTACCGGCTTATATCCCTGCAGACGATTGAATTGCCAATACCAACCGGCTGAAGCTTGCGAAGGATCAGTAACTGAAGAAGCCTCCTGACTTGCGCCCAGATTTTGTGTAATCCAACACATTGGGGCTCCAGAAACACTCGTACTTATTGTATGATAATTTATAATAGCATCTTCAGGAGCACCTTGAGATCCATTTCGGTGTATAACGGTGAATGGATTACAAATTTTGAAACTGGTTACTTGCGGGCTGTACCCCGTTCCTTTACTATTAGTTGCGTAAGCACGAACATAGTATGTTGGACCTTCTTTTAAGATACTGAGAATTCCGGTGAATCTTCCTGTATCACTAGCTAATGTCAAAACATTGTCGGATAAGGTAGGGAAAGTGCTAGTAGTGCTCCAGCAGAAACCTCTGGCTATAACGGGAGCTCCACCATCAAGAGTTACGTTAGCCGTTGCTTTTGCCGAATTTTCGGTCATAGTAGAAGTCGGAATATTAGCATTAGTCACAGAGGGCAATTCCACAGCGATTGTGTCTCGTAGGCATCGAATGTTGAAAGCATATCCCCCGAGTTTTTCAATAGCCGCAGTTGCACTAGTTGTGTTCGTTATAGATAGATAGCATCCAAAGTAATAAGTTCCCCAAGATGGATAATATTCATTTGCTGATGTTTGTGTACTACTCCAGAAATCACCAACAGTTCCTTTCCCTTTGAGACTTCCGGATTGCATATATCCTCCTTGATGAAGTTTAAGTTCGGAATTATATGCCTGAGCAGCTGTTGACCAATATTGAGGTTGATCATCAACCTTTATCCATTCGGCATTTGTAGGTAATCTCCAACCGGAACCTAGTAAGTGACGACAAGGATCAGTCGTATTGGCCCAATCAGAACTTTCATTTGAACTTTGTAGCCATGCGACCCAAGCATAGTAAGGAGTATATGATGAGGAACCTACGGCCTTATATCCTTGTAGACGATTGAATTGCCAGAACCAACCGCGAGCAGACTCGGTAGTATCCACTGCCGAAATAGCTTCTCTATCGGCACCCAAATTTTGCGTAATCCAACACATCGGAGCTCCAGAAACACTTGTACTAATCGTGTTATAAGTTACAGTCTTATCCTCAGGGGCTCCATTAAGACCGTTTTGGTGAATAACTGTAACTGGATTACAAATTTTAAATTTGGTCACAGAAGAACTATATGCAGTTCCAACACTATTGGTTGCATAAGCACGAACGTAATAAGTTGCACTTTCCTTGAGGTTATTCAGAATATTGCTAAACTCTCCAGTTCCTTTACCAAGAGTTATAACGCTGTCAGTAAGGGATGGAATTGTGTTTCTCGTACTCCAGCAGAATCCTCTTGCAGATACTGCGGCTCCACCGTCAAGAGTAACATTGGCAGTTACTTTTGACGAATTTTTCGTCATGGTAGAAGTCGGGATATCAGCATTAGTCACAGAGGGTAGTTCCAAAGCAATTGTATCTCGCAGGCATCGTACACTAAATGCATACCCTGCCTGTTTTTCAATAGCCGCAGTTGCACTGGTTGTGTTCGTTATAGATAGATAGCATCCGAAATAATAAGTTCCCCAAGATGGATAATATTCATTTGCTGATGTTTGTGTACTACTCCAAAAATCACCAACAGTGCCTTTCCCTGCAAGTTTACCGGATAACATATACCCTCCTTGATGAAGCTTAAGTTCAGAGTTATATGCTTGAGCAGCTGTTGACCAATATTGAGGTTGAGCATCAACATTTGTCCATTCTGCATTTGTTGGCAATCTCCACCCCGAACCGAGTAAGTGGCGACAAGGATCAGTTGCTGAGGCCCAATCGGAACTTTCATTTGAACTCTGTAACCATGCAACCCAAGCATAGTAGGGTTTGTACGATGTGGTACCAACGGCTTTATACCCTTGTATACGATTGAACTGCCAGAACCAACCGCGAGCAGCTTCGGTAGTATCGTTCACGGCAGCCGACACACTATCTGCACCCAAATTTTGAGTAATCCAGCACATCGGAGCTCCAGATACACTTGTACTGATCGTGTGATAAGTTACCGTCTTATCCTCAGGAGCTCCATTAAGACCGTTTTGGTGAATGACTGTGACTGGATTACAAATTTTAAATTTGGTCACAGAAAAACTATATGTAGTACCAACACTATTGATTGCATACGCACGTACGTAATAAGTTGCACTTTCTTTGAGACTTTTCAACGTATCACTAAAATCTCCTACCCCAGCACCTTTAATCATTCGGTTGTCTGCTACAGAAGGTATTGTATTAGTGGTGCTCCAACAGAATCCTCTTTCTGTTACTTTTGACCCTCCGTCTAAAGTTACAGTTGCATGCGCAATAGCCGTATGAGCAGTCATTTCTGATGTTGGAATTGAAACATTAGTTACAGATGGAACCGTTAGAATAACACTATCTCTCAAACATCTAGCATTAAATGCATATCCTCCTAGTTTTTCAATAGCAGCAGTTGTACTTGTCGTTGCCGTTATAGATAAATAGCATCCTTTAAAATATGTTCCCCAAGATGGGTAATATTCATTTGCAGATGTTTGTGTACTGCTCCAGAAGTCACCTTCAGTACCTCTACTTTTAAGACTACCGGATTGCATGTATCCTCCTTGATGAAGCTTAAGTACAGAATTGAATACATTAGAAGCATTTGTCCAAGCTCCACGTGTATCCACATTAGACCATTCCGTATATGTTGGTAAACGCCAGCCAGTACCTAACATTTGCTGGCATGGGTCATAAGCAGCGGACCAGTCAGAGCTTTCATTACCAACCTGTAGCCAAGCTGCCCATGCATAGTATGGAGAATAAGAGGCTGTTCCAACAGGTTTATAACCTTGCAGGCGGTTGAACTGGAAATACCAACCGGAAGCAGCTTGGGTGGTATCAGCTACGGAAGCAGCTTCTCTTTCTGCTCCTATGTTTTGAGTTATCCAGCATTTCAACGATCCGGACATATCACTGCTGATAACATTGTATTTAATTATTTTACTTTCAGGCGATCCATTTTGATCTTTAATATGAATGGCTGTATAAGGCTTACAAATCTTGAAGCTGACAGCAGTTGGACTATAGCCTGTACCGGCACTATTGGTTGCATACGCCCGAATATAATATGTTTTCCCGTCTTGCAATCCCACTATTGAATCTGTCAAATCACCCAACTTTGCAACAGCATCTGTAACTACGTGATCAGCGAGAGTAGGATTGCCTGTCGAGTTCCAACACAATCCACGAGCCAAAATAGGTGCTCCACCATCAGGAGTAACAGCGGCAATGGCAACTGCTGCACTATCTGTCATTCTAACTAAAGTTACATTACTTACGAAAGGTTTAGCGATTGCTATCGTATCGCGTAAACAACGTAATGACTCTCCATTTGCCTTGATATTATTAGTTACCCTACTAATTCCTGTTGCACCATTAAATTCAAGATAAGAGCCATTTGTAACACTTGCTTGAGTTGCACCCCAGAAGATACCGTAAGCACCTCTATCCGTCAATACACCTGATTTTAATTGACCGGCAGCATGTAGCTTCAATTCCGAAGTATAGGCATTGGTACCAGTCCATCCACCATTGGTTACAGCATTAGTCCACTCTGTGGAAGTAGGAATACGCCATCCAGTACTCAATAATACATTACATGGGTCAGTAGCAGCAGTCCAATCGCTACTTTCACTAATGCTAGCCGTCCAGGCAACAGTTGGAGTCAGAGTAGTCCCCTGGTAAGTATATCCCTGTACACGGTTGAATTGCCAGAACCAACCCGTAGTCGCCGCAGTAGTATCTTTTGCTGAACCGGCAGGACTGTCCGCTCCAAGGTTCTGCGTAGTCCAACAACGAGCTGCTCCGGAAAGCGTGCTATTTACAGAATGATAAGTCACCGTTTTGGTAACCGGAGATCCATTTAGACGTGTACTGTGAAGCACATTAAATGTTTGAGGACAGATCTTAAATGGTGTTGTTTGTGGACTATAAGACAGTCCAATGCTGTTAACGGCATAGGCTCTTACATAATAGGTTGGTCCTTGTTTCAAACCTTTGATGAGTCCGCTGAAAACAGAATCCGTAGAACTGCTCGGAATATTATGATCATTTATCGTTGGATTTCCGGTCGTGTTCCAACAGATTCCACGGCCTGTTACCTTTGATCCACCATCTGTAATTACCGATGCCGATCCGGTAGCCGTACTATCAGTCATCGTTACTGTTGAGATTACAACATTACTTAAGGTTGGAGGCATTTTTACAACTGCATCGCGCAAACAACGAACCGAGAAACCATAGGCTTTATCATTCGTAACCAGAGCACTTCCTGCATTATAGAATTGGAAGTCATAAGCTGTAGTAGCACTAGCACTAGTACTACTCCAGTAATTTCCTTGTGAACCACGGCTGTATAACACCGAAGTATTGTAAGCTAAATAACCCGGATTATGAAGTTTCAGAGCCGAATTATACGGATCGGCATAGGTAGCCCAGTTTTGTGGAGCTCCATCCACATTGGTCCACTCAGTGCTGGTTGGTAAACGCCAATCGGTTCCCAACATACTGTTACATGGATCGTTGATAAGAGTCCAGCCACTCGCTTCATTAAACCCACCGTACCAGGCAACAGGAGTGGTAGATCCGGCATTTTTATATCCAAGGGCATGGTTGAATTGGAAATACCATCCAGCTGAAGCTTCGGTAGCATCAAAAGCAGAAGTTGCCGGATGATCGGCTCCCAGATTCTGCGTAATCCAACACTTGGCAGCACCTGACATATAAGTCCCCACAGCATGATAAGTAACCGTTTTGGTAACAGGAGCTCCTCTGAATCCAACTGTATGCTGAATATTAAATGTATCCGGACAAATATTGGTCAAAACAGCACTAAATCCGGTTCCTTCGCCGTACGTTGTACCCGCACTATTGGTGGCGTAAGCCCGTACATAATATTTAGGTCCTTCGGTCAGGCCGGTAATGGTACCGGTAAAGTTACCTGTTCCAATAGCACTATCAGTAATATGGTTATCGCTCAGGGTTGGGTTACCCGTCAGATTCCAGCAGAAACCTCTGGCATTTACCGGTGCTCCTCCATCAGAACCAACCGCTGCAGAAACATCAGCCGAAGTTCCGGTCATAGACGATACGCTGACCGATACCTGTCCTACTGATGGTGCTGCAATAACAATCGTATCGCGCAGACAACGAAGAGTGAAACCATACCACTTGGAACTGGCAGTATTGGTATACAGGGTATTCACCCCACTACTAAACTGAAGATAGGTAGCAACTGTACTCGAGTTTGCTGTACCACTCCAGAAAATGCCATAGGTATTCCGTCCCAGTAATGAACCATCAGCATTACTCAGGTATCCTGAATAATGAAGTTTCAATGGAGCCGTATAAGGGATACCTCCGTTAGCCATCACATTGCTGTACTCTGTTGAAGTAGGAATACGCCAACCGGAGCCAAGCAAATGAGCACAGGGATCGTTCGTAGCAGTCCAGTTACTTGTTTCATTAATAGCAATCCAGGATATTGCAGGAGTACGTGTCGTGCCATCATGTTTATATCCCTGAATCCGATTAAATTCCCAATACCAACCTGCAGATTTTTCTGTACCATCAGTTACAGCTGTTGCTGTTGAGTCCGCTCCCAGATTCTGAGTAATCCAACAAACCGCCTTACCGGAAAGCGTATTGCTCACCGAGTGATAAGCTACCCGTTTAGTGACCGGCGCACCATCAATACCGGCAATATGCTGAACGGTAAATACCGGTGGACAAATTTTAAAACTATTGACAGCTCCGTACGCTATACCTATGCTATTTTTAGCATAAGCCTTTACATAATAAGTAGGACCTTCAACTAATCCACCGCTGATGGTCCCTGTAAAGTTGCCTACATCAGCGCCACTAACAATTTTATTGTCAGAGATAGTCGGATCACCCGTTGTATTCCAACAGAAACCACGTTCTGTCACCGGAGAACCACCATCGGGAGTGACGATAGCCGAAACTCCGGCAGTAGATGAAGTCATGGCTGAGAAAGTGACATTACTAACCGATGGTGTGGAGATCACAACTGTATCTTTCAGACAACGAAGTGTGAAGCCATGCCACTTGTAACTAGTTAAATTAGCATTTGCACCACTACTAAACTGAAGATAGGTAGCATACGTAGTCGTTGTAGCAGAACTGCTCCAGAATATACCATACGAGCCTATATTTTGTAGTGCACCGGCTGCATAACTTAAATTACCGGAATAGTGTAGTTTTAACGGTGTACTAAATGGGATACCTCCGTTCGCTATCACATTAGCATACTCAGTTGAAGTAGGAATACGCCAGCCTCCACCCAACATGCGGTTACATGGATCATTAGCCGGAAGCCAGTCACTGGATTCGGTATTACTGGTCCAAGTGGTTGACGGTGTACGAGTGGTTCCATCATTTTTATATCCCTGAATCCGGTTAAACTGCCAGTACCAACCCGCAGACGGCTCAGTAGCGTCATTCACTGCAGTAGCCTGATGATCGGCACCCAGATTCTGTGTAATCCAGCAACGAGCATCACCGGAATAGGTAGCGCTTACCGCATGATAGGTAACCGTTTTATCTACCGGAGCTCCATTCAATCCGGCAACATGCTGAACGGTAAATTGAGGTAGACACACTTTAAATTGTGTCACCGTAGAGCTATAAGTAGTTCCGATGTTGTTAGTTGCATACGTCCGGATATAATAGGTAGTCCCCTCTGTCAGTCCGGTAATACTATCGGTAAATATTCCCGTATTGCTACCCTCTGCAACAACATGATCGGTCAAATCCGGATTGCCGGTGGTATTCCAGCAGAATCCTCTGGCTGTAACCGGAGCACCTCCATCAGGAGTCGCAGCAGCCGTAGCAATTACAGTTGTTTTCGATTTTCCGGCAATAGTTACATCGCTCACAGATGGAGCACTTATCACAATAGAGTCTCTTAAGCAACGTAGTGAAAATGCATAAGTGGATTTCACATTGTTTTGCATGGTGCATGTGCTGCCGTCGAAACCTAGATTTCCACCATTAGCAGCAGTAATTTGCTTACTAGTCCAAAATTCGCCAACGGCATTTCGGCTTGTAATAGCCCCATTTGCAAGATATCCTCCTGCATGTAATTTTAATACAGAAGCGAATGTACCTGTATAATTATTCCAGTTCTGTGGAGCCCCATCAGCATTTGTCCATTCTACATAAGTCGGAATTCTCCACCCATTTCCGAGCAACTTGTTACAAGGATCATTGGCAGGGACCCAATCACTGCTTTCACTGATGGTAGTAGCCCAGGTTAATGGGTAGCGGGCAGTTGTAAACTGGTAGCCCTGAACACGGTTAAATTGCCAGTACCAACCGGCAGAAGGCTCAGTTCCATCGGTTGCCGAAGTGGCCTGATGATCGGCACCCAGGTTTTGTGTAATCCAACATTTAGCAGCTCCAGAAACATTCGTACTCACAGAACCATAGGTAACCGTTTTAGTTACAGCAGCTCCGTTTAATCCTTCATAATGAAGAACCGTAAAGGCTGAAGGACAAATCTGGAAGGTCGCAGCAACGGCACTATAAGCTATACCGGCACTATTGATTGCAAATGCCCGCACATAATAGGTTTTACCTTCTACCAGATTCTTAAGCGTATCGGCAAAATTACCTATACCACTACCCACATTAAGCGTATCGTCAGCTATTGTTGGATTACCCGTCATGTTCCAGCAAAGCCCACGAACCGTAACCGGAGCTCCACCATCGGTAATAACAGATGCCGCACCATTAACTGTAGTCTTCGTGATATTTGATATCACTACGTTACTTACACTGGCACGAATAGCCTGTGTAGTTAAACTATCCAAATTACCATAGCCAGTACCTTTACTGTTGATAGCATAAGCGCGAACATAGTATTTCGTTCCGGGTGATAAGCCTGCAAAAATGCTGGTATAAGTAGTATCTCCGGCGGTAGGATAGGTTATTCTGGTCGTCAGTGCTATGGTAGGATTAGGAGTAGTACTCCAACAAATACCCTTAGCAGTAATCGGCATTCCACCATTATCAAATATAATACCTCCACTGGTTGCTTTTACACTATCTACAGCATAAGGATGTATGGTAGTCACCGTAGGCAATTGAACTGCCAGAGTCGTAAACTGAACCTGACTACCGTAACCCGTACCTACCGCATTCGTTGCATAAGAACGGACATAATAGGTAGTGGCAGATGTTAATCCTTTCATATCAGCAGTAAAGCTGCCAATGGCACTGGATGAATTATCAACCGTTTTTGTTGTCAATGCAATGGTCGGATTACTGTACGTACTCCAGCAAATACCTCTGGTCAGAATCGGAGAACGTCCGTCGTCAGTTATCACTCCACCACTGGTAGCCGTAGTGGCAATAATCTTAGTTACCGGTGTGGTAGCAGTAAGAGTCGGAATTCCATTGGTTTGGAAAGTCCGTTCTATGCCGTAAGCCGTACCGATCATGTTAATTGCATAAGCTCTCACATAATAAAGCGTATTGGGCAATAAGCCGGAAACCATTGCTGTAAATGTGTCTGTACCTGAGCCATTGGTAGTGTGACTATTACTGGTAGTAGGATTGGTAGATGTACTCCAGCAAATTCCTTTCAGCGTAATCGGCTTACCTCCATCACTCGTAATTTCGCCTCCACTCATGGCCGAACTTCCGGTAACCTGCGTAAGTTCAAGCGTATTCAAAACTGGAGCTGTAGGGAATAGAGTTATAGTTACCTGATTTCCATAACTAATACCAGCACTATTAACGGCATAAGCTCGTATGTAATAGGATATGCTCAATTGCATATTAGAGATCACACTATTGAACTTGCCACTTCCCATACCATTTGATGTCTTATTTACAACAACGGTATCCGGATTGAAACTGGCATCAGTGCTCCAGATTACACCTCGTTGAGTTATAGCTCCACCGCCATCAAATGTAATATTTCCACCGGTTACAATAGATGATTTTGATGTCTGAGTAGCATAAGTCGTGGTAATAATCGGCAATGCCACAGGCGTAGTAAAGGTGACCTCATTACCATAAGCTACTCCCTGGTTGTTGCTGGCATAAGCACGAACATAATATTTAGTAACCGGGGCAAGAGCAGTCAAACTACTATAGAAATTGCTTCCAGACCAACTATCGTAAGTCGTTTTAGTGTAAAGCCCTACCGTTGGACTAGGACTAGTGCTCCAACATATACCATTATTGGTTATTGGAGTTCCACCATCACTAAGTAGCGTTCCACCACCACTTGCTTCATAACCTGTAGACGACGGTGAAACAGGCATAGTAGTCAGCTTCGCAAAATCCAGAGTTGTAAAGCTAATTACATTGCCGTAAGCAACACCAATACTATTAATTGCATAAGCCCGAACATAATAAGTTGTTCCGCGATTCAAACCACTCATAGTTGTAGAAAAATAGCCAAGGCCCATAGCTCCTTGTACTACCTTGTTTACCACTACTGTATCAGGTCTAAAGTCGGCACTGGTACCCCATACCAAACCCCTTGATAGAATAGACTCTCCGCCATTATCAGAGACATAACCTCCTGAGGTAGCTGATGTACCGTAGACATTCCAGGCATCGCGTGTAGTCAAAGTCGCCAGTGTGGCCGGATCGGTCGTAAATTTCAGTATATTTCCATAAGCTATTCCGGCAACATTGGTAGCATAAGCCTGAATATAATAATCGGTATTTCCTTTTAATTCAGACAAATTACTAACAAAAGTTCCTGAGCCGGTGCCATTGTAAGTTCTGGCTGTGACAGTATCCGGATTAAAGTTCGGTACTTTGCTCCAAAGCACTCCTCTTGAACTTATATCAGCTCCACCATTATCGGAAATAGTACCTCCACTGATAGCTTTGGTAGGGCCCGTTGCATAAGCATAAGCCGTTGTTAAGGTTGGAAGCGTCGGTGTCTTGAAGCTCATCTCATCTCCATAAGCAGTGCCTACAGAATTAACCACATACGCCTTTACATAATAAACCGTATTCGGAGTAAGTCCGGCAAGACTAGCACTAAATGTTCCTTTATAATATCCGGTTTGCGCTGTCTTATTGAATGTGATGGTATCCGGATCAAAGCCCTGCTGTGTGCTCCAATAAATACCACGCGAAGTAACCAGCGATCCGCCGTGGCTGAGAATATTTCCACCACTTACACCGGCAACCGAACTGGTTGCTATCGGTTGAAGAGTTACAATAGTAGCCAAGGTAGGAGGTTGCGTTGTAAAGCTTTCCACTTGTCCGTAAACCAGTCCCACACTGTTTCGTGCATAGGCACGCAGATAATAGGTAGTACTACCCATCAATTCGGTAATTGTCCGCATAAACAGACCATAGGCTGAACCATCCGAATAATGTTCACCGCTAACAGTTGGAAGAATATCTGTACTCCAGCAGATACCACTTTCGAGTACATCTGTTCCGCCATTAGATGTTAGATTTCCTCCTGTAGTCACATTTACATTAGTCACATTCGTAGGAGCTACCGTTGTTATTATAGGAAGATCGAAGGTCGTAAAGGGAACCTCATTACTTGCATAACCAGTGCCGGCAATATTCGTGGCATAAGCTCTAACATAATAAACCGTACCTTTCTTCAGATTAGTCAACGTTGAGTTAAAGCTTCCTGATCCTGATTGGATTGTTTTATTTACGGTGACTGTATCCGGCAAAAAGCCAGAGGTAGTACTCCACACAACCCCTTCTGTATTAATCACTCCACCACCATTGCTGCTTATTGCCCCACCACAGTAGCCTATTGTTCCGCTAGCGCCACTCACAGCAGAAGTAGTAGTTAATGTAGGAATTACAGGTGGTAAAGTTGTAAACTCTTCAACATTACCATAAGCTGTACCGGCATCATTAATGGCATAAGCCCGGATGTAATATTTGATACTCCCCATTAAACCGGTCAGACTATGAATGAAGTTACCAATGCCTACCCCACTCGTAGTATGTGCATCATAAACAGTGGGACTACCTGTTGTATTCCAACAAATTCCACTGGTATATACCAAAGCTCCACCATCACTTATAATGTCTCCACCACTCTTGGCCGTAGTACTTGTTATTTCAGAAGCCGGAGTAGTGATGATTGTAGCAATGGTAAATGTTGAGAATGTTATTTCATCTCCATAACTTACTCCAACACTATTGGCAGCATACGCTCTGGCATAATATTTTGTGTTAGGAGTCAATCCGGTTAACCCGGCTGAGAAGCTTCCGTTACCACTCGTACCACAAGCAGCATGTGGTCCATCAACTGATGAACCTCCGGTGGTATTCCAACAGAATCCTCTTTCAGTAACCTGAGCACCACCAATATTTCCGACATAACCTCTTCCAAGCGCTGTTGTGCCACCAATATTAATGACATCGGTTGTTGAAACAGCTTCCAGAATTGGTGCTGAAGTTTTTAAACTATCTAGATTTCCATAAGCGGTTCCCACACTGTTGATAGCATAGGCTCTTACATAGTACTTAGTACTTCCCGTTAATCCGGTTATGGTAATACCAAAACCTCCAATGCCGCTTCCGTTATAAATATAGCTATCGGCCGTTGTGGGATTAGGGTGCGTGCTCCAACAAACTCCACGTGTATATACTGACTGGCTTCCATCACTATTAACATATCCTCCGGTAACAGCCGATATATTAGTCACCGCTGTGGGATGGGTGGTTGTTACAAGAGCTGTAGTAGACGTAAACAAACTATCCAGATTTCCATAGGCTACCCCAAAACTATTCACAGCGTAAGCGCGGACATAATACTTTACTCCAGGCATCAAGCCAGTGATATGACTCACGAAAGTGCCTGTACCTATACCACTAATTGCCTCAGATGTTTTTGTTGTCAAATCATTTGTCGGATTCACATCAGTGCTCCAGCAAATTCCTTTGGCAGAAAGTATATCATCCCCCGTAGAGGTAATATCACCACCGCTTGTAGCCGTAAATCCGGTAACTTCACTAGGAGGTGTCGTTGTCAAAATTGATAATGACGTTGTTCTGAAACTGGCTTCGCTACTCAAGGCCGTACCAACACTATTTATAGCATATGCCTCTGCATAATAAGTTGTATTCGAAGTTAAACCTGTCAGTTTTGTTATAAAAGTACCAATATCTGTTTTGTTCAACGTAGTTGACGAAACATAAGTATAGTTAATATGGTCAGTACTATACCGTATTCCACGATCAGTAATAGGAGCACCTCCATTATTCTTTATCAGGAAAACACCTGTTGCCGTATAATTGGTAACATCGTCAATACTAAAGGTTGGAGGCATTACTTCTGCCAAAATTGGAGGCAAGGTTGTAAATACCTTTAAATCTCCATAGGCTTTCCCATAGCTGTTTACCGCATAAGCACGAACATAATAGGTGGTACTTCCAAAAAGGTTGTCCATTTTTGTAGGGAACTGTCCTACACCGGAACCATCGTTCGTAATAATTGTAGCCAAAGGATCGGTAAGCGGGTCACCATTCGTACTCCACATAATACCTCTCAATGTAATTGGAGCTCCACCACTACTTTGAATGTCACCACCACTATTTGCCGACATACTGGTAATTACTGTTGCAGGAAGAGTTATGATTAACGGAGCATCCGGAATAACCGTAAAGTTCAAATCATCTCCATACGCAGCCCCCACACTATTCACAGCATAAGCTCTGAAATGATACAGCACATTCGGAGTTAAACCTGTGAGATAACTTGTAAACAATCCTAATCCGGTTCCATCTGAAGTCCGGGAATTAGCAATAGTCGGATATTCACTGGTACTCCAGCAAACTCCACGTTCGGTTACATCCGCACCACCATCGCTTAACACGTTACCACCGCAGGTAGCCGTACTAACATATAAAGAGGAAGCAGCCAGCGTAAGTACTTTTGCATAATCAGGCACAACCAAACTATCCAAATTGCCGTAGGCAATCCCAGCACTATTATTGGCATAAGCACGAACATAATAAGTGGTGCCCGGCAACAGACCGGTTAGCGCACTTGTATAAGTACCCGTACCATCACCGGTTACAGGATCTGATGTTTTGGTGCTCAAATCAACAGTCGGATTTTTATCCGTACTCCAGCATATACCAAGTGAAGCTATGATTGAATAACCTGTATTGGTAATATCGCCACCACTGGATGCTGTAGAACCGCCCAAATATTTCGGAGTAATAGTGGTTAAAGTTGCAGGTGTTGATGTTCTAAAACTTGTTTCGGTACTAAGCGCTGTACCCACCTTATTAATAGCATACGCTTCTGCATAATAAGTCGTATTGGGTGTTAAGCCTGTCAGATAAGAATCAAAGGTGCCTATATCTGTCAAATTCAGCGTTGAAGATGATACGTATGTATAATTAATTCTATCGGTAGTATACCGGATTCCTCTATCCGTTATAGGATCGCCACCATTGTTGAGAATAAGAAATTCGCCTGTTGCCCATGTACTGGTAATATATTTAATATCAAAAGTAGGAGGCATTATTTCCGCCAAAACCGGAGGTAAGGTTGTAAAGACTTTTAGATCTCCATAGGATTTGCCATAGGCATTCACTGCATAAGCGCGTACATAATACGTGGTACTACCTAATAAGTTTTCCATTTTTGTCGGGAAAATTCCCACGCCGGAACCATCATTCGTAACTGTATTTTGAGAATCTAAGATCGGATCACCTTTAGTACTCCATATAATACCTCTCAAAGTTATTGAAGCACCACCACTACTTTTAATGTCACCTCCACTAATTCCTGACATACTGGTGATATCAGTGACAGGAAGTGTGATAATATATGGTGCATCCGGAATGATGGTGAAAGTTATATCATCGCCATAAGAAACTCCTACACTATTCACAGCATAAGCTCTGTAATGATAAATCATATTGGGAGTCAGGCTAGTGAGATAACTCGTAAATAGTCCTAAGCCATCTCCATCAGACGTCTTCGTATTTGATATCGTAGGATTTGCACTGATACTCCAACAAACACCACGTTCTGTCACTGCGGATCCACCATCGCTTAACACATTTCCGCCACAAGTAGCTGTGGTCAGATATAAAGAGGAGGCAGCTAATGTTTGTACTTTAGCATAATCAGGCATCGATATGCTATCCAGATTACCATAGGCAGTACCGGCTGCATTGACAGCATAAGCCCGAACATAATAAGTAGTACCCGGAATAAGCGATGATAGTATACTAGTATAAGTACCTGTACCATCACCAACTACAGGATCAGAAGTTCTGCTAAGTGAATCTATTGTAGGATTTTTAGTTATACTCCAGCAAATACCTCGTTGAGTTATAGTAGAATATCCTGTACTTGATATTACACCACCACTCTGAGCTGTAAAGCTTCCTGTGATTACCGGTTTAATCGTAACTATACTTGTCAAAGCTGCTGTGACAAAACTAGCTTCACTGGTATAGCCTATTCCTGCGCTATTCTTGGCATAACCTTTAACGTAGTAAGTGGTTCCCTGAGATAAACCGGTCAAATCTGTGATAAAGGTTCCAATATCAGTAGGTGTTACCGTAGAAGACGCAATGTAGGTATAATTTATTTTATCTGTACTGTAGCAAACACCTCGTTCGGTAACAATAGCACCTCCATTATTCAGGATAGTAGCTTTACCAACAGCCGACTCTCCGGCGATACTACTAATTGTAAGTGTCGGATTAAGCACAGGTGGTATAGGTGCCGGCGTTATAAACTGAACCAGATTTCCATATGCAGTACCTGCCGAATTTACAGCATAAGCCCGAACATAATAAGTTGTGTTTCCAAGTAATCCATCCAGAGTACTTGGAAAAAATCCGACCCCAGAGCCATCGTTTGTAATTACATGAGATGGATCATTCAACGGATCTGATATAGAACTCCAGATAATTCCACGAGCAGTAACCGATGATCCTCCATCGGCTGTGATATCACCTCCACTTTCAGCATAAATACTTGTAATTTTGCTGGCATCCAGGGTAACAATAGTTGGTGGAGCTATGGGAGTTGTAAATACAATATCTTCACCATAAACAAGCCCCAAACTATTTAATGCATAGGCACGAACATGATAAGTAGTCTTTGGCAACAGACCAGTAATCTGACTGGCAAAAGTTCCTATTCCGGAACCAGTTGTGAATATTCTTGTTTTGGATGTCAGCAAAGTATCCGGATCTGAGTTCGGGCTCCAACATATTCCGGTAAGTGTTACCGATGAACCGCCGTTGGTTACTACTTCGGCACCACTCTCAGCGGTATATCCGGTCAGATTAGTCACCGGAATAGTTTTCACAACAGGCTGACAACTGATATCCTGCCATATGCTACCATCATAATAGCGAATTACTTTGGTGGAGGAATTGATATAAAATGCACCAACAACCAAGCCCGCAGAAGAAGGATCTGCATTTAATACCGGAAGCTTAAATGTTTTTACACCTGTACCGGAAGTAAAACCTGCATTGTCAGCAATAGTTCCGGTAAGCATATCCACCATCTTAATCCAGGTACTACCATTGTAAATCATAACAGACTTTTGCACAGTGGAATAATATATTGTACCCGAAACCAGTAATCCTGTAGGAACAGAACCAAAAGTGGGAAGGAAAGGAATACCATTTTTTACTATAAAATACTCCTGAGCAGTTATAGCACTGACATTCTCCGTACATAAAGTTTCCCAGCCTGACCCGGTATAAATCATTGGTTTTAAATCGGTACTACTAAAAATAAGCATTCCGGTCTCCGGACTTGTTATGGTAGCAGGATCTAACTGTGGAAGGTGAGGAATAGCATCGATTACCCTAAAATGATTCTGACCTGACAACGGACTTAGCCCAACTGTCAGAACAGAAAAAATAATTAGGATTATAGAGAGTAATCGTTTCAAAATCGCATTATAAAACAACGTAGCAAATAATACAGCTAGAACTATCAAAGAAATCGATCTATGACAGTTCATCAAAAAAGAACTTAAAGATATTAAAAAGGGAGATAGGAACAATCAATAATATAATTTTTATTGTGAAAAAGTCAATAAAAGCAACAATATCGCTCAAAATAGGTTTCAAACAAGGCAAACTAACTAAAACGAAGGGAATAAACAAGTATTATTTACGACTCAACAGCCAAAATAAAAAGCTACATATATATGTTTAATATTCCATGGCGACACTCGATTAACTTTAGAAGGACTTTATTGAGTCAGCAATTAACTATTCTTTCACTGTTTCTTTCACCGCTATTATTGCCTGATGTAACATTTATCTTAGTTATCTTATCAAGTAATATGAAAGCTACTTTCGCTCTTTGTACATCCAAACCTGAGCCGTTACCATTATTTATATTCTCTACAAATGCTCTTGGCATAGTAAGAAAACTATTCAATACATGTTCTTATTGACAAAAAATGTTAGTTTGTGTTTGTACAGTTTTATGAGCAACTACAGGCTCAACATATGTATTAAAATAACTACACAAATCTAGACTTCAAGTCCAAACTTTTATATAAATTTGTCGCGGAAGTAAGCAATAATATTTAATGGTCTGCTTATCTGAAAGCAAAATTCAGATAAACAGATTTGTAAATCGCAACTATTTACTTGTAACTACACATTACCAGTAATCACCTATTTTACATTCATTTATATGAGTAGCAATCATCATCAAATCAAAGCTCTATTGTATCCCAACCTACTAAAAAAAAACAAAGGAACATTCAAAGCACAAGTTATTACAAGTCAGGCACACGGAATTAAAGACATTTGCGTTTCATTTTGCAGTAAGCGGAGATCCGGTCTTGATCCCGATACCCTTGAGTATCACGTTAGGTTATTTTTTGAAGAAATGAGCGAATTGCTGGATGATGGCGTTGCCATCAATACCGGATATTTCGCTGCCGCCCCAACCATCAAAGGGTCATTCAGGCATAAATATGACACGTTTGACACAAAAAGACATCGTGTCACTTATAAATTCAGTCAAGGGGCACTTTTACGTAAACGTACCGCCAAGATGGAGGCAGAAATACTCCATCTTAAGTCCATCAATTTCGGATTTATGCGAGTAAGAGACGTTTTCTCTGGCTCCTTGAATGATGTGATTACCCCTGGGAAAAACCTGAAAATCGAAGGACAAAAAGTCAAGCTCAGTGGTACGCATCCCGATGTTGGTATTTACTTTATCAGTGAAACTACCGGTGAACGCACCAAAGTTCCACCTGTGGATGTGATTACAAATCAGAACAAAAACCTGCTGATTTTTATTCCCGATTTGCAGCCCGACTCTTATCGCTTAGAGCACATCACCCAATACGCCGGCAAAGGCACCCTGCTAAACGAACCTCGCAGTACCCTGCTCGATCGTATACTCCAGGTTGTGTAGCGTTAGTGAGAGACCTTGACCAGTACAGGTCAAAGTCTTTGACAAGTACTAGTCATGAAGCTTGACCAGTACTGGTCAAACCTCACGAGACGGGAAGCAAAGACACTGATGCTAACTAATATCAGGCAGGCTTGCACGAGCGTACCGATAAGCCCAATACGTCCATATCAATCGCTATTCTACACAAAGCGCGAACCGGAAAAACCGACTCGCACTTTGTACAGAGCTAAGCAATTTGCAAATAAGCTAAAAAGTTAGTTCTGGTAAATTCCAGCCAAAGAAACTTTATTATGCAGATGTATATTACGGAACCACAAACATTACATAGCTACCATACACAGTACCTAAAACATTAGTAGCATAAGCCCGTACATAGTATGTACTCCCCTTCGTCAATCCAGTCAAACTACTACTAAAAGTACCTCCTCTCGAATAATCTGTTGTAAATAGACTATTGCCAATAGCAGGAGCGCCTGTGGCGCTACTCCAGCAAATTCCCCTTGCGATAACTTCAGCTCCACCTTCATTCGTGACCGTACCCCCTCCGGTTGCTAAAGAAATATTTGTTTCAGATAGAGAAACTGCTCCGGTAACGACTGTTGGCAAGCTAGGATTAGTAATATTTCCGTAAGCTATTCCTGCTGAATTCTTAGCATAAGCCCGTACATAATAATACTTTGTTGCATCAAGGCCTGTGAGCATGCTGGTGAAATCACCAGCTCCTGATCCGTCTGACGAATGAGCATCTGCAATAGTCGGTGTTGAAGTAGTAGTACTCCAGCAAATACCTTTTTCTGTAATTGCACCTCCACCATCATTGGTAATCTTTCCTCCGGCAAAGACAATTCCCGGCTTATCTGCCGAAATAGTCGGCGTGGTTGTGGTCACAGTAGGTATTGTTTTAGTTGTGAAAGACACATAACTACCATAGACAGTACCCATCACAGTAGTGGCATAAGCTCTTACGTAATATGTGGTACCATTTACAAGACCATTTATATTGCTTGAGAAGGTACCGGTTCTATCACCATCAACAGTATGGCTATAACCTAAAGTTGGGGCACCTGTAGCACTGCTCCAACAAACTCCTCGAGCAATTACAGCAGCACCACCTTCATCATTTATTGTACCTCCACCGGTGGCTAGAGAATTATCCGAAGAAGAAAGCGTTACTGCATTTGTAACCACCGCAGGAAGTCCGGCCGTTACCATATTGCCATAAGCAATGCCTGCTGAGTTTACGGCATATGCTCTGAAATAGTAAACTTTAGAAGGATCCAATCCGCTTATTGTTGTTGAGAAATTACCAGCACCGGTTCCGTCTGATGAATGGGTATCCGAAATAGTTGGAGCTGACGTAGTGATACTCCAGCAGATACCTTTTGATGTTATAGCACCTCCACCGTCATTCGTTATATTTCCATAAGCAGTAGTGATTCCCGGTTTATCTGCCGAAATAGTCGGCGTCGTTGTGGTCACAGTAGGTATTGTTTTAGTTGTGAAAGACACATAACTACCATAGACAGTACCCATCACAGTAGTGGCATAAGCTCTTACGTAATATATGGTACCATTTACAAGACCATTTATATTGCTTAAGAAGGTACCGGTTCTATCACCATCAACGGTATGGCTATAACCTAAAGTTGGGGCACTTGTAGCGCTACTCCAACAAACTCCTCGGGCAATTACAGCAGCACCACCCTCATCATTTATTGTACCTCCACCGGTGGCTAGAGAATTATCCGAAGAAGAAAGCGTTACTGCATTTGTAACCACTGCAGGAAGTCCGGCCGTTACCATGTTGCCATAAGCAACGCCTGCTGAGTTTACGGCATATGCTCTGAAATAGTAAACTTTAAAAGGATCCAATCCGCTTATAGTTGTGGAGAAATTTCCAGCACCGGTTCCGTCTGATGAATGAGTATCCGAAATAGTTGGAGTTGACGTAGTGCTACTCCAGCAGATACCTTTTGATGTTATAGCACCTCCACCGTCATTCGTTATATTTCCATAAGCAGTAGTGATTCCCGGTTTATCTGCCGAAATAGTCGGCGTCGTTGTGGTCACAGTAGGTATTGTTTTAGTTGTGAAAGACACATAACTACCATAGACAGTACCCATCACAGTAGTGGCATAAGCTCTTACGTAATATATGGTACCATTTACAAGACCATTTATATTGCTTAAGAAGGTACCGGTTCTATCACCATCAACGGTATGGCTATAACCTAAAGTTGGGGCACTTGTAGCGCTACTCCAACAAACTCCTCGGGCAATTACAGCAGCACCACCCTCATCATTTATTGTACCTCCACCGGTGGCTAGAGAATTATCCGAAGAAGAAAGCGTTACTGCATTTGTAACCACTGCAGGAAGTCCGGCCGTTACCATGTTGCCATAAGCAATGCCTGCTGAGTTTACGGCATATGCTCTGAAATAGTAAACTTTAGAAGGATCCAATCCGCTTATAGTTGTGGAGAAATTTCCAGCACCGGTTCCGTCTGATGAATGTGTATCCGAAATAGTCGGAGTTGACGTAGTGCTACTCCAGCAGACACCTTTTGATGTTATAGCACCTCCACCTTCATCGCTTATATTTCCATAAGCTGTTGTTATTCCGGGCTTATCTGTGGAAATAGTAGGCGTAGATGTGGTAACGATAGGAACTGCAACTGTGATAGAAGATTGGGGTGTCCCAGCATAAAAAGTGCCGGTGCTTCCATAAGTGGTTCCTAAAGCATTAGTTACATAAGCTCTATAATAGTAATATGTTCCATTGGCGAGACCCGTTAAGGTACTGCTAAATGATCCTCCTCTTACACCATCTGTTGTATAAGGGGAATCAGAAATAGAAGGATAATAGGTATAGTTACTCCAACAAATTCCTTTGAATAAAATAGCAGCTCCCCCTTCATCAGTCACTCTTCCACCACTAATTGCAGTTGTACTCCCAGATATAGATATATTTATACCTTGGGTTAAGACAGAAGGAACTGTTGGCGATACAATGCTTCCATATGCGGTACCAGCACTATTTGTAGCATATGCTCTCACATAATACTTTTTAGTAGCATCAAGTCCTGTCGGAACACTGGTAAATAGACCAGTACCTATGCCATCGGAAGTACGACCATCCACCAATGTTGGATTAGAATTTGTCAAACTCCAACAAACTCCGCGAGCCGTTATTGCTGCTCCACCGTCATCAGCCACATTTCCACCACATTTTACAATTCCTGGTTCATCGGAAGATAAGGTAGTTGGAGTGGTACTGTAGACGGTTGGAATTGATTTTGTCGTGAAATAGGTGTATGCACCATAAACAGTTCCCATAGCATTAGTGGCATAAGCTCTGATATAATAAGTTGTGCCGTTAGCTAGGCCCGTGAGAGCGCTATTGAATGATCCGGTACGAGTACCGTTGACCGTTTTTAAATCAGCGATAGTCGGAACACTCGTTGAAGAACTCCAGCATATCCCTCTTGCAAGAACAGCCGCACCACCCTCATCGGAAACGACACCTCCACTGTAAGCAACACTGTTATCGGAAGTGGAAATAGTAACAGTACCCGTAGCAATAGTAGGGGTAGTCGGTGAAATAACACTACCATAAGCAGTACCCGCTGCATTGGTAGCATAGGCTCTCACATAATACTTCTTAGTTGCATCAAGCCCTGTAGGAACACTGGTAAATATACCGATACCTATACCATCAGAAGTACGACCATCTATTAATGTCGGATTAAGATTTGTCAAACTCCAACAAATTCCGCGAGCCGTGATTGCCGCCCCTCCATCGTCTGTTACATTACCACCACTCTTTACAATTCCTGGCTCATCAGAAGATAAGATAGGAATGGTAGTATAAACCGTAGGAATGGTTTTTGTCGTAAAATAGGTGTATGCACCATAAACAGTTCCCAGAGCATTAGTGGCATAAGCTCTGATATAATAAGTGGTTCCGTTAGCTAGACCCGTAAGTGTACTATTGAATGATCCAGTACGAGTACCGTCAACTGTTTTTGAATCAGCAATAGTAGGAACACTCGTTGAAGAACTCCAGCATATCCCTCTTGCAAGAACAGTTGCACCACCTTCATCGGAGACGACACCCCCACAATAGGCAACACTATTGTCGGAAGTGGAAGTCGTAGCAATACCCATAGTTATAGTGGGGGTAGTCGGTGAAATCACACTGCCATAAGCTGTACCAGCAGCATTGGTAGCGTAAGACCTTACGTAATATTTTTTAGAAGCATCAAGACCTGTCAATGTACTGCTAAATATACCAATCCCTGAATTATCTATAGTATGATCATTGGCCAGAGTCGGAGAAGTGCTTGTAAGACTCCAGCAGACCCCGCGGGAGATAACAGCCGCACCACCATCGTCGGTTACATTACCACCACTTTTAGCAATTCCAGGTTCGTCCGTAGATATAGTTGGAGTGGTTGTGTAGACGGTTGGAATTGATTTTGTCGTAAAATAGGTGTAGGCACCATAAACAGTTCCCTGAGCATTAGTGGCATAAGCTCTGATATAATAAGTGGTGCCGTTAGCCAGACCCGTGAGAGTACTATTGAATGAGCCGGTACGAGTACCGTCAACTGTTTTTGAATCAGCGATAGTCGGAGCACCCGTTGAAGAACTCCAGCATATCCCTCTAGACAGAACAGCCGCACCACCCTCATCGGAGACAACACCTCCACAATAACCAACACTGTTATCCGAAGTGGAAGTCGTAGCAGTACCCGTAGTTATAGTCGGGGTAGTCGGTGAAATCACACTGCCATAAGCTGTACCAGCCGCATTGGTAGCGTAAGACCTTACATAATATTTTTTTGTAGCATCAAGGCCTGCCAGTGTACTACTGAATATGCCCGTACCAGCTCCATCAACGGTGTGTCCGTCGGCTAAAGTGGGAACTGAATTTGTCAGACTCCAGCATACCCCACGAAAAGTAATAGCTGCCCCGCCATCGTCGGTAATATTGCCCCCACTGGAAGCAATACCCGGTTCATCAGATGAAAGTACAGGTGCTACAGTATAAACTGTTGGAATATTTTTAGTAACAAATGCAGCATAAGAACCGTAAGAAATCCCTATTGCATTTATTGCATAAGCTCTGACATAATAAGTGGTTCCATTGGCCAGTCCGGTTATAGTACTATTAAAAAGGCCGGCACCAGTTCCGTCAACTGATTTTGAATTTGAGGTCGTTGGAGATGATGTGTAATAACTCCAACATACTCCACGAGAAGTAACAGGAGCACCACCATCACTTGTAATAATACCTCCTCCTAAAGCCTGACTATTATCGGTAGTTGACGACACCGGTTGTATTGTTGTAACGATGGGAGCTGTAGGAGCAGTAATACTTACGGGTGATCCAAAACCAGTGCCGATAATATTTGTTGCATAAGCCCTCACATAATAAGTAGTTCCACTCACCAGAGCAGTAATTGAACTGGAAAAAGTTCCCATTCCATCCCCGTCAGAACTATGTGGTGCATCGAGCGCAGGAATAGCATTTGAGGTACTCCAATATACCCCACGGGCAGTAACGGGAGCTCCTCCTGTTGCAGTAACTTCTCCTCCACCTGTGGCCATGCTGGGATCGAGATAAGAAATACTTGCCGGGTACGTTGTAACCGTAGGTACTACGGGTGTACTTACAGTTACTTCATTTCCATAAGCCGTTCCTACACTATTCGTTGCATAAGCTCTTACGTAATATTTTGTTCCGGCATTCAGACCGGTAATCTTGCTAATAAAATCGCCAATTCCCTCACCGTTGCTTGTATGCAATCCTGTAGCTAAAGGACTTGGAGTAGCACTCCAGCAAACACCACGAACAGTTACAGCAGATCCTCCATCATTAATGATTGAGCCACCTCCGGTGGCTAATCCGGCTGTGTCAACAGAACTAATCATAGGCACTGTAGTTACAGTTGGTAACGAAGGAGTATTGAAAGAAACTTCATTTCCATAGACTGTACCTATAGCATTCGTAGCATAGGCTCTAACATAATACGTCGAACTGGAGGCCAACCCAATAAGAGTACTATTAAAGACACCGATATCTGCTCCATCAGTAGAATGTAATCCGGAAACAGATGAAGACCCGGGAGCTGTACTCCAGCAAACTCCACGAGCAGTTACATGATTACCTCCATCACTGGTAACTTCACCTCCCCCATTTGCCGTGCTGGAACTGGTTGATGAGATAGTAGCGGGAGCAGTTGTCACCACAGGAAGTTTGGGAGGCATGTACACAATCTCATTCCCATATCCGGTTCCGGCGCTGTTAGTGGCATAAGCTCGGATATAATAGGTTGTTTCCATTGCTAACCCGCTTACAGCACTTGCAAAAGCTCCGGTTCCGGATCCGTTTGTTGTTTTTGTCGTAGCCTGTTCGGTTGCCCCGGGCGAAGTACTCCAACAAACGCCACGAGCAGTTACAGCAGCACCTCCATCGCTGGTTATATTTCCACCAGAAGCCACATTTACAATGATATCAGAAGCGGTTTTAGTTACATTCAACCCGGATATATCCAAAGTGGTAAGTGTTGGAATCGTCAAGGTAGTAAACATATAAACAGGTCCATATACAATACCGGCACTATTAATAGCAAACGCTCTGATATTGTATAAGGTTCCTTGCACAAGGTTTTTGATGGTTGTAGCGAAACTACCGATTCCAGCCCCCACATGCAGTGTATCATTTGCAATAGAAGGTACTCCTGAGGTAGTCCAGCAAAAACCGCGCACAGTGACATATGCCCCACCATCCGTAATAACAGAAGCAGTAGCAACAGCAGTTGTCTTAGTTAATCCGGACACGACCACATTACTCACTGCAGGTTTGACTGCCTGAGTTATAAGACTGTCCTGATTTCCATAAGCTATACCTTTACTGTTTACGGCATATGCCCTGACATAATATTTGGCACCCGGAATCAATCCTTTGAAGCCCAGGTTAAAGGTTCCATTTCCACCAGCTAAATCACTAACTCTGGTAGCCAATGAAGTGCTTGGTCTGGGAAAGGCACTCCAACAGATGCCCCTTTCGGTAACAGGCATTCCACCATCATTGGTTATAATTCCACCACTGGTAGCTTTTACACTATCAATATTAAAAGGCTTTATTGTTGTCAATACAGGCAGAAAAACAGCTTTGGTTCGGAACGTAATCTGGGTTCCATAGCTGGTTCCCACAGCATTTGTTGCATACGCCCGGACATAATAAGTTGTCTCGGGGGATAGTCCGCTCATATCAGCAGCAAAGGTTCCTATACCCGGTGAGTTATCAACTGTTTTTGTAGACAGGGCAATAGTTGGATTCATACGAGTATCCCAACAGATGCCTTTCGCCAATATAGGTGATCTACCATCGTCTGTTATCTCGCCACCACTTGTGGCTGTTGTAGCAATTATATTAGTAGCAGGTACTGTTGCCAACAGAGTAGGAAGCGCATTTGTCAATATTGTTTTCTCAACACCGTATGCCACACCGATTTTGTTGATAGCATAAGCTCTTACATAATACAGAGTATTTGGCTTAAGACCGGTTAATGCAGCAGAGAAATTATCTGTTCCTGATCCGTTGATTGTGTACACATCATCAATCGTTGGATTTGTATGGGTGGCCCAGCAAATACCTTTTTGAGTTATTTCAGCACCACCATCACTCGTTATAACACCACCACTGTTAGCAGAAGCTCCTCCAACCTGTAATACATCGACGGTATTAAGCAGAGGGGCTGTTGGGAACAGGGTAAATGTTACCTGGTTCCCATACCCGGTGCCGGCGGAATTGACAGCATATGCCCGGATGTAATAAGCGATACTGGTTTTGAGTCCGATAACTGTACAAATAAAATTGTTGCTATTACTTGCATTCACTATTTTATTAACCGATACCGTGTCCGGATTAAAGTTCGGATTGGTACTCCATACAAGTCCACAGCTTGTAACAGCAGCACCTCCGTCGGTAACTATTTTTCCACCGGTGACAATAGAGGATTGGGATATTGGCACAACAATATTTGTCGTTATTGTAGGTTTAGCCGGAGGAGTAGTAAATGTCTGTTCATTACCATAGGCTGTTCCCTGATTGTTCACCGCGTATGCTTTTACATAATATTTTGTAATTGGATTAAGACCAACTATATTACTATAGAAGTTCTTTCCGTCTCCGGCATCACCGGATGTTTTTGTAGGTAAAGAAACTGTAGGGTTAGAGAAAAGACTCCAACAGACTCCCTGATCAATAATAGGTGTTCCACCATCATCGATGATGGTACCACCTGAAGAGGCTGATTTAGCATCAGAAGCAGGCAGAGTATTCATTGTCGTAAGCGTTGGCAGATTAAATGTTGTAAAGCTCAACTCTTTTCCATAAGCAGTTCCTACACTATTCACAGCATAAGCCCTGAAATAGTAAGTCACACCCTGTCTCAGCCTATTGATAGAAGCTGAAAATGAACCTTTACCGTATCCTACCGCTGCCGTTTTATTAATAGCTACAGTATCTGCACGGAATCCGGATACCGTAGACCATACTAAACCACGAGTGGTTACTGTTTCTCCTCCGTCTTCTGAAATATCGCCTCCTCCTGTAACATAAGTACCGTTTATATCAGAAGCATCAACAGTGGTTACAGTAGGTAGAGTTGGCGGATCAGTAATAAAGCTAATCAGATTTCCGTAGCTCGTGCCGGCTATATTTGTTGCAAAAGCAGTGACATAATATGTAGTATTTCCCTTCAGCCCACTTAACTTAGACGAAAAACTGCCATCCCCGCCTCCATCGTGAGTAATTCTGACTAACACGGTGTCGGGGATAAATCCGGGCATAGTACTGTACACAACACCACGATCGCTGATATCTGCATTACCACTGTCAGTAATATCTCCACCGGTAGTAGCCTTGGTAGGTCCGTTCGAGATACCTGCTTTTGTAAAAACAGACGGTTTGTAAGGCGTTTTGAAGCTGACTTCTTCTCCAAAAGCCATACCCTGACTATTCACAGCATAAGCTTTTACATAGTAAACTGTATTAGGCTTCAAACCGGTCATTTTGGAAATAAAAGAGCCCTTAAAATAACCAGTTTCCGCAGTTTTATTCACCAGGATCGTATCAGTATTGAAATTGGCCTGAGTACACCAAAATATACCGCGGGTGGTAACCAAAGCTCCTCCATTATCAGTAATATTTCCGCCTGAAACTGCTGCAGTAGCAGAATTTACCGATACAGCCTGCGTTACGATCGTCGGGAGCACAGGAGGTTTGGTTGTAAAACTTACTACAGCACCATACGCCGTTCCAACACTATTTGTTGCATAGGCTCTTACATAATATTGGGTACTCCCTAACAGATCGGTAACAGAGCTGATAAAAGTTCCTATTCCGGTATTGTTCTCCGTTTTGTTATCATCGGTTGTGGGGTTTGTTCCGGTGCTCCAGCAGACACCACTGACTGATACATCTGTACCGCCATTTGAGCTAATATTTCCTGAAGCATCAGCAGTCGTAGTTGCGATGTTCGACACCGGTAAAGTCGTCACCTCTGGAAAGTTATAATTAGTAAAAATCACTTCATTGAGAGCATATGCAGTACCGGCTTTATTTGTTGCAAAAGCTTTGACATAGTAAGTTACTCCAAGAGCCAAATTGGGGAGAGTCACAGAAAAGCTTCCATTTCCAATCTGAGTTACTCTGTTGGTTACCACCGTATCGGGTTTAAAACCAGAAACCGTACACCAAACCACACCTACCGTTTTTATCTCATCGCCACCATTGCTGGATATAGTACCTCCACACAAAGCTGATTTTCCGCTTGAATTAACCGTTGCTGTGCTGGTTACCAGCAGTGGAATCGTAGGATCTCCGGTAGTAAATGTCTGCATATTTCCATAAGTTATGCCCGCATTATTAATGGCATATGCTCTTACATAATATTTGGTACTAGCCTTTAAATCCTCCATATTGTGAATGAAGTCTCCAATACCTGTATTTCCTGTGGTATGAGCATCTGAGATCGTTGGATTTCCTGTAATATTCCAGCAGATACCGCTGGTTGTAACAGGAGTGCCTCCATCGCTGGTTATCTGCCCCCCTCCTACTGCCGAAACATTGGTATAGGTAGTAACAGGTGCTGTAACAACCGACGCATTGGTAAAGGTAGCAAACGAAACTTCATTTCCATAAGCAATACCGATACCGTTTACCGCATAAGCCCGTACATAATACGTAGATATCGGGGTCAGCCCTGTAATGTTTCCGGAAAAGGCTCCGTTTCCACTTCCTGATTGTACATAGTTATCAGAGATAGAAGGATTACCTGTATTATTCCAACAAATGCCTCTTTCGGTTACAGGAGCACCTCCATTTTCCAGAACATTACCATTACCCATGGCAGACACTCCGGCAATATTGTTCACCATCGTTGTACTTACTATAGGTATTGACGGAGGCCCAGTCACTAAACTGTCCAAATTTCCGTAAACAGTTCCGACATTATTGGTGGCATAAGCACGGATATAGTATTTAGTAGAAGCCAACAAGTTTGTTGCATTACAGGTAAAAATACCGGTTCCCGATCCGCCAGTAGCAGAATTATTATAAACTGTCGGATTAGGAGAAGTTCCCCAACAAACACCACGTATGGTAATAGGGGTTCGTCCATCATTGGTTATCTCCCCACCACATGTAGCAGATGATTTGGTTATTTCCGAAGGTCGTGCAGTAGTAATCCCCGAAGGTAAAGTTGCAGTAAGCAAGCTGTCTGAATTCCCGTAAGAAATACCCAGGTTATTTCGCGCATAAGCTCTTACATAGTATTTTGTATTAGGAACCAGGGTTGTCAGCACACTTGTAAAAGAGCCTATTCCACTGGCAGGACCCGATGTCTTTGTCGAAAGAGCAATGGTTGGGTTGGGAGAAGTGCTCCAGCATACACCACAAACTGTTACCGGAGATTCACCGGCATATGAGATATTTCCACCACTATTTGCCGAAGTTCCGGTTATCACAGAAGGAGCTATAGTGGTTAACAAAGGAGCCGCATGCGGCATGGTTATTATACTATCCTGATTGCCATAACCAACCCCATAACTATTAATCGCATAAGCCCGAATATAATATTTCGTACCGGGGGTGAGTCCGGACAGCGAACTAACGAAAGGCTCAAGATCAGTACCATCCAACGCTTCGGATGTTCGGGTGGGCAGATTGTATATCGGATCAGGAAATGTACTCCAACAAACACCTTTTGCCTTGATCAGATCATTTCCATTGAAAGTAACATCACCACCACTAGTGACAGATGTTATTGTAACATCTCCATGCGCTGCAGTTGTCAGTTCGGGGATAGAATTAGTCCGAAATGTGGCAACGTCACTGAATGCTATTCCCACCGAATTTATTGCAAAAGCTTTAGCATAATAAACAGTTGCTTTAGTGAGACCTGTCAAAGACGTAAGAAAGTTTCCGATATCAGAAAGATTGGTATTTGTTGTATTTGCGTAGAGAAAATTTGCATTATCTGTACTATAAGCAATTCCACGCGTTGTGATGGGCGCTCCTCCATTTTCTGTTATTTCAAAAGAACCGATAGCGGTGTTATTCGAGAGATCAGCTTTATTAAACGTAGGTTTCGTCAGCTTAGGCAACACAGGTGGTTGAGTCGTAAATTCCACAATATCGCCATAAGCGGCACCATAATCATTAGTAGCATATGCTCTTACATAATAAGTTTTACTCCCCAACAACTGTTTTAGCAAGGAACTAAACTCTCCATTCCCGGTTCCACTATCTGCAGATCCGGCATTGACATCCTGTAGAGGATCTCCGGCATAGCTCCAAAGGACTCCCCGTTTTGTGACTTCAGATCCCCCATCATCTGTTACATTACCGCCCCCCTTAGCACTACTATAAGTAATATCGGTTATATCAGAAGTAGTAACAACAAGAACGCCAGTGACGCCGGGAATAATCATAACAGACTTTTCTTCTCCATAAGCTGTTCCAATTACATTGGTTGCGTAAGCTCTTACATAATAAGTTATATTTGCAGTTAGGCCGGTGACCTTTCCTCCAAAGAGTCCTAATCCACTGCCGCAAGGAGTGTTTGACGAATAAATCGTTGGATTATGATTCTGACTCCAGCAGAGTCCTCTTGAAGTTACAGGAGTACCTCCGTCTGCTACAACAATTCCTCCACTAGTAGCCGTATTGTTGACAATAGAAGATATATTGACGGTACTGACAGAAGGAACAGTAAGAGTGACTAAACTATCAAGATTGCCATAAGAAATTCCATTAGAATTAACAGCATATGCTCTTACATAATATTTAATTCCCGCTTTTAATCCGGTCAGATTACTGGAAAAATTATCCGTTCCATCATTTACGATAGGCACAGATGTTTTTGTATTGAGAGTAATAACCGGATTTGATATAGTGTCCCAACAAATACCTTTTGCCGTAATATTAGTCACACCCGCATCAATAATAATACCTCCACTCGTAGCAGCCTTATTGCTTATATCCGACGGAGGAACTGTGGTCATATTTATTGAAGACGACGTG
>Ga0302160_10000040_pt1 | contig 32486 bp, 28 predicted proteins | sample I_Fen_E1_3_FD_193506 | JGI IMG/M metagenome (GOLD analysis project Ga0302160, IMG submission 193506) | Peat permafrost microbial communities from Stordalen Mire near Abisko, Sweden - I_Fen_E1_3 | ecosystem: Environmental > Terrestrial > Soil > Wetlands > Permafrost | place: Sweden: Abisko...
GTCGAAGCGAACGGACTTGTCATTCCACTACAAAAGCCGGTTGCGTTGAAGTTGGAGCAATTCAAGCCGGGCAAGGTGATGGAGCGCATTGGTTTCACCGACTCGCGCTGGAAGTTCTCTGGTAGCTGGCAGAAGGTGGACAAGGAATGGTCCGTCTCCCAAGGCTCGGATCAGTCCGGCTCGGAAGCCGTCGTCACGTTCAAGGGTACCGGCGCAATCCTGACCGGAACTCTGCGGCCCGAAGGCGGGCTGTTCGAAGTGTACCTCGACGGCAAGAGCGCCGGAACCCGTGATACTTACAACGCCGACGGTGAGCGTTACAAAGAAGGCCTATGGGGCGACTTCGGTCTTCCGGCTGGTGAGCATACGCTGCGCGTTGTCGTAAAGGGTCAGCCTTTCCAGGATTCCGCTGGCACGTGGGTCAACCTTGAGGATCTGGTCGTCTTCGAGAATTGACTGGAGATTGCCCCCACCGCACATCGCGATTTGCATATTACGGAATGGGACGAGCTTTGGTGGAGCTTGCTGATTTCAAGTCTGCGCTGGCGCCGCTGCAGCATGTGCTCGCGATGCAGCCTTCACTGATCCAGTCACATTTCCAGCTCGGGAAAGCATACCGGCAACTCGGTCGCATGGAGGACCCGGATAGCATAGCCGTACGGGCGCGAGTGTGACTGTGATCTGGGTCTCCCTTAGATTGTGACGAAAGCCCCCTCATCTGCAAAAGGCGCGAATGAATGGGGCACTCCGAGTTTGGCTGGGCCACCCGCCAGTACAAAAAGTTCTTGGATTCAGGCAATCGGGATCAGGGGGCTCGCCCGCAGAAGATATATGGTAGGCACGACTGGACTCGAACCAGCGACCTCTACCGTGTCAAGGTAGCGCTCTAACCAACTGAGCTACGCGCCTACACCACTTTGTGATTGTAATGGCTCCGGCGGGGCGAGGCAATCGCGCCCGCCTTCGTCCTTTCTCCGCATCCGGTCAGTGCGCGAATGAGAAGTTCAAGCCCGTGGAAAACAGCATGTCGTTCTTTTTCTTTGGCGGCGTCGCCCCGGTCGGCGGATTGCTGACATAGATATCGCCGAACGAATTCTGCCAGCCCAGCCACTTGTTGATCTTCGTCACCAGGCCGAGATTGAACGTCGTGCGGTATTCCCCCGTCTGGCTTAAGTTCGGATAGAAATACCAGTTCTGGGTGAGCACAGTGGACTTGCCCAGCTTGTGCATGAAATCGTCGCCCAGCGTCAAACTCGCTTGATTCCGCGACCTGGCCAAATCGGGCGGATTGATGGCAATCGAGTAGCTCTCATGCGTGTAGTTTGCGCCCGCCAGCAGGTCCAAGCTTGTCGTATCGCTCTTGATCGCGTGCAGGCCAACGCCGCCACCGAACAGCGAACGCAGATCGAGGTTTTGCAGGGAATCGTGGTAGAAATCGCCGTTCACGAAGCCAAACACGCGCGGTCTAAAGTCGTGGTCATAGCGCGCCCCGCCTCCAATCGCATTCGCGGTTGTGTGCGGCGAAGCAGTCGGCAGGTCATTGGTCGCATAAACCGAGTTGGTGTACAGGCTCAACCGATCGTGCAAGCCCTTCCGCGACGCGGCGAAGGCGATGTTCAGATTCTTGGTTTCACTGTTGCCGCGCGTTACCGCGAAGCCGACATTGACCCCGCCATTCCAGCCTTCTTTGAGCCCTGGGTGCAGGCTCTTCTCATAAGCCGTCTGTTCGGCCGGACTGCGCAGCATGCTGATGGAAGCCTTCGGCGCCTCAACCGATCCCGATGTCCTGGTCGCGACCACCACATTGTCGCCGCTTGTGGTCACGGTCCCGACCACCGTCTTGCCCCCGCTCAAACCAACGTTCAGGTCGCCCGCCGAGGTGATCGCCTGGATCACATCAAACTTCACCGTGACATCACCCGCATAGTCCGTCTTGATCACCAGTTCTTTGCCATCGGACTTGGTAATCGTCCCGGTCAGGCGATCGCCGTTCTTCAGCGTGATTTGATCGGCTAGCGCAGGAACCACCAGACACAAAAGAACAGCGAACACAATTCGCTTAGTCATAAAACCTCCAAGATTTCAATAAAATGGGAATTTGAGCGTCCAGGCCAGATAGACAGCGTTTCTACGGGCGGGAAGTTCGAAATATCACTGCAACATCCTCACCTGAGGCAACCAAGAATTATATCGAAATTTGGTATGCGAGGAACGGAATGTGCCGAAATTAACGCGCATGATCCACCCGGAATTTTAGTGCCTGGAAGACTCCAAAACCTCCTTGAACACCGAGTCAAAACGGGCCGTTGTCCGGAATTCTGGACTCGCCGCCCTGTGTTGCCATTCTTGAGCGCGAGTTCCCCGGGCCGATACCCTTGCCCGGGTAAGGCCCCAAAACAATTACTTCGGTGACCTATCGGGGACACCATCGCCGAACTATGTTGACGGAAGGGCATTTGTGGCTGCAACGGAGGCTTTGTGAAACGGTACGTCCCGATATCGCTATTGCTGCTCTCGACCGTAAACCCTCTGCTTGCCGCCCAGACTCCGGCTCCCGCATCAACGGACATCATTTTCTGGTCGCTGGCCGGCGACATTGGGGGAACGCGCCTGCAACGCATGGTAGGGGAGCAAGGGTTGGCGTGCCGCGTAACACCGCCCTGCGCTGCCACCCTGCAAAAGGCTGGAGCGAGCGCTGGCCTGATCCATGATTTGCAAAAGCTGGATCTGCAGAAATCAACAGCCAAGGAACCGTGTGCGTGCTCGGGTGATGCCGCGCAAGTGGCCACGCTCCTGCATGAAAAGAAGTCCGCCGCTGCCGAAAACAAGATCCGCGCTCTGCTCCGCGACGACGCCAAGAATCCCTGGCTGCACTTCGCTTACGGCACAGTCCTGCGCCAGCGCGAGCGTTTCGAGGAAGCCTTTGACGCATTCGAAGAGTCCTCGCGGCTGATGCCGGGTTTCCCTGAAACCCACAGCCAGCTCTCCTATCTGTTCTACCGGCTCGATGACGCCGACCACGCCATCGCCGAAGCCCGCACGGCCCTGAGCATGGATCCCAAGAACGCCGAGGCCTACCGCTATCTGGGCCTGGCCCTCTATGCCGACGGCCAGTACGACGCCGCCCTGAATGCCTTCCAGCAATCACTGGTGCGGGAACCGGAAAATGCGGATGTGTATTACGACATGGGAATCACGCTCCGCGACCAGGGAGACCTGCGGCGCGCCGCCATCGCCTACCAGCACGCCTTGAAGCTGCGTCCGAACTTCTGGGAGGCGCACAGCAATCTGGGCGTCGCCCTGCACGATCAGGGAAGGCTGGACGAGGCGGTCACGGAATATCTGGAAGCCAAGCGCCTCGCCCCCCGGGAAGCCAGCATCCGCAACAACCTGGGAAACACGTATTGCGACAAGAGCGACTTCGACCGCGCGATTGCCGAATTTCAGGATCTCTATCGCCAGAACCCGGAGTGGGAGGGCGGCCACAGCTGTCTTGCACGCGCCCATATGGCGAAGCGCAACTACGGCGCCGCCATTGACGAACTGCGGGCGGCGATTCGCCAGAACCCGGCCGGAGCCGCCGAGCATCGCGTTCTAGGACAGGCCCTGCTTCTTGCCGGCAAAGACCAGGAGGCCCTGCACGAACTGCAAGTCGCGGTCTCCATCAATCCCGACTCGGCCCTCGCCCACCACTACTTGGGAACAGCGCTGGTGAATACGCAACAACTGGCCGAGGCTGAAAAAGAGTTCCGCCACGCTCTCCGGCTGGAGGCCAGCGCCCAGAACCACTATTCCCTGGCCGCCTGCCTGATGGCCCTCAACCGCTACGAGGAGGCCCTGGGGGAACTCGAAACCGCCTCTCGCATGGATCCCAGCCAGGATCTCTACCGCACCCGCATGCAGGAAGTAGTCCGGCTGATCACCGCCTCAAAGTGATTCCCTGAAGGCTGCCCGGAAGGCTGTCCGACTGGGCAGTGGTCCGCATGCACTGACGTGCATCGCCTCCCGGCCCCTCCAAACCTAGAATGGCACCTAGGGCTGATGCCGCCAGCAGGTGGGCATCCGCCGAGGGGGCGACCATGGAATCAACCGGCGTGCAACGGGCCAAGGCGAAACCAGATAATGTGCCGCACAATACCCCAGATCGCCCCGGCTCGGGCGTGACCCCGGCCAGCGTAGCAGCACTGCGTGCGCGCAAACCGGCTGGCTATGGCTTGCCCTGTTCGAAGTGCCGGATGTACTACCCCGCTGACATGGACTGCTGCCCCGTCTGCAACTCTCCCGAACGGGTCTCGCCGACGGCGTTCAACGCTGCCGAAGCCCCAACTGCTCCGCCATCCCCGCCAAGTCAGGCCGCACCTTTGGTGGACGACCGCGACCGTCTGCTGAAAGAGCTGAAGTCCCAGATTTTCCAGGCGCACACTCAGATCAACGCCGCCGCCACATTCCGTTGCTGCATGGACCAGAATCACGAAGGAAGCTCGGAACCGGCCGCCGTTTGCCACAATTGCTACGGCGAGCTTCGTCAACAGGCCGACCGCATGGAAGCCGCCCTTCATATCGACCTGAAAGAGGCGGCACAGATTGTGTATAAAGCAGTGTGGGCCGATTCGTCCGACCCCGGCAAGACTTACGAGAACGCTGCCGCCGAGCTGTTATCGGAACTGCGCAAGCGGGCCGGAATTGGACTGCTGCTCGGCTCGAATCAGCCCCTGGCGCACTGAAAACTGAATCTCACAGGTAGGTTCCGGGAGGGCACGGCCTTCAGCCGTGCCGCCCGAACAGCATAAAAACTGGGCGTTAGCCCCCGAGGCTCCGACCTGCCTGGCTAGTCCGCTTTGAATACCACGTACTTCTTCCCCGCGTAGAGCCGGTATCCCCCACCGTCTTTTTCCAGCTTCAGCGGGACCGCGTGCTTGATCTGATCGTCGTTCGGCGTGGCAACCGAGAGCAGATCCGCCGAGGCAACGTTCATCACGACGAATTTGTCGTCCTTGAAACCGAATCCGTATTCTCCGGGATCGAGCGTGGCGCCTTCGAAGCTGAGCTTGGTCTCGGTAATGAACAGTCCCTGATATTTTTCCTTGATTGAAGTTGAGTACCCGGAGTTATCCACCAGCGCGGCCAGCACGAACTTGCCCGCGCCATTCTTGAGGCCTACCGAATTGCGCGCCTGCACCGGCGCGGACTGCCCGGCAAAGAAGTAGTTGGTGGGAACGACCTTCTTCAGCTCATCGCTGGTCAAGAGCTGAGCCCCGGCCTGGGCGGCGAGGGTGACGAGAACAATCAGGCAAATCCACTTCACGCGGCGGTTCATAAACGCTCCTTCTGGGATGGTGAAATTCATTGAGGTAAGGAAGTCAACATATTACACAAGCGCGCCGACTCGTGCAGTGCCCACCGCATGAGACGTCACCCGGCCACGCTACTTGCCAGCGAAGCGCAACTTTCCAAAAACTGCCGGTACGTGGAAGTTGGGCTGCGGCGTGTTGGTCGCCTGCCAGGCCGAATAGAAGCGCGGTTCTGTTGGACCCTCCACGCGGTAGAAATTCGCGCGCCAGACCGCGGCAGGATCGAATTTCGGCGCTAGTGCCTTGGTGGGGATGGCCAGCTCGGCGGCCCAGGTACCGCGCTCCTTGTCGAGCCAGACGGAACGCTCCAGTCCGCTCTTGAGATCGCTCAGCCCTCCGGGAAAGATGTCCAGGTCAATCCACATGCCGTTTGGGCTGATTTCGAATTCCCGGTAATAAGGTGGCCGCGAGGGATCCGGCTGCAGGAACGCCTCGGCCACGTCGCGGTCCCAGAGATGGTCGCGGCGCCCGTTGGGATCGGAATCGTCGAAGACAAAAAGTTCGCGATAGCGGCATTCGAAGCGGAGAAAAAGAGTCTTCGGGGTCCAGAGCACGCGCACCTGAGTCTGCCGCGCCGGATCCACATTCTTGCCCTGCCAGTCCTGGCAAAACGAAACAGGCGTGGCACTTTCCCACTCCGGCGCGGGATGCCGCGCATCGAGCGGGATTTCACGGGTCACACGGGCCGCAATCACAGTATCCGCTCCCGTAGAACATGCTTGCGATTTTTCCTGGCTCATAAGCAGAGGCGGCAGGAGGCAAATCACCGCTACCATTAACTTTCGCATAATAGTCCGTGCAGCACGGGTCGTATCAGCGCATCGCACTTAACTGCGGAAACTCGCGAATGCATGCATCACCGTGGAAGAGCGGCCCTTCAGGGCCGGGTAAAGCGTCGTATTGAACGAGGGCTTCAGCCCCGGTGGTCGCCTTCCTCGGCATTGAGCTTCGTTCAGCCCGCTTCAGCGATGCCGCCAGCCATCCACCCAGATGCCCTATCTGGCCCCAAATCGAACCTTCCACCGAGAAAACACTTCAACCGCAACATTCGGATAGTCCGCTAGACCACAACCAGCCTATCTTACCGCCATGGTCACCCATACGATATTCTCAGATGACGAAGTCATGAAACTCAGCGACGAAACCCGTTGGCAAGCCGTGGTCGACCGCGACGCCTCGCTTGACGGCACCTTTGTTTTTGCGGTCTCGAGCACTGGCATCTTCTGCCGGCCGTCGTGCCCGGCCAAGCGCGCCCGGCGTGAGAACGTGCGTTTCTTCGACCATGCCGCCGCCGCCGAGCAAGCCGGATACCGCGCCTGCCTGCGCTGCCGCCCCAAGGCCGCAGACGGCAACCCGCAGTCTGCCATGGTGCGAGCGATCTGCCGCTACATCGAGCAGCACATCGAAGACCGCCTCACGCTCGGCCTGCTGGGGAAAGAATTTCGCCTGAGCCCGTTTCATCTTCAGCGCACGTTCAAGGCAGTGCTCGGCGTCTCGCCGAAGGCCTACATCGATGCCTGCCGCCTGCGCCAGGTAAAGCAGAACCTGCAAGCCGGCCACAACGTAACGACGTCCCTCTACGCCGCCGGATACGGCTCCAGCAGCCGCCTCTACGAGCGCACCGCCGGCCAACTCGGCATGACTCCGGAAAAATACCGCCGTGGCGCGCTCGCCGCCATTGTCCGTTACACGACCGCGCGCTCACCTCTAGGCCGCATGCTGATCGCCGCCACCGACAAGGGCATCTGCGCCATCCAGTTCGCCGACACCGATGCGGAACTGCAGCAAGGCCTCATGCGCGAGTTCCCCTTCGCTGTCCGCAAACGCGACGACGAAGCGATGGCGCAGTGGAAGCTGAGCCTGGAACGCCTCATCGATGGCGAAGAATCGAACCGGTCGCTTCCCCTCGACATCCGGGCTACGGCCTTCCAGAGAAAAGTCTGGGAGCACTTGCAGAAGATTCCCCGTGGAGAAACCCGCTCCTACAGCGAAGTCGCCCGCAAGATCGGCATGCCGAAAGCGACCCGCGCCGTGGCCCGCGCCTGCGCTACGAATCCTGTGGCAGTTGCGATCCCCTGCCATCGCGTAGTACGCCAAGGCGGCGAGCTTGGAGGCTATCGTTGGGGAATCGAACGCAAAGAACAGTTACTGGCGATGGAGAAAGAGGCAGGAGCGTAAAGCGGTTGATTGTGTAATGGGGATGTTACGCCATTTGATTGCTTAGCTCCGCGGCGTCCAAACTCACAGGTAGGGCTTCAGTTCTGCGTATTGAGAACGAGTAGGACTGGCAAGATCGATGCCGGCGGTGTACTCCACAACTATGTCTTCAAAACGGACATTGAAAGGATCGAACACGAAAGCTTCAACAGTGGCCTGTTGCCCGACTTCGAATTCGGGCAGTGTAATCGTCACATGTTGGCGGTTGTCCGCCCCCACAGAACTCCCGGTGCGCCGGACGACAAAGGTAAGCTGTTTTAGTGCCGATTCCTGACGCTTCCGAACTGCGCAGGTGATGCGGTTATAGCGGGGAAGAAAAGCCTTCTCTTTGCCGGGAGGACGGACGAGTTTCTTATCGTAGTTAACGAGCGAGACATCAAAAGCCTTTCTCTGCTCGATCACCTCCTGGACTTTTTCAGGGTTTGCGATCGGTCTGTATGCCGCATAGGACTTCTCGCTAAAGAGTTGAGAAGGAGTCTGCTCGATCCAGTTGGCGAAGCTCGAATCGTACAGGGCGGTTTCTCCCGCCTCCCAACCGTGCCAGTAAAGTGCTTCGTCCCCGCCCAGGCTTCTCAAGCAATAGCAGCCGTCGGTGGTACCGTCGTATCCAATCGCGAAAAAGTCTGCGTTGGCTTCAACGCGCAGTTGCTCCGTCCACCGATCCAGTTCGCCCTGTGCCTGAATTGGAAAGAGCGTCAATGATCCCGCGAAGAATCTGCCCGGTCCAATCTCGCATACGAAATCAAGATACGAATCCGGACATACCAGCGATCGCTGCGAGAAAAACTCTAAGGCCAGCGCACGGTCAATCGGCCCGTAAGGGCGGTGGTATCCTCCCTGATGAATAGCCAACTCACGCGAGAACTTAGGAAATGAAACGCCCATTTCGCTTCGCAACAAGGGCGAGTTTACACCAAGATGTCGAAAACAGCGTTTACACCACCTACTCTTTGTCCGCCCCGAAGGGGCAGTACAGGATAGCCCCGGGCGTAAGCCCGGGGTAGCAGCGAGAAACGACCGGAGTCCCGTCGGGACGGTACCCTACTTCCCAATCTTCGCGTATTTCTGCCGAGCCTTCCCAAACATCGTCAGCACCGCCTGCTTCTCCGCCTCCGTATTCCACGCCGTGCTGCTCTGTACCGCCGCAATCAGCCGGTCCACCCACGCCACAAAATACGCCGCATCCGCCGGGCTGTGCAGAGGCGCTCCCGCCATCGTCACATACACCGGGCTGGTCGTCGCATACGGATAAAGATCCAGAATCGGATACTCCGCCTTGTCGCTGAATGCCCGCAGAACGCACCAACCGCTGCCATCGAGTGGAATCGAGCCAGTCGCCTCCGCGCTCTGCCGATCGCCCTTCAACTCAATCTCCCGCGCCACCTTTCCATTGCAAACGATCTGTAAGTGGTCCACCGGGACAATCGACCGCAGCGCAACCTTGAACGGCACTTGCTGCTTCTTCTCCAGCCGGACTTCGCCACCGATTGGCTGGCCGCCAAGCGAAAACCTGAGCAGAGGCCCATTCGTGGCAAACGTCTTGCCCGCCTTGATCGCCGCCAGCCATGGCTCGATCTTCAGCGGCCCAGCCGGAACTTCCGCATACACACGATTCAATCCCGCCGGCCCCCGCAGCGAAGCATAGTTGCCCATGAAATCCGTGCCCGCCGCGGTAGGCAGGCGGAAGCCGCAATTCAGCAGCTTGTACCAAACTTCGGCCGTGGACTTATGATCTGCAAATCCCACGACCTCGATGTAATCCACCTTGCCCAGCGCCACGTCGGCCGGTAACTCGTAAGTAAGAGGATCATCCTTCGCCGGGTCCGGCACACTCTCCAGCGGATGCACATACCCCACCAACGCGCCCTGCTCATGCGCCATATCGGCGACGTTGGCATTCGCCGGAAACAGGCTGGCGGCCGCCGTGTTGGGATACCCGACATAGCCGGGAAGGATCAGGTTGCGGGTCAGGTTCAGCAACCCTAGATGTCCCCAGTAACTGGTATGAAATTCCTGCCCGTGAAAGAGCAAAGTGCCTTCCGTAGAAGCCGGGTCAATCTTCGGCGAAAAATACGCGATATCCGGAAAGCGCTGCTCCTTATTAACGATGAGGTTTTCGACAATCGCCAGATTCTCCGCCTCGGCCTGCTCGACTAGGTGTGCCGGGGTATTGCGGTAGGTCCCGGCGTAGTTCATGTGAACATGCACGTCGCCGCTGACCCAGTGCGTCTTGTGTAACACCTCCGTTTCGAGCGGGCGCATCCCCACGAACAGTGCGGACGTGCTGTTTGCCTTGATTTGAACTCGCGTGTGTTTGAACGGATACTCGAACCCGCGCATGACGCCAACTTCAATACTCCCCCCGACGGGCACCGTCATTTCGGAAACGCCTGTGGTATCGAAGTAGTGCGTTTCAAATGGCCTCTCTCTACGATCAAAACTGTCATCCGCATGCATCCAGGCATCGTCCGGAGCATAAGCCCGCTCATCCGAGGCGGTCACAAAGACCCGGGCGGCGAGGGGTTTGTTGTTCGCATCCACGACTTTCAGAGTGAAGCGGGCCATCCGTTGTTTGTACTGGCGCTCGCGCACCACCACCTCCGTCTGCGCTCCCCCGGGTATTGTCTGCACCCACAACGATGTATTTCCGCCGCGGTTCGAGATAAACGCAATCTTCGTCCCGTCCGGCGACCACCGCGGATTGGTGTTGTCGTAATCGCCGTAGGAAATCGGAAACGCATCGCCGCCCCCGGCCGGCATCACCCAAAGCTGGTGCCATGGCTGTCCCAGGTACGACGCGTACACCATGCGCTTGCCGTCCGGCGAAAAGTCCGGACGCGCCTTCCACGTGGTCTCTTCGTAATGAATTTCGCGTGCCTCGGCCCCCGGCTGCGCTTTCACGATCCAAAAGCCGCCCGTACCGTGAATGTGCCCGCGGTTCGAGATGAACAGAATCTCCGACCCGTCCCGCGACCACACGGGACTGATGTCGTGGTCCATCTTGCTGTAGTAATAACGAGGCAATGAGCTGACGTTTTCAGCAGTAAGTTGCTGGACGTTGCTAAGCCCGCTCTCTTCGAATCGTCCAACAAAGATGTGAAAGTGGCCCTTGCCGGAGGTCGATACAAACGCCAGCCGCTTGCCGTCGGGCGAAAACCGCGGCTCAAGATTGACTGCGCCGCCGGAAGTGAGCTGACGCGTGTGCCCATCGCGCAAATCGAGCGACCAGAGCTCAACCGCGTCGTGATCGTAACGCGTGAAAACCACCCAGCGCGCATCCCCCGACCAGTCCGGCTGGTAGTCGTATCCAGGCCCGGCCGTGAGCTGTTCCGCCTTCGCACTTCCCACTTCCTGCCGCCACAGCGATCCGGCCATCGAATACACCAGACTGCGCGAATCCGGAGACCACGCCAGCGAACTCGGCCCCGTCGTCAACTGCGGCAGATACATCTCGCGGTAGTAGTAGGAATGCGGCAGATCAATCTGTTTGAGTACCGGTTCGCGTTGTGCGAAACAATAAGTGGCACCCAACAGCACGAAAAAGCAAGCAAGACAAGACTTAGACAAGGGCCCTCCACAAAACAGAAAAACGGCGAAGACTCGACCATGCGCCAGTGTGCTCGAAATCTAGTTTGACGGTGCGACCACCGGCAGCAGAATTTGCGACGCATGCCCGCCCCCGTGATAGACGCGGATGCTGGCTTTCTTCATCTCCGCGCTGGTGACCTCGGACTTCCCATTCTGCAGGTTACGCGAGAAATTCGGAGAGAAACTCCCGGAGATCTGCACGCGGATCCGGTGCCTCTTCAGGAACACGTTGCTCGTGATCAGGTTTCCGAGCTTGAGTTCGTATATCTTCCCCGGCTCCAGCAGTTGCCGCCCGCGTTTCAGGTCGCGATAGCTGGCCCGCAGGACGTCCAGCCCCGGACTCATCAGGTTGAGCGCCGTCCCATCTGGGGAGACATCCTGCAAGCGCACCCAGAAATCCAGGTCGCGGCAATCACAGGAAACAAACATGTCCGCGCGGATCGGGCCGGTAACCTCGGTATCCTCCGTCACAACCGCCGAATCGAACGTGAGCACGTCCGCGCGTTCGGCCAGCTTGCGGTAGTCGTGCGCGCCCGACGCCGCATATTCATTCACCACCGGGTTCGCCGGATCGGAGACGAACTCGCTGAAATCTTTCTTGTCCGCCGCAGGTTTTTCCGACAAGCTTCCCCAGCTCTCTCCCTGGAGTGCCGGGATCAGGAACAAAGGAATGCCCCGGGCCGCCGGGGGCCATGTATCAGACTCACGCCACTCATTTCGTCCCATCACGAAATAGCGCACCGGCTTCTCGCGCTCCACTCCGTTCTCAGCACCCTTCAGGAAGCGATCCATCCACCGAAGCACAACGTCGTCATAATCAATCGCGGCCGACGCACCGAACTCGCGCTCGCCGGAATGAGTCTTTGCCGTGCTACCCACTCCATGCACCCACGAACCGAGCAACAGGTACGTTCGCGGATCCTTCTCTCCCATGCGCGCCTTGAGCAGGCCCGCGTAGTTGGTGGTGGCGCCCTCCGGCCCGTAGTTGTCGTCGTACCAGGCGGAGAAGTTCAGCACTGCCGCATGCGTCCGGCCATACTTGTCGCGCAGTTCACTCCAATTCCACCAAGGGTCGTCGGGAGAATGCCGCAGCCAGTCGAAGTAATAAGGAGCCACCTGCTTCAGCGCCCCCATATCGCGCAGCGGAAGCGCGCCCAGCATCTTCGGCCCTTCGTCCTTCCATGCGGTCAAGGCTTCCTCGTAGGTCCGCGGCCCGGGAAGATTTTTCTTCACCCGGACATCCCACGCAATGTTGTCCCAGATCCACTCCATCCAGGACATGTCCCACGTGCCCCCTGCGTAGAAGAAATTCTGGGGAGTTGAAAAAGTCATGGCCGGCATCATCGCCTTCAGGTGCGGAGGGTTCTCGACCGCCGCCAGCCACTGCACCGCTCCCGGATAGGATAGTCCAAAGGTTCCCACCGCTCCGTTCGACCAAGGCTGAGCGGCGGCCCATTCGATGGTGTCGTAACCATCGCGCCCTTCGTTCTCATAGGGACGGAATTCGCCATCCGAGTGATACCGCCCGCGCACATCAACGATCACCACCGCATAGCCTCGCTCCACCGCATGCTGGAAAGTCGTGTACTCCTTCTCCGCCGCGTCCTTGCCATACGGAGTGCGATAAACGAGTACGGGAAGCTTGCTGGACACCGTCCGTCGCAACACGTCCGCCCGCAATACGACGCCGTCGCGCATGGGAATAGCGACGTTCGTTTCGACCACAGACGGTAGCTGCGGAGCATTGGTCGGTTGTGCTGCCGAAAAGGAACATCCCGAAAGTAGCAACAGAACAAGGGTCCCGAGTTTCATCGCGGTGAGGCTATCACCACATGCCGAGGGCGACAAGTCAGGCCTTCGCTGGCTCCCGCTTGCGCACCCACGCCCAGTTCAGCAGCGCCGCCGCCACCGTGGCCACCATGATGCGGGACTGGCTCAGGTCCACCTGCGTCAGCAGCAACACACAGATCACAATGCCGAGCACCGCCCACACTGGTCCCCCGGGAAGCCGGAAGCGCGCGGTTTGAGGTTGACTTCGCCGCAAGGCGATCAGCGCGGCACAGGTTACTGCGTAGTGGAATACGCGCGACACCACCGACAGCGTCACATTCCACGTGAAGCTGCCGACAATGGCCAGCCCCCACACAATCACTCCGTACACCAGAATCGAAAACCAGGGCGTGCGCGTGCTGGCACTCACCGCGCCAAAGATCTTCGGCAGATCGCCACTCTCAGCCAGGGCCATCGTGACGCGGGGCATCCCCAGTAGTTTCGCGCCCAGATAACCGTAGACAGAAAGCAGCGCTCCGATTGCCACCACCGTCGCTCCACGATTGCCCATGGTTGCGCGCGCCACCTCGGCCAGCGGACGATCCGATGCCCCCGACGGACCCAATACTCCCACCACCACCCACTGAATCAGCGCATAAATCGCGGTGCAGCCAATTGCGGTTGCGAGCAGCGAAAAAGCAACATCGCGCTGCGGATTCTTGAATTCGCTCATGGGCGCCACGGCACTCTCAAATCCACCGTAGGCAAAGGCCAACAGGACCATCGCTTTCAGCCAGGTACTGCCGGAAATCGGCGCGGCCGAGCCGAGCGGCGCAGGGTGCACGATCGTAACCGCGGCTCCCGCTAGAATCACCATCAGCAGCGGCAGGATCTTCGCCACCGTGAACACGTTACTCACGGCGGTGCCCTGTCGCACACCCAAGATGTTGATCAGGGTGAGAAGTCCCACCAACAGGGTCAGGATCAGAAAACGATGCCAGGGATCCTTGGCCCCCGGCCAGAATTCCGCCAGGTAGATCACGAACAAGTTGGCATTCGCGGCGGGCGCCGTCGACTGGGACAAATAGAGCATCCAGCCGACCATGATTCCCGTCAGCCTCCCAAAAGCTGTGCGGGCATAAAGATAAGGACCTCCCGCCTGGGAAAAATGCGATGCCACCTCGGCGAAGCAGGCCATGATGACGCCAATAGCCACCCCGGCAATCAGCGCAGCGACCACGCTGTACCTGCCCAGAAGGCGCGCAACCGTCGAGGGCAGTCCAAACACACCGCTGCCAATCACCGAATTGATGGTCAGCGCAACCAGGCTCCAGCGGCCAATGGCCCGGACCAGTCCGGTTTTCGGGGTGCTCATTTCGCACCGTTTGTATCACAGCAAACCCCGCGCTTGAATTAAACTTCTTGTCCGGCCTGGAACAATCTGCAATCGGCCCGGGGAGCGCACAAGAGTCGTGGCTGCGAGCATTTCCGATATCCGGCTCCTATTGAGAGTCAAACAGTTACCCAAGTGCGCCGACCCGCGCCGCGTTTTCGTCACCGGAGGCACGGGCTATCTCGGCGGCAATCTGCTCCCCGTGCTGCTGGAGCGGGGTCACCACGTGCGAGCTCTGGTCCGGACGAACTCAAAAGGCAAAGTGCCCGCTGGCTGCGAAGTCGTCTCGGGGGACCCGCTCGATGCCAAGACCTATCGTCAATTGGTCCGGCCCGCCGACACCTTTATCCATCTGGTCGGAGTCCCGCGCCCCTCGCCGTCCAAAGGAACCCAGTTCCGGGCCATTGACCTGGTTTCCGCCCAAGAGGCCATTTCAGCGGCCGCCGACCTCGGAGTGCCACATTTTGTCTATCTGAGCGTCGCCCAACCTGCCCCCGTGATGAGGGCGTACATCGCGGTCCGGGCCGAATGCGAGGCCCTGATCCGGCAGCGCGGCCTCAACGCCACCATCCTGCGCCCCTGGTACGTCCTGGGGCCGGGGCACCGCTGGCCCTACCTGCTGCTGCCCTTCTACAAAATGATGGAGTGGTTTCCCCCCACCCGCGCCGGAGCCCTCCGGCTGGGACTGGTTACCATCGATCAGATGGTCTTGTCCCTGGTCCAGGCGGTGGAGTCGCCGCACGAGGGGGTTCGGGTCGTGGAAGTTCCCGAAATCCGGAACGCCCAGGTCAGCCTCTCCGCCGAACACGCCAAGACCGCGTGAAACTGCGCGTCCGGCGCGGCTTCTCGAACCTTGTCTCGAACCAAGGTAACTTCAATTACCGAAGCACATGCACACGGGGAATCTTTGCGCTCCGGCCATCGGATGCGATGGTGATGCAGGCGAAAGGAGAACCATGGACCAGGAAAGCCAGGCCAACATGGACCAGATTCATCTCCGCATTGTGCGGGTGACGGAGGATCTCCGCGCCATTCAGCAGGAACTCAATTGCGCCGCCATGCAGGCGCCCACCGACCCGGAATTGATGGAAGCCCTCTCCGAACCTCCCGAGATGGACACTCTTCAAGTCCTCAAGTCTGCGCTCGACCAGATGCGCCACTTCCTGTGGTTCTATGTTGAAGTTATGACCAGCGACTCGGAAATGGGAGAGAAGTTACGCCAGAGCCTGCGCCAGGACGCCACCATCCGCGGCCAGGAAAACTTCGACCGCCAGTTCCAGAGCGCTTCGGATTCCATCATGCTGCGCTATCTGGCCGACCATAAGAACCGGAAACCAAACTAACTTTTATTGATTGTGATCCCGAATCTCGCTTGTCACCCCGGATATGGATTGCCATCCTGAGCGGAGCGAAGGACGCGCTTTCACTGGCTACTCGCCACTCAGGGCGGTGCCCCACATCAACTTGGTGCCAGCGATGAAAACCAGCGGAAGAATATCGAGTGAATGTGCGACGACCGCAGAAATCGCGATCTACGTTTTGTCCATACTGACGTGGACGGGCGGGTAACAGACTTCCCAGCAAGGCGTACCATCCTGCTCGCCGGGTCGTAGCTCATACGTTGTCGGCAGGCCCAGCAATTGACCAAGATTGACCCACTGTCCGCGGGTCAGGCCCATCTTTCGCTCGACCGCATCGCGAAGCACCATCTCTGGGATCGACATATCGTGAGCCAGTCCACCGTAGGCCAGCTTTAAGTACCTGATCGTTTCCAGCATCAGCGAACTCACGTATTGGCCAAGGAACACCGTGGTCAACGGCGAATCGAGCGGCGGCAAAGAGGAGTGCGTCATACTATGTAAGACTCCATAGAAACTCCCCTTTCCTTGGTTGTCGGGCGGATCCAAACCAGAAACGCCCCACCCACTCGATTACAACAGACACAGGGCCGTGTCGAGCGAACTTCAGTCACTTCCTCCGAGTCAGGAAAGCTCGGGGACGGACGGAACGTTTCCGGTCATCTCCCCAGAAATTTCTCCAGGCGGGCGGCCCCCTTCTAAAATAGGTAGTGTCGGGGGTGCCCCACATATCGCGGTTTTCGAGATGTGGGGCTTGTCCGCAGCAATCGCCAAGCCGGTCCCCCGTGCTGTTTTCATCACCTCCGGACGGTGTGCGCCGTCACCGCGCGAACAGACCAGTTCCGCTACGTTCGTTATCATGCCCCGGAATCTCACGCGCTACTACGGCGCCGGAGACTTGCACTTCATCACCTGTAGTTGTTATCGGCGGCAGCCGTTGCTCGGCACAAAGCAGCGTCGAGACCTGTTTCAGACAGTTCTCGAACAGGTTCGCCGCCGGTATCAGTTCGTGGTGGTGGGCTACGTCGTCATGCCCGAGCACTTTCATTTGTTGATGAGCGAGCCCCAAGAGCGGACTCCCTCGACCGTGATGCAGGCGCTCAAACTCGGCTTTGCGCGCCGCGTTCTGGCTCAGTTGCGCCGTCGCCGCAATTCGGCCCAAGCGTCGCTGTTCGAACACACTCCACAGCATATCTGGCAGAAACGCTTCTACGACTTCAATGTCTGGAGTGGTCACAAGCGTGTCGAGAAACTGCGCTACATGCACCGCAACCCGGTGAAGCGTGGCCTGGTGGAGTCCCCGGAACTCTGGCGCTGGAGCAGTTTCCGCGCTTATGCCTTCGGCGAGGTCGGGCTGGTCAAGGTCAACGAGTGGCAAGTCCTCAAGATGAAGATTCCGACCGCCAGCCGCATAACACCAACCCCTTCCGATGCCAGCTATCCGATAACCCGCTTCTCGAAAACCGCGAGAAGCGGGGCACCCCCATCTTTGTCTGTGTCAGCATTAACAACAAAACGCGCTACACTTACTCGCGGGAGAAGGGGGCCACCCGCCAAGTCCTCAAGATGAAGATTCGACCGCCAGCCGCATAACACCAACCCCTTCCGATGCCAGCTATCCGATAACCCGCTTCTCGAAAACCGCGAGAAGCGGGGCACCCCCATCTTTTCTGTGTCAGTACTAACAACAAAACGCGCTACACTTACTCGCGGGAGAAGGGGGCCACCCGCCCACTTGCTATTCCAAGGCTGTGGCCATACAAAACCAGAGCGACTGAACGCAACTGAGGTAGAGTTGTAAAAATGAGAAAGAACAAGATGCCATTCAAGATCGGGGGCGACGAGCAGCGTAACATAGCGCCCCTCGATGTGGCTCGAAATGTGGGGAGGTTTGATGCGGCCCTTTGGCAAGGCGGGCGGTCCTTCTCAACCGTTCAAAGGGTCGGCCTAGCCGTTTTCGGGATCTTCTTTCTTGTAGGTGGATGGTTTTTTTCAACCTAGTGCTTGAAATCATCCAAGAGGATGTGGGCCATCGAGTGTCGCTAATTATAGTATACGCCATCCTAAGCCTAGCTGCGATGGCCATGTTGTCTTTCATATTTGGGTTCCGACTGATCTACAATCTTTTCCGCACACATCGGACTGCTACTGACGGAGATCGCCGCCATCGCTAGGAAACTTAATCGCGCTCGTTCATAGTAGGCGCAGAATAAGCCAGACCCCACTGCTCCACCACCGCCGCCGACTCCTGATCCCGCCGGGACGCGCACAGACCCGAAGCTGAACCCGCCTCCATCTAACTCTCGGACCGACGTTGTGCTGTACGGTCGGGAGTACACTCCGACGCCCGGATACACCGGTTACTTCTGGGCAAATGGACTGGAAGGGCGGGTGGGCCACATCTGCCCTGAGAAAATGGATGAGTTGGTCTTAGAGGAAAACCCGGGGACAGAAAACCCGGGGACAGACGGGACGTTCCCTGATTTTTCCCCTCACTCCCCGGACTGCTTCTTCTCTTCCATCATCAATTTCCGCAGCGCACGATTGATCCGTGTCTGGTAGCCGTGCCCTTGCTTCTTGAACCAGGCACATCACCTGGGGATAGACGGAGCGTTTTCCTGTTATCTTTCATTCTTGAGGTAACGTTCCGTCTGTCCCCGGGTTTCTTGAATCACTCTGCGGTGGCACTGTTCGTTCCACCAACCATCGATTCGGCCACAACATCAACCATGATTCTTCTATGCGAACATCTCGCCCCGTGCGGGAGGGCGGGTGGCGCACTTCTAACACGGGTAAATGATCGGGGTGCCCCAGGTCTCGCGGTTTTCGAGACCTGGGCTCCTCGGAGGCTTACCATCTTCCGCCGTCTTGTAACTCGTTTCCGTGGTCTTATTTGAGAGTTACTGTCTATACACTACTGTACGTATAGTATGGCAACTACAAAATGTTCCACGTGGAACATTCCGCAAATCCCCCCGCTCCCACCGCCAAGAGCCGAGAGTCGGTCATCTCCCCAGAAATTTCTCCAGCTGCTCGAGTTCCGTCTCGGCCTGGTCGGCATACCGCTTGGCGTTCTTGATGTCCTGATCCTGCAGAGCCGCCTGCGCTCTCCCGACGTGGATCTTCAGGCGCTCCTGGGTGGCGGCCATATCGCCCCGTAGACCGAATCCCTGGGCGCTTTGTTGCCGGCGCAGGGTCTCCAGGCTGTCATTGACCGCCGCCGTGCGGCTGCTGAGCTGATCGACTTGCTGCTCCAGCTCAGCCAGCGCCGCGGAATTGTCCGGCGGTGGAGGTGGTGGTTCGGAAGCTCCGCCGGGCGCGTGCCCTCCACCCACGACCTTTGTGTTAGAACCCGCTTGCCGGATGTGCTGGTCAAGGGATTCAGTGGAGGGCTGATCCTGAGTGGCTGCACCTACGTCTCCGGTCGCCGCCACAGCAGCCGGCGCAGAGGATACATTGGGCGTCGCCGGCGGCTGCTGGGTCGCATCCCCTGCCTGCGACGGGACCGAGTTCGTGGTCCGTTCGCCGGCGCGGGCCTTGTCCCTGCGCGGGAGATACACCCCCGCGGCGACCAGGCACGCCAGGACTACCAGTCCGCCAAGAGCCATGTACAGGCCCCGATGGCTTCCCCGCGGGGGCGAGAGTTCCATCACGCTGGGAATCGGCTGCGGCTGGGGCGGAAGCCCGGTGGCGGGAATTCCGGTTGCAGACTTGGTTGAAACTGGGCTGGCCGCAAGCGACGTGACCGTCATAGCGGCAGCCCGGGCGGCAGTTTGCGCCGTACCTGCGGCAACGCTGGCGGAGGGCGAAACGCCCAGTGAGTTCAGTGAGTTCAGCGCGTTCTGGAACGCTGCGGCGGACTGGAAGCGCTGGCTCGGCTCTTTCGCCATGGCGGTCAGAATCAGGTCATTCATCACCGGCGGCAAGTCGGGCCGCACTTCAATCGGAGGCTTGGGCGGCTGCTGGACTTGCGCCGCCATCAGGGAGTAACTGCTGTCGGCGCGGAACGGGCGTTCGCCGGTGACCATCTCGTAGAGTGACGCGCCCACCGAATAGAGGTCGGAGCGCGCATCGGTGGGTTGTCCTTTGACCTGCTCGGGAGGCATGTAATAGAGCGAGCCCAAGGCCGCACCCGTCGCGGTCAGGTCGCTGGTGTTGCCCGAGCGGGCGATGCCGAAGTCCATCAGCTTCACGACGCCCTCGGGCGTCAGCATCATGTTGGAAGGCTTGATGTCGCGGTGGATGATGTCGCGCTCGTGCGCGTAGCTCAAAGCCTGCAATACCTGGCCGGTGTAATTCACGGCATCCGGCACCGACAGAGGACCGTGCTCCAGGCGCTCCGCCAAACTCGTGCCCTCAACGTATTCCATGATCATGACGAGCTGGTTGTTCACGGTGAGGGCAGTGCGCAGGTCGGCGATATTCGGATGGTGCAGACCGGCGAGGAGTTTGATCTCGCGCAGAAAGCGGTCGGCCAGATCCTGACGTCCAGCCAGGTCGGGAAGGATGATCTTCATCGCCTCGACACGATCGGAGATGACATTGCGCACCTTGAAAACCTGCCCCATGCCCCCGGCGCCAAGTACGGCCAGGATTTCGTAATCGCCAATCCGCTGCATCTCTGGTTCGGTCATCGCTACGCTCCGTTCAGGCCTTCGCCCGCCCCGCGGCGGTGGGTTCCGCCCGCAGTCTCGAAAGGAGGGTATTGTACACCGGTTCCTGAAGGGCCTTTAGCGAGTCTGCGGGGGTGGGGCGGGCGCTCCGGGGCCTGATTCCGGGGCGAACTGGCTTGCCCCTTCCGGCGGGCCAGGGGCAGTCCCACAAAAAAAAGGGCGCGCTTGCGCGCGCCCGAGGTTCAGGAGGAACAAACTCAGCGTCCGAGGCCGGCCGACTGCATGGACTGCCGCGAGAGGTCGGCGGTGGATGCGATGCCCTGCATACGCAGCTTGAATTCGTCGGCGTTCGAGGCGCTCTCGAGAGCGGTCTCGTAATTTACCAGGCCCGCCTGGAACAAATCCCAGAGCGACTGGTCGAAGGTCTGCATGCCATACTGCGAAGTGCCGGCGGAGATGGCGTCGCGAATGGCGCGCGTCTTTTCCGGCACCAGGATGCATTCCCGGATGTAGGCGGTCGTCACCATGACCTCGACCGCAGGCACGCGGCCCTCGGAATCGGACCGCCGTACCAGGCGCTGGCTGACGATGGCGCGCAGCACGGCCGCCAACTGCAACCGGATCTGTTTCTGTTCCGGCGGCGGGAAGATGGCGATGATACGGTTGACGCTTTCCACCGCGTCCAGCGTGTGCAAGGTGGAGAAGACCATGTGGCCGGTTTCAGCCGCATGGAGCGCGGTGCTGATGGTTTCCAGGTCGCGCATTTCGCCGACCAGGATGACGTCCGGATCCTGACGCAAGCTGGCGCGCAAGGCCGCCCCGAACGACGGAGTATCGACTTCGACTTCGCGCTGGTTGACGTAGCCCTTTTTGTCGCGGTGCAGGAATTCGATCGGGTCCTCGATGGTGATGATGTGCTCGGCGCGGGTGGAGTTGATGCGGTCCACCATGGCGGCAAGCGTCGTGGACTTGCCGGAGCCGGTGACTCCGGTAACCAGCACCAGGCCGCGGGGCATGTCGCAGATCTGCTCCACGACTTTCGGCAGGAACAGTTCGTCGAGCGCGCGGATCTTGGTCGGAATGACGCGGAGCACCAGTCCGACGTTGCCGCGCTGCTGAAAGACGTTGACACGGAAGCGTCCCAGGCCCGCGACGCCGTACGCCATGTCGATTTCGGTGGTCTCTTTGAATTTCTGTTTTTGGCGCGCGGACATCATGCTGAAGGCCATGTTCAACATGTCTTCGGCGCTGATGCGCGGTTGGTCGGTGAGCGGCGTGAGATCGCCATCGATGCGCAGGTGAGGATAGTTTCCTACCTTCAAGTGCAAGTCAGAGGCGCGGCGCTCCATGGCAATGCGCAGAAGATCGTCAATATTCATGCAGGAAGAACTCCAGCAACCCTCGTTATGATGACCTGTCCGGGCGCTGGGGACGAGATGACGGAAGTAATGGGCCTTCGGCTACGGGCTGCGCGCTTCGGGCTTCGGGTTGGGGCTAACGGCTGGCGTCCCGGCGCTCGCCTGCATTGACTTAGTCATATGACTTAGCTAAGATAGCACTTATGGTAGTGAATGTTCACGAGGCGAAGACGCACCTCTCGCGGCTGCTGAAACGTGTGGAGGCGGGGGAAGAGATCACGATTTCGCGGGCTGGGGTGCCGGTGGCGAAGCTGATCGCGACCGGACCGCCGGGGACTTCGCGGCCCATGGGGATGGACCGAGGCAAGATCTGGATTGCGGAGGATTTTGATGCCCGTGACCCAGAGATGGAGGCCCTGTTCTACGCTCCGATTGACCTTGATCCGCCACCAATCGCCCCGCCCGATGCGAAAAGGAAGAAGAAAAGGTGAGTTACCTGCTCGACACCGGCATCTGGCTCTGGAGTCTTTGGGAGCCGGAGAGGATCTCACGCAAGGCGCGGGAAGTGATGTCCGACTTAAGCCATGAGGTATTTCTCTCGGCGGTTACCTCTTGGGAGATTGCCATCAAGTCAGCCGCTGGCAAACTGAATCTTCCAGAGCCGCCAACCTCATACGTTCCCAGGCGCATGGCTGACCAGGGACTACGTCCCCTGGCTGTTTCGCACGCGCACGCGCTGGCGGTTTACTCGCTACCACTCCATCATCGCGACCCATTTGACCGGCTCTTGATCGCACAAGCCGACCTGGAGGGCATGACCCTCATTTCAGCCGACAGGATTTTTGAGCAGTATGCAGTGGCGCTCCTCTGGGCGGGGCGCTGAAAAAAGCCGCCCTGCGGGGCGGCTTGTTGACTCACGCAAAAGCAAAATCAGGCCGCGGTGGTCTCCGCGTCGGCGGGTTGCCAGGGCTCGTCGTAGCTACCGCCATAAATCGACGGGCACTTTGCTCCCATGGGACGCAGGTAGGTGGCGAGTTGGCCGCGGTGATGGATGCTGTGATTGTTCAGAAATCCGAGATAGAACTCCGCCGGCAGGTTGAAGACTCCGTAGAAATCGACGGGAGTCAGCAACTGTTCGGGGGAGAGCGCGCGAACCCGGTCGGCGGCCCGCTTGAAGTTCTGGTCGTACCAGGCAACCAGTTCGGCGGAAGTTTTGGGCTTGTCAGCCTCGGCGGGGCTCTCCATGGTGAACTTCAGGTCGGCAATGCCGTCGAGGAACTGAATGTCGGTGTTGGCGATGTGCCAGGCCAGTTCCCAGGCCGTGCGCGCGCTGGGATCGGGGCGATAGTCACGCTGGCCGTCGGGCACAGCGGCCAGAACTTTCTTGGTGGTTTCCACTTCGTTGGCAAGGCCATCGAGCATGATGGCGCGATAGGCCAGAGCGAATTCGGGAGTGATAGCTGGGGTGGACATGAAGAGTCTCCTTTACGAAACAGGGTTACGGGACTAAGCGAGGGACGTTTCCGGGGTCGCCCCATACTGTAATCCCTGGGAACAGCAAGAGCAAACCGGGGCACCGGTAGGGCCGGCGAGGACGCCTGGCACTCCAACGCCAACAGCGGCGGGCAAGAATGTCCGCCCTACACTGCTACGGGCTGCTTGTTTCCCACCTTGACGGGCGTCAGCCAACGGTGACGGTCGGGTTTCTCGCCGTGGACGATGCCGTAGAACTCCTGCTGGATGGACTTGGTGATTGGGCCCACCGCACCCTTGCCTACGCTGATCTTGTCCACCGATCGAATCGGAGTGATCTCGGCGGCGGTGCCGGTAAAGAAGACTTCGTCGGCGATGTAGAGCGACTCGCGGGGCATTCCTTGCTCGACGATCGGGATGCCCAGGTCGCGGGCGATCTGCAGGACTGAGTCGCGGGTGATTCCGGGCAGCACCGAGTTGCCGAGCGGCGCCGTCAGCAAGACGCCGTTGCGGACGACGAAGAGATTCTCGCCCGAGCCCTCGCTGACGTAACCATTCACATCCAGCGCGATGCCCTCCGAGTAGCCGTTGATGATGGCTTCCATCTTGATGAGCTGCGAATTCATGTAATTCGCGCCCGCCTTGGCCATGGCGGGCAGGGTGTTGGGGGCGATGCGAGTCCAGGAGGAAATGCAGACGTCCACGCCCTGGGCAGCATCCGCGCCGAGATACTTGCCCCAGGGGTAGTTACAGACATAGACCTCGGTGGGCGAGTTGAACGGGTTCACGCCGGCCTCGCCGTATCCGCGCAGGATGATGGGGCGGATGTAGCAGGGCCACACGCCATTCGACTTCACCAGTTCGAGCATGCCGCCGATGATGTCTTCGCGAGTGAAATCCACGTCAATGCGATAGATGCGGGCGGAGTCGAGCAGCCGCTGGATGTGTTCCTGGGCGCGGAAAATGGCCGGGCCGCTGGGCAAGGCGTAACAGCGGATTCCTTCGAAGACGGAAGACCCGTAGTTCACCACGTGCGACATCACGTGCAGAGTCGCCTGGTCCCAGGGGATGAACTTGCCGTTGTGCCAGATTTTTTCCGTCTGCTGAATCGCCATGAAAACTCCTCGGTTGTAAAGATTCGCAAAAGCGGCTGGGGTTTGCCGATCTATCCCCAAGAAAACTTTCGCTCCCGGCGCTGGTCGGCCGGGACAGAAGCCCATTGAGGATAGACGACTTTCTTGTACGGAATTATAGCGTGGCGGGAGACAGGGAGAAATGGCTCGGGGACGGAAACCTGCCGCGCCCCATGGCGGCAATCGGTGCTGCTACCATGGATCGCCCGATGCGAGATTTCTCTCCAGAACCGCCCCTGGAATCACAGCCTCCCACCCAGGGGGATCCGCCTAAAGCGGCCGGTGGGCTGGCGGCGGCCGTGAGTTCCCTGCGCGTTTCGCTTCGCCAGTTGGGACTCGTGCGCACGGTCGAGGCGTGGCGGCGTGTTAATCAGGTCGACGGCTTTGATTGTCCCAGTTGCGCGTGGGCCGACTCGGGCGGCGAACACCATACCCTCGATTTCTGCGAGAACGGGGCCAAGGCTTTCTCCGATGCCTCCTCGACCCAACTCTGCGAGGCGGGCTTTTTCGCGCAACATTCCGTCGCCGAAATGGCTGGACGGAGCGACCTTTGGCTGAATGCGCAGGGACGGCTGGCGGAACCTCTGTATCTCGCGCCTACGGAGGACCGTTACCGCCCGATCGCGTGGCCGGATGCCTTCCGCCTGATCGCGGACGGGCTTCGCGCCTGCCCAACTCCGGACGAAGCTGTTTTTTACACCAGCGGCAAAGCCATTAATGAGTCGGCGTTCCTGTTTCAATTGCTCGCGCGGCGCTTCGGCACCAACAACCTTCCCGACTGCTCGAACATGTGTCATGAGTCTTCGGGGGTTGCGCTGCGGGAATCGCTCGGTTCGGGCAAGGCAACCGTCACGGTTGAAGACCTGGAAGGCGCGGATGTCATCCTGATTCTCGGGCAAAACCCGGGCACGAATCATCCGCGCATGCTGGCGTCGCTAGAAAAGGCCAAGCGGCATGGCGCGCGCATCATCGCCGTGAATCCGCTGAAGGAAGTGGGGCTGACACGCTTCGCGCATCCGCAGGACCTACTAGCCATTCTGCGCAACGGCAATCCAATCGCCGACCTTTACCTGCAGGTTCGTATCAATGGCGACGTCGCGCTGCTGCAGGGGCTGGCCAAATGCCTGCTTGCTAAGAATGCGCTCGATGCTGAGTTTCTCGCCCGCTATGGCCACGGCTTCGCGGAGTACCGGCGGCACATGGAAAGCGTCGAGTGGGATCTGATCATCCGCGAGTCCGGGATCGCCCGCCCGCAGATTGAGGAAGCCGCCACCATGCTCGCCCAAAGCCGCGGCACGGTCGCCTGCTGGGCGATGGGACTGACGCAGCATGAGAATGCCGTGGACAACGTCCGTGAACTGGCAAACCTGCTGCTGCTTGGGGGGCACATTGGACGGCCGAACGCCGGGCTGCTCTGCGTCCGTGGACACTCGAATGTGCAGGGCGATCGCACCATGGGCATCGCGGAAAGCATGCCAGAGAGCTTCCACGCCGCACTCGAACGCGAGTTCGGTTTCTCGTGCCCGCGGCGGCCCGGTTACAACACCGTCGAGGCGATTGAGGCCATGCTGGCGGGGCGGGTGCGCGTCTTTATCAGCCTCGGCGGCAACTTTCTCTCCGCAGCGCCAGACACGCACGCGGTCGCGCGCGGAATGCGGCAGACGCGGCTGAGCGTTTCCATTGCCACACGGCTTAATCGCTCGCATCTGGTGACTGGAGAAGCGGCGCTGATTCTCCCGTGCATCTCGCGGACGGAGCGCGATCAAACTGGGTCGGCCGAAAATACTGTTGCCTGGGTGGCGCCGACGCGCGGCATCTTCCCGCCTGCTTCGCCGGAGCTGCGCAGTGAAGCAGCAATCATCGCCGGGATCGCCGATGCGCTTTTTGCCACCGACTGGACTCGCGACTATGCGGCTGACTACCGGCATCTCCGCGGCAAGATCGCGAACATCGTTCCTGGCTTTGAGGGTTTCAATGAGCGCCTGGATCAGGGAGGCTTCTACGCGCCGGTCCCGCCCAAAGAGCGCGAGTTCCGGACGGCCAGCGGGAAAGCCGAGTTTGCCGTGTGTCACATCCGGCCGCTGCCGCTGGAGCCGGGACAACTTGTGCTGACGAGCATTCGCACGCACGATCAGTTCAATACCGTTGTCTACGGGAATGACGATCGCTATCGCGGCATCCGCAACGGGCGGCGCGTGGTGTTCATGAACGCCGAGGACTTGCGGGAGCGCGGATTGCAGGCCCAGCAACTGGTGGATATCACCAGCCACTACCAGGGCGAGAAGCGCACGGTCTGCGGATTTCGCGCCATTCCTTACGACATTCCCCGGGGGAATGCGGCCGCTTATTTCCCGGAGTCGAATCCACTGGTGCCCCTTGGCCAGCGCGCCCGCGGCAGCCATACACCGGCCTCGAAGTCGGTGATCGTGAGCGTCGCACCGAGCGCCTGACGCACGTTAATCCGTGCCAGCCGGGTCCACACCGCCATTCGCCGGTGGGCAACCGCCATCCACCGAAAAGGGCAGGACGCCCGGGCGGACTCCGCCTAGTCTCACTGCAGGACGACGAAGCGTCCAAACCAGGAGAGAGCAGATGAAAAACAAAAATCATAGAGACCGCTGGGAAGCTTCGCTGTTGGCAGCCGCCATGGCGGTGCTGGGCGGGAGCATCCTGTTTGATAAACTCGGCTCCCTCGTGCGGACCAGCATTCTTTCTTTCCAGGTGGCGTTTCATACATCGCCGACTCTGCTGGTGGTGGTGGGCGGATGTCTGCTGCTAATGCTGTACCGCGTGGCAACGGTGGAGCCTGCGAAGAGGCGCTCGAAAGGGGCCCAACATGAGTTGTAAGGAAACAGGTAGGAATTCGGCGGCTTTGGCCGGCGGCGCCCTGATCGTGATCGGCGGGCTGCTGCTGCTCAACCAGATGGGGCTGATCACGCATTGGTTCAATTTCTGGGCTACGGTGTTTGTGGTTGCTGGCGTGGTGAACGTGCTCAACGCACCCAACACCGAAGGGACCCTGTGGGGCGTGCTGTTGATCGCGGTGGGCGTCGTGTTGGAGTTGGACCAACTCGGCTACTTGCATTTCCGGATAGCAACGATGTGGCCCGTGTTCGTCATTGCGGCGGGGCTGATTCTGGTTTTTCGCGCTTACCAGTCACCCGTGACCGACGGAGGGGGGCTGCAAGCGCCGCACCTTAATGTTTTCTCGGTGCTGGGAGGTGGAGAGTACCGGATCCGCACCAAGAACCTGCGTAGTGGAAACCTGGTGGCGTTCATGGGCGGTTTTGATATCGATCTGCGGGAAGCAGATATCGAGGGCAGCGAGGCGGTGATTACGGTCACTGCGCTGATGGGCGGCGGAGTGCTGCGCGTTCCGGAAACATGGGCAGTGTCCATGCAAGTGGGGAGTTTCATGGGTGGACACAGCCTAAAGACGCGGGAAGGCGCACAAACGGTAAAGACGCTGGTGGTGAAGGGACTGGCGATTATGGGCGGCGTGGAAGTCAGGAACTGAGATTCTGAAATGCATCCGATACTAGGCCGGCTTCGCCAACTCGGACTGTACCTGCTGGCTTGGGTTCCGCTGGCCGGAATCCTGGTGTACCTGCTGGGTCGCTCCCGCGATCTCAGTTGGGCAGAAGCGACGCTCATCGCAGTCCCGCTGTGCGTGGTCTATGCCTTCTTGTGCCTGGCGGCGTGGTATCCGTGCCGGGCAACGCCGATCGAGCAATCCAGCTTTGTCAGGCTGCTGTTGACGCACTTCACGGCGGCAGTACTGGTGAGTACGCTCTGGATCCAAGTGGCGAAGGGACTTGCGACGGGGGTGGCGCGATGGGGCTTCGCGGGTCTGGATCAGCGACTCGCGCAATTCACACCGCTGCTGTGGGTCACAGGTGTTCTTTTGTACGCGCTATCCGTGACGTTCTATTACGTGGTCCTGGCGCAACAGGCTTCCCAAGAGGCTCAGGAGCGTGCGCTCGAAGCGCGCGTGCTGGCCCGGGATGCGGAATTGAAAGCGCTGCGGGCGCAGGTGAATCCGCACTTTCTATTTAATTGCCTGCACTCGATCAGCGCGCTGACCAGTGTGGATGCGGCCAAGGCGCGCGAGATGTGCATCCTGCTGGCGGATTTTCTGCGGACGACTTTGCGGGTCGGGGGGCTGGAGGCGATCACACTCGAGGAAGAACTGGCTTTGATCCGCGGCTACCTGGCGATTGAGAAAGTGCGTTTTGGGGCGCGCGTCAAGATGGAGGAAAACGTAGAGAACGAAGCATTGGGACTATTGCTTCCTCCGTTGCTGCTGCAACCGCTGGTGGAGAATGCGATCCGGCACGGGATCGCTAATCTTCCCGAGGGTGGAGTGATCGGGTTGAGCGTGCATCGCAAGCAGAACGATGTTTCGATCGTGGTGGAGAACAGTTTTGATCCCGACACGCCGTCTGCCCTGAAAACCGGCTTGGGACTCGACAATGTACGGCGGCGATTGAGCACGCGCTATGGCGACGATGCCAGCGTCTCCGCCGGCGTGAACGGCAACCGGTTCGTGGTGAAACTGCGCTTGCCGGCAGAACAGAACGGAGACAAGGCATGACGGGCGCGAGCGATACGAAAATCCGGGCCGTGGTGGTAGACGACGAGGAACTCGCGCGCAAGATGCTGCTGGAGTTTCTGGCGGGCCACTCCGAGATTGAGGTTGTGGCCGAGTGTGCCAATGGATTCGAGGCGGTGAAAGCGGTCACCGAACTGAAGCCCGACCTGATTTTCCTCGATATTCAAATGCCGAAGCTGAATGGCTTTGAGGTGCTGGAGTTGATTGGCACCGATCGCGCCGTGGTGTTTGTGACGGCCTACGATGAATACGCGCTGAAGGCTTTCGAGATTCACGCGGTGGACTATCTTCTGAAGCCGTTTCCAGCAGAGCGTTTTGAAACTGCGTTGCTGCGGGCGAAGCAGCGCCTGGGCGGAACGCTTCCCGCGCCGGCAAAACTGGCGGCCAGCGCCCGACCGCCGGAGCAGCGACTGGAGCGGATTGTGGTGCGGGATGGAACCCGCGTGTACGTCATCCCCATCGCGAAGCTCGATTACGCGGAAGCGCAGGACGACTACGTCGCCCTCTGCACCGAGGGCAAGAAGCATCTTAAGCAGCAGACCATCTCGAGCCTGGAGAATGATCTTGATCCGGCGCGGTTTCTTCGCATCCACCGTTCGTACATCGTGAACCTGGAGAGGGTCACCAAGATCGAGCCGTACAGTAAGGACAACCACATGGTGGTACTCACCAACGGCAGCCAACTCCCGGTCAGCCGGAGCGGATATGCGCGACTGCGGGCATTCCTGGATCAGGAAACTCCCGGCTCGACGTCACAGCCGCGCAGCTGAAATTTGGGGTAGTCTCGAAACCTGATGCGAGTGGCGGCGCTTGCTGTCCATAAAATAGACGATCCGCCCGGACGCATCCCTACAAACCGATGATCGAGCCAACCGGAAACATCCGCCGCGCATGGGTAGTCGGCAGCGTCGCATGCCTGCTTAGTGTCCTCGTTCTTCAACTTGCCCTCTCCGCCCGCGCGAACTCCATCACCTGGGACGAAGACGACCACATCTATGCCGGGTACATGTCGTGGAAGCACGGCGATTTCGGACTGAATCCGGAGCATCCTCCGCTGGTGAAATTGCTGGCGGCGGTCCCGCTGCTGGATCTTCCTCTCAAGATGCCGCCGCTCCAGAATCGCAATTTCAAGCACGAAGGATTTCTCGGCGGCAAGGACCTCCTGTTCCAGAACGACGCCGACACGATATTGTTCCGCGCCCGCATGGCCGCTTCCCTGCTCACGCTCCTGCTGGTCGTACTGGTCTTTCTGGCGGCGCGGGAGATGTTCGGCACCGGCGCGGCGTTCATCGCGCTAGGGTTGCTGGTGTTCGATCCAAACCTGATCGCTCATGGTGCGGTCGTCGGCACGGACATTGGCCTTTCCTGCTTCATGTTTGGGTCGATCTATGCCTTCTATCGTTACGTGAAGGCACCATCGGCGGGGCGACTGGTGGTGGTGGGCGTGGCAACAGGCTTGGCCCTCGCTTCCAAGCACAGTGCGATCCTGATCTTCCCCATGTTGTTGCTGCTAGCGATCTGCGAAGTGGTTGGCGACGGAAAGGCCGCGGAGGGAGCCGCCGCTGCTCCCCGAAGCAAGTGGGCGCTACGACTCGCTGCCGCGCTGGTGTTGGTGAGCGCAATTTCTGTCGGCGTTCTTTGGGCGTCCTATGGATTCCGCTACCAGGCGCGCGGGGAGGGCCGGGAACTGAATCCCCCGCTCTCTGAATTTGTGCAGGGACTGTCCCGCCCCCACGACATCCGCCTGCTGAGCACCGTGGCCCGGTGGCACCTGTTGCCCGAGTCTTACATCTACGGCCTGGCCGACGTGCGCATGATGTCGGATTTCTACTCCAGCTACATTTTCGGCAAGGTGTATCCCAAGGGAGTGTGGTTTTACTTTCCAGCCGCATTCGCCATCAAGTCGAGCCTGACGTTTCTACTGTTGCTGGCGCTGGCGGTGTGGGCCATTGCCAGCGGCAGACTGCGCGCGTGGCGGGAGATCCTGTTTCTCACCATACCTCCAGCGGTGCACTTCCTGGTCGCCATGGGTTCCGGGATGAACATCGGTGTGCGGCACATCTTGCCCATGTATATGTTCCTCGCCGTACTGATCGCCGGCGCGGCGTGGAAGTTCATCCAGCAGGACCGGCGTTGGGCCTATGCGGTCGTCGCGCTTTTGATATTCCAGGCGGTCTCGACCACGCGAACCTACCCCGCCTATCTCGCCTACGCCAACGAACTCTGGGGCGGGCCTTCCCAAACCTACAAATACCTGAGTGACTCGAATGTGGATTGGGCACAGCAACTCAAGTCCACCAGGCGCTATCTCGAACAGCGCGGCGTAAAGGACTGCTGGTTCGTCTATTTCGGCGAAGGCGTGGTGGACACGCGCTACTACGGCATCCCCTGCAAGCCGCTGCCGACCGCCGACTCCCTCTGGGTGGACGAGCCCGCGGAAGCGCCGCCCGCGATTGACGGCCCGGTGCTCATCAGCGCCGGCGATCTCTCGGGATTCGAATTCGGAGCCGGCCCATTGAACCCGTACGAGCAGTTCAAGAACCTTCGCCCCACCGCGGTGATCGACTATGGAGTCTTCGTCTTCGACGGCCATTTCGAAATCCCGCTGGCTGCCGCCATCAGCCACAACCAGAAGGCCGGACATCTGCTGCACGCCGGGCAACTTCCCGAAGCGATCTCCCAGGCACAACAAGCCGTCGCGCTTGCCCCGGATGCGGTGCGGACCAACGCCATGCTGGGAGACGTGCTGGCAGCGATGGGGCGTGCAGAAGAAGCGCGGCAGTCCTACCAGAAGGCGCTAACGCTGGCGAAGACGGTCGAGCCGGAGTTCCAGGTCGGATGGGTGGATGGGTTGGAGAAGAAGCTGGCGAAATAATTGAGATTGCCTTCTCAGTGTCTCCAGATCTTGATGGGACTCGATCCAGACTCGGGAGCAGCAACTGGCGTGACCACCGGCGCCACCGCAGGAGCAGCAGCGACCGGTGCGCCCACTGCGGACTCGGGCCTCGGCGCTCCAATTTCATCGCCACGGAAGAACTTATCTTTCTCTTTGGCGTTCACCGAGCGCATTTCGGGCATGGCGGTGTAGGGCTTCGAGTAGTCGTTATTCGCATTCCAGAAAAGAAAGCCGATGCCGCCTTTGTTCTTCGCAACCTCGATCTGAACTTCAATGTACTTGGGCGAGTAAGTCTTGGTGCGCCACGCGAAGGCCTGGAGCCAGGGGCGAATTACGACTCCACTCCCTTTGGTGATCAGCATGAAGCGGTCCATGGATTCGCCGATGAAGTGCTCTGGCGCGTCGCCGGGGCGCGCGATGCCGTCCATGCCGAAGAAGTGCGAGGGGTAGATCATGGGCGAGAGCACATCACAGTGCTTGGCCATGGCTACGATGTCCTGCCCGGTGTGCGAGAGGTCAACCTGGCGCTGCCACGCCATCACGCCAAAAACGTCGAGCGAAAGCAATGCGCCGGCGGGATGAATTTCCCCATACGCCCGCTTCAGGAAGTCGGCGATGACCTCGGAGCGCTGCCATTTCGGATGCTCAGTCTGGAAATTAAAGCCGGCATCTTTCTGGTCGCCTTCGGCGGGAAAACGTACATAGTCGAACTGCACTTCATCCA
>Ga0302160_10000053_pt1 | contig 26699 bp, 27 predicted proteins | sample I_Fen_E1_3_FD_193506 | JGI IMG/M metagenome (GOLD analysis project Ga0302160, IMG submission 193506) | Peat permafrost microbial communities from Stordalen Mire near Abisko, Sweden - I_Fen_E1_3 | ecosystem: Environmental > Terrestrial > Soil > Wetlands > Permafrost | place: Sweden: Abisko...
TGGCACGGGTTCGGCGCCGGCGCGGCGGATTTTAGCAGCAGCGACTTTCAGAACACAATCATCGGCGAAGCCGTCAAACTGGCGGTGGAGCAGATGAGCACGGGCGTGATCGCCGGCAAAGAGAAGTTGGTGGCACGAACGGTGGTCGTGGAAGGGCTGGTGGCGGCCGTGGATGGCGGGCAGGTGGTTCTGAATGTCGGCGCCAAGGCCGGAGTAAAGGTCGGCGACCAACTGAGCGTGGAACGGGTGAGCAAGGAAATCAAAGACCCGGCGACCGGGAAGGTGCTGCGCCGCTTGAGCACCTCGATCGGGATCGTGAAAGTCACTGACGTGGACGACATTTCCTCAGTCTGCTCGGTGGTTTCCGGGGCGGGCTTCAAGACCGGCGACGCGGTGAAAACGAAAACCGAGTAGATTCGATTTCAGATTGGAAGGTTCGCGGCGGGGCGCGGTCTGGCTCCGCCGTTCTGTTTGAGCACATCGCCAGGTTCCAGAACCCCTGAACCACGGGGGGCACAGAGGTACACGGGGGAAACACAGAGCATTCCCTGTGGCCCTCTGTGGCTTCTGTGCTTTAAGGTTTCTACAGGATCTTCTTCCCAAACGCTGAGAGCGCCAGTTCCACCGCCAGGTCAGCGGTCTGGTTGCGCTCGTCAATCACCGGGTTTACTTCGACAATTTCGAAGCTCAGCATGCGGCCGTGGTCGGAGATGATCTCCATGGCGAGGTGGGCCTCGCGATACGTTGCACCGCCCCACACCGGCGTGCCCACGCCCGGTGCGTCTTCTGGATCGATCCAGTCCATGTCGAGCGAAACGTGATAGCCGGCGGTGCCGCGTCCGGCCATGCGCAGGGCTTCTTCCATCACGGCGCGCATGCCGCGCTCGTCGATGTCGCGCATGGTGAAAACCTCCACCCCGGCTTTGCGGATGTTTTCCTTTTCGAAGTTGTCGACGTCGCGAATGCCGACCAGCACGCAATTTTCCGGTTGCACCTTGGGGGAGAAGTCGTAGATATTGCCTAGTTCGGCGGGGCCCAGGCCCATGAGCGCGGCGAGCGGCATGCCGTGCACGTTGCCGCTGGGCGAAGAGTCGGGCGTATTGATGTCGGTGTGCGCGTCGATCCAGATCAGGCCGACCTTCTGGTTCTGGCGACGGTAGAACTCCGCCACACCTGAAACCGTGCCGACGGCGACGGAGTGATCGCCTCCGAGTACGAGGGGAACCTTGCCGGATTCAAGGGTCTTCAAAACGAGGTCGGCGCTCTTGGTGCAAGTGGTGGTAATTTCCTTCAGATATTTTGCGTTGGCAGCCCCTTCTTTTTTCTGCTCTGGAAGGGCAACTGAAATATTGCCGGCGTCTTCAACCTTGTGGCCAATGGCTTCGAGGCGCGCTTCCAGTCCGGCCACGCGGACGGCCGACGGGCCCATGTCCACGCCGCGGCGGGATTGTCCAAGGTCAAGCGGCACGCCAATTACCCGGATTTGGCGAGGAGTGATGCTGGAGAACGATGCCCTAGTCGTATGAACCATAGACCCTGATTACGGATACAGCCGATGCAGCATTCGCGGGAATGGAATTGTTTCCCGCACGTGTTCCAACCCGCAGATCCAGGCCACCGCGCGTTCAATGCCCATGCCGAAACCGCTGTGCGGGACGCTGCCGAACTTGCGCAGGTCAAGATACCACTGGAAGGCTTCTTCCGGCAGATTCTGCTCGTGAATGCGCTGCAACAGCAGGTCGTGTGAAGCCATACGCTGCGAGCCGCCGATGATTTCACCATAGCCTTCCGGGGCGAGCACGTCCACGCACAACGCCAGTTCCGGATGCTGCGGGTCGGGCTCCATGTAGAACGCCTTCACGCTCGCTGGATAACGATGGACCATCACCGGCTTGTCGTATTGCGACGAAAGATAAGTTTCGTCGGGCGAGCCCAGATCGCCGCCGTATTCAAACTTATTTTCCAACGCGCCCTGCGAATGGCCTTCCTGCAATTTCTGTACCGCCTCGTCGTAAGTGATACGCGGGAACGGCGCTTCGATCTTTTCGAGCTTCGAGACGTCGCGTCCGATGGTCTGAAGGTCGGCGCGGCGGCGATCGAGACAGCGCTTCACCAGGAAGGTCAGCAGTCCCTCGGCCAGTGCCATGATGTCGTCGAGCGTGCCGTAGGCAACCTCGGGCTCGACCATCCAGAACTCGGTGAGGTGGCGGCGGGTCTTCGATTTCTCAGCGCGGAAGGTCGGGCCGAACGAGTACACCTTGCCGAGCGCCATGGCGGTCGCTTCGATGTAAAGCTGTCCGGACTGCGTGAGATAGGCTTGCTCTTCGAAATAGTCCACGGGGAAGAGGGTGCTGGTTCCCTCGCAGGCCGCGGGGGTGATAATGGGCGGATCGGTCAGCGTGAATCCGTTGCCGTCGAAGAAGTCCCGGGCGGCGCGAATAATTTCCGCACGCACGCGCAAAATGGCCGCCTGCCGCAGCGAGCGCACCCAGAGATGGCGGTGCTCCATCAGGAACTCGGTGCCGTGCTCCTTGGGAGTAATCGGATAGGGCGTGGACTCGGACACGCGCTGTACGACCTGAACATTCGATACGTCGAGTTCGTATCCGCTAGGGGCGCGCTTGTCGGCACGTACCTTGCCTTCGACGATTACGCTCGATTCCTGTGTGAGTTCTTTGATGGCGTCAAACACTTCGGGCGGAACCGCGTTCTTCGGGACAACGCCCTGAATCACGCCGGAGCCGTCGCGAAACTGTGGGAACAGCAACTTGCCGCTCTCGCGCAGGTTGTAAAGCCAGCCGCGGATCGTAACCGCCTGGCCTTCATGTTTGCCGATTTCTGCAATGGTGCTGATAGGTGCGGACATGAGATCAAAACCTTGAACCGCAGAGGACGCTGAGAGCGCAGAGATTTTCCGAATTTACGGTCGATGAATTTCCCTGCGATCTCTGTGTACTCTGCGGTTAGCTTTCTTCCAGCTTGCGGAACGTCGCGCTCACCTCGGCGCTCGGGCTCTTCTTCTCTTCGCCGTCGATTTCGAGCAGCAGCGGCGGGGTTTGAGGCGCGGTACGCAGCAACTTCATCGTCTCTTCCCAGTTGATGGAGCCTTTGCCCGGCCACAGGTGCGAATCTTTATCGGCATTGTTGTCGTGCACGTGGGTCGAGCAGATATGCGGCTTCAGGGTTTCAAACGCCTCGGGGATGCCGCCCATCATGTGCGCATGGCCGCAGTCGAAGCAGACGCCGACGTCATCCATGTGCGATGTCCGGATGAACTCCACCAGCCGTTCCGGCGTGGAGAGTTCATTCGGAATGTTCTCAACCAGAATGCGCACGCCCAGCGGCTTGGCAAAGGCGCGCAGGTGCTCGATGGAAGTCATGGCCGCTTCGAACTTCTTCTCGTCAAATTCCTCGCCGGGATTGCCAATATGCTGCACCAGGAAACGGAATGGAATCTGCTCCGCGATCTCGAGCGCGCGTTTGATCTCATCCATGGCCTCGATGCGTCCAGCGCGATCGGTGGAGGCGACGTTGACCGGAGGTGAGCCGGTGCGTCCCCACTCGTAGTCGGAATACAGCGGCGCGTGCACCGAGTTCAGCGGGATGCCCGTGGTCCGGAACCAGTCGGCAATTTCGCGGATGTGCTGCTTGCGATTGGCGTAATCAAAATGCTGGCGGGCGGCAAAAATCTCGATCGCTTGGGCTCCGGCTTTCACGAGCTCGTCGAGCAGACCCGGATGGAGCCGTTCTTTCACATAGACGTATGTGGAGACCGCCTTCTGCATCAGTAGCCCACCGCCTTCCCGTTGTTTCTCGCGTCACTGGCGCCCAGTCGCTCGCCCGTCCCGGGGTCAACCATGATGCACTCGCCGTCTCCCCAGAAGTGCTCGACGTTCAATTTATGCCCTTTGGAACGCAGCAAAGTCATTGTATCGGGAGACAGCCGGTCTTCCACATCAATTGAGTCGGGGAGCCACTGATGATGAAACCTTGGTGCATGGACCGCGTCCTGGATGTCGAGTCCAAAATCCACGACACCCATCAGAATATTGGCCACCGTAGTAATGATGGTGGGACCGCCGGGCGAGCCTAGAACCAAGAACAGCTTCCCGTTCTTGAGCACGATGGTGGGAGTCATTGCGGAGAGCGGCCTTTTGCCCGGGCCGATGGCGTTGGCGGGCCCTTGAATCAGTCCGTAGGCGTTGGGTACGCCTTGCTTGGCGGCGAAGTCGTCCATTTCGTCGTTGAGCAGGAAGCCGAGGCCGGGGGCGGTAACACGCGATCCGAGCGTGTCGTTGAGGGTGGTAGTTACCGCGACGGCAGTACCTTCTGAGTCAACAACGGAAAAGTGCGTGGTGTTTTCAGGCTCGCGGACTACGGGGCGCAGCTGGGCCACGCGTTCCAGTTCATTGAAATTTCCGGGCCGCTTCAGTTCCTTGCTCGCGCTCGCGTGGTTGGGATCGATGGTATCGCGCCAGGCCGCTGCGTACCGCTTGTCAAGCAGCTGCGGTACCGGAATTCTTGAGAAATCCGGATCGCCCAGAAAATCGGAACGGTCATAGAAGGCCCTGCGGAATGCCTCGGCGGTCAAATGGATGGTGGCGGCGGAGCGATTACCAGACTTCGCGAGATCAAATCCTTCCAGAATGTTGAGGATCTCGACCAGCGCCACTCCGCCCGAAGAAGGAGGCGGAGCGCTGATGATCTCGTAACCACGATAGGTCCCACGAATGGGCTCGCGCTCTTTGACCTCGTACCGGGCGAGGTCGTCGGCGGTGATCAGCCCGCCGCCCTTCTGGATTGCGGCCGCCAGTTCACGGGCCATGGCGCCGTGGTAGAAGTCGTCCGGATTTTTCGCGATGCGCTCCAGCGTCCGGGCGAGTTCCGGCTGCTTCAGGACCTCTCCAGGCTGGTAATACTTGCCATCTCGCTGGAAGATGCGTTTGGATTCCGGAAATTTCGCGAGGTCCTCGTCTTTCAGATCCTGCGCGTCTTCCCAGGCCAGCGCGAAACCGTCGCGGGCGAGTTTGATCGCCGGAGAGATCACTCTATCGAGCGACAGCTTGCCGTATTTCTTTTCGGCATAGACGAGACCGGCAACCGATCCGGGCACGCCGACCGCTTTGTATCCAACCAGGCTCAAGTTCTCGACCACATTCCCTTGAGCGTCGAGATACATGTTCTCCGATGCCGCCGCGGGAGCCTTCTCGCGGAAATCAACAAAGTGAACTTCGCCATTGGCCTTGCGCAACAGAAGAAATCCGCCGCCACCCAGATTTCCTGCCTGTGGGTGGACGACGGCGAGTGCGAAGCCGGTCGCGACCGCGGCGTCCACGGCATTGCCGCCCGCCTGCATGATCTCGACCCCGGCGCGCGACGCCAACCCATGCACGCTGGCCACGATGGCGTGCGGCGCGTGAACGGGACGCAGCGGAGCGGCGGCGAGGCTCCCGATCAGCAGCCAGCAAACGATCAACAACTTGTATTGAATGCGCATTGGCCAGGGAAGGAACCTACGAGGCTAGCCCACGGGTATTGGGAGAGTCAAACAGGCAGCCCCTGAAGGGACGCTCGGGAAGGTCGCGTTTTGGCAACGCTGAAGCGATGCCCTGATACGAACGGCTCTGTCCCGCGGGTTATACTCCCGTCGGCCGAGAGACGCGGCTCGCCGCGTCTTCATTTCGAGTGCCGCTTCCTGGAGGGCGCTTTCTTTCGAGCCTTCTTCTTCGGCGCTTTCGCGGTTTTCGGCACCTTCGCGACCACTAATTCGTACGACTGCCGCAAGAGGTCTTCAAGTTCCTCATCCCCCAGGAGGCTTGCACTGGCCAAACGAACCCACTTGTATCGTCCGACGTAGGGCGCGGGAGTGATTCCCTCGATCTCCAGCAGTTCGTGGAATTTCTCCGGTGCGCATTTGAGTGTAATCGGCGCGAGTTTGCCCTGCGAGAGATCAGCGATCACAAACAGTTTGCCGCGCACTTTGAAGCAGAGGGCTTCGCCCCACTGCATGTTCTCTGTGGTGTCGGGGAGGGAAAGACACAGCCTCCGGATCCAGTCAATGTCAGGCATGCCCGGTATGATAACGCGCCTTGTGAAGCGGTAGAGACGCGGTGAACCGCGTCTCTACCGGTGAGTGTGGTCAAGCTGCCGGCGGCCCTTTGATCAGCGTTGCTTTGCTGTACGCCACACGGAAGCCCAGTCGCTCGGCGTTGCGCATCGAGGTGGTGCCGCCCAGGGTAACGATGACGGCATATTCGCATCCAGCCTCGATGGCCACTTGCATCCGCCGTTCGAGCATGGCCGTTTGCAACCCCCGCCCCCGGTACTCTTTGAGCGTGCCCGCCCCGAACAGGGCCACGATCTTGTGCTCGGGGATGATGAGCCCACCGCCGGTGGCTACGAGTTGACCGTCCATCTTCGCGACGAAAGTCAGGCTTCCGGGGAAGGCGAACAGTGGAGAGAGCATCTCGTCGAAGCCCTCCGGTTCGCCTCCGTCGGGAAAGAAACTTCGCCGGACAATGCTGCTGAACGCTAGCGCCTCCTCTGTCTTTCCCCGGCGGATGGCCAAGCCCGGGCGGGAGGGGAACTTCTCCGTTGGGTCCAACTTACGCACCAGCACATTGTTGAGTTCGGCGATGCCGTACCCTCGTTGCGTGGCAAGTTCCAGCAGGCTCGGGTCGGTCAGCGGACAGTAATCCGTTTGCGCCGCGGCCTTGCGGGAATGGTAGAAGTGTTCCAGTTGATCCATGTCGGCCGCGGTGACCGGGGTGGCAAACCCCATGCCCACGGCGCGTCCGATGGGCGAACCGAGTCCGGCAAAGATCATGTGACCGCCCGAGATCTTTTCCACGGCGGCCCCGACATTCGGCTGATTTTTCTCGCACCACTGAGCGTGATACACCTGCGGCATCTCTTCCGCAGACTCCAGGCGGCGGGCCAAAGCCCGATCCACGAATTGCATTGGGTGATCCTTTCTGTTGTTGAAGGCAGGAGAACGGCGGCGAACTCGCACACGTCGGCGCGAGCATCGCCAGAACAACAGAGGCCGAATTAGCGGACGGCGGTCATAGGCAGGGGAATAGGATACGACATTTTGGGCCGGAAATCATTTCACCGATAGGCCACAGATGGCCCTGGTGAATGGCGATGCTGCGGCACTCAGAAAAGGCCGCCCACCGGAGAAGTCCGCTCGACGAGTTCGGCGCAAATATCTTTTGCAGACTGCGACAAGCTATACTCCCTCCGGCAATCCCCGTCCGTGCTTCGACGGAACGTATGCGACTCCAAATTGATTCTCGCGTTGTGGGTGAGGTGCTGGTCGCGAAATGCAGCGGCCGCATCGTGGCCGTGGACGAGGCGCAAGCGCTGCACGAACATCTGAAAAATGCCTCCCTGGAAACCCCTGACCTGGTGCTGGACCTCGGAGCAGTGGCCTTCATTGACAGCAGCGGCCTTGGAACACTCGTGCGCCTGATGACCCATGCGCGATCCTGCGGCGGGGATCTCAAACTCTGCGTGGTCCCGGAGAATATCTTCAGGACACTGCGCATGACGAACCTGAGCGCTGTCTTCGAAACCTATGCTTCAGAGGGGGAGGCGATTGCCGCCTCAAACCGGCGCCGTCAGTCAAAAAGCGAAACCGTTCAGCCGTCTCGGACGGTCCTGTGCTTCGAGGAATCCGCCGATGTGCTGGCTTATCTGAGGGAACTGCTGCGCCACGCGGGATACCGTGTATTGACCACCAGCATGCTGCCTGACGCGCGGGTTTTACTGAAGGCGAACCGGCCCGATCTCATTATTCTTGGTCCGCGAATGGAACACGTGCGCGAAAAGAGCACCAGGGCATTGTTCGGAGAGATAGCGCCAGAGGTTCCGGTGCTCGTTTTGGAAGAGGATTTCTGCGCGCAGGATCCTGGAGAGGCCGGGGTGCGGTTGCTGGAGAAAGTTCGCGCCCTGGTGCCCGCCGGCTGACAGCTCTTGGGTCGCCTCCGCATCAACACCACGCCAATTGACATTTTGTTGGACGCGGTATAGCGTTGCGCCTGCTTTTCCAAGACCTTTCCGTAACGCGGTCCGGCCACCAAGCAGCGGTCCGCGATCCCACTCAGGAGTCTACATGCGCAAGTTCGCGACCTTTGTTACCCTGCTGTTCCTCTCCATCTCGGCCCTGGCGCAATCCTCGCCCCAGATGGTTTCTGAAGTTCACATCACCACTGCCAAGCCCGGCATGACCGCCCAGTGGGAATCCGGCCGCAAGCAGCATTCCGCCTTCCACGCCGCCCAGAAAGATACTTGGAGCATCCTGGTGTGGGAGATACTCACCGGCGAGCGCACCGGCGCCTACATGATGTCTTCCCCCGGCCACAACTGGAAGGACTTCGACGCCCGCGATGCCTTCAACAAGATCGACGCCCCCGACGTGGAAAAGAACATGGCCCCTTACACTGCCGGTTCCGCCGCCGCCTATTACGTTTTTCGGGACGACCTCAGCCAAACCAAGCCGCCGGCCACTCCCGCCAAGATGCGGACTTCCGTCAGCTACACCCTCATCCCTGAACACCTGAATGACTTCATTGACGCGGTCAAGAAGATCAATGCTGCCATTCTAAAGACCAACTACCCCGCCAAACCGTCGCGTTGGTATGTGCTCGCCAATGGCGGGCAAGCGCCCACCTTCGTTCTCATTACCGATCGTGCATCCTGGTCCGACATGGAGCCGCCGGAAAAGAAACTCGAAGATGCGCTCAAGGAAGCTTACGGCGACAGCGGCCCGCAGGTGCTCGACCAGCTCCGTCACAGCTGCCGCAGCATCGTCAGCGAAATGTCCGTCTTCCGCGCCGACCTGAGCTACATGGCGAAGTAGCTAGCCTTTGAGTAGCCGACTGGGTCCGGTGGTAGCGCAGCGCTTTAGCCCTGCGCTGCCACCTCCCAGCAGGAACTAGAAGCTGCTTCACACCTGATCTCGCGCCTCGCCCAGCACCACACTCACAATCATTTGTTTCTTGGCGCGGAAGATAGTCACTTTCACCGTGTCTCCGGCGCGGTGGTTGTTCATGATCTGGGCCAGATCTCGCTGGGTTTGGATCTTCACTCCGTCCACCGCGACGATCAGGTCGCCGCCGATCATGATCGGAATATTCCCGAGGTAGGCGCGCTCGCTGCCGCCCCGGAGGCCAGAGCGATCGGCTGCGCCGCCCTGAACGGCTTGAACGATTAGCAGGCCATAGTCCGCAGCCAAGCCCATTTCGGTGGCCAGACCGGGATCGATCGGGATGGTGCGCACGCCGAGTGCGGGACGCCGCACGCGGCCGATCGTGACCAGGTCGTTCAGCACAGCCTTTGCGGTATTGATCGGGATCGCAAACCCGATGCCGGCGCTCTGTCCGACGTTCGAAGCAATCATGGTATTGATGCCGATGACCTCGCCGTGCCAGTTCAAGAGCGGTCCGCCGGAGTTGCCGGGATTGATGGCGGCATCGGTCTGAATCGCCTCATCAATCACCATGCCGTCCGGCTCCTGCACTTGTCGGATCGAACTGACGATGCCGCGCGTCAGCGTGCCGGCAAGACCAAACGGATTGCCGATGGCATAAACCTTCTGGCCAACCTGCAAGTTGGTCGAATCGCCCAGCGTCATCGGTTCCAGGTCGGGTGCCTTGATTTGAACAATTGCCAGGTCGTGGGACCGGTCGGTACCAACAATCGTAGCTTTGTATTTCTTGCGGTTGTGCAGTGTGACTTCCACGGTGCGGGCATTCGCGATGACGTGGTAGTTGGTGAGGATGTGTCCGTCTTTGTCGATGACGAACCCGGAGCCCTGGCCTTCCTCGGGTACGAGCCCGTAGAAAAAGTCGAACGTCATGGCCCGCGAAGTGATGTTCACGACCGCCGCGATGTTCTTGCGGTAAACGCTGATGTTGTTCTGCTCTTCGGCGTCGAGCGGTTCGGGGGTGGCAGCCTCAGTGATCTCGATCTTGTTCGGCCTGCTTACCCAGTTCGCCGGATGAAGACGGCCGCTGCGATAAGTTGTGAAATAGAAAAAAGCCACCACGATAACGACAGCTACAGCAATCGGACGCAATACTCTCATTACCGGTCACTCCCAAGAAGCCTGAAAGAGAAGTCTATCGAAAAAGGCCTTTTACCGCAGAGGCCTCGGAGAACGCAGAGACAACGACAGTTAGGAAGACGACACATCACCGGGACGTCTTGCCTGGTGCTCCCCATCCCCCGCCGCCGGGGCTTTCCACCCGTACTCTTTCTCCGGAACGCAGCCGCACGCTGCACTTGCCTGCTAATTCTTCTTCCGAACCGTCCAGATGAACGACGACCGTCCGGCCGCGAGCGCCGTCGCTTCCGCCGGCGAGCCCGTAAGGCCCGCGCGCGCGCCGGTCGGCGAGGAGTGTGACCTGGGCATCGGTGAGCACCTCGATTTCGCGGACAATGCCGTCGCCTCCGGTATGAAGGCCTCGCCCACCGCTATCGGGACGAAGACTATAGCGCCGCAGTCTGACCGGGTACGCATACTCCAGTGCCTCGGCCGGCGTATTCAGCGAATTGGTCATGTGGGTATGTACGCCAGAGACGCCATCTTTGTTCGGACGGGCGCCCATCCCTCCGGCAATCGTTTCGTAATAGGCGAAGGGTTGGCCGGAGCGCGGGTCGATTCCGCCGATGGTCAGGTTGTTCATGGTTCCAGCCGCGGCGGCAGGAATGCGGTCGGGAATTGCCTTTGCCAAGGCTTTCAACAGTACGTCCACGATCCGCTGCGAGGTTTCGACGTTGCCGCCCGCGACGGCTGCCGGGGGTCTGGCGTTCACGACTGTGCCCGCCGGAGCGATTACCTTGATCGGCCGCATCAGTCCGGCCGTGGCTGGTACGTCCTCGCGCAGCAGGCAGCGGAACACATAGAAGCAGGCTGAATAGGTGATGGCCTCCACCGCATTGATAGCACCCTGCACCTGCGGAGAGCTGCCGGTAAAGTCAATCGTGACTCCGGCTTCCCGCTGCTTGCGTTTCCCCCCAAGCCTTTTGGCGACGTGGATGCTCACCGCGATCCGCACCGGCTCGGGCGAAATCCCGTCGTCATCCAGATAGTCCTCCGCCTGATAGGTGCCGGGGGGAAGGTCGCGAAGAAAGCCGCGCATCATCTCTTCGGAATACTGGAGCAGTTCGCCCGCGGCTGCATTCACGCGCGCCATCCCGTAGCGGCTGCAGATATCGCGAAGCCGCTGCGCGCCGGTCTGGCAGGCGGCGATCTGCGCGCCCAGGTCGCCTTCGCGCTCTTCCGGTGTGCGGACATTGTTCAGCAGCAGCGCCAGCACGTCGGGGACGAGCTTTCCGCCGCGCATGATCTTCACCGGCGGGATGCGGAATCCTTCCTGATAGATCTCGCTGCACGGCCCCATGGATCCGGGGAACGTTCCGCCGACATCGGCGTGATGAGCGCGCGAAGCCACGTAGAAATCCGGGGTTGTGTGGGGCGGGTACTCCTGCCCGCCACTCTTGGCCTTATCCACATACACCGGCATGACCAGAGTGATGTCCGGCAGATGTGTTCCCCCGCAGAACGGGTCGTTCAACATAACAATGTCGCCGGGTTCCATGGCACAGCGGTCAATGGCGGCCGCAACCGACATCGGCATCGAACCGAGATGTACCGGCATGTGATCGCCCATGGCGAGCACGTGGCCAGCTCCATCGAACACGGCGCAGGAGTAGTCGCGCCGCTCCTTGATGTTAGGAGAGAAGGAGGTCCGGCGCAGCGCCGCTCCCATCTCCTCGGCGATGGAGTGGAAGAGGTTCTTGAAGACTTCGAGTTCGATGGGATCGCGCATGGATCAGTACCCAGTACCCAGTTGCCAGTATCTCAAACCGTGCCACAGTTACCAGCGCTAAGGGCAAGCGGCAGTGGGCTGTTTTGAACCCACCAACTCTTCCAAACTCCAAACAAAATAGCCCACTACCGCAATCTCCTAGACGGACTCCTGGCAACTGGGTACCGGGTACTGGGTACTGCTACACTCTGATTATGGCCGACGGACGTTCGCGCGCATGGATGTGGCTGCTGATTGGTGGCGGCGCTTTCCTCTTTTTTGTGATCGCCGTTTTCAGTCTCGTCTACCTGGTTTTCGGCGGCAGCCAGGACGATTCACTCGCCTTTGGCGACAAGATCGCGGTCGTGGATCTTGAGGGCGTCATCCTCTCTCCCAAGCAGGTCGTTTCCCAGTTGAAGAAGTTCGCTGACGACGATTCGGTTAAGGCCATCATCATTCATGTCAATTCGCCCGGCGGCGGGGTGGCTGCGTCGGAGGAAATTTACCGGGAAGTGAAGCGCATCCGGGACGAGAAAAAGAAGCGCATCGTCGCTTCCATCGAAACGGTAGGCGCGAGCGGCGCCTACTATGTTGCATCCGCCACCAACAAGATTTACGCGGACAACGGCAGCATCGTCGGCTCCATCGGCGTGATCGCGCAATGGGTGAACTACGAAGAGTTGCTGCGCTGGGCCAAGCTGAAGGACGTCACCCTGAAAGCCGGCGAGTTCAAAGACACGGGCAATCCGGCGCGCGAAATGACGCCCGCCGAGCGCGAATACTTGCAGGGCATGATCGACAACATGCACACCCAGTTCATCCAGGCGGTTGCCGAAGGCCGGCACGTCAAGGAAGAGGACATCCGGCCCATCGCCAACGGCAAGGTCTGGACCGGCCAGCAAGCCCATTCCATGAAACTAGTGGACCAGATCGCCGATTTCGAATCCGCGGTGAAAGATACGGCCAAAGCGGTGGGAATTTCGGGCGAACCGACGCTCGTCCGGCCGCCGCGTTACCGGCGCTCGGGCCTGGATTTGCTTTTCGACGACGTTTCCGACTACCTGCCTTCCCGGGAGAAGCTCATGGAGCAGCAGGTCGGCTTTTACTACCTGTGGAAATAGGTACTTCAGGCTCCACTTGCATTCAACCCCTGAAATTTGAGAAGGTTATAAGCAATTGAACAGGCGGAAGCTCCCCGGACCACCGAGCGGGAGCCTGATAGCCCTGCCGCCGGGGAGCAAAGAGGCGTATGACAAAAGCGGATCTGATCGAAGAGGTGTCCCGGCTGGCGGAATTGACCCGCAAAGACAGCGAAGTCATTGTAGAGACGATCTTTGACAGCATCGTGCGCTCGCTGCGCGTGGGCGACAAGATCGAGATCCGCGGTTTTGGCAGTTTCCGGACTCGCCAGCGCAATCCCCGCGTGGGCCGCAACCCGAAGACCGGCGATCGGGTGGAGGTTCCCGCCAAGAAGATTCCTTTCTTCAAGCCCAGCAAGGAGTTGAAGGATCTGGTGAACACGGGGGCTCCCGGAACTGCGCCGCCCGCGGTGGCTCCTCCTTCCGCCCCACAACCGTAGGCAAAGCCTGACTCAGCCGCCGTCCCCGCAGCTTCTGAAAAATTGCGAGGGTGGTTTGCAGGATTGGTGTCCGGGGAATGTGGGCTGCGGGTTAGCGGGATGCAGATCGAGCGCGCTGCGCACGCTCGGCAAGCGCTTCAATGGGCGGAATGGACTTGGCCACGGTGAAAGTGCGCTCGGATGGCTGCGCGCCGGTCTCGATCGCTTTCAACATCATCTCAATTGCCTGATCCGCGTTCGGCGGCGAGAAAACCGTAGCCGTCAGCAGATTGCGGCGCACCCATTCCTGCCCGGTTTTGGGAAGGCCATCGCATCCCAAAAAAGGCACTTTCAACCAGCCCTCGCGTTGGATGTGCGGGCACTCCTCGATCGCCTTGCGCGCCCCGAGCGCCATGGAATCGTCCTGCGCGCAGACCGCGTCGATCTGCATATCCCGTGCGGTGGAGAGCTTCAGCCAGGAACTCACCGCCTTGTAGGCGCTGGCTTCCGTCCAGTGTGCTTTCAGAACGCGGAGTTGCAGGTTCTCCGGCTTGGTTTCCAGCAGGCCGAAGTGCCGCTGCTTGGCGGCCAAATGTTCCGTGGGGCCTTGAATGTACAGCGCGGAACCGCCGTCCGGCAGCAGCGCCACCAGTTGACGGCCTTGAATGCGGCCAATTTCTTCGTGGTCGGCGGTGAGGGTGAAGACCGGAACGTGATAGGTGCGGCGAAGTTCGGCCACGTACTCGACGGCGCGGTTCAGCACCACCCAGCCAATTCCCGCTGCCGCTGCCGCCCGGGCGACGTGGGGAAGCGCAGTCGAGCCTGCCGGCTCAAGAATGATGGCATCCGGGAGCGCCGCGGTGGACGACTGAATCCGGTTCAGGAGTTGCTGGCTCTGCACGATGCCATCGTTCGCCGCATGAACGATCTCGAGCTCAATCCCCAGTTTTCGCGCGGCCAGCTGCGCCGCCGCCGACTGCTCAATCTGGTAGTCGTTATCGTCGTTAGTGAGAGACAGCAGAAAACGCAGCTTCTTCATCGCGGGCACCACTACAGGCCTATCATACCCCCCATAAGGATGTACGCCGCGTGACCCAAGTAACTGGTCCGGGAGCAGATGCATTAGCCGCGAAGCGGCGCAAGAATGCAGCCCACGGCGCAAGCCGTGGGTGAACGTGAGAACGGATCAAGCCCCATTGGGGCGAAAGAATAGCTACGACACCGACTCCAATGCTGCTTTGCGGGAACGCCACCACTTTTATCCGGGCTCGCATGTGCGGAGCGCGCCATCCCGCCCGTGGCGGTCCGATCAGGGCGTCATTCTGTGCTAGATTGAAGCCAGCCGGGCCCGTAGCTCAACGGTTAGAGCAGCAGACTCATAATCTGTTGGTTCCTGGTTCAAATCCAGGCGGGCCCACCAGGAACGCGCCCCACCACCTTACGCTTTACTTTCCGCCTGGGTGGGCGGTGATCACGCGCATCGCTCCCGCCGCCACCCCAATCTCCACCGGAGTCTGGCACACGAACTCCCCATCGGCGTAGATCTCCAGCGGTGTTTCTGTCTCCAGGCAGGCCCGTTCCGCTTGCGAGTACTCGACCTCGTTCATGGCGAGATGCCGCCCGAAGTACACCGTCGGAAACATGCCCAACAGCTTGAGCGAATTCATCGGGCCGATCCGGCAGACATCCAGTTTGCCGTCGGTGAAGTCGGCGTGCGGCGCGACGCGCATGCCATCTCCGTAAAACTGCGTGTTGGCAAAAGCCGCGAGCAGGGTGGGCTTGTGGGATTCTTCGCGTTTCTCGCCGAGAAAGCGCGTCAGCCGGATCGGCGGGGCCGGAGGACGGAACAGGATGGGAAGCAACGCCAGCGCATAGCCCCCGTGGCCACGCAGCCAGCGCGGCATGCGGTTGGCGCGGCGGGCGGCGAGGGAATCCAGGCCGCATCCGGCAACGCAGCAGAAGTAATGTGGAAGGTCGGGCGAGTCCGCCGCTGTGATCACTCCGAGATCAATGGCTTGCACATGCCCCTGGCCTGACTCGAAGCTGCGCCAGGCACGCAGCGAATCGCGAGTCGAGCGCAATTTAAGCGCGCGCGCAAAATCGTTTCCGCTCCCTGCGGGAACCACGAGCACGGGAAGCCCGAGCCGCACCAGCGCCGGCAGATGGCGGTGGATGGTTCCATCCCCTCCAAATATGAGGATGGCATCGGCTTCGGCCGGCGAGGCCGGAACTCCCTCGATCCACTCGGTGGTCGAGCCGGCACGAAACGGGTTTAGTTCCGCGGGCGAAGTGCCCAGCCCGAAGACGGCAGCAGCGCGCATAGTAAACCAGGTCGCAGGTGGCAGGTCTCAGATCGCAGCAAATCAAATGTAGAGTTACACATCCCTAGTTCTACCGCCTGCAAGCTGCAATCTGCCCCCTACTTCAGGCACTTCTCCATGAACTCGACCAGATCCTTCTTCATCTTGGCGTGCTGGTCACGATCGATGTACACCATGTGGCCCGCGCCGTAGGTAGCGTAGGAAACATTCGCCCGGTACTTGCCGTCGAGGTTCAGGTGGTCCATGGTCCAGTTCGCGGCGGCGAAGGGCGTGGCCAGATCGTAGTGGCCCTCCATCACCAGAATTTTCATGTACGGATTCTTGATGATCGCCGCGCGCAGGCCGCCGGCCGTGCTGGGAAAGCCTTCGATCCCGTTGCCCCACTCCCACTTCTGGAATCCGCCTTCATCGAACGCGAAGACCTTGTACGGCATGTCGGACTTGTAGTTCAGTTCGCCGCGCAGGTAGTTGTTAAACACGGACGTGTAAGGCGGCAGGATGGCCGCGCCCGCGGGATCGTAAAATCCCCGGTCCTCGGGATCGGGACTGCTGAAGCGGCCATCCAGGCGGCCGACGAGCAGCTTCTGGTCGAGTAACAGTTCGCGGGTGAAGGTGGGAACATCGATGCGCAGATTGTTGGTCTCGATCACCTCTGGACGCAGCCCGATGTAGCGCGCGAGCTGCTCCACGATCTTGTGGCGCTCGTCGGGCGTCAGGGCGTCGGCCTTGCCGAGCGCGAGGGCGTACTCATTCGTGCTCCAGCGCACCACTTCCTGCCGCATTTTCTCGGGGTCCGCGCTCAGATCGGCGGGCACCTTGTGGTGATAGGCGGCGATCATGTTGAAGGTGGGAACGAGCAGGGTGTAAGGCAGGTCGTTGGACTTGTTCCACTCCAGTGTCTGGAAGTCCACGGCCATGGAGAGCAGGGTCACTCCATTGAATGCGATTCCGTGATCGGCGAGATAGCCGGAAATCCCCGCCGCCCGCGTCGTGCCATAGCTTTCTCCCAGCAGAAACAGCGGAGAACTCCAGCGCTCGTAGCGCGAGATGTACAGGCGGATAAATTCACCGAATGCCTGCACGTCCCCGCGCACGCCGAGAAATTTCTTGAGCAGTTCCGCATTTGCGGCGCGCGAGAAACCCGTGCCCATGGCGTCCACCATGACAAGGTCGCTGCGGTCCAACAGCGTGGCGGGATTGTCCTCGATTCGATACGGGGCCGCCGGCATGAATCCATTCGGTTGCAGGACGACCCTCTTCGGCCCGAGCGCGCCCATGTGCAGCCAGACGGAAGCAGAGCCGGGGCCGCCGTTGAAGGCAAACGTCAGCGGGCGCTGGCCGGCGGCCTGCCCGTCGAGCGTGTACGCGACAAAGAACATTTCGGCTTCGATCTTCCCGTCGCCCCGCTTGAGCGGAAGCCGGCCGGTGGTCGCCGTATAGCTCAGGGCCTTGCCATTCACGGTGATCGAATGATGCGTGATCACCGGGGGAACTTCGCTCACGTCGTAATGCTCGTCTTTGTCGGTTGCTTCGCCATCGGGCTTTGCGGTTTCGGCAGGCTTCGCGCTCTCGGCGGATTTGTCGGGTGCGGCAGGCGGCGTCGCGGCCGGCTCCTTCTTGTCTTTCTTCTCCTTGACGGCTGGCTTGGGCTTGTCGGCGGCGTCTTGCGAGGGCTGGCTTTGCTGTGCGGCTCCGGCAACAGTCAGGAAAAGGCTAACCATCAACGCCAAAAAAATTCGCATGTCACTCTCCGAAAGAAAATTGCTGAATATGCTGCTCACATCAAAAGTGCAATGCAACAATCACAAACTCGCTCGATCCGCCTGCCCGCCTCATTTTCCGAGATGCTTATCGAAGAAATCCGCCATCATGCGATGGGCTTCGATGGATTCGGGCAGCGTGAACTGGTTCCAGAAGGCGTGCGGAAGAGCATCGAACACGACGAGCTGAGTTTCGACTCCAGCATGCAGAAAAGCGCGGTGCAAGTTCACCGTCTCACTCAGGAGAAGATCGCGTCCGCTGCTGAGAAAGAAGGTCGGCGGCAACCCTTTCAGGTCTGCGTACAGAGGAGAGAGCACGGGATCGCGCAGGTTCGTCGATGCCACGTGCGGGTCCTTTGGCAGCGGCTTCTCCGGCGGACTGAGCGGGCCCTTCAGTCCCTCCAGTCCGAAGATTGCTTGCGAGTCGCCGTATTTGCCCAGGTCGCCGCTTCCGGAGAAGATGCCCAGCGCAGCCGGAAGCGGCAGTCCCAGCTGCTTCAGCCGTACCGCGACCTCGCCGGTCAGAATCGCCCCGGCCGATGTACCGTAGAGCACGATGTTGTTCGGCTTGTAGCTCTTGAGCAATTCCTTGTAGACAGCCACCGTGTCATCGGCGGCGGCGGGAAATGCATAATCCGGCGATAGCCGGTACAGCACCGCCACCACTTTGGTTTGCGCCAGGCTGGCAACCGGGACAGTCTCGGCAACCGATCCCCAGTCAGCTTGAAATCCACCGCCATGTACGTTGATCATCACGCGATCGCGTTTCTCGGCCGGAACACTTGGCGGCGTGATGATGCGCACGGGCACGCCGGCTATTGTGTCCTTGGTCAAGGTAGCCGGATACATCGACTGCATATCCTTAGCCAGCGTTTCCTGCCAGGTCTCCGCTTTGGCACGGTTCTCTGCGACCGAAACGTTCTGATCAGCGTCGGACATCGGCTGGGCCAGCCATTTTTGCGCTTCCGCGCTGATCGTTTCCGGCACTGGCACGACCCGAGTCACGTGAGCAGTTCCGTGCTCGTCAATGGTGCTGGAGTCAGGCTTGGGAACGGAGTGCGTTGCGCAGGCGGGAAGAATGCCAAGCGACAGGGCTAGCAGGATTGAGCGCTCGAATCGAGACATGGAGAGTGTTCGCTGGTCGAGCATTATACCCGGCCAAAGGGAATCAGCGTCCGCCAGCGATGGACGGCACGATGGAAATAGTGTCCCCGTCTTTCAGGGCGGTGGCTTCCTTCTGCAGGTAGCGCATGTCTTCGTCGTTGACGTAGACATTGACGAAAGCTCGCAGCTTGCCGTCGTCGGTATAGAGATGACGATTGAGGTCGGGGTACTGGGAGATGAGGCTGGCCAAGGCCTCGCCGACATTGTTTGCGGGAACCTGTACCGTCGCCTGTTTCCCTGCGTATTGACGGAGGGCACCGGGAATCTGGATCTGGGGCATACGCAAAAGATGCTATGGTACCGCTGAAAGATGCAAGTGGAAACGACCTCGCCACATTATTGAGGAGGAGGAATGGCTTCTGCCCAACCCGGGCGTCCCAGGGGATTTGTCCCGATCGGCGTGTTCTTCGTACTTGGCGCGACCATGGCCGCCTACGCCGCCGTCACCCTGCTGAAACCAGGGACTTTCCTCGACGCCCTATGGGTCCTGAACAAGCCAGCCCATGAACAACTCGCCTGGCTGGGCGGGATCGCCGCGTTGCCCTTTGGCGTTCTTTCGGTGGCGTTGGGTTGCGCCGCCGTAGGCTGGTTCCGGCGGCGGCACTGGGGATGGGTTCTGGGCACCTCGATCCATCGCCATCAACATGGCGGGCGATCTTGTGAATCTTGCGATCGGCGAGCACCTGAAAGGCGCGGTGGGAGTGGTGATTGCGGGATTGCTGCTGATCTATATGACGCGGCCGGGGGTGAGGGAATACTTCCGGCGGGAGTCTTAGCACAACTGGCCTAGCCATGGTTCATCGGAAAACCACCGAAATTGTCATCCCGAGCGAAGCGAGGGATCTGCAGTTTCCTCGGCGCGGCCCAATGCAGATCCCTCGCTTCGCTCGGGAGGACAATTCATATTCAGTTTTCAGTTGGGTATCAGACGACCGCGATCCGTTCGTCCACGAATTTCTTGTCATCCTCGTCGCGACCGGCAAGTTCGAACGAGTTGGTGAGCACCGCCTTCCCCTTCTCCACGCTGGTAATCACATACGAACAGCCGATCCAGTGTGCCTCGGCAAGGTCGGTAGGCGACCACTGGGCGGGATGGTCGGGATGGGAGTGGTAGAAGCCGACAATGTCCTCGCCGCGCTCGCGCCCCTCGCGTTGGATTCGGACCAATTCCTTGGGGTCAATGTTGTAGCGGTTGTGAGGTGAGTCGTCGCGGGTGTTCCCGCAGCGGGCAGCACGGGTGGCGATTTTCGAGCCATCATCCTCGAAGCGGCCCAGCAGCACACCGCAGCACTCGTGGGGATAGGTCTCTTCTCCGTGCTGACGAAGGGAGGCGTAGGCGGCTTGGGTGATTTTCAGCATCGGGCAATTGCAGAAGTCAGGTTGCAGAAGTATTTCACCACGGAGGCACGGAGCCACGGAGGAAATCAAAAGAAGGGTTTTCTCCGTGACTCTGTGTCTCCGTGGTGGAGTTTGGTTTCAACCCTCTTCCCAGAAGCGCTCGCTCAGGTACCGGTTGCCCGAATCGCAAAGGATGGTCACAATCACCGCGGGCTGCTGTTTCTTCAGGCCCTCGGCGACTTTCAAGCTGCCGACAATCGCCGCAGCCGCTGAAACACCGACCAGCAGGCCCTGTTCGCGGGCCAGACGCTTGACCATGGCGTGCGCATCCTCGGTGCCAACCTCCAGTTGCTCGTCGGCAAGTGACGCGTCGTAGATAGCCGGGACCATCGTCGAGCCCAGATGCTTGGTGCCTTCCAGTCCGTGGAAGGGTGAGTCCGGCTGGAGCGAGATGCAACGGACGTGCGGATTCAGTTCCTTCAACCGGCGCGTGGTGCCGACGAAAGTTCCGGTCGTGCCCATCATCGCGACGAAGTGCGTCACGCAGCCTTCGGTCTGCTGCCAGATTTCGTTGGCGGTGGTCAGGTAGTGCGCTCGCCAGTTGGCGTCGTTCGAGTACTGGTCCGCGTAGAAATAAAGATCGGGATGTTTCTCCGCGAGCTGATGCGCAATCTTGGTGGCGCCGTCGGAGCCTTCGCCCGGATCGGTGTAGATGATATTTGCGCCGTATGCCTGTAGAATTCGTTTTCGTTCGACGGAGACGTTGTCCGGCACGCACAGCGTGACGGGGAATCCGAGCGCGGCGCCGAGCATGGAATAAGCGATGCCGGTGTTGCCGCTGGTGGAATCGAGCAGGATCCTTCCCGGCGCAAGCTTGCCGGAACGCCGCGCTTCCGTCACGATGTTGGCGGCTGCGCGGTCCTTGATCGATCCGCCGGGGTTGTACCACTCGGCCTTCCCGAGAAGATGAACCGTGGGGAAGTCGTGGGTGAGCGAATCGAACGCCAGCAGGGGAGTGTTGCCAATGCGTTCGAGCAGCGTTGCTCCGGCAGGGCCAGGAGCGGTTCCGTCCTCCGAGGGACCGAACCTTGGTGCGGAGCTGGAACCTGCTGTAGCCATGGGGGATAAAGCTTCCGTGACCAGAGTAATGTGCCGGTGCTGTTAAAAGGGTATATCTATACTGGGTCATTAGATTCAAGCCCCGGACGTTTGGTTCCATTAGAAAACTGACGGAGCCCCGGATGGTGAAGGCTGCATCTAACCGAGCGGAAACGGAATTGAGTGAAAGATAATGTCAACGAAAGTCGAAGAACGCACTTATGAAGACGCAGTCAACTGGCTGCGCGAACACGGATTTGACCTGATTGAAGCCCCCGGCGCGCAAGTCCGCGTGTTTCTGAAGAAGTACACCGTCTCAGCGGCCATCCAGAAGACGGACGATGGCGGGGTGAAGATTTTTGCCTACCCGGGGTACCTGATCGGGGGCGAAATCTCGAAACTGGTCAACAAGGGCTATCAGCAGTTCCTGAAAACCACGAAGACCGAAGTGGCGGCGACCGCCGACCACCTCAAGGCGCTGCACCAGTTCGCGGAAGAAATGAAAGAAGGGCTCGGACTGCCCAGCCTGTACAACGAGTCGCTGGGGACGGTGAGCGAATCCTACCAGTACGATCGCATCAAGGATCGCGATACGCCGGAAGTCGAGCGCCCCAAGCGCCCGTGGCAGGCCGTGAAGGCGAAGGCAGCGGCGAAAAAGGCGAGCCGGTAGTTGCCGGTTGCTGGTTTCTAGTCTGGGCACGGTCGGAAACCGGATTTGGTTTGCCAACCTCATCTTTCTGAAAGCAAGCGCGGGCGTTCTGCTCGCGTGACTCAATCGCCCATTTCTCAATCGCCTGTTTCTGCGGCGGGTGCCTGCTTTGTGCGAAACTGGTGCGCCTTGGAGGACCTATGCGCGCCATTGCCCTCATACTGGGTTCGTTCGCGGCTCTCGCCATGAGCGCTCTGCCGCAGAGCGGTGCGGAAGCCGGTTCGTCCGCGATCCGGAAAGTGATCGAGGAACAGCAGCAAGCCTGGAACCGCCACGATCTAGAAGCATTCATGGCGGGATACTGGAATTCACCGGACCTGACGTTTTTCTCCGGCGGGCATGAGTCCAGGGGCTGGCAGGCGGCGCTCGACCGCTACAAGAGCACCTATCAGGGCGCTGGCCACGAGATGGGGAAGCTGGAATTCGCGAATCTGCGAATCGAGATGCTCGGGCCGGAGGCGGCCTTTGTTCGTGGCGAGTTCCACCTGACGATGTCAGACGGCAAGACGCCGCACGGCCTGTTCACGCTGATTTTCCGGAAATTTCCGGATGGATGGAAGATCGTGCACGACCATTCGGCAGGAGAATGAAGGCAAATGCAGAAGTTAGAAGTCAGAATGCGGAAGTAAAGGTTCTCGGTTTCAGCAGCGCGTTTGCGCCTTGGAATTTAACTTCTGCATTCTGACTCTACCTTCTGACCTTATGGATGCGGCCACTTTGCCAGTATTCCGCCCATCGCCAGGTAGCACACCAGTTGGTATCCGGTGTTAATCAGGAAGAGTTTGAGGGGCTGCTTGCCAAACAACGTTCCTGTCAGCTGCACGGTGGCCACGAAGCCGAGCCAGACGCCAAATCCCACTTTCATCCCGTAATAGACGCTGTTGACGCTGGAGATGTCGATAACTTTGGCGAGCACAACCGCCGAGACAAGGCTGGCAACAAACGAGAGACCGTACAGTTTGCCGGCGACCTTCTGCATTTCCGCCAGCTTGGCCCTATCGTCGGGGTCGTAACCCATCAGGCGCATCCACGGACGCGCGAAAAGTAACGGGGAGTACCAGACGAAGCCGACAACCATGGTGGCGAGAGCTGCGACCAGCACACCCAGGGGATTGATGCCATCAAAGATGGCGGCGCCGACGAGCATGGTGTTCTCCTTCTGATGGAGCGCAAGTCTGGCGCAATGGTATGCCGGAGGCAAGAACAGGGGAAAGAGCAATGTGGCACAGGTAGTGTACTGAAAAGGTAACGCCACCGATGCCGCGCTAGCGGCGGACCCTGATCTGGACCCGGGTGCCGTCGGGAACCATGCCATCCAGAAGCTCAATGACGCCGTTGCGGACGATCCCCTCGAACTCTTCCTTGGCGGCGGGGGTTCGCGGAGTCGCCGGAGCGGTCTGCGTTGCGCCCGGTTTGCCGCGGTCCATGGCCTCGTTCGCCAGGCGGTCGGCATCCTGATTGTGCTCCCGCAGGGCGTGGCGGATTTCGAAGTGTTCCAGCTTCCGTACCAGCGGTTGGGCTTCACCGTGCAGCTTGCGCAGTTCCGGATGCTTCACCTTGTAGATGCCCTTGATCTGCCGCACCATCAATTCCGAGTCACTGATCACCTTGAGTGCCTTGATCCCGTTTTCCTGCGCATAGCGGAGGGCGGCGAGCAGCCCCTGGTACTCGGCGTAATTATTGGTGTGGTGTCCCAGATACTCGCTGAGTTCGGCGACCGTGCGGCCCGAGGGATCGTGGATGATCACGCCATAGCCGGATGGGCCAGGATTGCCGCGCGCTCCTCCGTCGATGTGGGCAGTGTGAGCGGGTGCGGCCGATTGCAGCGACGCGGCGAATAGCTCCCCAGCACGGGATGAGTCACGAGGGCACATTGGGTGAGTTTACAACGAGCGGGAGACCCGGCCGTGAAGCGAAGCTGAAGATGGCGGTGCTTGGATTTCACTTCTGCAATCTGACTTCTGCCTTCTGCAATCGCTTTTTCTATCTTCCTGTGGCCAGCCGCGTGGCCAGGCGTTGCGGAAGCTTGGCAGCCAGAATTTTCTCCTGCGCGATCCGTAGATCATACGGGACGCGATAGAAGCTGACGATCCATGCATCGCTGTCGAATACGGCAAAGCCGGCGCGCCAATCTCCGTCGCGGGGCTGTCCGACCGAACCCGGATTAATAAGGTACCGCCGTTCGCGGTGGAGCGGCCAGTCCGACGATTCCGCCTGCCCCACGGTGCGATACCCCGGGCGATACACTTCGCTCAAGTCGCCTTGCGCCACGAATCCGCCCTGAAGATGTGTATGCCCGAAAAATGTGACCGGCACCGCATCGGTGAGCAAGGGTTCAATGGCATCGCGCAGGCTGACCATGTACTCGTCTTCGTCCAGCGCAGAGCCGTGGACGAATTGCACTCCGCGGAGTTCCTTGACGTGAACCGGGCCCTGGGGCAGAGAACGCACCCACTCCAGGTTTTCCGGAGTGAGCTGGTCGCGAGTCCAGAGCGTAGCGAGTCCAGCAGCCGCGTTGAACTCCCCAAGATCCATCAGTCCGCTGACCGCTTTGTCGTGGTTGCCGCGCACAAAAACGCGGCCCAAGGCGCGCGCACGCGCCACCACCTCGTTGGGATTCGCGCCGTAGCCCACCGTGTCTCCAAGGTTCACCACAAGATCGTGGGCAGGCGCGGCGCCGAGGCAGGCCTCGAGCGCCTCCAGGTTGCTGTGAATGTCGCTGAGGACGAGGATACGCACGGCGAAGCGGATTATAGCTTTTTTGCCGGAGAACTTGCGCGTTTCAGCGCAGCAGGGTCAAAACCGGACAGCGGGCCCAGTGTCCGGGGCCGATCTCTACCAGGGGCGGCTCTTGCGCCGCACACCCAGCCACGCGGTGAGGGCAGCGCGGCTCAAACAAGCACCCGGGTGGCAACGCCGCAATCGGGGGCACGGTGCCTTCAATGGTCGCCAGTGGCTGAGATCGTTTCGTGGCAAGCGTCGGAACCGCCCGCAGCAATCCCTGCGTGTAGGGATGAGCCGGCGCGCTGAAGATGTCCTGCCTGTCTGCCAGTTCGACCAGGCTGCCCGCATACATCACTGCCACCCGGTCCGCCACATGTGACACGACTGCCAGATCGTGCGAGATAAACAGCATGGCCAATCCGAACTTTTGGCGGAGTTCGTTCAACAAATCCAGAATTTGTGCCTGAATGGTGACGTCGAGTGCAGTAGTTGGCTCGTCGGCAATCAGCAACTGCGGCCGGTTGACGATCGCCATGGCAATCATGACACGCTGCCGCATCCCCCCGGAGAGCTGGTGCGGATAACTGCGGGCCCGCTGCTCCGGCTCGGGAATGGCAACGTCGCGGAGCGCCTCCACACTCCGATTCCGAGCCTCCGACTTCGACATGCTGTTGTGGGCCAGCACTGCCTCGGCAATCTGGTCGCCCACCCGCATGACCGGATTCAGTGCGGTCATCGGCTCCTGGAAGATCATGGCCATGCGCGAGCCACGGAAGGCGCGAAGGGAGTCGGCGGGAAGGTTGGTGAGGTTCGTCGGTCGTCCATCGCCGTTCTGGAACGTGATGCTGCCCATCACCTTGGCGGTGGGTGGCAGCAATCCCATGATGGCCAGCGAGGTGATGGATTTCCCCGACCCGGATTCACCGACCAGCCCCAGAACTTCGCCGGGGGCAATAGTGAAACTGAGGTCGCGGACGGCGGTGATTGCCGGTTCTGAACCGCGGATCTTGTCAGGCGAGGGCCCCCGGGCCATACGGGCCTGCGGGAACTGAATGCTCAGGCTTTGGACATCGAGCAGCGGGGCCACGAATCGTATGGTATCAGCGGGCCACCGAGAGCGGCGGAGTCTTCGGAGCTTTGATCTTGCTCGCTACTCGCCTCTCGCTACTGCCCCAGAATCAGCGGCAACCCATTCTTCCCGCTGCCGATCACGACAATCTTCGCATTCGGACTCTTCGCCAGGTTTTCCGTTGCCTCGATGCCTTTCCATTCCAGCAATTGAGAGCTGATACCCTGGGCCACGATCTGCTGGAAGTCGCGGATGCCAGCAGCTTCAATGCGCTTGCGCTCGGCTTCCTGCTTCTCTTTTTGCAGGCGGAAGCTCATGGCCAGCGCCTCCTGCTCCGCTTGCTGCTTCGATTCGATGGAAGCTTTGAGCGTATTGGGGAGCTGAATATCTCGAAGCAGGATGCTTTCGACCAGGATTCCGCGCCGGCCGAGCAGATCGGCAAGCTGGGCGACGATCTGCTTGGCAACCATCTCGCGCTCACCTGAGTACAGTGCATTCGCACTGTGCGAGGCGGTCGCTTCCCGGATCGCCGACCGCAGGTTGGGTTCAATCAGCACTTCAATGTAGCGGGGACCGATTTTCTGGTACACCTCGGCCGCTCTGTCGGGATTGAGATGAAAAATGAGTGATGTATCCAGGCTGATGACCAGGCCCTCGGCGGAGGGCACGCTCGCCGTTTCCTTGAGTTCTTGGGTACGGATCGAGAGTTCGTGGTTGGTTTTGAGCGGGTTGATAAGGTGGATTCCCTCGGGCAAAGCTTCACCCGTAACTCGTCCGAAGAGAGTGAGCACCCCAACCGCGCCCGAGTCCACGCGGGTGACGGCAGAGAACAGGAGGATCACGATCAGGAAACCGATGACAGCCAGCCCTACAATCCGGAGCATGGAGCCGCCCGGCACTTCCACTACCCGCCCCCGCTGAGCATCAAAGATCGTCATTGCACACTCCCTTTCGCTGGAATTGTAGGAGAAGCTCCGCGGAGGCGTAAGTACCTGCGCGAGAACCAGAGCCACAGTGCGGAAGAGCTGGATTCACGCACATAGGAAGAGATTTTCACAGCTCGATTCTCGTCGGTATCGAGCGGCAACGAAATCGGGGACTGTGAAAAACCGCAGAAAACACCATGAACATTGGCAATTCGT
>Ga0302160_10000069_pt1 | contig 23220 bp, 21 predicted proteins | sample I_Fen_E1_3_FD_193506 | JGI IMG/M metagenome (GOLD analysis project Ga0302160, IMG submission 193506) | Peat permafrost microbial communities from Stordalen Mire near Abisko, Sweden - I_Fen_E1_3 | ecosystem: Environmental > Terrestrial > Soil > Wetlands > Permafrost | place: Sweden: Abisko...
AAAGAAAAAGAGAAAAACCGAACGGTTAAAATTTGTGAAAGCAAATATTGCTGTGGGAAGGGAAAAGTATCAAAAAGCGCAGAATGGTCGAAAATGACACAAATTATCGCAAATATGGTAGCTAAAGCAAAATAACATTTGCCGGCCAGCACTCCATAAAATGGTGTTAAACGGTAAATGATGTATTCTAAAAAAACGTTGGGGGATTATTTGTAGAACGATTATCCTTTATTTTACCTAATCAAAAGAAAACACCACAATCCCGAAGATCGGGATGTTCCAAGTCACAAAAGTCACACAAAGTGGTTGTATCAAAAGCACGCAAATAACGCAAATAACACAAATTTTCGCAAATAAGATTTGTAAACTAGAATATTATTTGTTGAATTTCAATTCAATAAGATTGCGTTAATTTGCGCATTTTGTGTAATTTGCGTTCTAAAAAGACTTTTGATACAGCCTCTAGCTTTTGTTTCCTTGAAAATGCAAACGATATATGGCTCAAAATTTTCATTTTCTGCTTTTGTGTATCTTTTGCGCTTTGGAACATCCCGATCTTCGGGATTGTGGTGAATTGTTTTTGAAGTCCACAAAAGATAATATCTATCGATATTATTTTAGGTAACAAAGCGGATATTCATAATTTATTATAAGTTGCATCGTGCTTTTTGCGGTAAGCCTTGGGGCTTATTCCATAGACTTTCTTGAAAGCTCTGAAAAATGTAGTGCGCGAACCGAATCCACACTCTATGTGTATCATATCGATGTTTTTTCGGTTTTTGCTTTGATCCTCGAGATAAATAATGGCTTCTTTGAGCCTATACTCATTGATAAAATCGGCAAAAATAATTTTGCCATGTTTATTCAGCAATCTGGACAATTGATGATCTTTTAGTTTAAGTGATACAGCCAATGTGGCTACTGAACAGTTCTCGTCGAGATAAGGCTTACTGTCAGCCATATAGTTTATAAGTGTTTGCCACTCAGCCGAAACTTTTTCAGGGTCCATCGGATGAAGCACTTTTTTTCCCTTGTTTACCTTAGCATCCAGAATATCAATTTTGAGGATTGCCATGATAAACAGAACAAAAAAATCTAAATACAAAGCCGCGCACCCTATCCATAAAGCGGTATCTTGATTGTTTATCCAAAAATAAACCGGCAACGAGCCTAGTAGAAAAACAGTATTAGCCAATAAAAATAGCTGTACCCATGCAAGTCCGGATTTAAGTATGTGCTGAAACATGCGGACAGACCATCGGTTGATAGTTCCCAGGGCTCTTAAAGTGATAATAAAGTAAAACAGGATTTGCAGATACAGTGCAACATTGATAACGGTCATCTCCGGACTACCCTCGTGAAAATTCCGGATCAACCAGTCTACCCGTTCGTCAACAGGTTGGAAATAAAACAAGACGTTAAACACCATAGCCAGCAGTATGGGTACGGCATGTAAAAGCATCGCTGGGTGAATAAACTTCAGCGGCCGGTGGAGCAACTGCAGCACATAAAAATAGAAGCACGGACTCATCATCACCAACAGCAATACGTCGAGAGGCAGATAATACGAAAGCTGCGACATATTGCGGGTATGGATAGAATGAAAATGAAAAACGATAAACCCGCTGTAGAATGTAATCAACAGGAAAAATACGCCAAGAAAGGTATTCGGGCGTTTATTGGGTGAACGTCTGAAAAACAAAATCAAAGCCAGCGTTAAGAACAAAAGGCCAATGAATAAATTGAAATATCTTATTTCCATAACAGAAATCAGGTTACATAAACTTTAAACTATTTTGCAAAAATAATAAATTTATTTTTATAATAAAATAGCTTGTAAGCCTACAAAACAATTGATTCTTAGCCGCAGTATGAGTGACAAAAAAATCGCACACGGAATACACGGATAAGACGAAAGACCAGGGTAGGAATTCTATTTAAAAACACCTAAGTAATGGAACGAATATAATGTACCATTTTAATTTTTAAAGACGATGCTATTTAACATCCCCTTTAGGGGCTTGGGGCGGAAAATAGAATTGAAAACTGCCCCTAAATCCCCTGAAGGGGACTTAAGAGTGGTACGCGAGAGGATCAGAAAAAGAATAGGAGACAACAGTAATCAAAAGCCCCTTTAGGGGTTTGGGGCAGGTCAAAATAATACAAACTAATTTTGAGCATGCACTTATGCGCAAGCTTATTGAATACAGATCACCTATATTCTTTAAATCAAAATCCGTTCGAAAGGGATATTATTGACCCTGGCGGCGTAAAGGGGAAATTCGGTTGGATACATTTGGGAGGTGCCAATGCTGTAGATCTTAGCGGCTTTGGATAACATCAGAAAATCGACAAAGGATTTCATATAAACCTCGTCCGACTCAGTGTCAATACAATCCATATGAACCACTCGTCCTGCCATAGTAATTATTCCATCTATTTTTGATACTTCGGAAATGAATGTACTACTATCCGAGGTAACCAAAATCGGCATGTTTTTTTCTTTTTTCAGTTTCACAAGACAACTTACACAGTTGGCAATAAGTGTTTTTCTTTCCGCTATTTCTAAAGTGGAGAAATTATACTCTTCAAAATCGCCCAACAAAGATTGAAACCGGAAAACACAACCGATAAAATCGGACCCGATTTGATTTAGATAATAATTAATCTGGGTTTCCAGTTTAGGAGTTGGTTTAAAAAGCTCATTAAACAATTCGCCCCACTTAAAATCAGTACCATATATTTTATTAAATGCCGGCAAATAATCTCTGTTGATATAGGCATGCAGTTGTTTCTGCGCAGGTAGATGAATTAATCGTTTTTCGTCCTCGCCCTGCAATATAATGACACGTACATTCTTTCTGCTTGTCGAAATTTCATCGCGCTCCGGCAACCAGTTATATGTATTGGGTTCGAGGAAGGATGACAACTCAAACGGATGCGTAAAACTACATTTATAGCTGACATTTTTTATTTTGCTTAAGGCATATAAAGAAACAATACCTTTTAACCGGTCCGTTAAACCAAAACTGTTCCTTCGGTCATCAATTTTAGATACAAATAGTTGCTTTGGGGTTTTACCGTTAAATGGAGACTTATAATACCTGAACAAAAGAATTTTCTCTTTAATGCAGTGTACAATAACTTTTTCCAATTCTTTAATGATACTATTCATAACGGCAATTTTTCAGTTTAATGAATCATTTGTAACTTACTCTTCCCAGTTTCTGTGCCAGATTTTCAATATCTGCATGAACGAAACTAAATACTAATCCGATGACAGACCTTAATTTCCAAACTGGTCTATTTATACCAAAACAAAAGATTGATTTCAAATAATCTTTGCGCGCTCCAGCAAAATCTTTTCGGATTAGTTTATACCGGGCTGATCTGGAATAACTAACCACCAAAAGTTTATTATAAAACTCATGAATGTCTTTCTCCCGAATATTCGAGTTTTCAAAATGCGATCTATTCTCTTCAAAAAACTCTAAAGACAATTTGTAAAACCCTTCCGCCATCTGAACAGCATGCATCTTTGTGACTTGCAATATATATGTTCTCCATTTTCCCAATGGTACATTTACATACGTAAATGTACCATTCAACGATAATTGCTGCAAAGTTGGCAAATCTACCAATGGCAAACCATGATTCTGAATAAAACCTCCAATTTGATCGAGCGCAGTCTTACGTATCAGAATGGTAAGAGCCGGGATAAAATTCTCGAATAGTAATTTGTTAGTGATAGTCCCAATGGGATTATTCGTAAACAACTGTTTATCGAATTGTTCATCTGTTGGATTGAGTGCATATAATTCAGCTAAATCAGCTTTGCTACGATATGCCCTACCCCATGACAGTACAGCAGATTCATCCTGCTCAAGCGTTGGCACCTGGAGTTCCAGCTTTTCAGGCAACCACACATCATCGCCTTCTAAAATGGCAATATATTTTCCTTTCGACTTTTCCAACGCAAAATTATAAGTCTCTGACAAACGGAAAATACCTACATTTTCTTGCGTAAAAACATGAATACGCTCATCGGTTGCAGCACAAGATTTGGCCACAGAAAGTGTATTATCTGTGCTTCCATCATTCACAATAATCATCTCCCAGTTTGTATAAGTTTGCTCCTGAGCCGAGCGGATACAATCTGAAATATATTTTTCGTGATTATAGGTAGGTGTAATGATTGAAACTAAAGGAGTCATACTGTCTTATTTGAAAATTTAAATAACTTAGAAGTTTCCAGACATATAACACTAGCCTGTAACGGATTTTGAAAGAGAATAACGAAGTAACGAAACAGATAGGTCATAAAAACCTTATAATTCTTCCGACCAAGCAACCACCTGCATTCTTGTGCAATTTCCAACCCCAACTTCAGTCTGTTCAATTTCTCAACTTCTCGAAATTGAACAGATTGTTTTTTTAGGAAAGAATCAAACCGACTTCTCATTTCAATATCATATTTTTTAAAGAAAGAGATTTTTTTATCCTTTACTGCAGAAGCAATAACACTTGAATCACTATATCTAAAGTTATTCAGACATTCAGCGCAATATGCGATTTCACCTTGCGTAGCCATTTTCAACCACAATAGCCAATCGGAGCAGTTCCGTACCTCTTCATCCGCTTTACCCACAAAATGGAATACCGACTTTTTAAACAACACTGCACTAGCATTTGGAATTGTATTCTTATTAATCAGAAATTCATTTATATAGTCCAACCCTCCCATAGTAAAGTTTTGCTCAAACATAGAAGCATCCATCCCGTCTGTCCACTCCTTCCAGGTTCCTGTCTTAATCCCATTTTCATCCATCCTATTCGATTGACTATAGGCCAAAACTACTTCTGGATTCTTTGTTGCCAAAGAGTATAATTGCTCCAGAAGCTCCGGCTCCGCCGTATCATCCGATTCCGCTATCCAAATCCATTCACCTTTTGCCAAATCTATACCTTTATTCCATTGAATAAAAGGAGATCCACTGTTTCTTTGTTCGTAAATAACCCTGGAAACCCTCTGATTATTTTCGTACGCACAGAGTATTTGCCGGCTTCCATCTGTGGAAGCATCATCAATAATAATAATTTCATAATCAGTATAGGTCTGATTTAAGATAGATTCTATACGATCTACTAAAAAAAGAGCATGATTATAATTAGGTAATATAACGCTTATCTGAGGCATTGCTTTTAAATATTATATTGTCCTTTTTTTCGGGTAATGCCATGCAAGATTCCTAAATAAATCGCCTTTAGTTTTCTGATTCTATCGGTTTCGAAGCCTAATTTGAGAGTCCTGTAAATCAGCTTATATTTGAAAAAAAGAAACTTATCTGATAATGTGAACTCTTTTGGAAACAGATTCCATGTCAATATTGTATTTCTGATTATATAATACGTACTCTGTGCCGAATAATTGTTTACCGACAAACCAAGTCTTGATTTTTCAGCATATCCTTCCTGATGTAACATAGTTATAGGCGTAACACAAACTGTTTTCATATTATGTTTTTTTGCCCGAAGACAAAATTCAATATCAATCATATAAATAAAAAAGTACTCATTAAAAAGTCCTATCTTTTCAAATAAACTCACAGGATAAACCGCACCCGAAGAAATGGCAGTGCGCATTTCAACGAAGTTTCTTGTCAGATCAGAAACATTATTTCTATTTGGAGCGTAAACTCCTACCGTATCATCTGAATTGGCTTCTATTAGTCCTATATATTTTTCAAATCCACCTGCCTCAAAAGAACTATCCTGATCCATCGTTAAAATAAAATCATAATTTTCTTTTTGAGCCAATCGAACAACATCATTAAACGGCTTAGCCAATCCTTCGTTCTTTCCTGTCCCCCGGATCTCAATTTTTCCCGAATTCAGGAATCTTGATATAGAGTCAATGACACTTTCCGATTTAGGCGTATTCTCCCAAATAATCAATTTATCCAGGTGAGGCAAGTAAGTCTGAATATTTTTTGTTACTTCCGAAACGTCTGGATAATATAAAGTAACTACAGCTATATATCTTTTCATCAGTGCTCAAAGTTTGAATTAAAGACTCAATCTACTTGCTAAATATATCAAATCGACCTAGTTTTTTTCGTTTATAATGCCAAATTGCAAATACGATAGCAGATAATTTCCGAATCGTCTCTTTTTCAAAAATGATTTTCAACGATCTATATACTATTCTATATTTCACAAAAGAGCGTTTATATGATTTTGTAAAATATTGAGGGTACTGCTTCCACAACCACAATGTATTGCGAAGGAAATAATACGTTCGTTGAGCCGAATAAGGCACAATGATTAATCCCGACCAATGTTTGTATCTATATCCTATTTGATGTTGCAAAAAAATATCCTTGAAAACAATGGTCTGTAAGTTATTCTTTTTGCACCTGAAACAATAATCGGAGTCGATGGAATCAATTACAAGTTCCTCATTAAAGCCTCCTTGCTCTAAAAAAGTATCAACAGGAAAAATTGCTCCGGAAATAAAGATATGGTCTACTTCCTCGGCAAAAAGCTTTACCTGCTCCCGGCTATTGCTGCTGGGGCCGAACACAGCCACATTTGTTTGCTGATAATCTTCAATCGAATTAATATATTTTTCAAAATGTCCTTCGGCGAAACAGCTATCCTGATCCATTGTCAGAACATGCGTATAGCCTTCTGATTGCGCCCAGCGGATACACTGATTAAACGGATAGGCAAGATATTCATTTTTTCCTGTTGTACGAACTTCTATTTTATCACTGTTTAGTCGATCCACCAGTTGATCAATGTAACTATCTTCCTTTGGGGTATTTTCCCAAATAATCAATTTACTAATCCAGGGAAGGTATGAATTAGTATTTCTCTCCAAATCATCAAGATTGGGATAAAACGAAGATAAAATAGCTACAATATTAATCATTTAATTATCAATCTATAATTGAGCATTTATATAATACGTCCATCTTTAAGCGTCGACCATAAGACGTTTTTATAATCTTTCATTTTAAGTCCCAGCTCTCTTGCTACTTTCAAGGGCCACTTCCAGTTTTGATATGCCGCCTGAGCAATTCCAGGCGCGAGAATCATTCCCCAAATACCGATAGTAGTAAATTTCAAACTATAAAAGAGTAACGCGATTACTGCTACACCAGAGAAAATAGATGCTTTAACAAACGGGACTTCATTTTTGGTCAACAATAAGCCGGCCGACATTCCATGATTTGCTTCCAGAAAAGCTACCACAAGGAAAACTGCGATCATCAGAATCGGCAATAAATGAGTTTTACTATGAATCCAGACCAATAAAGGTGGTCCGACAAGAATCAAGCCTGCGCCACAGACAAGAAAAACCCCCATCAGACAAAGTTTTCCCTTAATATAAAGTCGTTTCACACTATCAATATCATCATTTACACGGTATAATGTCAGTTTAGGATAATAGGTACTAAACCAGATTCCACCAAGAGAGGCAATCAGATCAATCATCTGCTTAGTTGTCCCATAAGAAGCAATGTCAGACAATGAAAGATAGAGCGGAGCAATAAGGATGACGGCTTTATTGATAAAGAACCCCCCAATTGTCGTAGCACCTATTTTTACAGCATTGGGAGTCATTATTTTCATTACTTCCCCAACAGGCATCATAGTACTTTTTTTTATCTGCTGTTTGATGTCATGATCATAAAAAGCAAGATAACTGAGTATTCGATTTAAAATATCACTTATCAACATTCCTATCACCAATGAAATCAGACCAAGTCCACACAAAAGAAAAATTACCGTAATAATAATACGGAGGCCCTGTGCAATAACCACAATCTGAAGTGATTTTTTCACAAACCCCCTCCCTGTTAGCAATGCTCCATAGTAATACGTGTAAAGCTGATAAGCGACCAATACACCGTAAGTAAACCAGGCAATCCATACTTCTTTGGTATTTCCCGTATATTTTTGAAGAATCGTGCTAAGATAATATGGAGTGAGAATAACAAACAAGACAAGAAATAATCCTGCTAAGATACCATAATAACGACGCATGGCCGAAATGACACTTTTAAGCAAGCCATAATCTATTGACTTGTCATTTTCATCAACAGCCACATAACCTCTGGATTTTAGCGTCTTAACTCCACTGAAAATATAGGTAATGTTTCGGGAAAAAGCATTAGAAAAACCAAAATCTAGTAGAGTAGCCAATGATCCGATGGTAATGAATATGCTCCATAGTCCGACTTCCTGACTTGGCAACATTCTCAAGACCAGTGGTAATACAATAACCCCCGATGCCACCCGCATAAAGGTAGCAGCAAAGTTCCAAACCACATCTTTTCTTCCTATTTCCATGCCCTGATTAAAATTTTTGAATTATTTCTGCTATTGTTTTTGCAGCATGACCATTACCATATAAATTAGCCGAGAAATCGGATTCTTGCGTGCTGAAAGAATTAAAAGCGGAAATTAAACGACGGGAATCACTTCCGACCAGAACATTCAATCCTTTTTCTACCAACTCTATCCACTCGGTTTGCTCGCGTAAAGTGATACACTGTTTTCCAAAGAAAAAAGCTTCTTTTTGCACACCACCACTATCGGTTATCACCAACTCCGCATTTTTCAACAACATAATCATATCAAAATAGCCCACAGGATCGATGATTATAAAATTAGGCAATATGTATTGCTGTGCCAGTATGTTTCGGGTGCGCGGGTGAAGTGGAACAACAACCGGTACCTGTTTGTGAATTTCATTTAGTCCGGCAATGATGCTGCGCAGTTTTTCCGGCGAATCCGCATTTTCTTCCCTATGTATAGTAGCTAACACAAACTTTTTGGTGCCAATGCGTCTCAGAATATCCGACTTCAGCTGAGCTTTGTCCTCGTAATACAAAGCAGCATCGTACATCACATCGCCACTGTTGACAATTCTTGCCGGCATATTATCAAATCCTTCTCTGTTGAGATTATTCACTGCCGTTTCGGTAGGACAAAAAAGAATGCTGGAAACGCGGTCCGTAAGTACTCTGTTTACTTCTTCGGGCATAGTCATGTCGAAAGATCGCAAGCCGGCTTCTACATGAACAACCGGAATACGAAGCTTAGAAGCTGCCAACGCACCTGCAAGCGTAGAATTCGTGTCGCCATAGAGCACCACACCATCAGGTTTTTCCACTTGCAACGCTTTTTCAATACCTTCGAGCATTCTGCCCGTCATAGCTCCGTGCGACAGCGTGTGAATATCCAGTTGATAAGCCGGTTTGGGTATTTCCATTTCGCGAAAGAAAATATCCGACATATTGGCTTCAAAATGCTGTCCTGTATGAATAATGGACTCCTGCACGCCAAGCAATCTGAACTGACGACTTAGTGTGGCGGCTTTGATAAACTGCGGACGGGCACCTACAATGCTTACTACTTTTCGCATAAAGAGTTTAATAAAATGGCTAACTCGCCGGTGAGTGAACGACGGGAAAAACGTACTACCGATTCGGTTTGTACTGTCAGTGTCTTCTGTTTATATTTTGTGTAGTAATCAAGCACAACCTGATAGGTAGATTCTTCGTCGGAAAAACCCACCATGGCTCCTGCTCCGGTATCACGAAGTACTTTGGCTGCATCACCATCCGTTGGACCAACAGCCAGTATCGGACGCTTAGATGCCAGATATTCGTAGAATTTTCCGGTCAGAATTCCGTTGGCATTGGGCGATTGGTTTATCAACAACAACAGCAACTGCGAAGATTGCTGCTTGGCAATGGCTTCGCTGTGCGATAAATAATCTATTTTATTCAAACTGTCCTGCAATCCGCATGCCCGTATTGATTCCAGCACCGAAAAGTCAACTTTCCCCACCAACTGAATTTGTAAGTCCTGCTTGAATCCGGCATTTTCAGCACAAATCCGACTCAACACTTTCCATACTGTTTGCGGATTGCGGGCTGCATTGAGTGTACCGATATGCGAAATGGAAAATTTTTCATCCAGCGGTACTTCCACCTGCTGCACATCCGACTCATCGTAACCATTTGTAATTACCTGAATCCGTTTGGGTTTCATCGATAGAAAATCATTTTTCCAACCGTCTGATACCGTTACCATAGCATCAGCTGTACGAATGACCTGCTTTTCCAAACGACGATGTATTTTATCGGCCAGACCAGTCAGATTTAATTCTTTATAAAAGTCAATATTAGTCCAGGGATCCCGAAAATCGGCCAGCCAGGGTAAGTCCGGCAGGTTTTTCTTCAGCCCCAACCCTATTAAGTGCATAGAATGCGGTGGACCGGTAGTAATCACCGCGTCAACCGGATTTTCCGACAAGTATTCTGTCAGATAACGAACCGAAGGAGCAATCCAGAACCGACGTGGATCGGGAATCAGAAAATTACCCCGAATCCAGATGGAAAGTTTTTCTTTCCAGCCCTGCTTCTTATTTTCTGAAATAAAAGCTGCATTGATCGGTTCGCTTTTCTTCTTACGTGTCAGCGTACGGTATACGTTATATGGTTCCCAGATGGGTGTTTTCAACACAGTTAGTCCATCAGGCAAATCTTTTTCAAACGATGGATCAATTGACGGAAATTCCGGATTCTCGGGTGTGTAAATGATCGGTTCCCACCCAAAGTCGCGCAGATATTTAGTAAACTTCAACCAACGTTGCACGCCGGCTCCCCCACTCGGAAACCAATAATACGTTATTATCAGGACTTTTTTTGGCATCTGTTATTTACTGATAGTTTCAATCGCTTTTTTCAAACGGGTAATCGTTTCGGTCTTACCAATGACGTTGGTAATATCAAACATATGCGGACCTTTTCCTTCGCCCACCACTGCCAGGCGAAAAGCATTCATCACCCCACCCATATTATATCCTTTGTCGGTAATCCAGCCAATGACGATTTTTTCAGAATTCTCGACCGAAAAATCATCAATGCCTTCGAGCACATCAATCAGTTCAATCATCAACGCAGGCGTTTCGGCCTTCCAGCGTTTTTGCACTGTTTTAACGTCATATTCGGTTGGAGCCAGAAAGAAAAAGCCCGACTGATCCCATAACTCATGTATAAAATGAGCACGCTCTTTAACCAACGACACTATCTTAATCACTTTTTCCGGTTCTGCTACAATTCCTTTAGCTGTCAATATTTTTTGAAAGTGTCCGGCAATCTCTTCAACCGGTTTTAATTGCAAATATTTATGGTTAAACCATTTTCCTTTTTCGTAATCAAACTTGGCACCACTCTTGCTCACGCGGTCGAGCGAGAATTGCTCAATAAGTTCCTCCATCGAAAATAGTTCCTGCTCTGTTCCGGGGTTCCATCCCAGCAGTGCCAAAAAGTTAACCACTGCCTCTGGAAAATAGCCCGCTTCACGATAGCCCGAAGAGTTCTCACCCGTTTTCGGATCGGTCCAGTTGAGCGGAAAAACAGGAAATCCAAGTCGGTCGCCATCGCGTTTGCTCAGTTTTCCATTTCCATCGGGTTTTAGTAATAGTGGCAGGTGTGCAAACTGTGGCATAACGTCCGTCCAACCCAAATAACGATACAACAATACGTGTAACGGAGCCGATGGCAACCATTCTTCGCCACGGATAACGTGCGAGATCTCCATCAGATAATCGTCCACCACATTTGCCATGTGGTAAGTAGGCAGTTGGTCGGCCGATTTAAATAGCACTTTATCATCCAGCACCGACGAATTGATAATCACTTCGCCGCGAATCAAATCCTGCACTTTAATTTCTTCGTTGGGTTCTATTTTTATCCGAACCACATATTGTTCACCTTTATCAATGCGTGCCTGTACTTCATCGGCAGGTAAAGTAAGCGAGTTGGTCATCAAATCGCGCGTTTTCGCATCGTACTGAAAGTTGGCTATTTCAGCCCGTTTAGCATCCAGTTCGGCAGGTGTATCAAAAGCCACATAAGCCAAACCTGCCTGAAGCAACTGATCTACATACTTCCGGTAAATGGCCTTACGTTCACTTTGTCTGTAAGGTGCATGCGGTCCGTCGGTGCTAACGCCAATACCTTCATCTATACCAATGCCAAGCCATTTGAGTGACTCCACAATATAATCTTCCGCTCCGGGCACAAAACGTGCCGAATCGGTATCTTCAATGCGGAGCAACATGTCTCCACCGTGTTTTTTTGCAAAAAGATAATTGTACAAAGCGGTACGAACTCCGCCAATATGTAATGCTCCGGTAGGGCTTGGTGCAAAGCGCACTCTTACTTTTCTCATGAGAATGTTTTTTAGTTGAAATCGTTCTTTTCGTCCCCGAAAAGCTGTAGTTGAAAAAGAAATGCAAAAATAGCAAAATTTGCGTACATTCTAAGGCTTTAAGTGCTTCATTATTCAAATAAAAAAGCTCCCGGAATGTTCGGGAGCTTTTTAAATATAATTATTGGACCTTAGGCCTGCCAATTAAAATTATTCCTGGTTCAAGGTTACACGTTTGAAAGCAACGCAAGTTAACTGTTTTTTTACAAGCAGTTCTTTTACTGTCATTTTTCCAGCTTCTTCACCGCCACCTTCGTACTTTTGTTCTAAAAGGGTATATTCTTTGTAGAATTTAGCCATACGTCCGGCTGCAATACTGTTTACTTTCTGTTCGGGTAAAGTTGCAGATTTCTCAGCAGTAACTGTTGTTTTAATTTCACGTGCTTTTACAGCTTCCTCTGCAGTAATCCAGCCCTTAGCTATATTTGATTCAATGTGGTTTTCGCTATCAACGTGAGCAGGATTGATACCCGCTTTTTTTAATGCCACTTCCACTTCCTTTGCAACAAGTTCGGTTTTGGTTTTTTCGATAGCCACTGCAAGCTCGTTATCTTTTACTTTTTGAGGCACTCCGGATTCATCAATAGCCACAGGCGCCATTGCTGCAATATGCATCGCCATGCCACGTAAGGTTTCGTATTCGGCGTTTTCTTGAGCAACTGCCACAATAGTAGCCAGCTTGTTTCCCGGGTGAATATAAGCAGCAGCTGTACCACCCTGAACGAATTCATAGTAGTCTAACTCCATTTTTTCGCCGGTAATACCCGAACGATCAATAATAACTTCCGAAATAACGCGACCATTGATATTCAACGCTGCAAGTTCTGCCAACGAGGTTGGTTTTGAAGCCATAGCCACATCCAGTACAGATTGTGTCAAAGCGATAAAGTCAGCATTTTTAGCTACGAAGTCTGTTTCGCATTTCAATGCCAAAACGACTGCAAAGCCACCTTCTGAAGCTGCTAATACGCAACCTTCTGAAGCTTCACGATCGCTACGCTTTGCAGCTGTTGCCTGACCTTTTTTACGAATAATTTCAATTGCTTTTTCAAAATCATTAGCGGCTTCTGCGAGTGCATTTTTGCAATCCATCATACCGGCACCAGTCATGGTGCGCAATTTTGAAATTTCTGCCATTGTTACTGCCATAATTGTAAGTTTTAAAAACGGCTCTTCAATCTTCTAACGAAAGAAAGGGAGCAGTATATTGTTAGTTTATGTATGTTTCTTATCTTTTTCCACACCCATTTAACAGGCTGGATAGAAAAAAACGAGTTACAAGCTACAAAAAATCATAACAGGTAACTCGCTTAAAAATATTTAACTGTCAATTGTCAACTGACAACCTCCAATTAATCTTATTCTTCTTCTTTGACGAATTTTTTAACCACGTTAGCATTCAACGCATCTTCGTCTTCTTTTTGAGTTCTTGGTCTCTTGGTAATTCTCGATTTTTTATCTTTTGCAACAGGAGCTTCAGCAGCTTCAGTATCGACTTTTTCTACTTTGCGTTCTTCCAAACCTTCTTGGATGGCAGCAACCATAGCAGTAAGAATTACGTCTACCGATTTTGTAGCATCATCGTTAGCAGGAATCACGAAATCGATGTCGTTAGGATTCGAGTTTGTATCCACAATACCGAAAACAGGAATACCCAAACGTTGAGCTTCCAATACGGCAATGTGTTCTTTCATTACGTCAACAATAAAAAGAGCTGAAGGTAAACGAGTCAAATCAGCAATAGAACCTAAGTTCTTTTCCAGTTTTTCGCGTTGACGGGTAATTTGCAATTTTTCGCGTTTTGAGATGTTCTCAAAAGTACCATCAGTAGCCATTTTATCAATAGTGGTCATTTTTTTAACCGCTTTACGGATAGTAGGGAAGTTGGTCAACATACCACCAGCCCAACGTTCAGTAATATATGGCATTCCAACAGCAGCAGCTTTTTCAGAAACTACATCTTTGGCTTGTTTTTTAGTTGCAACGAAAAGAATCTTACGTCCTGATTTTGCAATTTGTTTCAAAGCTGCAGCAGCTTCGTCAATTTTCACTACCGTTTTGTGCAAATCGATAATGTGGATGTCATTACGCTCCATAAAGATATAAGGAGCCATGGCAGGATTCCATTTGCGTTTTAAGTGACCAAAGTGGCAACCTGCTTCTAATAATTCGTCGAAATTTGTTCTTGACATTTTTGTTGTTTAAAATTGTTTACTTTCTGTTTAAATCAATCGTCGAGTAGCCACCAGTGTCTATGAGTCTCGGCAATTTAGATACTAAACCAATGTGATAATATGATGATATGACGATGTGCTGATTAAAAATCATCACATTGACACATCTGCTTATCCACACATCATTAACGTTTTGAGAACTGGAATCTCTTGCGGGCTTTTGGTTGACCCGGTTTTTTACGTTCCACTTCGCGTGGGTCACGAGTCATAAATCCGTCAACCTTCAATGCTGATTTATCTTCTGGGTTGATTTTCACCAACGCACGAGCAATCGCTAAGCGCAAAGCTCCGGCTTGCCCATTGAAACCACCACCATCAAGGTTTACTTTGATGTCATATTTTTCAACTACTCCTAATTTGTTCAAAGGTTGTTTTACAACATATTGTAAAATTGGTGATGGAAAATATACGGAAATATCGCGTTTATTAATTGTAATTTGTCCGGTTCCTTCGCTTACGAAAACACGAGCAACAGCCGCTTTTCTTCTTCCTAAGGCATTTATTACTTCCATACTGATTATTTAATTGAGTTTAAATCGATTTGTTTTGGTTGTTGAGCTTGCATGTTGTGTTCCGCACCTGGGAATACATACAAATTGCCCAAAAGTTTGTCTCCCAAACGGTTTTTAGGCAACATACCTTTTACCACTTTTTTGATAAGCTTTTCAGAACTTTTTGCCATTAATCTGGCAGGTGTAATTTCACGTTGTCCGCCCGGATAGCCAGTGTGGCTAAGGTAAATGCGGTCATTCCATTTGTTACCGGTTAATTGAACTTTTTCTGCATTGATAAGAATTACATTATCACCGCAATCAACGTGAGGAGTGAAACTAGGTTTGTATTTTCCGCGCAAAAGTTTAGCAACTTTTGAGCCCATACGTCCCAATACCATATCGGTAGCATCCACTACTACCCATTCTTTCTGCACCGTTGCTTTATTGGCAGAAATGGTTTTATAACTTAACGTATCCACTTTATAAAAATGTTTTTAATTAATAATTCAGTCGTTTCATTTGTTTCAACCTTATTTTGAGAGAGGCTAATCGGCACAAAACACGATATTTACACACAACAAAACGGACTATTACACTGTGATAATAAACGGACTGCAAAAATACAGTTTTTCTTTGGATTACCAAATAATTGAACATCTTTTTTTTATACTGCATTTTTCAGCCCGAAAACTACCATTTTCAAACAGCTTTTTGACGACCAAAACCACACTTCATCAACCCAATTTATCATCAAACACAAACTCCAAAAGTTTTGGTCAGATAAAAATCATTAATTTTGCAACATGAACAGATTAAACGCACACTTTTATCAACAAGATGCCGTGACTGTGGCCGAGAAATTGCTCGGCAAGATCCTGATACGGGTTTTCGATGACGGCACAACACTACACTATCGCATCACCGAAACCGAAGCTTACCTCGGCGAAGAAGACAAAGCTTGTCATGCCAGTAAAGGGCGAACCGCACGAACTGACATTATGTATTGCGACGGCGGAAAGATCTATGTATATCTTATATATGGAATGTACTGGATGCTGAATGTGGTGACCGACACTGAAAATCATCCTCAGGCAGTTTTAATCCGCGGTATAGACCGGATTATCGGTTCTGGCAAAGTGGGTCGTGAATTAAAAATAGACAAAAGCTTTTATGGCGAAGATTTACTAGGTTCATACCGCATATGGATTGAAGATGCACCCGATGAATCTGACTTCAGCACTGCTCCACGCATCGGAATTGACTATGCCGGCGAAGAGTGGCGCAACAAAGCCTGGAGATTTATTTTAAAACAAGAACAATACAAACCCAAATAATCATTTAGTTAAACACATCCGAAATAAAATTGTACATTTGCAATTATTTATCTGAAAATATAAATATTTCAGCTATGATCGGCAAACGACAAAAAAAACTAAAGGAAAAACTATCCAACTCATTCGGAGAAACTAAAGATGAATTCTTCGATTTTCAGCGAATTGAAAAGTACTTTCGAAAGAAAAATGATTCAACTGCTTTTCAAATCATATCGGATAAAACATCGAACGATTTAGATTTGGACGAAGTGTTTACGTTTCTGGACCGGACTAATTCAAAAATCGGACAACAATACCTATATAATAAGCTCCGAACGATCCCAAATGACTCAAGCAAAACTTCAAAAGACGAAGAGATCATAGATCGGCTATCAAAGGACTCCGAATTGCGCATCGCACTACAGATTCAACTATCCAAACTAAATAATACGGAAGCTTATTATATAACCACCCTGTTTCAGGATGAACATCCAAAGCCTCCTAAATGGTTTTTCGCAGTTCGTCTACTATCGCTCTTTGCTTTTGCCACATTATTGATGACAATCGTCTCGCTGAAGACATTTCCGCTTTTAATCGTCGTATTCGCAATAAATACCTGGATACACATCTGGAATAAAAAGAACCTGTACGAATACCTTAGCTCTTTACCTCAACTTCTGAAATTGAATGACGTTGCTAAAACTTTAATCAAGGCCGACATTGGAAAAGAAATAAATCCCGACATCTACCAATCAACCGGAATCATCGACAAGATAAAACATCACCTGTCTTTGTTTGCACTGGAAACAAAACTTCAGGGAGATCTGCAACAAGCTATTTGGTTTATAGCCGAATTACTCAAAACTCTGCTCCTCATAGAACCATTGTTTTTATTTCACATACTAAAAGAACTTGATACCAAGAGAACAGAAATAGAAGATGTATTTACTTTCGTTGGAGAAATAGACACGCTGATCTCCATTGCCTCTCTAAGAAAGGGGTTAAATCACTACTGTCTGCCCACCATTTCAAAAGAGAGAACCTTAACTGCAAAGAATGTTTTCCACCCACTGATACCAAACTGCATCGAAAACAGTATCCGGATTGGTACGAAATCCATTCTTCTAACCGGATCTAATATGTCTGGCAAGACATCGTTTATAAGAACCATTGGAATCAACACAATAACCGGACAGACAATAAACACTTGTTTTGCTGACGAATTTAGTCTATCTAAAATGAATATTTTTTCGGCAATACGGATCAGCGATGACTTAATGAACGACAAGAGCTATTATTTCGAAGAAGTGCTGACTATTAAGTCTATGATCGACAACAGCGCAAACGGTAAGACCAACTTATTTTTACTTGACGAGATATTTAAGGGAACGAACACCATAGAAAGAATATCTGCAGGGAAAGCGGTATTATCTGCCATTTCGAAAGAAAACAATATTGTCTTTGTATCAACACACGACATTGAACTGGCCGATTTATTGAAGAACGAATACGAACTGTATCATTTCAGTGAAATCGTCGATCACAAATCCGTTGATTTTGATTATAAACTAAAGGAAGGAAAGCTGAAAGACAGGAATGCAATTCGCATACTTCAGATTAACGACTACCCGGAAGAACTTATTCAGGAAGCAATTGAGATTTCAAAGGAATTGGATCGGCTGTCTGCCATAAACTATCAGCAGGCAAATCTACAACAAAAAGAATAGAGCGTACACATTGCAAACGATTGCAACATTTATACATCTTTCGAACTCAATACCAGCTTCTGATTACATAAATAAGTTTTACATTTGCTAATCATTCATTCAATTAGTATATCAAAATCACAAGGGAAACATGACAAAGAAATTATTTTTAATTCTGCTCACTTTTATCTCTATCAGCATTTCTGCACAGATAGAACGCGTTGAACCGGCTTTTTGGTGGGTGGGTATGAAGAATACACAGCTTCAATTACTGATTCACGGCTCCGAAATATGCAATCGACAAGTTACGCTCTCGTATCCGGGAGTCAAAATACAAAAAGTAAACCGGGTTTGCAGTCCGAACTATTTGTTTGTTACGTTAGAAATAGACTCAGCAACAGCAAAAGCCGGAAAATTCGAAGTACTACTGAAACAACCGAAAAAAGCAAACCTTTCGTTTCAGTACGAACTCAAAAATCGCAGAAGCGGATCAGCAGAACGTGAAGGTTTTTCAAGTGCCGACGTCATGTACCTGCTTATGCCCGACCGGTTTGCAAACGGAAATCCAAAAAATGACAACATCGCTTCTCTACCCGACAAGGTAAACAGAAACATTGACTACGACCGACATGGTGGAGACATTAAAGGTATTCAGGATCATCTGGATTATATAAAAGAACTGGGAGCTACCACTATTTGGTGCACACCTGTACAAGAAAATAACTACATAAAATACAGCTATCACGGCTATGCCATCAGCGACCTGTACAAAGTCGATCCCCGTTTCGGTTCAAACGATGAATATAAAAACTTTGTAGCCGCTTCGCATGACAAAGGACTGAAAGTGATTATGGATATGGTGTCAAACCACGGTGGAATTGATGCATGGTGGATGAAAGACTTACCGATGGAAGACTGGATTCATCAATGGCCGACCTATACTCAAACTAATCACAAAGCAGCTACTATTAAAGATATTCATGCAGCCAATGTAGACAAAAAAGCAATGGTAGATGGGTGGTTCGACACCACAATGCCGGATATGAACCAACAGAATCCCTATTTCTGGACGTATTATATTCAAAACTCCATTTGGTGGATTGAATACGCCAACCTCGACGGTATCCGCATGGATACTTACCCTTATAACGACCGCGATGCGATGGCAAAATGGGCAAAAGCAATTACAGACGAATATCCGCACTTAAATATCATGGGAGAAACATGGCTCTCCAGTTCGCAAGATATAGCATTCTGGCAAAAAGATGCGGTAAATTCTTTGAACTACAATTCGCAACTACCTACTGTAATGGATTTCATGACAGAAAGATCGTTGGAAACCTGCTTTAATGAACATGGAAAATCGTGGGAAGATAAGGGTATGAATCGACTCTACAATGCCATTGCCAATGATTATTTGTATGCCAACACAAATAATTTGTTGATATTTGCAGAAAACCACGACACACAGCGTTACAACTATTTGCTGAACGGAGATTTGACTAAGTTCAAAATGGCTATGTCATTTTTAATGACTACACGCGGCATACCGCAGATTTATTATGGTTCTGAAATAGGTATGACCGGCAACAAAGACAAAGATGATGGTGATATCCGGCGTGACTTCCCCGGCGGATGGGCCGGCGATTCGATTAATGCTTTTACAGCAAAAGGACGCACTGCAGCTCAAAACGAACGATTCGATTATCTGTCGAAGTTACTCAACTGGCGTAAAAACAAAGCGGTTATTCACACAGGGAAACTAACGCATTACGTGCCGGAAAACGATATTTACGTTTATTTCCGCTACAATGAAAAAGACAACATTATGGTGATAGTAAATAACAACGAGACCGATCAGACTTTAAAAACTGCACGTTTTGCAGAGAGCCTGAAAGATAAAACAACAGGAGTGGACGTTATGACCGGAAATAAATACGACCTGACCACTGCCCTGGTAGTACCGAAACAAACAGTGCTTATTCTCGAATTACAATAAAGCCAAAAACTAACACTAAGACACGAAGTGCACAGAGTTACACTAAGTTTAAAATTTTCAATATTCCCTGTGGCTAAAAAACAAAGAAGAACACGAAGAATAAAAACATCCATGTTTTATTTATCAGCCATTTTGAGAATCATTGATCTAAAAAACAAAAAACAGATAGTTTCGATTGAAACTATCTGTTTTTTATTTTTTATCAATCCTCAATTCGGGCTATCGGTTTGTGTCTGTAATAATACCTCAGCTTTTTACCCAGCTGTACATACCGATAAATACCTATCACCAGAATAATAACACTCAGCGAAATGGTTACAAAGGCCATCCATTTAATGTTATCAAAACCCTGCAGCTGCAAAAATGCAATTCCACCCAACAACATATAAAGCGATGTTCGAAGGAACGAAAAAAAAGTTCTCTCATTGGCCAGCTTAGTACGCTCCAACGCCAGATAATCCTGAAGATTGATCTCTTTTATGTCGGCAGAGCTTTCCGATTCTTTCATTGCTATAGATGTATTAGAAATTAGCGGTTAAATTGAGATCTGATTTAGTTATGCTTCTCCTCCACCAAAAGCCATAGGAACCGGCGGAACAAAACCATTATCGGTAACTTTTATTTTTCCGTTTTGTTGTTCAAACTTAGTAATATTTTCCTGAAGGGCAAACAGCAAACGTTTAGTATGTTCGGGCGTAAGAATGATGCGTGACTTTACATTTGCTTTAGGAGTTCCGGGCATGATGCGAATAAAGTCGACTACAAACTCAGATGTAGAGTGCGAAATAATGGCGAGATTTGAATAAATTCCTTCAGCTATTTCTGCCGAAAGTTCAATGTTGAGTTGATTTTCCTGGTTTTCCATGTTGTTTTTTCTTGTTTGCTATGACAATACGCTGTTTGTCATTAATTATTTTGTAAATTATAATTGCCAAAGAGAATTACAAAGATAAGATTTTTTGTTGAATGAAACGGATTTACTCTTATTCAACAATTTGTTTTTTGCATAAGAATCCGGACATTATTTCACAACCATCGAAACGGCAAAAAAGAAAATCCCGATTATCTAAACGACAATCAGGAATCAAAAAAAGAGACTGCCAACGCAATGCAATTTTGCAAGAAAAGCTATTTTCGCACAGAGAGTAAAGGGGAATTATCGGATACGACTGTATTAAAATTGATATCAGCTTCCATGGCATAATGATCGGAAAGGTTTGAGGGCTTTGCTCCTACCCTGGCATAAAAAGGTTGTACTTTCCGTTCGATATGCCCAATCCACTGATCGTTGCGGACCAGAATATAGTCAATCACCCGCTTTTTTCCCGATGCATTTTGCATTAAGGTATTGTTAATTTCGTCGTATGTAAATTTGAGGTCTCCGCTTATGGCACCATTATTTGCTTCGAGTGTGTGAAGCATTAATTGATAGTTGACATCATCGTCCATATCGATATTGAAATCGCCACAAATGAGCTGAGGTATTGTGGAATCGAAATACGGATTCAGCAAATGTTCTTTAATCTCACGGCACTGCTTGTCGCGCACCGGTTGCGAATTATCGGCCTGCAGGTGCGTGGCAAGCAATTGAAACTTTGCGCCATCAAAATTGCCCTGAAAAAGCACAGCTCCTTTACGCGCTATGATATCAAATCCTTCACTGAGACTAAATTTAATTTTTGCCAACTGGACAAGGGGCATTTTACTGACAATCCACAGTCCGCTACTGGTGCGAAACGGCCAGAAACCACTGTTGGCCGGACCGTACTGATACGGATAATCTTTTGCCAATCGTTTAGCCAAAATATGCCGGCATTTGATACTAAACGCTTCCTGAAAAACAATAATCTGATAATCGGAGTGAGATAGCTCACCGGCAATTGCCTTAGCTCGTCTTGCATTGTGATTGAACAAGCTCAAATAAGGCAACATGTAAATATTCCAACTCAGAATTTTAAGTGACTTTGCGTCCATACTTGATTTTTGCGTTAATTGCGATGGTTGACTCGCAGCACAGGGAGTAACAAACATCATCAATAGAAAAAAGAGACACAGGCTTTTGTTCATAATAGTTTGCATTTATAATTTATGCAAACTAACAACAAGCATTTTACAACCCGATTAAAACCAAATGACTATACGATGAAAGAAAAAATCCCGACAATCGTAAGATTATCGGGACTCGTTCGTGCGGCTGAAGGGACTCGAACCCCCACGCCTCTCGGCACCAGATCCTAAGTCTGGCGCGGCTACCAATTACGCCACAACCGCAAGTGTGTAATGCGGGTGCAAAGATACATCCTTTTTTGGTTTTGACAAACTTTGACCCCACTTTTTGAGACTAAATTGTAAACGGCCATCACAAACAACAAAGCCTCAAGAGTTTTGCACTCATTTTTTTCGAGGGAGCTGTTATTGTCTCATAGTTTTGGTTACCCGGAAGTCGGTACTCACCAGTACTTCATCAATTAAATCAGCACGAGACGCCCGAATCGGGTTGATGTCAATGCCACCACGACGTGTGTACATAGCCGCCACCATAAGCTCCGAAGGCAGAAAAGCATCCCAAAAACGCTTATAAATCATCTCCACCACTTCTTCATGAAAATGATTCTCCTTTCGGAACGAAACAAGATATTCCATCACCGATGCCAGATCAATATCGTGACGCGACGTGATACGGACGAACAAATCGCCCCAGTCGGGTTGATTGGTGACACGACAATTGGACCGCAGCAGATCGGAATGGAAAGCATATTGACGATCGGAATCTACAGAAATGCTACGAAGCAATTCCGGCGACTCCACAAAGCGCGAAAACACAATGGATTCTTGCTTCTGAACCGGCACCAACACGTTCATATTAAGTTGTTGCAAGGAAGAAAAAGCCTGTTTTTCTTCACTTCGACTGTCGAACAGGACGACCGACACCTGCGTCTCCAGAAGCGTACTTAAATCGGATTGAATAATACCGGCAACCCGCTTTTCGGCTTCGGCAACCGTTGGCCCGAACCGATCCATATTGAAGGCATTGAGATATAATTTCAGCGATTTGGATTCGACCAAAAACCGACTATCGGCAGCATAAATCAGTTTCAATACGCGCGACACAGGCAAGCCGTTGTCGGTAAGAAACGAAAGCTCGTAACAATTCCACACATCGTATCCCACAAAAGGTAG
>Ga0302160_10000075_pt1 | contig 22557 bp, 13 predicted proteins | sample I_Fen_E1_3_FD_193506 | JGI IMG/M metagenome (GOLD analysis project Ga0302160, IMG submission 193506) | Peat permafrost microbial communities from Stordalen Mire near Abisko, Sweden - I_Fen_E1_3 | ecosystem: Environmental > Terrestrial > Soil > Wetlands > Permafrost | place: Sweden: Abisko...
GATTAGCAGAAAGCGGGGGGGATCGCGAGGAGAACCGATAACCACGGATGACACAGAGGAACACGGGGGCACCCCGGGTATTCCTCTGTGTCCTCCGTGGTTAAATGGTTCTCACAGGATGTAGCGCGACAGATCCTGGTCCTTCACGATCTCGCTCACCATTTTGCGAACATAGTCGGCATCGATGGTGAACTGCTGGCCCTTCTTCTCGGGGGCGTCGAAGCTGATTTCGTCCAGCACGCGTTCCATGATGGTGTGCAGACGCCGCGCGCCGATGTTTTCGGTACCTTCGTTGACGCGGAACGCAAAATGGGCGACTTCCGCGAGCGCGTCGGGCGTGAACTCCAGCTTTACACCTTCGGTTTCGAGCAACGCCGTGTACTGCTTGGTCAGGGACGACTTCGGTTCGGTCAGGATGCGGATGAAGTCCTCCATGGTGAGCGACTGGAGTTCCACGCGGATGGGGAAACGTCCCTGCAGTTCCGGAATCAGGTCACTGGGCTTCGACACGTGGAATGCGCCCGCCGCCACGAACAGGATGTGGTCGGTGCGCACCATGCCATAGCGCGTATTTACGGTGGTGCCTTCAACGATGGGCAGGATGTCGCGCTGGACGCCTTCGCGCGAGACATCGGGGCCATGGCCGCTTTCGCGGCCGGCGATCTTGTCGATTTCGTCAAGGAAGATGATGCCGGAGTTCTCCACGCGGTCAATGGCGGTACGCGTGACCTGCTCCATGTCGATGAGGCGCTGCTCTTCTTCCTGGATCAGGTACTCGAAGGCTTCGTTGACCTTCATCTTCCGCTTCTTGGTGCGCTGGCCGAAGATGTTGGGCAACATGTCCTTGATGTTGACGTCCATCTCTTCGACGCCCTGATTGGAGATAATTTCGAAGGACGGGAAATTACGCTCGCGCGTTTCAATCTCGACCTGCCGGTCGTCGAGTTTGCCCTCGCGGAGTTGTTGACGCAACTTCTCACGGGTACGGCTGGAAGATTCGCTGAGGCCGGTACCGCCGTCGATGACCACACCGCCTGCAGTGGATGGAGGTTCGGGACGGGGCGTGGTCGGCGGCAGGAGCAAGTCGAGCAGCCGCTCCTCTGCGTTTAACTCCGCTTTGTCGGCGACGTCTTCAAGTTTTTCTTCGCGCACCATATCGATGGCGATCTCGACCAGGTCGCGGATCATGGATTCCACGTCGCGTCCCACGTAGCCGACTTCGGTGAACTTGGAAGCCTCCACCTTGAGGAATGGCGAGTTCGCAAGCTTGGCGAGGCGGCGGGCAATTTCAGTCTTTCCCACGCCCGTCGGGCCGATCATGATGATGTTCTTCGGAATGACTTCTTCGGCCAGTTCGGGCGTTAGCTTCTGACGGCGCATGCGGTTGCGCAGCGCAATCGCCACGGCACGCTTGGCGTCCTTTTGGCCGATGACGTATTTGTCGAGTTCAGCGACGATCTCGCGCGGCGTCAGTTCGTCGAGCGCGATCTGTTCTTCTTCGGCGGTTCCGGGTAAGTAGATAGCCATAGATGCAGTTTCTGGTTGCTCGTTTCTAGTTTCTCGTCCTGCAGCGGCACGCTAGAAACCAAAAACTGGAAACCAGCAACTCGCGCCTACAGTTCCTCGATCGTGATCTTGTCATTGGTATAGATGCACATCCGGCCGGCAATCTTCATTGCTTCTTCGGCAATCTGCCGGGGAGAAAGCTGGGTGTGGTCGGCCAGCGCTTGTGCCGCCGCCTGGGCGAAAGGTCCGCCGGAACCGATTGCGGCAATGCCGGTATCAGGCTCAATCACGTCGCCCTGCCCACTGAGCAGGAACGTCGTCTCTTTATCGGAAACCAGCAACAGTGCTTCCAGATGGCGCAGAAACTTGTCGGTGCGCCAGTCTTTCGCCAGTTCGACGGCGGACCGGCCCAGGTTGCCGTGATACTGGTCGAGCTTGGACTCGAAGCGGCTGAAGAGGGTGAAGGCATCGGCGGTCGAACCGGCAAACCCAGCGAGAATCTTGTCCTGGTAGAGACGGCGAATCTTCTTGGCGCCGTGCTTGATGACGGAGTCGCCGAGCGTGACCTGTCCATCGCCGGCCATGACGACCGTATCGCCTCTGCGAACGCAGAGAACGGTGGTGGAGCGGATTCGGCGGGGAGTCGGATCTGCAGCAGCGTATTCAGTCGCTGCGGGTGCTGAACTGGATTTTTTCATGGGCGCAATTCTTAATTATAACAGCGCGGAGTGATTGATCTTCTTCACCAAAAAAGTCGCCCTCTGCTTCCTGTAAAATCGAAGCAGCGCATTCGGAGCAACTCTTTTTGTCGTTTCTGGACGAGTTAAATCCTCAACAACGCGAAGCTGTCGAGGCCACTGACGGGCCGGTGCTGATCCTCGCTGGGGCGGGCAGCGGGAAGACTCGCGTCATCACTTTCCGAATTGCTCATTTGATTGAGCACGTCGGCGCGATGCCGGAATCAATCCTCGCGATGACCTTCACCAACAAGGCTGCCGGCGAGATGGCGGAGCGCGTGGAGAAGTTGGTCGGCGGGCTGAGTATTGCGAAGCCAGTGATCTCGACCTTCCATTCTTTTTGCGTTCGCGTACTGCGCCGGGATGTCGAAGCGCTGCGGACTCCGTCTGCCGTCCCCGGCCAGCCGCCGATCGGGCTGACCAAGAATTTCGTGATCTACGACGAATCGGACCAGCAGCAAGTCGTGAAAGGCATCATGCGGCGGCTGGGGTTGGACGACAAGCAACTCACGCCGCGCAACGTGCTTTCGCGGATTTCCTGGGCCAAGAACCACATGCTCGATCCGCAGGAAATCTATCTGGAATCGGCGGACCCGAGGAACGAGCGCATCGCCCACATCTACGAGGAGTATCGCAAGGAGTTGCGCAAGGCGAACGCAATGGACTTCGACGATCTGCTGCTCGAAGCCATGCGCCTGCTGAAATCCGTGACTGCGGTTCGCGAATACTACAACCGCCGCTTCCAGTACATCCTGGTGGATGAATACCAGGACACGAACCGTCCTCAGTATGAGTTGATGCGGTTGCTGGCCGGGGATCGGCACAACGTCTGCGCGGTGGGCGACGAAGATCAGTCAATTTATTCGTGGCGCGGCGCGGACATTCGAAACATTCTCGAGTTCGAACGCGACTTTCCGGAAGCAAAGATTGTGCGGCTGGAGCAGAACTACCGCTCCACGCAGAACATCCTCGGGGCGGCGTCGGCGGTGGTGGCGAACAACATCCGGCGCAAAGGCAAGAATCTGTGGACCTCGCGGCAGGGCGGGGCGAAGATTGGATACTACGAAGCGCCCGACGGCGAGAACGAGGCGCTGTTTGCCGCCGACACTATCAACCGCTACCTGCAGCAGGCAGTCGAGGGCGGCGAGAACGTCCGCGCGGCGGTGCTCTATCGTACGAATTCGCAGTCGCGACTGTTCGAAGAAGCCATGCGCCGCTACCAGTTGAAGTATCACGTGGTAGGCGGATTCTCGTTCTACGAGCGGGCCGAGATCAAGGACATGATCTCGTACCTGAAGGTGATTCAGAATCCCGATGATTCGATTTCTCTGCTCCGAGTCGTCAACACACCGGCGCGTGGGATTGGCAAAACGACCATTGAAACGATCGAGCGGCTGGCGCTTGAAACTGGTTTGTCGCTTTGGGGCGCGATCGGCGAAGGGATTCAGCGGCAGCTTCTGGCGGGGCGCACCGTGGTGGCGCTCAAGGCATTTCGTGATCTGATTCAGGACGGGCGGGCCATGCTGGCGGGGACGCTCGTCGAACGACTGGATGAAAGTAGTGCTGGCAATGAGGATGGCGCCGCCGATGCTGCCGCGCTTCGCTCGTCTGGACGGACGAGGGCGTCCGTCCCCACGCAAGGCGAGGAGTCGCCAGATACCGATTTTGATCCGGGGAACTTCAGCTTTGATTTCGGAGCAAGTGCCGACGAGGTAGACGCGACTGGCGGAGAGCTAGGAGCCGGCGCTATACGTGACGAGATCGTCGTTTCTGCAAATACTCCGGATACCGACGCAGTTGAAGGCTTCCGCACGCCGGGCGGGGCGGCGAATACCGCAGAGCTTCTTAAGTTCCTCATCGATCGAACCGGATACATCAAGCTGCTCGAAGAGGAAGATACTCCGGAGGCCTTCTCTCGTATCGAGAACCTGCGCGAACTGGTCAACGCAGCGATGGATTCTCGTGATCGCGGCGAAACGCTTGACCAGTTTCTCGATCACGCAGCGCTGGTCAGTGACGCCGACCAGTACGACGAGCAGGCCCAGATCACACTGATGACGCTTCACGCCGCGAAGGGTCTCGAGTTTCCGCTGGTAATTCTGGCTGGCTTGGAAGAAGGCCTGTTCCCACATTCTCGTACCATGCTGGAACCGGACTCGGTCGAGGAAGAGCGGCGGCTCTGCTACGTCGGCATGACGCGCGCCATGGATACTCTGGTCCTGTCGCGGGCGGTTTACCGCCGTCGGTACGGTACAGATATGCCCGAGGCCAGCGTGCCCTCACGGTTTCTGGAGGAAGTCCCACCACAATTGGTGGAGGAGTTGGGTGGATCGCGGCGTCGGTCTGCTGGTGCCGGCGTTTCGCGGGCAAGAGTGCCCGCGCCACACGATCACGAGACGACGCATTACTCGTACGAAGACGAAGACCAGAGTGCGAGCTGGGATCCGGCGCGTGTCAAGGCGAAAGCTGCTTCTCCGGTGAGGGGCTACAACTCAATCGACAATATCGCCGAGTTCTTCGCATCGCGCGGAAAGAAATTCAATGTCCCGAGGATGCCGGTCGAACCGCCCACAGGCCGGCGTGGATTCCGTCCTGGACAACGAGTGAAGCATCCGAAATATGGCGAAGGGACCGTCTACCAGCGCGAAGGGGATGGGGAAGACGCGAAGATTACGGTACAATTCCCTCGCTTCGGTTTGAAGAAGCTGATGGAGAAGTATGCGCAACTGGAGAAGGCATAGCTCGCCGTCAGTTGCCGATCGGGCACTGCGAACTCAAAAAAAAGGAACAAGACAAATCATCCATGGCAAACACCAAGAAGCTGAGCAAGGAAGATCGCAAGAAGGTTAAACGGGCGTCGCGCAAGAAAGCCAAAGTGGATAAGCCAAAAAAGCCGCGGGACTACGCACGCGGATCGAAGAAGCCCAAAGTGAAGAAACTGGCGCGCGGCCAGGCGAAGCGGTAGTCGTTCGTCGTTGCTATCCGGGGGTACGGGCGAGCTCGCCCGTGCCTTACCGTTCAAACGAAGGAGACGCGCTCCCTTGGCGAAATCACCGAGCACCGCGAACGATGCGCCTGCCGAACGGTCGACCAACCAGCTGCTCTGCTGCAAGTCGATCGACAAGCTGATTACGGAGTCCGAGAATCCGGAACACCGCCTCAGCAAGACTCTGGGACCGTGGTCGCTGACTGCTCTCGGCATCGGCGCCATCATCGGTTCGGGGATCTTCGTTCTGACCGGAACGGCGGCAGCGGGTGAGTATTTCCAGGCGCCCTCGATCCTGCATGCGCAGGCCCTCGACCTGATCGTGAACTTCCTGCGCACGGGGAGCACCGCCGGTTCACTGATGCACGGGCGGCCGCCGGCGGGGCCATCCATCGCGATCTCGTTCTTCCTGGTGGCGATCGCCTGCAGTTTCGCGGGGTTGTGCTACGCCGAACTGGCCTCGATGATTCCCATCGCGGGCAGCGCCTACACCTATTCCTACGCCACCCTCGGCGAGATTTTTGCCTGGATCATCGGTTGGGATCTGATCCTCGAATACGTAGTCAGTAACATCGCCGTGGCGGTGGGCTTCGCCGGTTACACAAAGGCGCAGTTCGCGGCGTTCGGTGTGATCTTGCCGGATAAATGGGCGAGTCCCGTATGGGCCTCGGGACAATGGACAGGCGCTTACTTCAATCTCCCCGGCTTCCTGATCGTGTTCATTCTCACGTTGCTCCTGGTGCGCGGGGTGAAAGAATCGGCCGAGACGAACAACATCATGGTCGCGGTTAAGATCGGTGCCATCCTGACCTTCCTGGTGATCGGCGGAATGCTGGTGAAGCCCGCGAACTGGACGCCCTTTGCACCTTCCGGCTTTGCTGGAATTGTCACCGGAGGCGCGATTGTCTTTTTCACCTACATCGGATTCGATTCAGTCTCAACCGCAGCCGAGGAATCGCGTAATCCGCAAAAAGACTTGCCTTTCGGCATCATCATGTCGCTGATTGTATGCACTCTGCTCTATGTCGGCGTCGCCGTCGTGCTGCTCGGCATGATGAAGTACACGACCTTCGTTTCCGGAGAAGCCGCGGAAGCCCCTGTCGCCTACGCGATGAAATATCTGGGTGTGCACCCGTTCTTCCGGTCCGTGATCGTGATTGGAGCGCTCACGGGGATGATCTCTTCGTTGCTGGTATTTCAGTACGGGCAGGCGCGGATCTGGTACGCGATGTCGCGCGATGGCTTGCTGCCGAAGTTATTCTCCGCGGTGCACCCGAAATATAAGACGCCGCACTGGTCCACGTGGATCGCCTGCTTTGCCGTGGGTATTCCTGCCGGGCTTGTGGATATTGGGAGCGCGGCCGACCTCGCCAATATTGGGACGCTGTTTGCGTTCGTGCTGGTTTCGCTGGGCGTCATCTTTCTTCGCCGCAGGCAACCGGATCGCAAGCGTGCGTTCCGCGTGCCATTTGTGCCGTGGTTCCCGCTGATCTCGGTGATCCTCTGCGGCGGGCTGATGTTAGGGCTGACGCTGCTCACATGGCTGCGTTTTGTTATTTGGCTCGCGCTGGGACTGCTGGTCTACGTCTTCTACAGTCGCCATCACAGCGAATTTGCGAGATCGCAGAAGTAGAGGTTAGATTGCGGAAATAGACACCCGATTTGCGCTCCTACAGCTGACTCGTGGAGTGTTTCCAGCCTGCAAACTGACTTTACTTCTGACTTCTCAAATCTCCTACAATCTGCACTATGGGTTCCGCGCCTACAGCCCATTCTTTCTTGATGGCCTTGCCCAAGGCCGAACTCCATCTCCATTTGGAAGGTTCGATCGAGCCGGCGACCCTGGTCGAGCTGATGCAGAGTCATGGGAAGGACGGCGCTTCCCTCGCCGAGGTCGAGCGGCTTTACCGCTACACGGACTTCACAGGTTTTCTCCGCGCGTTCAAGGATGTTACCGAGCACTTGCGCACCCCGGAAGACTACGAACTGATCACGTACCGGATGATGGAGCGGCTGAAGGCGCAGAATGTCCTGCATGCCGAGGTTTTTGTCTCGGTCGGTGTCTGCCTCTGGCGGAAGCAGGATTTCGCCGCGATCTTCGAGGGGCTCGAACGCGGCCGGCGGCGGGGAAAGAGGGATTTCGGCATTTCGCTGCTCTGGATCTTCGACGCGGTCCGGCAATTCGGCGCAGAGAAAGCGGAGAAGGTGCTCGACCTGGCAATTCAGTTTCGCGATCGCAACGTGGTTGCCTTCGGCATTGGTGGGGACGAGCGGAAGGGGCCGCCTGAGCTGTTCAAGGACGTTTACGCCCGCGCCGGCAATCATGGCCTGCATCTCACGGCGCATGCCGGGGAAAGTGCCGGGCCAGAGTCGATCTGGGGAGCGTTGAATCTCAAGGTGGAGCGGATCGGGCACGGGCTGACGGCTGGGCAGGATCCGGAACTGATGGAGGTACTGGCACAGCGGCAGGTGCCGATCGAGATTTGCGTCGCCAGCAATGTGGCGACTGGATGCTGCACCGAAATCGCGCAACATCCGGTGAAGAACTATTTTGACCAGGGCTTGATGCTGACTCTGAATAGCGACGACCCTGCCATGTTCCGAACTTCGCTCGTGCAGGAATACCAACTCGTACAAGAGGCGTTTGGTTTCTCCGACGAGCACCTTCGGGAACTGGCCCGCAATTCCTTCGAAGCGTCGTTTCTCCCGCCCGACAAGAAAGTCGAGTTTCTGGATCTGTTTGACGCCGCTGCTTCGCGGACATAAGTTGGCTGCCGCAGTCATCCCACTGCTTCGGAATTCACTCGCCTATAATGGCTGCCTATGAAACTGGAAGAGAAGATCGCCGAACTGAAGAAGCGCGACCATCTGGCCGAAGAAGGCGGCGGGGCGAAGCGCCGCGAGCGTCAGCACAAAGAGGGCAAGATGTCGGCCCGCGAGCGCATCGAGTTTCTGCTCGACGAAGGGACTTTCGAAGAGACCGATAAGCTCGTTACCCACCGCTGCAACGACTTCGGCATGCAGGATCAGAAATACTACGGCGACGGGTTCATCACCGGCTACGGTCGGGTGGAGGGCCGCCTGATATTTGTCTTCGCCCAGGATTTCACTGTGTTTGGCGGATCGCTGTCGGAGACGAACGCCGCGAAAATCGTCAAGATCATGGATCTGGCGGCCAAGATGGGAGCGCCGGTCGTTGGCCTGAACGACTCGGGAGGAGCTCGCATCCAGGAAGGCGTGATGTCGCTGGCGGGCTATGCGGATATTTTTCTGCGCAACACGCTCTATAGCGGCGTCGTCCCTCAGATATCGGCCATCATGGGCCCGTGCGCGGGAGGCGCCGTGTACTCGCCGGCCATCACCGACTTCATCCTGATGGTGGACCAGACCTCATACATGTTCATCACGGGGCCGGACGTCATCAAACTGGTGACGCACGAAGAGGTCACGAAGGACCAGCTTGGCGGGGCGCAGACCCACAACGAGACCTCGGGCGTCGCTCACTTCAAGTGTCGTGACGATGCCGAGTGCCTTTCGATGATCCGGGAGTTATTGAGTTTCGTTCCGTCGAACAATCTTGAAGATCCACCGCGGAAGCCATGCACCGATCCGATCGACCGAGAGGACGCGAAGCTTGACACGCTCATTCCCGATCAATCGAACATGCCCTACGACATGAAAGATGTGATTCACACGGTGGTGGACGACGGGTATTTCTTCGAAATTCACGAGCACTACGCGAAGAACATCGTGGTGGGATTTGCGCGGCTGAATGGCAAGCCGGTGGGTATTGTCGCCAACCAGCCCGCGATGCTCGCCGGGACGCTCGATATCAATGCTTCCGTCAAGGGAGCGCGATTCGTGCGCTTTTGCGACTGCTTCAATATTCCGTTGGTGACATTCGAAGATGTCCCCGGATTCCTGCCCGGCACTACGCAGGAGTACGGCGGGATCATCAAGCACGGAGCGAAACTGCTGTATGCCTTCGCCGAGGCCACCGTGCCCAAGGTGACCGTGATTACGCGCAAGGCGTACGGCGGCGCGTATTGCGTGATGGCGTCAAAGCACATTCGTACCGACGTGAACTACGCGTGGCCGAGCGCGGAAATTGCCGTGATGGGGCCGGAAGGCGCGGTGGACATCGTCTATAAGCGCGAACTCGACCAGGCAGCGAACAAGGAAGAAATGCGCCAGAGCAAGATCGAAGAGTTTCGCGACCGCCTCGCGAACCCCTACGTGGCGGCGGAGCGGGGCTTCCTGGACGCGGTTATCCAGCCGCGGGAGACGCGCAAGAAGCTGATCCAGGCGCTGGAGATGCTGGAGACGAAGCGGGATAAGAACCCGCCGAAGAAGCATGGGAATATTCCGCTGTAGGCAGCCCTCAGCTTTCGGGCTTTTCAGCGCGGGCAGAACCGGCTTCCCGCTGATTGTCGACTGTGCTTACAGTCGTGAAAGGAAGACCCGGGAGCGCGAACCCCTCGATTCGCGCTCCGGCACCATCGGCCAGGAGACAGCCGCGGTGAGCTTGCCGGATCGGCTTCCTGCTTGCCGGTTCCGTTGAGCTGTACGGTTTGCGTGCCCACCGCGTCTTCTAGTTCACGGTGAATTTCGTTGAACTGCTGGCCGTTCCTCCCGGCGTAGTGATGGAAATCTTCACCGCTCCCGCCGCCAGTCCCGATGGCACTACCGCTGTTACCTGCGAATCCGAAACCACAGTGAACGTTGCTGCCTTCACCGTGCCGAACTTCACCGTTTTGGCCTGAATCAGTCCGGTTCCGTTGATCGTCACCAAGGTTGCCGGTGGGCCGCTCGGTGGCGTAAAGCCGGTGATCTTCGGCTTCACCTTATACGTTTGCGGACTCTTCAGCGTCGTCGCGCCCGTGGTCACGGTGACCGCGCCCGTGTGCGCGCCAGCGGGAACGACAGCGGTGAGATAGGTAGTGCCGGAGAGCGTTACCGACGTCGCTGCCACGCCGCCGAACTTCACGACCGAAGCGCTACTAAAGCCCTGCCCGAACATGCCCACGCTCGCACCCACGTTGCCCGTCTTCTGCGTCGGCTCCAGACTCACGAAGGGCGCGTCGCCGGTAGCCACGCTGAAGAACGTGCCTTGACAGCCTTGCGGGCAGGAGCCGCCTCCGCCCCCGCCACTGGGAGTTGTTCCATACACCAGTCCGTTCGTATTCTGAATCAGCGTGGAGCTGGGCAAGTCCCCATCAACCGGAGGGTTCGGGAACAGGAATGCCGAGAACACGTTGGCGGAAGTCAGTTTGTAGATGCTGCCCGTGCCGTCAGGCCCGAAAGCCGGGTTCACCCCGTAGAAGGTTCCGTCGGTCACCTGCAACAGATTCACCGGCGGTCCGACATTATTGACGCAGGACGCGTCGGTCGCATTGTTGAAATCATGCAAATCAGCAGCGACTCCGGCGGGGGTCATCTTGTAGATATTTCCGGAGCCATTCGCCGCTCCCTGGTTCGTGGCTCCATACAGCTTCCCATCCTTGCCCTGAATCATTCCCGTGCATGGACCCTCTCCGGTTGTGAACGAGAAGCCGTGAATTTCTTTGAAAACACCTTTAGTGCTGATCTTGTACACGCAGCCTACGCTCCCAGCCAGAGTGCAGTTCGCAAGCGTGCCATAAAGATTGCCATCGCTGGCCTGGACCAAATTTGAAGAGTGGCATTCGTTGGGGAAAGTAAAAGTATGCAGATTCGTGTACACGCCCGCCGGGGTCATCTTGTAAATATTCCCGCAGACATTGACTTCATTTCCAGACACGCCATAGAAATTGCCATCGCTGGCCTGGATCGGCGGGTATACGGGTAGAGAGTCGCCGTTCGCACCCGTGAAGTCATGCAGATCGGTAAACACTCCGGCTGGCGTGAGCCGGAAAATGCTGCCGAGGCCAGTTGCCGGATTCCCTGCGATGCAGGTTCCGTAGAAGTTTCCATCGCTGCCCAGCGTGAGCCCAGCGCCACCACAAAAGAGCCATTGCTGCGGGAAGCTGAAAAACAGGCTTTCCGCTCCAGCCGGAGATATCTTGTATACCCCGCCGCTGCCGTTAGCTCCGCAGGCCGCCCCACCTCCGTACATGTCACCGTCGCGGCCTTGCACGATGTTGCCTCGGGTAGCACAGGCGTCGGTGCCGGTGAAGGTGTAGAGCAGGGTGGGAGTTTGTGCCTGCGCCGGGACAGCCCCTCCGGCGAGCATAACGACAGCGGCGAGCGTGATGAGCAACTTTACGGTCATGCCGGAGCGCTTATCTTGACGATGATGCGACTTCATTGTTTGTCTCCTGAGAGTGAATTGTTAGGTCTTCATTTCGAGGGGGACCTTTTTGCTCCACATCTGCGCCGCACTTTGGCCGATAAGAGCCGCTCGGTCAATGGTCTGAACATAGCGGGAGGCTAGTGCTTGTATAGCGAGATAAGACTTGTATTTACAGTTAGTTAGGTGAACTTATTGCTTGGAAAAACGGTTGCGAGTCACACTCCGAAGGGCTGGGCTCCTTGGATCTGCACTGTGGTAAACTCTCTTTTCCCCCATTCGCTAGCCTTCTTATGGGTTCTGCACAGGTGCCTCCAGCACTCGTTCGCTTCGGTGTGTTCGAAGCCGACCTCCGCGCGGGTGAACTCCGGCGGAACGGGATCAAGGTCCGTCTTCAGGATTTGCCTTTCCGCGCGTTGACCCTATTGCTGACCCGTCCCGGTGTGGTCATCACGCGCGACGAGTTTCGTCAGGCACTCTGGCCCCCAGACGTCTTTGTGGATTTTGAGCAGGGCATCAGCAGCGCCGTCATGCGCCTGCGCGACGCCCTGAACGATTCGGCCGACAACCCCATCTTTATTGAAACCATCGAGCGCCGCGGCTATCGTTGGATCGGCCCCGCACTTAGCCAGACTCTGGAACCGAAAGTTCAGGATCGCGTGCCGCTGGCCGACCAACCGTCGGACCAAATCCCACGCCAGGTTGAAAATGGAAAATCGTTCGAACCACAAAGCCGGGACTTCACTGCCCGTTACGAGATTGGACTGACGACACGCCCCGGGAAGAGCCACTCTCGGATTGTTCTATGGCTTGCCGCGGTGATGGTTGCCGCATTGGGCGTAGCCGGTTTCTTCCTGTGGCGATGGCAGCGCACAGCTCCTATTTCTTCGATCGCTATCCTTCCCTTCGACAATCTCAGTGCTCCGGCCTTTGATGACGCTTTCAGTGACGGGTTGACAGACGAGGTCGCAGCTTCCATTTCCCACTTGGACGGCATCCGGGTAGCGGGACGCCGCTCCGCGTATGTGTTCAAGGGCAAGCACGACGACCTGCGCGACATCGGTTCACGCTTAAATGTCGAGGCCGTGGTGGAAGGCAGTGTGCAGCGCGAGGCCGACCGCACCCACGTAACGGTGGAACTGAATCGAACTCGCGACGGGTTCACGATCTGGAGTCAGACCTACGACGGCACGACGGCCGATTGGATTCAGATCGAATCGCAGATCGCCGGCTCGATTGCCGCGGCCCTGGCACGCAAGATTTCTCCGAAGAGTGCCCCGGCTGCTCACGACCCCGAAGCCCACGCCTTGTACCTGGAGGCACGCTATCTCTGGAATCAGCGAAACTATCCCGCCGAACTCAAGAGCGTCGACCTGTTGCAACAGGCAATCGCCCGCGACCCCAACTATGCCCTGGCGTGGGCAGGTCTGGCGGATTCTCTGATCGCCATCGGCGATGTCGAAGAAGTGGACCCGGCTGCCTATCTGCCGCGCGCCCGCGACGCCGCCCTCAAGGCTTTGCAACTTGACCCATCGCTTGCCGAACCGCACGCCGCTCTGGGGATGGTTGCCTGCCATTACGACTACGACTGGCCCACCGCCGAGCGCGAATACAAGAAGGCGTTCGAGTTGAATCCCAGCTACGCCAGCGCGCATCAGTACTACGCTCTGGGCCTGATGGCCCATGGCCGCTTTGCGGAAGCCAGCGCGCAACTTGAAACTGCCCGCCGACTCGATCCTCTCGCGCTCATTGTGGACGTCGATCTTGCTATGCTGCGCAAGTACCAGCGCGATTTCGACGGCGTGATTGCCGTTTCGAAGAGCATCCTCGACCGCGACCCCAACTACCATCTCGGCTACAGCATGCTCACCACGGGTTACTATTGCGAACGCCGCTGGGACGACTGGCGCGCTGCCGATGCGGGAGATTCCCAGGGAGAATTCTGGCACGCAATGGCGAACGGACACGCTGACGAAATCGAGCGTGCCATTCGCAATGTAACGGACCAGGCCAAAGCGGGCTCTCGCCGGCCATACGACGTTGCGCACTTCGCATTGGTGATGGGGGATCGCTCACTCGCGCTCGACTGGCTGGAAAAGTCGTATCAGCATCACGACTACTGGATGCTATTCATCAACGTCGACCCGGAGTATGACTCAATCCGGTCCGATCCGCGCTTCCAATCGATCGTTCACCGTCTCGGCGTCGGCTGAACCAATCCTCGGCAGGGCTGAGTAATATCTGCGGTCAGATGCGGAAAGAATAAACGCCGGAGCCCGAATCCCGCTCTCGACGGTTACCACTTGCTGCGGGAGTTCTCCGCAATGCCGGGGAAATGAGGCCCATTTCAAAGCGTTTGCCGCTGCGAAGAAGGCCTTGGCCGAGATTGACCTGAAACGTAGAGAGTCCCGAGGTGATGTTGGACTCATTCCTCTCGGCCAGTAGCTCGCGTTTAGACCCTTGCTGACCTCACTCGAAAAGCGCCCTTGCGGGTTTGCTTTCCGGCGATCTTGCTCGGGCTCCGGGCTCACCGCCAACCGGATAAATCAGTCCAACGCCTCGGGACTCTATCCTGCCTTCAACATTGGCTCTTGTTCTCCTCGACCAGCGCTTAGCTATAGACCCTTGCGGACCCTCTCAGATTCACCTCGCGGTTCTCTGAGTGACCTCGCTTGAGCCCCGGACGCCGCACCAACCGGAAAAACTTCAGAACGTGTCAAAGAACGATTATGGTTTTACCCTAACTGTTTTCTGCGTCAACGAAATTCCTCAGCTTCTAACTGCTTGTGCAGCAATCGAGTGCAGGCCGTCCACAGCGGGGTGAAACGGAAATTGTGCAATGGACGCCGGGCGCGGGTCACGAATTGCCAATGTTCATGGTGTTTTCTGCGGTTTTTCACGACTTGCCCCCGAGTACGGAGCGACACGCATCCACTATCCCAGCTGTGAAAATCTCAAGGAAGAACAATCCTAACGCGGATTTTATGTTGTCCTGCTTCGCAGGGCTGGCGTTCCGTTTACAATGCGGCTTTCCCGGTAGGAGGTCTTTCCTGATGCGAGCCCTACGCCTGGCGGCCGTGGTCAGCATTGTGGCGGCTGTTTCTTTTGCCCAAACGTTCGAAGAAAAGACTGCGAAATACCTGGATTCGATTCGGCACCAGCCGCCGCTGCTGCTCGCCTTCCTGCAGCAGATGCCCAAGGGTGGCGACCTGCACGTCCATCTGGGCGGCGCGATCTATGCCGAGAGCCTGATTGACTATGCGTCGGAGAACGCGCTGTGCGTGGACCGGAGCACGTCGAAGCTGATTCGAGCTGCTTGCGACTCCTGCGAGACGTATCGCAACAAGCCGTCGGTCCGCTGTGCCTATCAGGACCACATTCTCTACAACCAGCTGATTGATGCCTGGTCGATGCGGAACTGGCACCGGGAAGAAGAGTCAGGGCACGATCACTTTTTTGGCACGTTCGACAAGTTCGGGCCTGCTTTCGAAAAACACGTCGGCAACGCGCTGGCCGAGGTGGCGTCTCGAGCGTCGGCCGATCGTCTGCAGTATGTCGAACTGATGCACACGGCAGACGGAGGGCGGGCGGCGATCCTGGGCGACAAGATTGGCTGGGATGACGACTTCGGCAAGTTGCGGGACAAGCTTCTGGCCGGTGGCCTGAAGGAAATTGTCTCCACCGTTCGGACCGAGTTGGATGCGGACGGGCAGCGCGAAAGGGAACTGCTGCACTGCGGAACCGCCAAGCCCGACCCTGGATGCGAAATTACGATCCGCTATCTGTATCAGGTGCTGCGCGGCCTGCCGCGCGAACAGGTGTTCGCCCAGATCCTGCTGGGCTTCGAGCTTGCGAAGGCGGACCCGCACGTGGTCGGCTTCAATCTGGTAATGCCGGAAGACTGGTATGTGCCGATGCACGACTTCGATTTGCATATGCGGATAATCGAGGCGCTGCGCAAGTTCTATCCCGGCACGCACGTCTCGCTGCACGCGGGCGAACTGGCGATAGGGCTGGTTCCACCCGAGGGCTTGCGTTTCCACATCCGCGAATCGGTCGAGCTCGCGGGGGCGGAGCGGATTGGGCATGGCGTAGCCGTGATGAGCGAAACTGATCCTCTTGGTTTACTGCAGGAGTTGGCGAAGAAAAATGTGTTGGTGGAGATTTGTCTAACTTCGAACGACACGATCCTGGGCATCAGCGGAAACCGTCATCCGCTGCCCGTGTACCTGAAGTACGACGTGCCCGTGGCGTTGTCCACCGACGATCAGGGCGTCTCGCGCTCGGACATGACAAATGAGTTTCTGCGGGCAGCGGAAGGGCATGGGTTATCGTACGGCGAGTTGAAGCGCATGGCCCGGCAGAGCCTGGAACATAGCTTTCTTGCCGGGGAGAGTCTGTGGATCGATGCGAAGGTTTTCCGGCGCGAGCCCGCTTGCGGGGACGCCAACCCATCGGCCGGGCGCGTTTCTGGGAAGTGCCAGACACTTTTGGATACCAGCGAACGCGCGCGTGCGCAGTGGCAGCTGGAAAGAGCATTCGCGGACTTCGAAAGAACGTTCTAGATGGTCTGCCGGTTCAGGCGATCGTCCTGTTAGAATTCGCCTTCCGCGCTCACTCTGAATTGGAGGCTACTTGGGCCGATACACCGGCATATTGGGCTTGCTGACGATGATCGCGCTCGGGTATGTATTCTCCAGCAACCGGCGCGCGATCAAACTGCGGACGGTGCTTTGGGGCCTCGGTCTCCAGCTTGTCTTCGCCTTCTTTGTACTACGAGTGGAGTTCGGCAGGAGGCTGTTTGCCTGGGCCGGGGATGTGGTCACAAATTTTCTCGGCTACTCGTTTGCGGGATCCTCGTTCTTATTCGGCGATTTGGGTAAGAAAGGCCCGCCCTTTTACCTCGCGTTCCAGGTATTGCCAACCATCATTTTCGTCGCTGCGTTCTTTGCTGTCCTCTACCACTATGGCGTCATGCAGTGGGTAATCCGGCAGATGGCGCGCGTCATGATGAAGTTCATGGGCACCAGCGGTGCGGAGTCCATGAACGTCGCGGCCAGCATCTTTCTTGGATGCACCGAAGCGCCGCTGACCATCCGCCCGTTTCTTGAACGGCTGACGCGCTCCGAGTTGATGACCATCATGACGAGCGGCATGGCGCACATCAGCGGTGCGGTGATGGCGGCTTACATTCTTTTTGGCATCCCCGCAAAGCATCTGCTGACGGCCGTGATCATGACCGCGCCGGGCACGATTCTTATCGCGAAAATGCTGATGCCTGAGACCGAGCAACCAGTAACTGCCGGGCGCGTGGCGATGAGTGACGAGGAGATCGAAGGCGAGCACACGGTCAACCTGCTGGGGGCAATCGCAAAGGGCACGACCGACGGCCTTTACCTGACCCTGAATGTTGCCGCGATGCTGATCTCGTTTCTCGCCTTGATTGCGCTGGCGGACGGCATTCTGGGTGGCGTCCACAATGGCCTCGCGCATTTTGGATGGAATTGGTTTCCGACCAGCTTCGAGCAGATTTTCGGCGTGGTTTTTTCTCCGATTGCCTGGGTGATTGGCGTGCCGTGGAAAGACTGTCCGGCGATTGGCAACCTGCTTGGCACGCGCATGGTGCTCAACGAATTCGTGGCCTTTTCGCGCCTGGGCGGTATGCAGCAGATGCTCGATCCGCGCTCCTATCTGATCGCAACGTATGCGTTGTGCGGGTTCGCGAACCTGGGAAATATCGGCATCGAACTGGGGGGCATTGGGTCGCTCGCTCCGGGAAAGAGGGGCGACCTGGCGCGACTCGGTATTCGCGCGATGCTGGCCGGTACGATGGCGAACCTGATGTCGGCGTCGATTGCGGGAATGCTGCTGCAGTAGCGAGCGGCGAGTAGCGAGTGCCGTATGACAGATTCATACACCCGTGCAGAATCCGCAGCGTCTTTCCTGCTCTCGCAGACGAAGCTGCGGCCGCAGATCGGGCTGGTGCTCGGATCCGGGCTCGGCGCCTTTGCCGACGGCCTGACGGATGCGGTCCGTATTCCGTACGCGCAGATCCCATCGTTTCCACGTTCAACGGCGGTCGGGCACGCGAGTCAGTTTGTAGTCGGGAAATCCGGAGACGTGCCGGTGGCTGTGTTGCAGGGGCGCGCGCACCTGTATGAAGGCTATTCGCCGGAAGAAGTCTCCGTCCCAACGCGAGTGCTGGGGCGGATGGGCGTGCGAGCCGTTGTCCTGACCAACGCAGCCGGAGGCGTCAATCTGGATTACGGGCAGGGCGCGCTGGTGGTCATCCGCGACCACATCAACCTGCAGGGGCGAAACCCGCTGGTCGGCGCGAACGAGGATCGCTTCGGTCCGCGATTCCCGGACATGACCTATACCTACACGAAGAGCTATCGGGAGGTCGCGCTGGAAGAGGCGAAGAAGCTTGGTATTCCTCCGCGTGAGGGTGTCTATGCGGGGGTGTTGGGGCCAAGTTTCGAAACGCCGGCGGAGATTCGATTCCTGCGAACCATCGGCGCCGATTTAGTGGGCATGTCCACGATCCCTGAGGCAATTGCCGCGCGGCACATGGGAATGAATGTGCTGGCAATTTCTTGCGTGACGAACATGGCTGCAGGGATCCTCGACCAGCCACTCTCGCACGAAGAGGTACTGGAAACGACTGCGCGCGTGATGGGACAGTTCATCGCACTACTGCGCGCAGTGCTGCCACGGATTAGTGAACTGGCGGCGAGTATCGAGTAGCGGGTGCGGCAGTCTGGCCGAAACGAACACAGTGCCTGCAAAAAAAGAGACGCGGCAAGCCGCGTCTCTACGGATTCTGACCGGTCGCTAGAACACCACTTTTAGACCCAACTGAATGACACGTGGTCCACCGCCTCCCAGACCGGGATTGGTCTGGGCGACGTCTGGGGTTTGCGTGATCGGGCCCATGGGCGACAGAGGCTTCGCAAGGTCACCGTCCACATGAGCCGCAGGATTGGGATCGATCTGTGGGTTGCCTGGAGCGCCATTATCGATAAGTCCCGGAATAATGGAATGCGCGGGCAGCGCGAAATTAGGGTGATTGAAGAGATTGAAAAACTCCACGCGAGCCTCCAAGCCCACCCGTTCCGTGATGCGAGTATTTTTCGTCAACGAAAAGTCGACATTGGCAAATCTGGGGCCATAGATCGAATTTCGGCCCAAGTTCCCGAAGGTACCAAAGGCCGGCTGAACGAAGGCCATGGGATTGAGATAACCGGTCGATGGTGTCCAGTTTGGCAGAGTCAGCTTTGCACCGGGAACAATGTTGGGCCGCTGGTTGAAATAGAAGTGACCACTGGTATCGGAGGAGTTTGCAATCGGGATTGGCCGTCCGCTTTGTGCGCTGACAATGGTATTCAACTGCCAGCCCGAGCCGAACCTTCCGGCGGCTTTCCACGTGGGCAACTCGTAGTTAAGTGCCGCGGTAAAGCGCTGTCGCGTGTCAAAAATTGAGTTCCCGTGCTCGCCTCGGAGATTGCTGGGGTCCTGGGGGAACGCAACTCCCGGAACAAAGTCGATCCCGTCAGAAGCGGTGTCAATCGCGTGCGACCAGATGTAGCTTGCAAAGCCTGAAAACCGGTGGGAATTCTGCAGGCGAACAATGGTCTGGAGCGAATGGTAGATGGATGCTGCCGACGGCGTCAGTTCGTCGATGGTCCCGTAGTTGGTGTTAGTCCCAAACTCGTTGAGATCCGTCAAGCGCACCAGCTTGGTTCCCTTGCTTCCAACGTAACCAGCCTCAAAAGAGAAGTTGTCGGCGAGTCTTTGCTGAATGTTGAAGTTCCAGTTTTGGGTATAGGGGCTGGGGAACTTTCGGGGAGTCACGAAGATCGAGTACGGGCCTGTGGTATTCACCGTCAGGATGGGCGCGGTTGGGTCCAGATTTGTGCCATTAAAAGCTGTGCCGTCGAAGTTCATCGGAAGAACTGGCTTTGGACCGATGGGATTGGTAGCGAGTCCGGCAGACGATGTGAAGTTTGCGATCAGCAGGCTCTGCGGAACGTAGTCGTAATAGAGCCCGTAGCCGCCACGGACCACGGTGTTCTTGAGAACGCTCCACGCAAATCCCAAGCGCGGGCCAAAGTTGTTGAGGTCCCGCTCGTACACGCCGTCGAGCCCATGGGTTCCGACCATGGCAAGAGTCCCGTCGGATGCGAGGTTGGAGAGGAGGTTATTTTTCTCGCTCATCGGACCGAAGTACTCCCAGCGCAGGCCCAGATTCAAAGTGAATGCAGGCGCCAGCCGAAAATCATCCTGCGCGAAGAAGCTGAAACCATTGTTGTAGGTGGTCCGCTGGGTGTTGCCGGTATCGACCAGGACAAAACTGCAGAAGCAGTTGTCCTGCGAACCTCCGGTATAGAAATTTGCGAGAGAGTCCACGATCGGGTCGGGATCAAGTCCAATACCGGACGTGAATTGGAAAATTCCTCGCTCCACATTGTCGTTGAAGTTTTCGATGCTGGCGCGGCGGAACTCACCGCCGAATTTCAAAGTGTGTTTGCCGCGCAACCAAGTGAAGTTGTCGAGGATCTGGTAGGTCTGGCTGGTTCGTCCGCGGGGCACGCTGAAACCAATTGCGCCCAGATTTTCAATTCCAGTAAAGTCGAATTCCGGCAAGCCGAGTTTTCCGGTCCCCAGATTCAGACCATTCGCCACCGGGTCATATTTTGCATTGAGAGAGCTGAAGGATGTCCGATAGCGACTGTAGCCAAATCGGACCTCGTTGATCTTGGTTCCGCTCAGAGTCGACTGGAGACTTGCTGATAGAACCTGGACGCGTGCAGGCGAAGTCTGCGCGAAGTCCGGAAGGCGGGAGCCCGTGCCGAACCCCCCGGGAGAGCCGAAAGGAAATACCTGGTCACTCTTTGAAAAAGCGTAACGCCCGGTCAGCAGTTCGTTATTGGAAAGGCTGTGATCCAGCTTCAGGATGAAGTTGTTGCCATCATTCTTGTCACGCACCACGCCAGGGATTTCATGGCTGTCACTCTGCGGATAGAACGCCATCACGGCGTCAAGGCCCGGATCGATCACGCCTTCATTCTTATCCAGCGCGATGGAGCGCGCTTGGGCTATCTCAGCGCGGGTGGGCACGAGCAGCAAGAAATCTGATCCAACGCGTTCCCGCTGGCCCTCGTAGGCTCCAAAGAAGAAAGTCCTGTCCTTGATAACTGGTCCGCCGAGGGCAAAACCGAAGTTGTTATTTTGGAATACCGATTTCCGGGGCTCAGTATTAAAGAAGTTTCTGGCATCCAGAGCGCTGTTGCGTAGAAACTCGAATGCCGAGCCGTGCCACTGGTTGGTTCCAGAGCGAGTGATGATGTTGACGACCGAACCACTGTTGCGGCCGTATTCGGCAGCAAACTGCGCTTGCAGGTTAAACTCTTCGATCGCATCAATCGGCAGCAGGGAGGCAGGCGCCCCGCCGATGCCGGTCTGGTTCAGCGCCGAATTATTAAAGAAGGGGTCGTTGTTGTCGGTGCCGTCGAGTGTGTAGTTATTGGAACGGTCACGGTTGCCGTTGATGTTAAATTGCCCAAAGCCCCCCTGGGTTCCCGCGACTCCGGAAGGGTCAACCGTGGTCCCCGGCGTGAGTGCTACCAGTTTTCCAAAATCGCGCCCGTTGAGCGGAAGTTCAGTTACCAGCCGGCGCTCCACCACTTCGCCGAGAACGTCACGGGTTGTTTCTATCACCGGGGCTTCGGCCGTCACCGTGAGCTGTTCCTGCCGCTTCTCCACTTTGGTCAGGTCGAAATCGGCGGTGGTGTCCAACCCCACGTTCACCTGCACATTCTGCGCGGAAGGCGAAAGGCCGGCTGATTCCGCTCTTACCGTATAGGTGCCGGCGGGCAGTTCGGCCAGCACGTAGCCGCCGTCGTTGCCAGTAGTGGCTTCGCGCGTTAGGCCGGTGTCGATGTTCTTCGCCGTGACTTTGGCTCCGGCGATGATGCTGCCGCTCGGGTCCGTGACTTTGCCGCGAATGGACCCACGGAAACTTTGTGCCCACGCCGCCGCGCCGACCAGCAACAAGGTCGCCAGCACTACGGCCATGAAACGACGATTCTGATTCATCTTCTTCACGATCCCTTCCTCGCTAGAACTTCACTGCCCCTTGCGGGGGATGAAAACCGGTTGTGGCGGTTGTACGTGATAGGTTGCTGCGAAACTTGCCTGGTTGATTGCAAAGCTCACGCGGCCGCGCGAATCGATGAAAAGCAGAGGCTGTTTGAGCGGCACGTCGCTGAACGTCTTCACAAATGGCATTTCGAGTTCGTGCCTAGCGATGGTGACCTTTACCTTGTCGCCACGCTGGTAGCCGAGCTTCATAAAATCGTCAGCGTCCATATTCGTGACCAGGTTGCCGAAGGGGCCGTCGGTGGCAATCACTTCTCCGCTGAAGCCCTTGGCGTCGATTTTGGCAGGCTTCAAATCCAGCCGAACCAGTTGCTTGACCTCGGGCCCGACCAGAGTCCAGTCATCGCCGCGCGCTACGCGAGCGCCGACCGGCGAAAAAATGTCGCGGCCGTGGAACGTCGAAGAGACTTTGGCGCCGATCATCCAGTCGCTATTGGTGATTTCGCGGGCGCTCTCGATCCCATCCCTGTCCTCGACCAGAGTCATGAGGCCGTTGTCGGGCAGCACAAAAAACTGCCCGCGCTTCGACTTCACAACCACTGCCTTGCGCGAGCTGCCTACGCCCGGATCGATCACCACGACGAAAACGGTTCCGGCAGGGAAGTAAGGTGTTGCGCCGAACAGAAAGCGAGCACCGTCCTCAATCGAAAATGCGTTGACCTGGTGGGTAAGGTCCACAATACGCAGGTTGGGCGTGATTCCGTACATGACGCCTTTGCACAGGGCCACGGAATCGTCCACGACGCCGAAGTCGGTCATGAAGACAACGGTCAGCGGGCCCTTGGGGGCGGATTCCTGCGCCAGAAGGCCCGTGCCCAACCACACCAGGACAACCAAGAGAAGGAGTAGGCGCTTCGAAGGTCTGCGGGCGCAAGGCATGCCAGTCCACATGAAAGTTG
>Ga0302160_10000086_pt1 | contig 20726 bp, 19 predicted proteins | sample I_Fen_E1_3_FD_193506 | JGI IMG/M metagenome (GOLD analysis project Ga0302160, IMG submission 193506) | Peat permafrost microbial communities from Stordalen Mire near Abisko, Sweden - I_Fen_E1_3 | ecosystem: Environmental > Terrestrial > Soil > Wetlands > Permafrost | place: Sweden: Abisko...
GGGCTGGTATTTTCGCAGATGCTGACGCTCTATATCACCCCGGTGTATTACATTTACCTCGATAAATTCGAGCAATGGTTGAAGTCATTCAAGCGGCGAAAGAGGGGCGATCTGCACGACATGCACACTCGGGACCTGGTCGCTAGTGACGCCAACGACTGAGCTGTCGCCAGGTTCCGGGGGAGCAGTCCTCAACCACACTTCTCCCTGGGATAGAATCATGGGTTCCTTCCACTCCGCGGGGGTACCCATGCGATCCTCACTGCTTGCCAGCGTTCTACTGATGGGCTGTTTCGCGCAGGCCCAGCTCGGCGATATTCTTAAGAAAGCCGACGAGACACTCAACCAGCGAAGCACCGCCGGACTGAGCAACGACAAGATCATTGCCGGCCTGAAACAGGCACTCCAGGTGAGTACCGGCAAGGCCGTCGCGCTTACCGGGAAGCCGGATGGATTTCTCAAGAACGAAGCGATCAAGATCCTGCTGCCGCCCAAGCTTCAGACTGTCGGGCGAGGCATGCGCATGCTGGGGATGGGCGCGCCGGTGGACGAACTTGAAGTCGGCATGAATCGCGCCGCCGAGCAGGCTACGCCCCTAGCCAAGCAGATATTCCTCGCGGCGGTAAAGAAAATGACGTTTGACGACGCCCGCAAAATCCTCACGGGCAGCGACACGGCAGCCACCGAATATTTCAAGCGAACGAGTTCCGAGGATCTCACCACCGCGTTTTCGCCGATTGTGCATCGCTCCATGGAGAACGTCGGAGTCATCCAGCAGTACAACCGCGTGATCGGGAGCGCGCCCGGGGGCAGCGCTCTGGCCGGGCAGTTCGACATCAACAAATACGTGGTTGGCAAAACGCTGGACGGGCTGTTTCTGATGCTGGGAGAAGAAGAAAAGAAGATTCGCAAGAACCCCGCCGCGCAGACCACCGCTTTGCTGAAGGAAGTCTTCGGGAGGAAGTAGAGCATGGTTGGGAGCGGCAGCGATCACGGGTTGCCGGCGATCATTTCCCTAGCCGCGGCTCTTGCTCCGCGCATACACTTCTGATCGCATCCGATGACGCCCGACTCGCCACGTTCCAGTCCATCTGGCTCGCAATTTCTTGTTCCGTCCGTCCGCGACATCATTTTCATTGTGCTGTTCTGGTCGCTGCTGGCCGGAGCGCTGGCGAGTCGTCCGCTGGCTGACGCTGATATTGGATGGCACATTCGCACGGGGGAGCAGATCCTGGCGACCCATTCTGTTCCGCGCGCCGATATTTTTTCTTCCACCATGCAGGGCCAGCCGTGGATTGCCTGGGAGTGGCTGTATGACGTTGTGCTGGGAGTGTTGCACGGGGCGATGGGACTCAACGGCGTTGTCTGGCTGGCGGCGGCGATCATCTCGGCGACGTTTGCCATTCTGCTCTCGCAACTGATCAGGCGGGGAACTGGGCTGCCGGGGGCGATTGTGCTGCTGATGCTGTCGTTTGGGGCGGCGAGTATCCATCTGTTTGCCCGACCGCACATTGTGAGCTGGCTGTTCAGTCTGCTCTGGTTCATTGCCCTGGAGCGGTGGGAGCAAGGGAATGCGGCGCGCTGGCTGCCGTGGTCCTTCCCGGTTTCGATGGTGCTGTGGGTCAATTTGCACGGGGGCTGGTTGTTCGGGATTGCGCTGCTTGCGGTCTATTGCGGTGCTTCGACGACGGAGAGCCTGCGCAAGGCGGACGTGTTCGAGAGGATTCGTGCGGCGGCGCGGGCGCGTGGAATGGCACTGGCTCTGGCGGCTTCGGCGCTGGCTACGTTGGTCAATCCCTACGGCTGGCGACTGCATGAGCACATTTTCCGCTATCTGGGCGACCGCTATCTGATCGACCGGATCGATGAGTTTCATTCGCCCGACTTCCATGGATGGGCGCAGCGGTGTTTTGCGCTAATCGTGATTCTGGTGTTGATTGCGTTCGTCGGAACCCGGCGGAAGCTCCGGCTGAGTCATGTGCTGGTGACGCTGTTGGCCGTGTATGCAGGCATGTATGCCTCGCGCAGCCTTCCAGTTTCTTCCATGCTGCTGGTGCTGGTGGTGGGACCGGTTCTGTGGGAGAACCTGGCGTCATTCGCGGCGCGCCCGGGAGCCTGTGGTCTGCTTCGTAGCTGTGCTACGCGGGTTGCATCGTTTGCAGCGCGGGCGGGAGCGCAGGAATTCCATCGGCGCGGACATGCTTGGCCCGTGCTCGCGGTGGTCATCGCACTGGGGGTATGCCTGCATGGCGGATCGCTGGGCGGGCGTCAAGTTGTACGGGCGCAGTTCGATCCGCAGCATCTTCCGGTCGCGGCAGGGGAGTATCTGGCGCAGGAGCCGAGCAGCGAGCCGGTGCTGGCGCCGGATGCTTGGGGCGGGTACTTGATTTACCGGCTATATCCGCAGCGGCAGGTGGTGATTGACGACCGGCACGATCTTTACGGAGCGGAGCGTTTTCGGGACTATCTCAGCCTGATGCAGGTTGAGCCGGGATGGAAGGGCGTGTTGGAGAATTGGCAGATTCGGACCCTGGTGTTGCCGGCGCGTTCCACGCTGGCAAGCATGCTGCGCGAACTGCCGCAGGAATGGCAGGCGGTGCACGAGGATCGGACAGCGGTAGTCTTTGAAAAAAAGGACTAATTGTGGAATGTCCAGAGCTGTCTAGTCCGGCGGCCCTTTAGGCCAGCACAACTCTCTGCAACCTGATCGCATGGCGATCATCTGATGTAATGGTAAATGGCACGAAAGCAAGGTACGCGGGAAGCAAGAATGGAAATCAGCGGCGCAAAACAGAAGTGCCGGATGGCTGCACTTCGATGTGCGGAGTGTTGCCGGTGAAGGCTCAGTGTCTTCCATTCCAGCAGATCCCGCATAGCACACGGCTTTTTCTCGATTACCTTTCCCATTCTCCATCCATTCAGAAGTTCTATCCGCGCTCGCCACTTTTTCCGGAGTGGATCAAAGACGAGGCCGAGCGCGTCCGCTATGACGACACTCGACGCAAAACGGTAGCCGACATTCTCGATCGGCAAAATAGGGAGTGGGGAGCTGGGCCCAAGACGCTGGCAAACATTGACCGGCTCCGGCGGGGCGCGCTGACGGCAGTCACGGGGCAGCAGGTGGTCTTATTCGGCGGCCCGCTGTTTTCCATTCTCAAGGCGCTGACGGCGGTGAAGCTGGCGGAGCAGGCGACAGCGGCCGAAGCCGAGTGCGTCCCGATTTTCTGGCTGGCGACTGAAGATCATGATCTCGCCGAGGTGAATCACGTCTCGCTGTTGTCTGAGGCGGGTGCTCCGGAACGATTGGCAACCGAGAGTCACGGAGTAGCGGATGCGCCGGTCGGTACGGTGCGATTCGGACCGGAGATCGAGGTGGCGGTCGAGCAGGCTGCATGGCTGCTGGGGAATTCCGAGGTCACGACCTGGCTGCGGGAGGCGTACCGTCCGGGCGAAACTCTTGGCAGCGGATTTGCCCGACTCTTTGCGCGGCTGTTCGCCGATTGGGGTGTCATTCTGCTGGATCCGGCGGATGCCGCGCTGCATGCGGTAGCTGCTCCCATCCTGCGGCAGGCCATCGAGCGGTCTTCAGAGTTGGACGAGGCGTTACTGGCTCGCGGCAAGGAACTGGAGGCGGCTGGGTATCACCAGCAGGTGAAGGTGACTCCGGCCACCACGCTCATTTTTCAAGTCAAGGAGGGAGCACGGACGGCCGTGCGGCGGAAGAATGGAGCCAATGGCGGAGAGTTTGTCGTGGGCACCGAACCGGTGTCGGCGAAAGAACTGTTAGCAGCGATCGAAGCGCATCCAGAGAATTTCAACGCCAATGTGCTGCTGCGTCCCGTGATACAGGATTATCTGCTGCCCACGCTGGCCTACACCGGGGGCGCTGCTGAGGTTGCTTACTTCGCGCAGGCGGCGGTGGTATACGAAAAACTCTTGGGAAGAGTGACGCCGGTACTGCCGCGTTTTTCTGCAACACTAGTCGAACCTAAGGCGCAGCGCATTCTCGAACGTTATGGATTGAGTCTGCCGGATCTGTTTCATGGTCCTGAAAAAGTGCGGGAAATCATCGCGCAGCGTACGTTGCCGTCCGATCTCAAGCAGCGGTTTGAGGACGCCAAGGCCAGCCTGGGAAAATCCTTGAGCGCGATTCGGGAATTGCTGGCCCGGCTGGACCCGACCCTCACCGATGCGGCGGCAAATGCCGAAACGAAGATGCAGTATCAGCTGTTGCAACTGGAGGCACGGGCCGCGCGGGCTGAATCACTGCGAAACGACGTTGTCACCCGACATGCTGATGCTCTGAGTTCCGCGCTATTCCCGCACAAGGTGTTGCAGGAGCGCGAGATTGCCGGCCTCAGTTTCGTTGCGAAGTACGGCCTTGGACTGCTCGAGAATCTCTATCAGACAATCCACACCGACTGCCACGATCACCAGATCGTTGAAATCCAATAGCCGGGTTCCTCTTACTTCGATTCGCCCAAAGCCAGGTACGTTCCCAGTCCAATCATCACAGCGCCGGTCAGCGTGCGCTGACGGCGGCGGAAGCGCGCTGACTCGCGAATGCGCTGGCCGAGCGGCCCGGCCAGCAATGTGACGACGATGTCGGCCGAGGTGTTGAGCGTCACCGAGATTGCGCCCAGCAGGATGAACTGTCCGAAGACGTGGCCGTGGGTGCGGTTTACGAATTGTGGGATGAAGGATAGGAAGAAGAGCGCGGTCTTGGGATTCAGCACCTCGGTCATCACGCCCTGCCAGAACGGGCTTCCGGCGCGGCGCAGGGCGGGAACGGATATCTGCTCGTCTTTGCGGGCGTCGAAGATCATGCGAACGCCAAGGAAGCAGAGGTAGGCCGCGCCCACATATTTCACGGTGGAGAAAGCGAGGGCGGACTTCGCCAAAATAATGGAAATTCCAGCAGCCGCGGCGAACACGTGCACCATGCCGCCGAAAAATGTTCCCAGAGCGGAGAGAAAGCCCTCGCGGCGGCCTCCAGCGAGTGAGCGGGCAAGCACGTAGAGCATTCCAGGGCCGGGGGCGATGGCGAGCAAGATCGCGGCGCCGAGGAAAACGAGAAAACGGGCGGAGTCGAACATGATCCGTTGATTGTAGCGGGTGTCAGGATCGCAGAGTAGTCTGAAGCTCCTCCAGCGACTCGACCCGCGGTACACCTTTGTCGCGGTAGGCGCCGGGGACGTCCATCAGGACGGCCTGCAAGCCCGCTCCGGTCGCGCCGAGATAGTCCACCCAGTACATGTCGCCGACGTAGAGGCTTTCTTCGGGTGTGGCGTTCATTGCTTTCAGGGCCTGGCGAAAGATTTCGGGGTGGGGCTTTTCGTATCCGACCAGGCCGGAGTCGGTGATGTTGAGAAAGCAGTCGGCGATGTTGCAACGGCGCAGGACATCATCGATTCTCCCATCCGCGTTGGAGATGACCGCAATGCGGTAGCGCGCACCGATCTGCTGGAGTTGTTCGCGGGTGCCGGAGGGGATCTGGTCCCAATTGGCGGAATTGCGGATGCTGGAGACGAGTTGGTCGCGGAGAGCATCGTCATTGAGCTCGAGCTCGCGGAACAAATCGGTGTAGAACATCCACCAGAAGTTGTGGTCGGTGCTGGCGTCTTGTGTCATCTGCTGGTCAAATTGGTTCTTGGTGCGGCGCTCGAGATTGCGGAGAAGTTCGGGAGCGGGAGTGAGACCGAGGGCCGCAAGAGGTGCGTGGATACGCTTGCGGTTGGGGAAGAGCAGGGTATTGCCGACATCGAAGAAGATGACTTTGACTTCAGGAAGCATGGTCCTCCGGCGGATTTTCATGGTTTCAGCGTGAGCCGGTCGGTCGTCTCACCTTCCACGGCCTTCCGCGAATAGAGTAGCGGAAAATAACGGCCCACGTCCCACAAGGACATCAGATCGGAGTAATGCGGGCTGCCGGGCTGGCCGCTTTGGCCGGGCGTGTTGACGGCGCGCGAGCGGTCCCAGTCGCTGGTGTCGAGGATTTCTCGATAGCTGGCGCCGGAAGTCTGATCGTAGGAATCGCCGGATGTGCCGGTGGCGTTAACGGTGTATTCGTCGCCGGGGCGCGCGAGCGGGCCGAGGTCGAGCAGATCCTTTACGCCGGGTTGCTGGTTAAGCGCGTGCCGGAAGCGGACTACGTGCAACTTGCCCCAAGTCCAGTGGGAAGAATCGGGACCCAGAAGGTCCGAGAGTCGCTCGCGGGCGGACTTCAGAGTATCGGACAAAAGCTGGTCACGTGCGGTGGCCGGGTTCTCGCCAAACAGGTCTCTTTCCGGATTCTTGAGGATGCGAAGGATCGCGTCGGGCGGCAGGTCTTTGTAGCGTCCGCTCAGCTCATGGAACTGCATGCTGCGATCTTTCTTGAACCTTTCCGCAAGGCCACCCTGAATCTTTTCCAGCCACACTTCGTAGAGAGCCGCTTCGCCGGAATCGCGCTCCAGTTCTCCGTCCCAACCCAGAAACGCCCGCAACGAGGGATCGTCCTTGAGCGGCGAAGTATTCAAGAGCTTTTGCAGTTCCAGCGCGGGCAGGGAAGTGATGTCGTTTTGCAGAAACGCCATATCGACCAGGGTCATCTTGTGATTATTCTGCCGTGCGTTTTCGAACACCGCACGGATACGGGCGATGCGAAAAGGTGAGGCCCATTCGAATCCGACGTTGTAGGGATAGTGGTTGGGAATCATCTTGTGATTCGCGGTGGCGATGAAGCCTTCCTTCGGGTTGAAGAAGTGCGGCAGTTCAGAGACGGGCACAAAGCCGCTCCACTCGTAACTTCCTGCACCGGGGACCGGCAATAGACCGGTCCACTTGCGGATGGGGGCAAGGCCGGCAGAGTTCTCGCCGATGTTGCCGGCAGTATCTGCGTAAACGAGATTTTCGGAAGGAACCTTCCAGCGCGCCGACGCCGACTCGAACTGGTCCCAGTTCTGGGCACGGTCAATAGCGAGTGAGGCGAGATAGCCGGCAGTGCCGGGTTCCGTTCCGACCCAGCGCAGGGTGAGTGCCCGCTTGCCGTCGCTCCAGAGAACAGGGCCGTGGCGAGTGAACAGCAGGTCCACGTCAACCGCGGACGGATCGGTCGAGCTCCGAACAACATCATTCCGGATGTCTACCGCCGAGGTGGGTGGTTTGATGCGAAATTTCTCAGGGCGCACTTCCATGCGCTGCCAGCCGTTCGCGGTTTTGTACTGGAGCGGGTCGGCGGGGTTGAGTTCTTCGAGGTAGAGATCCTGCTGGTCGAGTCCGAAGATGGTGAATCCCCAGGCGATGTGCTCGTTGTGTCCCAGGGCAACGCCGGGGAGGCCTGGCTCGCCGGCGCCGATCACGTTCCACCCGGGAGCGACCAGGTGCACCATGTAGCGCAATGAGGGCAGGCCGATGACGCGGTGGGGGTCATTCGCCAGCAGCGGCTTGCCACTGTAAGTGAGAGCGCCTGAGACAGTCCAGTTGTTGCTGCCTTCGACGGAGTGCGCTGGGAACTCGATCCGCCGATCGCTGCCGATGAGATACTTCAGCAGTTCCGGTGTGAATCCAGCGAAGTCAAGACCGGGGGCGGGATCGAGGGTCACTAGGGGATCGAAGTCGAAGAGCTTTGACGCTTTCTCGGCGCCAAGCAGTGAGACGGCCTGAGCGTGCTCCAGTTCACTGAATGCGTTGCCAGTCATGGAGAATGCAGCCATGCGGTTCAGGCAGTCTTCCGGGTGCCAGCGGTCGGGTGAGAATCCGGCGAGCCCAAATTCGATGGGTGTACCGGGCCCGCCATCGGCAGTCAGGCTGGCGATGTAGGCGTTGATGCCATCGGTGAATGCGGTCAGGATTGCTTCAGCATCAGGAGCGTAGCTTTCATATTCGGTTTTCATGTCGCCGCGATAGCGCAGCAGGCGAGCGTTGACATCGCGTGCCAGGGCGGAAGGACCGAGAATCTCCGCCAGGCGTCCCTGGCCGGCGCGCTTCCAGAGTTCCATTTGGAAAAGGCGGTCCTGGGCGGCGACGAATCCCTGGGCAAAGAAGAGATCGTGCTGGTTCTGAGCGTAGATGTGGGCCACGCCCCAGCGGTCGCGCAGGACTTCGACGGGCTGCTGGAGGCCCTGGGCGTGGAGCGTGCCGGAGATGATAGCCAGAGCTTGGTGGGCCGCGATGTCGAGGTCACGGTTCGGAGTGGCTTGGCCAACGGCGAGGAGTGGGAGCAGGACCAGAGCCAGGATCAGCAGGCGTGCATTTTTCATGGGCAGGCCATTGTAATTCGGGCCGGGCAATGCGGCCGATCAATCCAGGGGGCCGGTAGGGCTGACTTGGGACGCCAAACACGGTAATATCCAGAATTCGCATGAGAATCCTCGGGCCACTGGCGTTGCTGTCGCGCAGCTGCTCATCGCAGGTGGCGGCCGGACTCGGAAAAGTCATGGCCGGGAAACTGAGCGCCACCCGGGCGGTGAATGCCTTCGGTGTGGGGGTCCTGCCGGCTGCGATCATCTTCCGTACCGCGCGAGAGGACGTATATAGCGTCCTGTGGGCGCTGGTGTTCGCCTTCGCCACGCTCAACATTCTCAGTCTGGGGGCGCGCCATTTCGATGCGGACCGCCGCGGGCTGAGCTTCGGCGAACTTCTGGCGATCCTGGTGGTAGTAGTTTCAGTGCTGCTGCTCACCTGGGAAATGCTTTACGTGTTCCACATCCTGCCCATCCAGTTGCAGCCGCGCTAAGGCTCTTTGCGGTATGATGCGCGTGTGGCGAAACGCGAATCCAGCTTCGATGTGACTTGCCCCTGCTGCGGGGCGTTGATGAAGATTGACGCTTCGACACGGGCCGTCATCTCGCACACGGCGCCGGTGAAGCCCAAGACATTCAATGACATGGAAGAAGCGGCCCGCGCCATGAAAGAGCACGACAGCCGGCGGGATTCGATCTTCCGCCAGTCGGTTGAGGCGCAGAGAAACGCTTCCGACCTGCTGGAAAAAAAATTTCAGGAAGCGGTGAAGAAAGCGAAAGAAACGCCGGATACGGGGCGGCCGCTGCGGGATATTGACCTGGACTGATTTGAGTTCCCAGTTCCCGGTTCTCAGTTCTCAGTAAGACTATTCGAAGATTCCAACTGAGAACCGGGAACTGAGAACTGGGAACTGGGATGACACCCCTTCTGCTTGGACATCGGGGCGCTCGGGCCTCTCGGCACATTCCCGAAAATACATTGGCATCGTTCGAGCTTTGCTTGCAGCACGGCTGCGACGGGTTTGAGTTCGATGTGCGGCGATCTTCGGATGGGCAGGCGGTGATCTGCCACGATCCCGAAGTTGGCGGATTGGAGATAGCACGAACGCCGGCGAAAATCCTCGCGTTGCCCACACTGGCAGAGGTTCTACGGTCGTTTGGCTCGCGGGCGTTTCTTGATATTGAACTGAAGGTTGGCGGACTGGAGGCGGACGTAGCGGCGCTGCTGCAACAGCATCCACCGCAGCAAGGTTACGTAGTGTCGTCCTTCCTTACGGACGTCATCACGGCCATCCACGATCTGGATGCCACGATTCCTCTGGGATTCCTATGCGAGAAGCGCGACGAACTCCACTTTTGGCGGGAGTCGCCGGTAACGTGGGTGATTCCGAAGGCCGAATTGGCGGGTGAGGCGCTGATTCGCGAAGTGCACGGGCCAGGGAAAAAAACAATGATATGGACCGTCAACCGTGCAGAAGACATGCGGCGGTTCGTGGAGTGGGGCGCGGACTCGGTCATTTCGGATGAGACGGAGTTGTTGGTACGATCGCTCCGCTAGTTGCCGCCGTTGCTCACCTAAGTGTCCTCATTTACATTGAGAGGTCATGCCCACCACAGGCGAGCGTTTCGAGCGAGCGGTACAGATCATGGCGCGGCTGCGGGCGCCCGGGGGATGTCCCTGGGACCGCGAGCAGACCTTCGACACCATCAAGCCCTATACCGTGGAAGAGACGTACGAAGTCCTGGAAGCGATTGACAACCGCGACTGGCACGAACTGACCGGCGAACTGGGCGACCTGCTTTTGCAGGTGCTGTTCTATTCCGAGATGGCGGCGGAGGAGAAGCACTTCTCGATTGATGATGTGTTGGAGAGGCTTTCGACCAAGCTGGTGGACCGGCATCCCCATGTGTTTGGCGACGTGAAGGCGGAAACCCCTGCGGAAGTTCTGCGGAACTGGGAGGCGCTCAAGGCTGAAGAAAAGAGGAAGCGGCTGGCGGCGGAGGGCGGAACGAAGACGGAAGCTGCCGGGAATTCAGCGTCGGTGCTGGCAGGGGTTTCGTCGCGCATGCCGGCTTTGCTGGAGGCACACAAGCTGAGTTCACGCGCCGCGCAGGTGGGATTTGACTGGCCTGAGATCGAAGGCCTTTTTTCGAAGCTGGAGGAAGAAACCGAGGAACTGCGGGAGGAGTTGCGCGATCACCCTGTCCAGGGCCGGGTTGGAACCGGTGTTGCCGGGTCGGGACGGCTGCACTTTCTGCCCGAGCATCGGGAACGCCTGGAGGATGAGGTCGGTGATCTCTTCTTCGTGCTGGTCAATATTGCGCGTTACCTTTCGCTGGATCCGGAATCAGCCTTGAAAAAGACGAACCGGAAATTCAAGCGCCGGTTTCAGTGGATGGAGGAGCGGCTGCGCGCCGAGGGGCGGGGGCCACAGCAGGCGTCCATGGAAGAGCTGGAAGAACTATGGCAACAGGCGAAGCGGCAGGAAGACCGGCCGTGACCGGGGCGGTAACAATCCGGAAGTGTGAAGAGCTCGAAGACATGCAGGGCTGTTTCGAGCTGCAGAAAGAAGTCTGGAAGTTTTCCGACGCCGACCTGGTTCCGGTGCGCATGTTCGTGCTGGCAAATAAGATCGGCGGGCACGTGATCGGGGCGTTCGATGGCGGGGAACTGGTCGGCTTCGCGCTGGCTATTCCGGGCATGAGAAACGGGCACGTCTACCTGCATTCGCATATGCTGGCGGTCCGGCAGCAGTACCGCAACGGAGGCCTGGGACGGCGGATCAAGCTGTATCAGCGCGATGACGCCCTGGCACGCGGCTTCGAACTGATGGAATGGACGTTCGATCCGCTCGAAATCAAGAACGCGTACTTGAATATTGAGAAACTGGGCGCGATAGCCCGGCGGTACAACGCGAACCAGTACGGGATCACGTCGTCCCCCTTGCAGGGAGGATTGCCTACCGACCGACTGGTGGCGGAGTGGTGGATGAAGTCGCGGCGGGTGGAACGCGCACTGGGCGGTGGCGCGCGAGGCGAATTCGACCTGCGTGCGAGCATTGCGGTGCCGGCGGCGGTCTACGAGTGGAAAGCTTCCGCCGCCACACGTCCGCAAGCGCTCCAGGTGCAAGCAGAGAATCGAGAACAGTTCGCCAAAGCGTTTAGGGCGGGCTTGTCTGTGCTGGGATATGAACGCGATCCGGGAGGAAACGGGCGTTTTTTGCTGGGCGCGTGGGAGGAACTGTGGCATTACTAGCGCTGCCTCGAGCCTACCTGACGGCAGACCGCTCAGTATCTGGGTCGGTTGACCTTGCCTACTTTGCCAGCAACCTTCTATACTTCCCGGTTTTGACCAATGTTCCAACTCCGACTCACGGACTCTGATGAAAATCGAATCGGTCACACTGCGTGAAATTCACATTCCGCTCGTCCATTTTTTCGAGACGAGCTTTGGCCGCGTCTATGGCCGGCGCATCCTGCTGGTGAGCGTTCAGGCGGACGGCATACGGGGGTGGGGTGAGTGCGTCGCTGGAGAAGACCCGTACTACAGCTCGGAGTGGATCGAAACGGCGTGGCCGACGATCAAGCACTACCTGGCCCCAGCGCTTTTCGGTGGCGAAGTGGGCTCCGGGCGGGACTGCCCGGCATTGTTCGCCAAGGTTCGTGGCCATCGCATGGCGAAGGGTGCCCTGGAAAACGCGATCTGGGACGCCGAGGCCCGCCAGAAACAACAGCCACTGTGGAAATTGCTCGGAGGCTCGCGGCGGGAGATTGCCTGCGGGGTGTCGATCGGAATTCAGGACTCGCCGGAACAGTTGATGGGGAAGATCGAGACCGAACTGGCTGCCGGATACCGCCGCATCAAGATCAAGGTGAAGCCGGGGTGGGACCTGAACGTTCTGGAGAAGATCCGCTCGCGTTGGGCCGACATTGTACTGAGCGTGGATGCGAATTCCGCCTACACGCTCGACCAAGTCGAGCACCTGCGAAAGTTTGATGCGTTCAACCTGTTGATGATCGAGCAGCCGCTGTGGAACGACGAGATTTACCTGCACGCCCGCTTGCAGAAAGCCATTCGGACGGCGATCTGCCTGGATGAATCCATTCGCAACGCGCGCGATGCCGACTTTGCGCTGGAGACGGGGGCCTGCCGCATCATCAACATCAAAGTCGGCCGGGTCGGTGGCTTCACCGAAGCAAAGAAAGTGCACGACGTCGCCCTGCAGCACGATGTTCCGGTGTGGTGCGGCGGCATGCTGGAGTCGGGAGTCGGGCGCGCTCACAATATCGCGCTCTCAACACTGGAGAATTTCCGGCTGCCCGGAGACGTGTCGGCCTCCAAACGCTACTGGAAAGAGGACATCGTGGAGCCCGAGGTGGAGGTGCGCGGCGATGGGATGATTCCCATCAGCGATGCGCCGGGTACTGGCTATCACGTGCGCGAGGATATGATCCAGAAACTCACCGTTCGGGAAGAGACGATGAGGGCTGGGAAGCCGTAGCGGCCCGCCGTGACAATCCGTGTGCGCCGTTCCCGGCAAGTTTGCCTGAAGTGGATTTGTCCGCCACCGTGGCTCCTTCTTTCTTAAGCAGTTCAACCGCCTGTGCAAACGTCAGGTCGGAGGGGACCTCCTTGAAGTCGCTGTAAGCTTCCGCGGAATGGATTGACAGGTTCTTGAAGAGCAGGATCTTGCCCGTAAAATCGAGGCTTATCCGGGAGATTTCCCAGTGGTTCTCCCCGATCTCCTGCTGCTGAACCAGGAAGTGCCCACCTTTGTCGAGGTGGCCCAGGATACCCCAGCCAAAGCCAACCTCCCGAAAAAGCGTGCCGTCAATTCTCGCGATCCGGTAGCGCGTGGCGTCGATGAGCAAGTCGCCTTGCATTCCCGCCAGTACCTGTTCGACGTGAGTGGGCGGGTCGTACTGTGGATTCGGGCGAAACTTCAACTTCACCAACGCGCCGCCGGGCGCACCCACACCGACCGAGCCATGCTCCTCGCCGGCATACTCAAACAACATAGCGTCAGGAATAGCGCGGACAATCCGCATGGTTCGTTCGGCATCTTCCCGTTCCTGCCGCTGCTTCTTCCGGAGTTCCTCAGGATTGGTGACGAATCGCTCGATGCGGGCCTCTTCGGCCTTGCGCTGCTCCGGGGTCAGTGGTTGGCCGTTGTAGGCGATTACCATGCCGGCGGTGGCGTCTTTGGTCTCGACGTAGATCTTGGAGGTCGAACCGCTGGGAGTGGTCTTGGTGCCACGGAACATGAAATGGACGCCGTCGCCGTTCGCCTGGATTTCGTGCTGCACGGTCTTTCGAACCAGTTCGGCTGGTTCGGGACGGGCTGGGGGGGCCGCCAGCTCCTGGCCGATCCCCCACGCTCCCAGGAGGAGAATGGAGGCGCCGGCTTGCGAGAGCGAAGTGAAAGTGGCCATAAACCGACGGTAAAACGCCTGGAAAATTAGACGATGGTAGCAGAGTCGGCGTTGCATTCTCATCAATCCTGCACTTGCAGTTGCTTCCCTAAATACTACTGGAAACGTGATTTCCGGAGCTTCGATCCCGGGTTGAGAGGATTAATGATTTACAATCTGAGTCTCCGTAGATGTAGGAAGCCGGAAGTGAGACTGGAGGCCAGGCATGGACACCCCCAAATCGGGTGAGTTCGCGCATATCGGGAAGTCGGTGGTGATCAAGGGAGAGCTGTCGGGCTCCGAAGATCTTTACGTTGATGGACAGGTCGAGGGCACCATCGAGCTGCGCAACAACAGCCTGATCGTCGGGCCGAACGGCAATGTGAAAGCCAATGTCAGTGCCAAGGGAGTGGTCGTCCAGGGCAAAGTCGAGGGCACGGTCAACGCCACCGAGCGCGTGGAATTGCGGAAGTCTGCCGTGGTAAACGGCGACGTCATCACGCAACGCATCTCGATGGAAGAGGGCGCGTTCTTCAAAGGCAAGATTGATATTCAGAAAGAAGCGGGAAAGGCGGCGCCGGTGGCCTCGTAGGGGCGCGGGCCTTCTAGTCTGGCCGGGTGCAAGTGATCCATGGCGCTAGTTTCTGAAAACGTAATGAAACTCTTTCGAGGTTCGGGCCAGAGTTCCGCTCCAGTGGTTCCCCAGAAACTGAACCGCCGCTCCAGCGGCATGGCCGAGATTTCGCGGTTGCTGAATTCCCAGGAAGCGTTGTGCGTGCTGGACCTGGGTTCGACCTCAGCCAGTAATATCCAGTTCCTGACCGAAAAGGGCCACAAGAACTACAGCGAAGATCTGCTAAGGGCTTCGCTCGATCCAACGCTGCGCGTCAAGGATGAAGCAGGGAACTGGGCTACGGATGGCAAGCGGTTTCTCGACGAGAACTTGACTTACGGCAACGCACTGTTCGACATCGTGCTGTGCTGGAACCTTCCCGACTACATGGAAGAGAGCCTGGTGAAGCCAGCGGTGGACCGGCTCTGGTCAGTAATGAAGCCGGGTGGCTTGCTACTGGCGTTTTTCCACACGCGGGATGCTGGCCCGGACGCCCCCTGCTACCGCTTCCACATCACCGCCACCGACATGCTGGAAATGCAGGAGATCAAGCTTCCGGCGGTGAACCGCAAAGACGACAAGAACTCCCTGCGCCTGCAGCGAGTCTTTAACAACCGCCATATCGAAAATCTGTTCCGCGATTTCGCTTCAATCAAGTTCTTCCTGGCGCGCGACAACATCCGCGAAGTGCTCGTCGTTCGCTAAGCTTTCGGCTCCAATTCTTTCAATTCCCGTGATTCAGTTCATCTCGATTGGGCGGGATCGTGTCGCATGGACCAGATACTGCGCGATCCGCGGGCTGCGCTCGCAGGCGAACAGGAAGGGCGCGCGCAGGTTCCGCGGGAGAGCGAGGAATCTGCGGAGCACGGAGGAAACCTTGTAAACGGGCCGCAAGCGGCGCCGGTAGTCGTTTTCATAGAGTTGCAGTGCGGGCTTGAGGCCGGAGGATCCACGGAGAAATGAGAGGGCGCGGCGGGCAGCAAGGTTCCCGCTGCGGAGCGCCAGGGCAATTCCATCTCCTACGAATGGGTCCACGAATCCGGCTGCGTCTCCGGCGTTGAAGATGTCGCCCGAGACAGGACGAGGGGTGCGGAAAGTCACGGGGAAGGTCGAGAGCGGCGAAAATGCGGCGGTCCAATCCCGGGCACGCGCTTCGAGCAGCGGATGGCGGGAAAAGAGATGTTCCCAGCTTGTCCGCTCATTGGCCTGGAACAACGCGCAAACATTCACGCGAATTTCGCCGTTTGGCGCCCGCACCGGCTGCACGCCACAGTATCCGTCCTTGAAGAAATAGAGGTCCACGCTGGGTTCGGTTTCGCCGTGGAAGTGCGCTTTCAGTCCGAGCCAACGGGAACCGCTGGAGGGTGGCGCAGCCGGACTCAGGTTCGACCATCGGCCGGAGGCGTTGACCACGGTGCGTCCGTTAAAATCTCCGGCGGTAGTTTGGACGCGGAAGAGATGCTGGCCCCCGATACCTTGCACCAACGTTTCCTGGAGCGTCGTGACGCCGGCGCTTTGAGCGGCATTCCACAGCGCAAGGTCGAGATCGTGGCGCGCTATGCTGGCGGCTGGCGGCGTGACCGGGATACGCACAGAGCGGCCATCGAGCAGCAAGCGCGATTCCGATAGCGATATCGAATTGTGGAGCAGTTCTTGCTCCGCATCACCCAGCAGCCATTTCAGCAGCGCCAGCGACTCCGCCGAGACAAATTCTCCACAAACTTTATGGCGTGGAAAGCGGCCACGCTCGAGCAGCAGGACGCGGCCGCCGTCGCGAGCGGCCGTGATCGCGGCCGAAGTGCCGGCCGGGCCGCCACCGATCACAATCATGTCGTAACTCTCGCTCATGCTTGTTTCCAAGCGATGATCCCCATGCGATAGAGGTAGTGTCGAGAGATGAGAATGCGCCCGGCGCCGGAAGGTTGCAGAAGAACGCGCAATTCCTCGGGAGTATAAGCCTGGCGGACGGATGCGGGGGCGTCGTTGCGGGTGATCCGGCTGCGATAGAGCGGGAAGCCGGCATACGACAGGGCCAGGTGCCAAGGGTCCCGGACCAGGTCGTTAATGAGAAGTGCAACGCGGCAGACGCGCAAGGCTTCGCGGGCGAAGCGCTGGACCTCTTCGGCATCCAGGTGATGCACGAAGAGATTGCAGCTTACGAAGTCAAAGGAACTGTCGGCGAAGGGGAGGTCGAGCGCGTCGCCGGCAACGGACGGGCCATTCCCATTCAGATGGCTGCGGGAGCGATCGAGCAGAGTGATGTTCAAATCCAATTCTGGTGCAAGCCGCTGGCGAACTTGTGCAGGCAGGTAGCCGGAGCCGGAAGCAACCTCGAGCAATGAGAAGCTGCGCTTCGGAGTGTTGGCGATGGCGCAGCGCACCAGTGTCTCCGTGGTGCGGGTGCCGCCGAACCACTGGTTGAACATCTGCAGGTCGCGGATGGAACCGGCGATTTCACGCTCCGTTCCGGCATCTACATCGAGGAGTTCGAAGCTGGGCTGGCGTTTCATACGGATGTGCGGCGAGTTGGAATGATGACACAGTTTGGCGGGACAGGTTCATCGGGGCTGCTTCGTAGGTGAAGTTTTCCAACGGTAGCTGCGGGAAATCGACAATCTTCTTGTTAGTATTAGATGTCAGGCATCGGTCCCGCGCGACGTTTTCCCGCCAACCCCGCCAGGTCCGGAAGGAAGCAACGGTAACGGGCTCTTTCGTGTGCAGTGGGTCGCCGGTGCCTGGCTCTTTTATCTTCAGTTTTCGACAGGCTTTGTCTCCCGGAATGTCGTCATGACCACTCGGCTTTACTACAATGATCCCGAGCTGTACGAATTCAAAACCATTGTTCAGGAAGTGGTTGCGCCGTCCGCTGAGCAATTGCGCCCGGGCGTTGTCCTGGAGGCAACCGCTTTCTATCCCACCAGTGGTGGCCAGGTGCACGACACCGGCTGGCTGACGACGGACACGAACGAGCGGCTTAGGGTGGCGGAGGTCTCAGAGACCGAGAGCGGCAAGATCGTCCACTACCTTGAAGCATCGGTCCGACCCCTGACGGCGGGCACTGCTGTGCGTGGCAGCATTGACCGCGAGCGCCGCCGCGATCACATGCAGCAACACTCCGGGCAGCACGTCCTCTCGGCTGTCTTTGTTGACCTTTACCAAATGCCTACGGTTTCCTTTCACATGGGGGACGAGTACTGCTCGATTGACCTTGAAACGCCGTCGCTCAAGTCGGAACAGGTCGTGGGTGCCGAGAAGCGGGCGAATGAAATTCTCTTTGAGAACCGTCCCGTGAGAATCCGCTTCATTTCGCGCGCCGAGGCGGAGAAGATGGGGCTGCGGAAGCTTCCTCCGGCCGAGCGCGATGAACTGCGCCTGATCGAAATCGCGGACATCGACGTCTCGGCTTGCGGCGGGACGCACGTCGCTGCCACCGGTCAGATCGGCTCCATCCTGCTGCGCAAGACTGAAAGAGTGAAGCAGGGAACGCGGGTGGAATTTGTGTGCGGCGATCGCGCGGTCCGCATGGCTCGCCGCGACTATACCGCCCTGAGCGAGGCGGCAGCGTTGTTCTCGGCACAACTCTGGGATGTTCCCGCGCAGATCCGCAAGAGTTTCGACGAGAGCAAGCTGCTTCGCCGGCAGAAGGATGATGCGCTGGAGCAACTGGTTGAAGCCATGGCGCTGGACGCACTCAATAAACAGCCCGGGACGAATGGACGGAAGGTGATCGTGCAATCCTTTGCCGATCGCGACACCAGTTTTGCCAAGCTATTTGCCCAGAAGGCGACCAGGGCTGGAGTTCCCGTGATCGCGTTGGTCGCGAGCACGGTGGACCCGCCGGGCGTGATCTTCGCGCAAACGCCAGGTGGCTCGGCCGACATGGGCTCACTTCTGAAACAGATTCTGGCTACCGTTGGTGGACGAGGCGGAGGGACGCGCGACTTTGCCCAGGGCGGCGTGCCCGCGGGTTGCGATGTTGCCCAGCTTTTGCGGCAGGCAGCAGGTACAATCGGGGCCTGATCCTGGTTTTGTGGGCGTTCCGCCGAGAAAAACCGTTCTCATGCTCGAACCACGGCTGATTTTCGTCAATCTCCTGATCAAGCTGGGCGTCGCTGCGGCGGTGTCGAGTGCGCTGGTGCGCTCGAAGGAGTTCAAGAAGCTGCTGTTCCGGGAAGAGCGGGGAACGCGCCACAAGATCTACCTGGCCATTTGGATGGCTACCCCGATCGCGTTGGGTGTCCTGATTCGTTTTAGCGTGAGCAGTTTCCAGGCGGGCGATCTGGCGCTCGAAACCACCGTGCTGCTGGGGGTGCTCGGAGGTCGCCTCTCGGGAGCCCTGGGAGGCGCATTGATCGCGCTGCCGGCCACGCTCCACGGCGAGTGGGCCAGCCTACCCTTTAATCTCATGTGCGGGCTGATTACAGGGCAATTGCGCCGGGTGGCGCCGGAGCAGGAAGACATCTGGTCGTTCTCGCCCTTCGTGGATCTCAGCATCTACCGCTGGGTCCGGCGAAACCTGCCGCGCCCGCGTTTCGACTGGCAGATCACGTTTTTGCTGACCATCATGGGGCTGCGTTTCCTGCAGACTGAAATCTGGCGTTTCTGGCCGAAATCCATCTTCAGCCTGGAGAGCTCCAACCTTTGGGTCGAAGGCGCGATCTACCTTACCGTGGTGATGGTGGTGGGCACGGAGCTTAAGATTTTCAACAGTGTCCGCATTCAGATCAAGCTGGAAGAACAGGAGCGGCTGCTGCTCCAGGCCCGGATGGTAGCGCTGCAGAACCAGATCAACCCGCATTTCCTTTTCAATACACTGAACTCGATATCCTCGCTGGTGCGCTTCGACCCCGATACGGCGCGCGAACTGATTCTCAAGCTCGCCACCATTCTGCGCCGCCTGCTGAATAGCACCGATTCATTCGTCCCGCTGCGTGAGGAGGTGGAGTTCATTGATAACTACCTGGACATCGAGGTGGTACGCTTTGGCAAGGACAAGCTCAAGGTGATCAAGGAACTGGACCCTGAAGCGCTGGAAACCATGGTGCCCAGCATGCTGCTGCAGCCGCTGGTGGAAAACTGCATCAAGCATGGGCTGTCGAGCAAGGTGGATGGCGGCAGTATTACGCTGCGCGGCCGCGTCATCAAGTCGCGCCTGGTGATCGAAGTGGAAGACAACGGTGTCGGGATGCACTCGGCACAACCGTTCGGACAAGCGGACGGGCTCGGTGGCACCGGGATCGGGATGGCGAACGTGGCCGAGCGCCTGAAGGTGCTCTATGGCGATACTGCGAAGATGATGATCGACAGCCGCGAAGGTAACGGGACGCTGATCCGGTTGCGCCTGCCCGTTTTGCCCAATCCGGAAGAATTGATGACGGCTACGACGATTGCGCCAGTACCCGCCGGTAAAATTCTTCATAAAGCGGAATGATCTTGCTGGTACAGAAGCGCGCGCGGGCTCCGGCGCGTGCCTGTTTTCCCATTGCGCGCAACCGGGATTCGTCGCCCAAAAGATCAATGGCGTAGCGGGACATGGCTTCCACGTCGCCCACGTCGGCAAGATATCCGGTCACGCCGTGTTCGACCACTTCTGGGATTCCTCCGACCCGAGTCGCGATGGGCACAACCTCGCAGGCCATCGCCTCCAACGCCGCCAATCCGAAGGACTCCAGTTCGCTGGGCAGAAGCATGACGTCGGAGAAGGCGAGCTTCTCCTGTACGCGATCCTGCTTTCCCAGGAACAGAACGTGCTCGTGAATTCCTTTTTGTACCGCGAGCCACTCTGCCTGCGACCGATCGGGACCGTCGCCGATGAGCATCAATTTGGACGGGATCTTCTTGTGTACACGGTCGAAGATTTCAATCACGTCGGTCATGCGTTTGACGGGCCGAAAGTTCGATAGGTGGACCAGAATGCGTTCCCCATCCGCGGCATACTCCCGGCGTTGCGCCTGCCATTCCGGATTGCGAAAGTAGTCGTCGCAGTTCACAAAGTTGGTGATCACTTCGATGTGGTTCTTGATATCGAAAACCTTGAGCGTGCGCTCGCGCAGGTACTGGGAAATCGCGGTGACGCCATCGCTCTGCTCGATGGAAAATCGCGTAATCGGCAGATAGGAGCGGTCCAGGCCAACCAGCGTGATATCCGTACCATGAAGAGTGGTTACAAAGGGTAGTTTGCGCCGGGGAGGGGTTGCCGCCAGCATCTGTTTAGCCAGCAGGGCGCTCACCGAGTGGGGAATGGCGTAATGAACGTGCAGGAGGTCGAGTTCGTAGAGTTGAGAGACCTCGGCCATGCGCGTGGCCAGCGCCAGATCGTACGGAGGATACTCGAACAGTGGATATCGCGAGACTTCTACTTCGTGATAATGGATGTTGGATTCCGACCCGGTGAGGCGAATGGGCTGCGAATAGGAGATGAAATGGACCTCATGGTCACGGCGAGCCAACTCCAGCCCCAGTTCGGTCGCCACGACGCC
>Ga0302160_10000089_pt1 | contig 20203 bp, 15 predicted proteins | sample I_Fen_E1_3_FD_193506 | JGI IMG/M metagenome (GOLD analysis project Ga0302160, IMG submission 193506) | Peat permafrost microbial communities from Stordalen Mire near Abisko, Sweden - I_Fen_E1_3 | ecosystem: Environmental > Terrestrial > Soil > Wetlands > Permafrost | place: Sweden: Abisko...
TCGGCTCCCGCTCCGGATATCGAGCCAGGTCCAAGGTTGACAGCGACCGAAGCCGCGCCAGCACGAGTGGAGAGCAGCCGCCGGTGTTCTCGTTGAGATCAAGATTCAGCCGCTCCCGGCTCACGATCGGAGACCGGTAAGGACTCAAGGCGGCGATACACTCCCGGGGTTTCAGCATCAGGTCTCCGAGTCTACGACGACCGTGGCGCCGGCGCTTGCTTTCAGTCGGGGCGCCTTACAAGCTTCACGGCCACAAAAAGCGCGGTGCAGATGGCGAAGTCCACGACCAGTCCCCAATCCTCCGCGAACCGCGAGTGCCGTGCGACCAACGAAAGGTGCGGCCTGAGCAGGTAGTAGATCGCGTTGCCCGCCAGCACGGCCAGCAGTGCATCCAGAAAATTTCGTAGCGCCGGGCTCTTTCCCAAGCTTGCCTCCTCTCCTGCTAACATCCCCTTGAGATGCTGGAACCGTCCACCCCAGTGCAATTCGTGAAAGGGATTGGCCCGCGCCTGGCGGAGATCCTCGCCGCCAAGGGCATTCAGACCGTGGACGACCTGCTCCACTACCTGCCCTTCCGCTACGAGGATCGGCTGAACCCGCGCTCGGTGGCCGAGCTGCGCGCCGGCGAGATGGCAACCGTGATCGCGGAAGTCCGCAACTCCGGACTCTTTCGCACCAGCCGCATGCCCATCTTCCAGCTCACTGTAGGCCAAGGCCGCAGCAAGCTCAAGTGCATCTGGTTCAACGGCAGCTACCTTCGCGACCGTTTCCAGGCCGGGCAAATGGTTGCGCTCTACGGCAAGGTCGAAGCAGACCGCGACGGCCACCTGCAAATCATGCAGCCGCAATTTGAAATTCTCGGCGACATCAACGAAGAAGGTGGCGCCGACGAAGCCGAGAAGAAAGCCGCCGCGTCGCTCGAAATCGGCCGCATCGTTCCCATCTACGAGTCCACGGGCCAGGGAAAGCTCACTCCGCGCTGGTTCCGCCGCATTCTCCGCGGAGCGCTGGACAACCTGAACCCCGATCTTCCCGATCCCGTTCCCGCCGCGGTGCGCGCGCATCTCAGCCTGGTTTCGCCGCGGGAAGCGTTGTGGAAAGTTCATTGGCCCGATGCCGGCGAGAGCTTCGCCGACCTGCAATCCTCGCGCACACCGGCCCACATCCGCCTGATCTTCGACGAACTGTTTTTTGTTGAACTCGGCCTCGAACTCAAGCGCCGCGAGCAGAAAGCGCAAACCGGCATAGCCTTCAAGATCAATGAGCGCGCCCGTGAAGCGATCAAGAAAATTCTGCCTTTTCATCCCACTGCTGCGCAAAAGCGGGTGCTGAAGGAAATCGCCGCCGACATGCAGACGCCCTTTCCCATGCGCCGCCTCTTGCAGGGCGATGTTGGATCGGGCAAGACCATCGTGGCTTTCGAGGCGGCCATCATCGCCATTGAGAACGGCTACCAGGTCGCGCTCATGGCGCCCACCGAGATCCTGGCGCAGCAGCATTATTTTTCCGCTCGCCAGATTCTGGAAAAAGCCGGCTACCGTATGGTGCTGCTCACCGGCTCGATCGAGCAGGACCGCAAGCGCGACATCCGCCGCCACATCGCGCAGGGCAGCGCCCATCTTGTGATCGGGACTCACGCGCTCATCCAGGACCGCGTCGAGTTTGAACAACTCGGCCTTGTCATCGTGGACGAGCAGCATCGCTTCGGAGTGATGCAGCGCCTGAAGCTGATGAAGAAGGAAGGTGGAGCCGAGCCCGATGTCCTGGTGATGACCGCCACTCCCATCCCGCGCACTCTTGCCCTCACGCTCTATGGCGACCTCGACGTGTCGGTGCTCGACGAACTTCCACCCGGCCGCACGCCCGTAGTGACCCGTTGCCTGACCGACGAGCGTGCGCAGGAAGTATGGGATTTTGTCCGCAAACAGATCGCCGCCGGGCACCAGGCCTATGTTGTCTATCCGGTGATCGAAGAAAACGAAGAACGCGAACTGAAGGCGGCCCAGCAGATGTTCCGCAAGCTGCGCGAAAAAATCTTTCCCGAGTTCCGGATCGGCCTCTTGCATGGCCGCCTCGACGCCGATGAGAAGGAGCACGTCATGCGCGACTTCCAGAAGGGCGAGATCAAGATCCTGGTCGCGACGACCGTGATTGAAGTAGGCGTCGACGTAGCGAACGCCACCGTGATGGTGATCGAGCACGCCGACCGCTTCGGGCTCGCACAATTGCACCAGCTTCGCGGACGCATCGGGCGCGGCGCCGCCAAGTCGTACTGCGTCCTGATGCACGGCGGCAAGGTCACCGAGGAGGGCCAGCGCCGTCTCGACGCCATGGTTCGCACGACGGACGGTTTCCAGATTGCCGAACTCGATCTCGAACTTCGCGGTCCCGGAGAATTCTTCGGCACCAAGCAGGCCGGCATCCCGAGTTTTCGCGTCGCCAACCTGATTCGCGACCGCCAACTCCTCGAAGCCGCGAAGCGCGAGGCGGCATGGGTGATCGCAGGGCCGAATCGGGAAATCTCGCAGGAAGAAATCAACCGCGCCCTGAAGCACATGCGCGCGCTCTGGCAGAACAGCTACGGATTGGTTGAAGTGGGCTGATGCCGGGACACGGCGGCCCAAGGGGTGCACGCGAGAGGAGCCAGTTCTTGTAGCCGTGCCTTAGCTCTTCGCCGCCAGGACACGTCCCCAGCCGACGAGCCGTGAAATCTGGGGTGCGATCTGCGACAGCGGGTACACCTGGTCCGACACGCCGGCGGCGTAAATGCTTCCAGGCATTCCCCACACCACCGACGACGCCTCGTCCTGAAGGATGATCTCTCCGCCGGCCTCGCGGATGCACTTTGAGCCCAGCGACCCATCCGTACCCATGCCGGTAAGAACGACCGCGCGCAGGCGGCACACGGGCGCTCCGTGCACCATTTCGATGCCGCCGCTGGTCTCCTGCGCATCCAGACTGATCAACTCAATCAGCGCGACCTGCGGGATGGCGAAACGGTTTCCCCCGCAAGTGACGATCAGGGCCGGGATAATGGCCAGCGTCAAGGGGATCTTTACCCGTACCGTGGTGCCCCGCCCGGGCATCGAGTGCACGTCCACGGTCCCGCCAATCTTCTCGACGTTCGTTTTCACCACGTCCATACCCACGCCGCGGCCCGAGACGTTGGTCACTTTCTCCGCGGTGGAAAGTCCCGCCAGGAAGATCAGGTTGAAGATGTCGCGGTCCTGCATACGGGCGGCGGATTCGACGGTAATCATGCCCCGTTCGACGGCTTTTTTACGGATGCGGTCCACGTCCAAACCCGCGCCGTCGTCGCCGATTTCGATATTGACCTGGCCGCCTTCATGAAAAGCGCGCAGCGTCAGCCGACCCGCCGGGTCTTTTCCGGCCCGGACACGGGCCTCTGGCGCTTCGATTCCGTGATCGACGGCGTTGCGCACCAGCTGGGTCAGAGGGTCTTTGATGGCCTCGATGATGGTCTTGTCCAGTTCGGTTTCCTTGCCTTCCATTTCGATCCGGACTTCCTTGCCGCAGCCCACCGCCACATCGCGCACCGTGCGCGGAAACTTGCTCCAGATGTTCCCGATGGGTTGCATCCGGGTCTTCATGACTTCTTCCTGCAGTTCGGTCGCGATCAGGTTCATCCGCTGGGATATCGCCTGGAACCCCGCATCTCCGCTGTTATTGGAGAACTGGAGCAACTGGTTGCGGGCCAGCACCAGTTCGCCCACCAGCGTCATCAACTTGTCCAGCACGTTGACCCCGACGCGAATCGTGTCGGCTTCGGTCTCGTGGGTGCGCGATTCCACAATCTGCTGCGCCGCCTGCACGTCTTCCTGTTTTACGAACCCCAACGCCACCAGAATTTCGCCGATGCGCCGCCGGTCCCCCTTTTCCTGTTCCTGGAGCGACAACGCGATGTCTTCGGGCCGGGCGTGGCCGCGCTCCACCAGCACGCCGCCGATCTTGCCCGGCGTCGGGCGATGTTTGGGCGATGGCTTCGCCTCTTGGACAGCGGGCGGGGGAAGAACGGGCGCGATTGGCTCAGGTTCTTCCACTGGCTTCACCGTCAGCGCGACTTGCTCAGGGGGCGCTGGTTGGGGACTTTCTCCGCCGGCCGCGGGCGCTTTCGCTGCCTTCCTCGGCGGCTTCGCCTCCGGGGCGGACGCGGCCGCCTCGGCTTGCGCTTGCTGGAGCCGCGTCAACTTCTGCATCAACTCCGCGTAATCTTCCTCGCCGTCTTTCCCGGTGGCGGCGATTTCCCCCAGCATCTGGCGCACTGCATCCACCATGGCCAGCAATCCGGTGGTGATCTCACCACTCAGCTTGAGTTTGCCGTCACGCAGGCGCGAAAGAAGGTTTTCGCCTGCATGGGCGACCTTTTCAAGCCGGGTAAAACCCAGGAAGCCGCACGTCCCCTTGATGGTGTGGATGGTTCGGAAGATACTCGAGATCAACTCTGCGGACGTGGGGTCGGACTCCAGTTTGACCAGTTCCTGATCCAACCGGTCCAGGTTTTACCGGCGCTCCGCTAGAAAATCGTTGGTTAGTTCGTCCAAGGCTTTATCCAGTGGCCGGAAACCCGGCGCCTACTCCTCCATCGGACGAACCTTCCGGCGGCTTGATAGCAAGCCCGCAGGCGGAACCGACCTGTCGGTCGTATCCCAGGAGTCCACGGCTTCAGTTCGACACAGGCTATCGGGGATCAGGTGGAGAGATGCGCCAAGCGAACTCGAACATTTGCTGGATCTAACTTTGAGGGAAGCAGACTAGCTAGGATCCGGCAGCGAAGCCGCCCAGGTGGGCCATCGTGATGCGCAGATACTTGTAGGGATTGACCGGGGTTTCGTTGATGCGAACTTCGTAGTGGAGATGAGGACCGGTCGAGCGTCCGCTCAAACCGACGTAGCCAATCGTGTCGCCGCGATGGATGTACTGCCCGGCGGCAACCGAGAAGCTGGCCAGGTGTCCATAGCGGGTGGTGATGCCATGCCCGTGATTCACCATCACGGCCCGTCCATATCCGCCCAGGAAGTCGGCGAATTCCACGGTGCCATCCGCCGGGGCGATCACTGGTTGCCCGACCACGGCGGAGATGTCCACTCCGCAATGGAAGGCGCCTTCGCCGTTAAACGGATCGATGCGTTCGCCAAATGAGCCGGTAATCTGGCCCTCAACCGGCCACAGGTTCGGCGTGGAATTGGCCCGAATCCAGTCGGCTGTGGTCGCATTTTTCGTTAAGCCCAGCGAGATACCCACGGTTGCCGCCCCAGTCAGGGCGGTGTGCCGCAAAGCATACAGTTGATCCATCGAGGAATGAACCGCTGCGTTCTGAATTTCCTCGGCAGAGCCCGACGCCAGCCCCGGGTCCGACTTCAGCCCGTAGAGTGCGGAAACTTCGCCGGCCAGCGAGCCCAGCGACGCCATCTGGATGTCTCTTTCTTTGGCAACCTGCTCCAGGTGGGAATAGCGGCCCTTGAGTTCGTCCTGCTCGGTGCGGAGCCGGTTGAACTGCGACACCTTGTACAGCATGCGGGTATAAGAGCTGGCGATTCCGGTCAGGCTCAGGATGCCAATCGCCGCCCCGGCCAGAAAAACGTACAGATAATGGACGGGGATGGAGATCTTGCGCAGCTGGCCCTCTTCATCGCGGGCCACAAAAAATATGTAAAAGCGTTTGCGCACTGTGCCTTCCAGTTTCGAGATTTCCACGGATCCTGCCAGAGCGGAACAGTCTTGCCCGGGCTCGGAATCTGATTCCACCAGCTTCGTCAGGATCGAGCTGGCTTCCCTACCTACGGAACCAGGTAAGCCGAAAATAATCTTTGCTTGCAACCGTTTCAGGATGCAGCACTTGCTTCGGCCAAAGGTATTTGTGAACGGCTAGTAAACGTTAGCAAACCTGATTCCCCCTGTCAACGACTGCTGCCCCTCCGTTTGGTTACCAAGGCAGCGTGATGAGCGTGGCCCAATGTACGACCCGCCAGCTAAAGAAAGACCAACAACTGCCGAGGGGCCGCTTCCGCTTCCCGCCAGACTAGCTACCCCGGCAGCCAGAACAGCCGGCCAGATTCGGCGCTGGCCTGAGAAAACCGCAGTTCGACCACTTCCGCCCGGAAAATACGGGCGATTTCGGGCGCTTGCGGGGAGGTTATAGTTAGTTCTTGCCGCTCCGAGAGAAATCGCTCATTGCGCGTATCCGGCGGCAGGCTCGTGGGAGTCCTGCCGTCGTTGCCGGCATCGGGGACGACTGCGCCATTCTGCGGCCTCCCCCCGGCCACGAGTTGCTGGTCACTACCGATTTCACGCTCGAGGATGTCCACTTCCGGCGCCAGTGGCATCCCCCGGAAGTCGTCGGGCGCCGTTGCTTGACCCGCGGGCTGAGCGATATCGCGGCCATGGGCGGGGAGCCGCTGGCCGTATTCCTTTCCCTCGCCCTGCCAAAACGCCTCCCGCAAAAATGGGTAGATCGCTTCCTCCACGGACTGCTCGAACTGGCAAACGCGTTCAAGGTCCCGCTGGCCGGCGGGGACACGGCGCAATCGGCAACCGGCATCCAGGCGGACATCATCGTGTTGGGATCGGTTCCGAAAGGGGCGGCTGTTCTACGTTCCGGCGCCCGCACCGGCGACCAAATCTACGTCACGGGCGAGTTGGGAGGTTCGGCGGCTGCACTCGCCCGGCTCCGCTCAGGGAAGGTAAAGGTGCGACCGGCGGAATACCAGCAGCACTTTCACCCTACACCGAGGCTCGAAGTCGGACGGTGGCTGAGACGCCGCGGACTGGCTTCGGCGATGATCGATCTGAGCGACGGCCTTTCCACCGATCTCGCCCACTTCTGCGAGGAGAGTTGCGTGGGCGCAGTGATCGAGGCAGGGTTGATCCCACCGGCACGCGTGGGGCGCCCTCCAGCGGATGTTTCCCTTGATCTTTCCCTCCACGGGGGCGAAGACTACGAACTGTTGTTCACATCATCGGGCAGAATCCCGGCCACCATCGCAGGAATTCCCGTCACGCGCATCGGGCAAATCACGCGCACTCGTGGAATGACTTTGATTTCCCAAGACGGCCGTTGGGAGAGACTGGCGGTCCATGGTTGGGAGCATTTCCGCTGAGAGTCCGGGTCGCCTCTCTGCTGCTAGAACGATTGGTCTGGGATTCACTTCTCCAAGCTCGAAGCTACGAGTGACTTTCGTTACCTGCCTTTCGTGCACGAAGAGTCTAGAGTGAACCCATGCGGACAATTTGTGTACTCCTGGCGTTCAGCCTCATCTGCTTCCTGCCGGCTCTGGTCTATGGGCAAGCGGTCAAGGTAGATAACGAATTCGTACACCAGACGTTTGGTAAAGAGTTCACCCTGGTGCCGGAGATCGGCGCTATGGTGGGCGACATGGATGGGGACGGCGTGGAAGACGTGGTCATTGCTGCGCGCTGCAAGAACCCTTTGCTGGACCAAGCCGAGCACGAGTACACGGTTCTGGACCCCTACTACACCTTTTATGGTTATGGCGACCCCAAGATCACCATGAGTTTCGGCGACGACAACCCGGCTCGCAAGGGACTAGTCGTGCTGGTCATCCACGGCAACGGACCCGAAACCTGGCGCTCGGCCACCCCGAAAGCCAAGTTCGTCATCATCAACCAACCCTATCGCACGCTGACCGTTCGCAAGATGCGGCTGGGCAAGAAGCCCTTGATGGCCATCTACACCGAGGAAGGGAATGACCTGAGCGAAAGCTCCGCCCTGTATTTTGATGGCAAGAAGTACAAGTACGAGCCGATGGGCTCGAGCATGCAGTAGGCGAAAAGTCGCGTGTAGCGAGTAGCGAGAGGCGAGTGCTTGTAGTACCCTCCTAGCCCTTGCCCCACGCATTGAAATACCGTCTTCTGGGGGAGAAGTTGGCCGTGTGCCGGCTTGCCCCCGACTCCCAAATTCCTGCATGGGCCACGGAGCGCGGATTCTTCTGCCTGGCCCGCACCGCCGAAGAACTCTCCATCGTCTGCGCAGAGGACTGTCTTCCGGATGGCATTGTGGCCGAGAAAGACTGGGTGGCGCTGAAACTGGAAGGGCCGTTTCCCTTCTCCATGACGGGCGTGCTGGCGTCCTTCATCCAGCCCCTGGCCGACGCCGGCATTCCGATTTTTGCGATTTCGACCTTCGATACCGACTACGTCCTCGTCAAGCGCGACACCCTGCGCGCGTCGTTGCAGGTGTTGGCGAACGCAGGGCACGAGCAGAAACTCTGAAGCTGCCATTTCCCCGTTCAACCACCCATATTCCCCGAATACTGTCGTAGATTATGTGCATACCTCGGCGAGATGATTGAATCTAACTGGACAAGTGTTCCCATGGCATCGGCAGGAATAAAACTGCGGCGCAATCTGAAGGCGGTGCGCCGCAACGTGCGCGGACTATGGCAGGTCATGCGCGCGGTGGTTGCGACCGACCATCCGCTGCTGGTGCATCTGATTCCAATCCGCCGCTGCAATCTCGCCTGTACTTACTGCAACGAGTTCGATGACTATTCCAAGCCCGTTCCTACGGACCAGATGTTGCGCCGCGTGGACAAACTAGGCGAACTCGGCACCTCAGTGGTCACCATCAGTGGCGGCGAACCGCTGCTTCACCCTGATCTGGACGACATCATCCGGCGCATGCGGCCGAACGGCATCGTCTCCGGCCTGATCACCAACGGCTATCTGCTGACCGCGGACCGGGTCCAGCGCCTCAACCGTGCTGGACTGGAATGGCTGCAGATTTCCATTGATAACGTGAACCCCGACGAAGTCTCGAAGAAGAGCCTGAAGGTCCTCGACCGGAAATTGCAGGTGCTGGCCGAGCACGCGGACTTTCACGTGAACATCAATTCCGTGGTCGGGGGCGGGGTGTGTAACCCGCAGGACGCGATGGTCATCGGGAAGCGCGCCCTGGAATTGGGGTTCAGCTCAACCGTCGGAATTATTCACGACGGCGCGGGCCAGCTTCAGCCGCTGCGCGACGAAGAACGCCGCGTCTATCACGAGATGAAGCAACTGGAGAAACGCAGCTTCACCCGTGTGAACGCCTTCCAGGACAACATCGCCCAGGGACGCCCCAACCAGTGGCGCTGCCGCGCGGGGAGCCGGTATCTCTACATCTGCGAGGACGGCCTGGTCCACTACTGTTCGCAGCAGCGCGGCTATCCCGGAACCCCGCTGGAAAAATACACCAAGGCAGATTTGCGCCGCGAATTCTACACCGAGAAATCCTGCGCCCCGCATTGCACCGTCTCGTGTGTGCACCAGGTCTCGATCTTCGATGCCTGGCGAGCCCCACAGCACCTCGCTCCGGCGCAAGCCGGGTCCGAAGCTGGCGGTCTGGTGCAGATCAAGTAGCCGTCAGCTCTCGGCTGGCAGCTCTCAGCAAAACCCCAAGCAGCGGCCCACTTAGGCGCGCGCCCTGAAAATGGATTGTCCCCACAAGAAAGGCAGTCATCACTCAGCCAGACATTTTGCGGTTCAAGCTGAGAGCTAAAAGCTGATAGCTGCCCTTAGAACGTTGTCGCCACCGAGAAACGGAACGTCTTGCGCGGCTCGCGCAGGGTGTAGTTCGGCCCGAGCGTGTCGAGGGTCTGCTGGAAGGTGTAGTCTCCGGCGGCTCCCGGCGGGAACATGTCGCGGGTGATGGGCACGGGTGGGTTAGTGGTGGTGTTAAGACGCAATAGATTGTAGGCCCAGTAGATCCGGAAGGGCGCATTGATCACCGGCAGCATCATCTGCAACTCCAGGCCGGTGGACATGCGCGGCACCCAGTTCGTACCGGCGACCGGTTTCAGGAATTGCGAGAACACCGGCTGCACAATTGAATCCGGAACCACGCACTGAAAAGCCGGGTCGAGCTGCGGACAGCCGAACTTGGTGTTTTGAAGTTCGTTGAATTGTCCCTGGTTGATCTTCAGCTGGGATGTGCGCACGATGGGATTCACGCCAATATCCATGAACGGGGCCAGCGCCACCGGTCCGGCGATCGTGATGCGGTACTCGAGGTTGCCGACCATGCTCACGTCGCCGCCCGGGGTCACCAGTTGCTGGAAGGGCACGGGAATCGTCCAGTTGCCCGCCCGCGGGTTGCGGGGATCCTTGGGTACCGGAGAGCCATCGGGATTGGTCAACGTAACACTCTGGCGGCTGGGCAGGAAAGCGATCGGTGAAACGGTGCGGATGTCGAAGCCGCGAATGTCATTCTCGCCGCCCAGGTAGAAGCGTTCAAACGGCGGCGCCACAATCCCGCCATAGCCAGAAATAAACGAACCCTGGACGTTGTACCCGATGGTGTTGCGGTGCTTGTTCACGGGGAAGAACTGCTTGTACTGAATGATCGGCCGGATGGTATGGACCGTGCCGCCCAAGCCGGCAAATTCACCACCGATGAAAATGCTCCTGCCGTGGTGGGGCGCGTAAGCGGCATCCAGCGTATTCATGGTGAAGGTGGGCACGATCTTGCTGGTGATGATTCCGTTCAGTGCGTTGGGCCCGCTAATGCCGCGGAAGTTGATGTTGGTGAACAGAATTTTCGAGGCATCGCTGACCGCCACCAGCGAGGAATCGTCGAAGGAGTACGAGATACCAACCCGCTTAAAAGAACGGCGCAGGGGATAGCTGGTCGAAAGACTGAATCCCCAGCTCGACTGCGAGTAGTTCTGCAGGTTTTGCAGGTAGGGCGACGGCAGGTTCAGGTTCTGGCCCGACAGGATGGAGAGCTGCCGCGCCTGATCGAAGTTGAATTTCCGCGCGTACACCTGGAATCCCGCCTGAATAGGCCGGTCGAACAGGTACGGCTCCGTGAATCCGAACAGAAGATCGCGTTGCCGGTTGCCGATGCTGGCCTGAACGCTCAACGTCTCGCCCAGGCCCAGAAAGTTATTGGTGCTGTAGGTAATGCCGATAAATGCGCCCGACAGGCCGCTCACACCGCCCTGCAACCCGATGCTGTTCTTGCCCTTCTCTTTGACCTTCAGCGTCAGGTCCACAGTACCGGCCTTTTCATCGAGTTTGCGGTCGGTGGTATTCGGATCGTCCGGCTTCAACTGATCGAAATATCCCAACTGGTTCAAGCGCAACAGGCTGAGTTCCCAATACCGCGAGTTGTAGATCTGGCCTTCCTCCAACGCGATCTCGCGACGGATGACCTTGTCGCGGGTCGTCGTATTGCCCTGGAACTCGATTCGCCGGACGTTGAACTGCTTGCCTTCATCCACATCGATCTCGAGGTTGACCACCTTTTTTGCGTCGTCGAACTTGGTGTCGGGGACGGAGGTGAAGTTGATGTATCCGTACTCTCCGTAGGCCTTGCGGAGGCTTTCCAGGCCCTTGGCGACTTTTTCGCGGCTGAAGATGTCGCCGTCCTTGATGGGGAAGAGGCTGCGCAGGGCGCGCTCCTCCTTGATTGCCTTGTTGTTCTTGAATGTGATGGATCCGAGAGTGTACCGGTCCCCCTCCTGGATGGGTATCGTAATGTCCACCGACTTCCCTAACCCCGGCTGAAGGAGCGGAACGTGGACGCCGGTATGACCCGTGTCGTGGATATCGGTCTTGGGGTCCTCGACCAGCACCTTGAAGTAGCCGCGGTTCTGATATTCCGCCCGCACGCGCTCCACGTCTTCGTTCAGTTTGGTGGCGTCGTAGGTCTTGGCAAAAACGGCTTCCAGAAAAATCGAGTGCGGGACCCCGATCGGCTTCAGGTTTTTCATCGATCCCCGCAGGATCCGGGCGTTCACGTTCCGGTTTCCCTGGAACCGGATGCGCCCCACTTTCACCTTGGGCCCCTCGCGGATCACGAAGGTGATGCCGACCGCCGCCGGGGGAATGGGACGAACTTCCGTCCGGATTGTGGCAAACTGCCGGCCGTGCTCGGAAAGCAATTCTTTCAGCGTGACTTCCGCTTTCTTGATCCGGGTCGGATCGTACTGGCTTTCCACCGAAAGACCCACCTTGCGGTCCTTAAAGCGATCCAGAACGTCGCTGGTGGTTACCGCACTTAGACCCGTGTAGGTGATCTCGCGGATGGTGGGCCGTTCTTTGACAAATATGTGAATGATCCAGCCCTTGTTCGTCTGTTCCCGTTCAAACCGGATGTCCTCGAAATAGCCGGTATTCCAAAGCGAGTTGAAGTCGCGTTCCAGAGCGGGCACGTCATAGACATCTCCGACGCGGGTGAAAATACGCTGCTTCACCGTGTCCGCGGGAATGCGGCGGTTGCCGCGCACGTCAATGCCGACAATCAGGTTCTGCTGGGCGAATACGGGCATGGCGAGGAGAAACAGCAGCAGGCCGAAGATCCAGTTTCGCGCAGCCTCGTTCCGCCAACCCGTTAAGAAACTAGAGGATGGACGAGAATGTGGAGCTCTCCCCGTGCTTACGCACCGGCGCTGTCCCTGGGCGCAAGCAGGGATTTCCTGATGACGAAGAAGAATCGCAACTACCTCGAAAACTGGGAGTTAAAGAAAACGGTAATTATACGGTAGAGCACTGTGGGGCGTCCAAGGCTGGGCCGGATTATCACTTCCGGATCACGCCCGAAAAAGCTCCACCTCAACACAGACGGAATAGAACGTCGCCGCGTTGCCCATGTCGGTGAGTTTTTCCGAGGTCAGGGCGTTTATATTTCGGCTCGAAGGGTCAAACCGCGCCCAATCGAGACGAGCGGCGACCACGCCGGGCGCAACCGATCCGTTCAGCTGGGCTCGAAGAACAGCTTCTCCGCGCCCATTGAACGCCCGAACTTGATCGCCGTCGCGGATATTCCGGGTTTTGGCATCGCTAGCGTGCATTTCGAGCACACCCATCAATGGCTCCAGTGCCCGAACCGAAGCCACATTCGCGAACGTCGAGTTGAGATGGTTGTCGGGCTTGCGCGCCAGAAGCTCAAGCGGAAATCCATTGGCCTTTACGCCATGGCGGGATTCCTCCGGCGGCGTGAAGGCAACCACCGGGTCCAGCCCCTGCCCTTTCAGCTTTTCGCTGTAAAACTCCGCCTTGCCGCTGGGTGTGGGGAAGTCACCCTTGGCAAACGGAAGGAAAGGCGGCTCAGCCGCTCCGGCCTGCGCAGAAGGACCACCGAACTGTAGCCGGACGTGCTTCTCCCGCTCCAGTCGCTCGCGGCTAATCCCCTTCAACCACGGATTCGGAGAATCGAGCGCGCAATCGATCATCGAATCCACGCTCTCGCCGAAGCATTCCTCATCGAATCCCATTTTCTCCGCCAGGGCGCGGAACATCTCAACATTCGACCGGCATTCCCCCATCGGCTCGATCGCCTGCGTCGAAGTTTGCAGGTAGTAGTGTCCGTACGCACCCACCAAATCCTTATGCTCGAAGAATGTTGTCGCCGGCAACACGATATCGGCGTAGTCGGTCGTGTCGGTGAAGAACTGCTCGTGGACGACGGTGAACAGATCCGGACGCTTCAGGCCGCGGATCACTTCATTCTGATTGGGACAAACCGCCGCCGGATTGGAGTTGTACACAAACAGCGCTTTCACCGGCGGATCGTTCAGCGAGTTCAACGCACGTCCCAACTGCACCATATTGACGACCCGTGCCGGACGCCCGAGCGCCTTCTGCATTAGCTCCGGCATCTCCAGGCCATCTTTATTCAGACCAAACGCGCCGCTGGTCGAAAGTTGGAGCCCCCCGCCAACTTCTTTCCACGATCCCGTCAGGCACGGCAGCATGGCCACCGCTCGCATGGACATCCCGCCACGCTCGGAGCGCTGGATCCCATAATTCACCCGGATCACTGCCGGACGTTCGCTGGCATATTCCCGCGCCAGCTTCCGAATGTCGTCGGCCGGGATACCCGTCCAGTGCGCAACCTTCTCCGGCGGATACTCTTGGACCTTTGGTTTCAGATCTTCGAATCCAATGGTGTAGCGGCTCACATAGTCCGCATCATGCAGATTCCCGTTGATGATGACGTGCATCATCCCAAGCGCCAGGGCTGCGTCGGTTCCTGGATTGATCGGCAGGTACCAGTCGGCGCACTTCGCCGTGCGCGTGCGGTAAGGATCGATGACCACCAGCCGCGCGCCCTTCCGCCGCGCGTCCTCTATGAACGGCCAGAGATGGACGTTATTGCCGTGAATGTTCGAGCCCCAGGCAATGATGTAGCGCGAGTGCGCGAACTGCTCGGGCTCGGTCCCCATCTTGATGCCGATGACGGACTTCAGCCCCTCTTCCCCGGCGCTCGAGCAGATCGAGCGCTCCAGTTGCGATGCGCCCAGCCGGTGAAAGAAGCGGCGATCCATGGAAGCGCCGTTGAGCGCGGCGATCGTGCCACCATAGGAGTACGGAAGTATCGACTCGGGGCCAGACTCGGCGGCAGCCTGCTTGAGCCGACGAGTGATCTCGTCAAGCGCCTCATCCCACGAGATGCGCTGAAAAGCCTGTGTAGGGACGGGACTCTGCCCCGTCCGGGGAGCGCCCGCGCCTTTTCCCATCACCCGCCGCATCGGATAAAACACGCGGTCCGGTGAGTAAACCCGGTCCAGATACTTGGCCACCTTCGCGCACAGGAACCCGCGCGTGACCGGATGCTCCGGATCGCCCTGGACCCTGGTCGCCCGCCCGTCTTCGACCGTGATCAGCACTCCACAGGCATCGGGACAGTCGTGCGGGCAGGCAGCATGGACGACGCTCTTCATAGTGGGTTTTGATTATAGCTGTCCGGCACAGGGGCCCTGCCGAGAACAGTCCGGGCAACCTCGAAACCGGCTTGCCCCCCCCACCCGCCGCCGGAGTCTGGCAAAGAAGTGTTACAAATAGAGAGGCGTGGGGACAGCCGGGCTCACCCGTCCTTACCGCGAATCCTTCTGCATCCAGCCGTCATCCTTAACCCTGTGGAGGAACTTTAATGGCGCACGAACTACCTGCCCTGCCGTATGACTACACGGCACTGGAACCGATCATTGACGAAAAAACGATGCACCTGCATCACGACATGCATCACGCCGCGTATGTGAAGAACCTGAACGCGGCGCTCGACAAGCATCCTGAATTGCACAAGAAGAGCGCGGAAGATCTCATCCGCGACCTCAGTTCCGTTCCGGAAGACATCCGGGGCGCGGTCCGCAACAACGGCGGCGGCCACGTCAATCACACCATGTTCTGGAACATCATGAAGCCGAAAGGCGGCGGCGATCCCACCGGGCCCATCGCCGACGCGATCAAGAAGGCGTTTGGCGACTTCAAGACTTTTCAGGAGAAGTTCAACGCCGCCGGCGTCGGCCAGTTCGGCTCCGGATGGGTCTGGCTCGCGGGCAAGCCCTCGGGCGACGTCCAAATCATGTCCACGCCCAACCAGGACAGCCCGATTTCACAAGGCCTCTATCCCATTTTCGGCAACGACGTCTGGGAGCACGCCTATTACCTGAAATACAACAACCGCCGTCCTGAGTACCTTCAGGCCTGGTGGAACGTCGTCAACTGGGACGAAATCAACAAGCGCTACGCCCAGAGCAAATCCGGTAAATAGTTTAGTGTGGCGCGGACACTCCTGTCCGCGGATTTTGAATGTTGAAAGGACGGGTGCCAGCGCCCGTCCTTTCACTTCACCTATTTCTTCGGCCTCGACTCCGGCGGCACCAGTCCTGCCACGCGATAGTAGGTCACCAGTTGACCGTAGTGCTCTCCTGAATGCTCCAGCAAGCTCCACCCGGTATCGGAGACGCGCTGCTGCTGGTTGGCAAAAGGATCGACAATCAGGTCGCTCATTCCCTTGTCGCCTTTCGCTTTGATCGCGGCCGCGCCCTCTTCAAACGACTTCTTCACAAACGCCACCACCGCAGCCTTCGTCTTGTAGTCGGAACGCTTGGGGTCTTCACCCGCCGGAGGCTTTTGTCCCATCACCGGGTTGGTGAAGTAATAGTTCGCTCCTGCCGCATGCAGTAGTTGCTCGGCAAAGCTGCGCTGCGCCGGAGTGGGCTTGAAGTCGTACTTGTCCTCGGGAAAGTCTTCGGCCATCGCAATCAACTTCCGCCCGACGTCGTTCCATGAATCGAGCAGGGCTTGCGACGGGCTGGGCGGCGGTTTTGGCGGGCCATCTTTCTTAGCGGCATCCTGGGCAAAGGCTGGCACTCCCAGCACGGCAGCCACAAGGGCGACGCTCAGAATGTGCACTACGGTTGAACCAACTTGCTTCATGACTGTTCCTCCAATTGAACTTTGCAGTGGAATCCGCGCGCTATCTTAGCCGGAATTCATTGAATGCAAAAGAGAATCGACTTCTGGGCAACGGCGGCTTTTTAGGCTATGCTTGCATCCAGATGAATACAGGCTCTATCCGCAACGCGGAGGGGCACTGGAGGACATCGTGAGTCTTACGCCCATCGGCGAACCGCGCCGCAAGATCACCACCGCCACCATCCGCGAAAAGAAACTCCGGCACGATCCCATCACTTGCCTCACCGCCTACGACTATGCCACTGCGCGCCTGGTTGACGAGGCAGGCATTGACATCGTTCTGGTCGGTGACTCGCTGGCCATGACCATGCTTGGCTATGAGAACACGCTGTCGGTAACGGTGGACGAAATGCTGCATCACGTTCGGGCCGTACGCCGGGGAGTGAAAGACGCGCTGCTCATCGCTGACATGCCCTACGGCTCCTATCACACGACGGCTGACGAGGCGATCCACAACGCCACCCGTTTCGTGAAAGAGGCCGGCGCCGAAGCGGTCAAAATGGAAGGCGGAGAAAAGCGCGTGGAGATCATCCACCGCGTCATTGACGCCGAAATTCCCGTCGCCGGACACATTGGCCTTACGCCTCAGTCCGTCAACATGATGGGCGGCTACAAAGTGCAGGGCAAAACGCTCCACGCCATCGAGCAACTGATGCGTGACGCCGTGGCGCTCGACCGCGCCGGCGTGGCCTGCATTTATCTTGAAGGAATCCCGCGCGAAGTAGCCACCATGATCACCGCCGAGGTCGAAGCGCCCACCATCGGCATTGGCGCCGGCCCAGATTGCGATGGCCAGGTGCTGGTCTTCCACGACCTGGTCAATCTGACGTTCACGCATCCGGCGAAATTCGTCCGCCATTATGGCGACGCCGCCGCGCTGATCACGCAGTCGGTGCTGGCTTTCAAAGCCGACGTCGGCTCGCACCAGTTCCCGTCCGACGCCGAGTCCTACCACCTGCCCCGGGAGACGCAGGCGGCGCTCGAAACGGTACTCCACAGAAAACAAACTCTGCGGAGATAATGGCATCCGGGAGAAACGTCTTGCGTACTCTTGTGCTTCTGATTCTGCTTGGGGCATTGCTCGCTTGCTCCAAGCCGCCGGCGCAACCTGCAGCGGAAACGGAACGGCCCAGCGCACTCGCGGCCATCCCTGAGCCTGATCCCAGCCGGTACCCCAACTGGCACAACCTGAAAGATTGGAAGAACCCGTATCTGGTTGTGCGTGAAGATGGCATTGGGCTGCTCGACACGGCGAATAGCGAGATTCACATTTTGAAGCCGGAAGAAGTCCCCGCCGCCCTGATCGCGCTGCCCGATACCGCCTGGCCCTACGGTCGTGTGGTATTGGTGGCGGAAGCGATGCCGAAGAACGCTTCCGAGCAGACCAAGTCCGACCTCCGCAAGAACCGGGGCTTGCTGGTCGGGACGCTCAAAGATTTGAAAGTTCTGATCTACGAGGCGCCGTAAGCCCAGGCCGAAAGCGGCTAGAGCCCAGAGCCGAACGCCCAGAGCCGAGTTGAAAATCTGCACCACCATCCGCGAAACCCGTGCTGCCTGCCGCGACGCCCGGCAGGGCAACAAGCGCGTCGGCCTCGTCCCCACCATGGGCGCGCTGCACGAAGGCCATCTCTCGCTGGTGCGCGCCGCCAGAGCTCAATGCGATGCCGTGGCCGTCTCGATCTTCGTCAATCCCACACAGTTCGGTCCGCAGGAAGACCTGGCGCGCTATCCTCGGTCATTCGAGCTCGACCGTGAGTTTCTGGAAAAGGAAGGCGTTGACATCCTGTTCGCGCCTTCCGCCGAAGAGATCTATCCGAAAGGTGAAATCACCTGGGTGACGGTAGAAGGCCTAAGTGACAAGCTTGACGGCCGCTCCCGTCCCGGCCACTTTCGCGGCGTGACCACCGTGGTCGCGAAGCTCTTCAATATCGTCGAGCCGGACGCCGCGTTCTTCGGACAGAAAGATGCTGCCCAAGCGGCCGTGATCCGCCGCATGGTGCGCGACCTTAATTTTTCCGTGGAGATTGTGGTCTGCCCCATCGTCCGAGAGCCCGATGGTCTCGCCATGAGCTCGCGAAACGCATATCTGAATCCGGAGGAACGCCGCCGCGCTCTGGCGCTGCGCAGTTCGCTGTTGCGCGTTGAGCAAGAGTTCCATGGAGGCGAGAGAAACGCCGCCCAGCTGATGGCCGTCGCGAAAGAAGTCTTTGCCCGGGAGCCGCAAGTCCGGGTGGACTACATCGAGATCGTCAACCCCGACACGCTCGACCCGGTCCAGCAGATAGCCGAGCCAACGCTCGTCGCCGTCGCCGCTTACGTGGGAACCACGCGACTGATCGACAATGTTGTGCTGAACCCCAACGGAGGAAAGTCTTAACCACGGAGGACACAGAGGGGCACAGAGGAAGCCAGTTTTCCTCCGTGATCTCTGTGTCCTCCGTGGTAATGATTTTTGCGTGGCTGCGGAAACGCTCCGTCGCCTGCCGGCTACGGCTTCTTCACCGTGGGGTACGCGATCCCCAGCTGCTCCAGATACGTCTTGTACTTCGCGGGATCGTAATAGTACTTGCGCATTTCGGGCCGGAACTTCTCCATCTTTTCTTTGTTCATGTCGATGGCGGGCTGGTCGTCAGCGGCAATCAGAGGCGTGTACTTCATGTCTTTGGTCTGCACGTCCCGGTAATAAGCCCACGCCTTCTCCAGTGTCTCGGGCGTAAGCAGCAGATCCAGCGCCGTCAGCGCCTGCACCTTTGCCCCAGCGGCCGATCCCTTGTGCGCGATCGGGGTTGCCATGGCGATTGCATCCGCCCAACTATGTCCGGGCGTTTCGGGAATGTTCGCTGGATACCGCAGATACACCATCGGCACCACCCAGGAAATGTCGCCCACGTCGTCCGATCCGCCGTGCTCAGTTTCAGGCGAAGGCGGCTTCAACTCCTCCACTTGCTCTTTCAGGCCTTCTTCTTTCTTGCCCAGTTCCTTCTGCACGGCCTTTGCCAGCGTCTGATCGGCGTCGTCCCACTTCGGCATGCCCACCGCCTCGATGTTCTTCTGCTGAAGCTCGGCGATCACTTTGTTGAAGTGCGGCGGCCAGGCCGACCCGACCAGCTTCTTGGTGAAGGTCGTCCCCGTCATCATGGTGGCAGCCTTCGCCATGGTGTCGCCCAGTTCGTACAACTCGCGAATATGCGGATAATCCAGCTCGCGGAAGTAGTACCAGACCCCGGCCTCGGAAGGCACCACGTTCGGCTGGTCTCCGCCGTTGATGATCACGTAATGCGAGCGCTGCTGCAGTCGCAGATGCTCGCGCCGGAAGTTCCAGCCTGTGTCCATCAGTTCGACGGCATCCAGCGCGCTGTGTCCGTCCCAGGGCGCTCCCGCTGCGTGCGCCGCTTTGCCGTGAAAGAAATACTGTACCGAGACCAGTCCTTGCGGAGCGAAACTTTGCCCGTACTGGGTGCCGAAGTCGTCCGAGACGTGTACACCGAGTACGACGTCGGAGTCCTTGAATAACCCAGCGCGGATATAGAACGCCTTCGTGCCGAGCAACTCCTCGGCCACGCCCGGAAAGACTTTCAGCGTGCCCGCGATCTTGTGCTCTTGCATCAGTTCCTTCAGCACCAGGGCGGCCGTCACATTCACCGCCATGCCGGAGTTGTGCCCTTCGCCGTGCCCAGGGGCACCTTCGATGATCGGATCGTGATACGCCACGCCCGGTTTCTGCGACGCGCGCGGAATGCAATCGAGGTCCGTGATGAACGAGATCACCGGCTTGCCCGATCCATACGTCGCCACCCAGGCCGTGGGAATTCCCGCCACGCCGCGCTCCACCTTGAAGCCGTTCTTCTCCAGAATGCCGGTGACGTATTTCGATGTCTCGAATTCCTGGAAGCCCAACTCGGCATAACTGAAAATCTGGTCCACCATCTGCTGGACGAACTGCTGCCGCGCGTCAATTTTTTCGGACGCTTCCTTTTTCAGA
>Ga0302160_10000090_pt1 | contig 20081 bp, 13 predicted proteins | sample I_Fen_E1_3_FD_193506 | JGI IMG/M metagenome (GOLD analysis project Ga0302160, IMG submission 193506) | Peat permafrost microbial communities from Stordalen Mire near Abisko, Sweden - I_Fen_E1_3 | ecosystem: Environmental > Terrestrial > Soil > Wetlands > Permafrost | place: Sweden: Abisko...
AGAAGGAATTTCATGATGTCTATACCTCGTGCAAGGAGGTGTGCCGGCAGTTTGACTTCGAGGCAGAGCGCACCGACGAAACTGTCTCCCTGGAGCGGATCGTGGCTCGGGTGGAGAAAGGCATCAAAGAATCGGCGTTCGTGATTGCCGATGTCAGCGAGTGGAGCCCCAACGTCTTTTATGAGGTGGGCTTTGCCCGAGGTATGGGCAAGAATGTAATTCTGACCGCAAAGAGGGGAACCACTCGCGCGTTCGACGTGGCCGACATTCCGACTATTGACTGGGAAGATCAGGACGAGCTGAAAGCCGGATTGCATAAGTGCATTTCCGGTATCAAAGGCAAGTTTGGACGATGATGGTAACGACGTTCGACCCTGCTGCCCATTATCATGGGGCTGCAGCTCATCTCGGTGTAGGAGAGTTTCATGTACTGCAATCACTGCGGCAAACAAAATCCAAATGACGCGCGTATCTGCGCTTATTGCGGAACGGCAGTCGGAGGTGCGGCCGCTCCGTGGCGTCTGGTCCGTCCTCGCGTAGGACGCCGCATCGCCGGTGTTTGTGCGGGTTTGGCTGACTACTACGGCTGGAACCTCACCGCCATGCGCATCGTCTGGCTGTTGCTCTTCCTCTTCGCTGGAACTGGAGGACTGTTGTACCTCATCCTGTGGATTGTGATGCCGAATTCGGACCAGTAAGGACCACAGGTGAGCGGAGACCAGCAGGACAAGTTGAACATCCTCACCACCTTGCGCAAGAAGCGCGATGGCGAGGAATTATCGCGGGAAGAGATCGAGCACTTCGTTCAGGGACATACGCGCGGGGAGATCAGCGATCATCAGGCTGCCGCGTGGCTGATGGCCGCTCACGTTCGAGGTCTCTCGCGCGCCGAAACAGCCCACCTCACTCATGCCATGCTGCACTCCGGCGAGCAGCTTGACCTTTCGTGGCTACCCGCAAAGAAAGTAGACAAGCACTCCACAGGCGGTGTTGGCGACAAGACCTCGCTGATCCTGGCGCCGATGGTGGCCGCAGGCGGGTTGAATGTCCCGATGATCAGCGGCCGCGGCCTGGGACATACAGGCGGAACTCTCGACAAGCTGGAGTCGATTGCGGGCTTCCGGGTGAACCTGCCGATCGACGAATTTACCCGCGTGCTCGGCGAGTGCGGCTGCGCGATGATCGGCCAAACCGCAGAGATCGCGCCTGCCGACCGCAAGCTCTACCAGTTGCGGCATTTCACCAGCACCATCGACAGCCCTCCGCTAATCTGCGCATCTATCATGAGCAAGAAGCTCGCGGAGAGCATCGACGCGCTGGTGCTCGATGTGAAGACGGGATCGGGCGCATTCATGAAGCGCGAAGCCGAAGCTACCCTGCTCGGGGAGTTGATGGTGGATACCGCCAAACGCATGGGAGTGCGAGCAGTCGCGCTGGTCACTGGGATGGATGAGCCTCTGGGGTACAACATCGGCAACGCGCTAGAGGTGGTAGAGGTCATCGAGGCACTGCATGGCGGAGGGCCACAAGACCTTGTGGACCTCACGATTACGCTGGGTGGCTGGATGTTCCATTTGGGCGGCCGGACCGCGACGGTCGAAGACGGCGAGCATTTAGCCAGAAATCTGTTGGCCTCGGGAGCAGCAGCGGACAAGTTCCGGCGGATGATCGAACTGCAGGGCGGTGATCCCCGAGTGGTGGATGAGCCGAGGCGGCTACCTAAGGCGAAGCACCAAGAGGACATCTTGAGTGCCACGTCCGGTTATGTCACCGCGATGGACTGCGAGCTGATTGGTGTAGCAGGCGTTCTGCTGGGAGGCGGGCGTCAGCATGAAAGCGATACCGTTGATCCTGCAGTTGGAATCGTAATGCAGAAAAAACTGGGGGACCCGGCGCAGCGTGGCGAGGCGCTCTGTACCGTCCATTTCAATTCAACCGAGCGGATGGAGGCAGCGCGCCTCATCATCGAAAGAAACATCCAAGTTGAACCGACCCTGCCGACCCAGAGAGTTCCCTTGATTCGGAGTGTCATTCGCGACAACTAGCCCGTCACACTGGAGGCCGGGTTCGAACTGCCAGTCGGTTATTTCTCCCAGCTATTGATGGTTGCGTTAGCGTCGGTGGACAAGACAAACACCTTTCCGCTGGTGCTGGAGCCGCTGTTCGTGCCAGTTACCACGTAAGCGATTCCGACGGTGTTGCCCTTAGCCATGAGGGGTGAGCGGCCCGCGGAATCCACGCTGTAAGTCATGGCCTGCGTCAGACCTGTTTGTGGTCCGCCGGGTCCGCTGGTGTCGAAGGTAAGACCGAGAACGCCTGCACCATCTGCCAAAGCGGAGTTGTCTTCCACCGTGACGCTTGGCAGAACTGTTTGCAGGCTGCCACCCTGGTAGGAGCCATTGATCGAACTGTTGGTAAAGGGACTTCCAAACTGCGGGACAATAGCACCGAAGGTAACTGCGCTATCACCGCCAAGGGTGTACGCCACCTGGTTCGTAAAGTAAGCGACGATCTGGCTGCCGCCGACACCCGTAATCGTTGCCCGGCCGTTAGTCGTTACGTTGTAGGTAGCAGTGGCGTATTTATTGGCGCTTAATGTTCCACCAAGGTTTTCGTCCGTGGAAACGTTCACCCCGCCAGCTCCGTCAAATATCGCAAGCGCGAGCTCGCCATACGGAACGGTGTTTCCATTTAAAGTACCCACGCCTTGCAGTTGGGCCACAGTGGTGGCGTGAATCGAGGTGTTCGACCAGTTAGCTGGATTGGTATTCACCGCAAACAGGGCGAGTGGCGCTGTGGTGGAAACGGGATCCGTGCACAACATCACCATTTCGCTGGTGGAGACAGGATAGAAGCTGTAATTGGTTGTAACGGAATTGACCGTCATGTTGGCAGTGCCACGCTGCGTTACCGGATCGAGGGTGACGAAATTCCCCGTGCCTGCCGTGCTATGGACGACCGTACCGTTGTCGTTGGCGTCTTCCTCGAGGTTGGTCCACGCACCCTTGCTGTCAGCCGCGAAGGTTCCGGCAGCGGCGTAACGACTGGCTGCGGCGTCTGCTCCGGTTCCACCGAATGACCATGAGCTCGCGAGTTGTGCAAGAGTGATCTTGGTGGTCGAAGTTACTTTGCGAATGTAGCCCGTGCCCTGGCCACCTGTATCGCCGTTCTGGATGAAGCGGATCGTGCCTGCCGCCGGAATCGCGACCTGGTAGGTAAACGTGCCCAGTGCGGGAATCACAAGCGTCATGGGCCCGGTGTTAGTGGAACCGATGGAATAGGTGCCGGTGAAAGGCAAGCTGGTGTGAACCCCAGCGGCGGAGTTGGAGTCCATCAGGCCGTTGGTAATGTTTCCGGCACCGTCAGAAGTAAAACTACCTGCCTGAAGGACGCGGTTGCTGTTCTGGAATCCGGACAACGAGAAGACATAGTTTCCGTTGAGCCGGCCGGTTGGTCCGGTAATGGTCAAGGTCAGGGGCGCGCTCGCGGTGGAAGCCGGCGTTTGCGAGTCGCTAGCCTGCACGGTAAAGGTCTGGGATTCCTGCGTGGTCGGCGTGCCAGTGATAGCGCCATTGGCAGCAAGCGTCAGGCCTGCCGGCAGCGTACCCGAGGTGATGGACCACGTGTAGGGCGGGACACCTCCGCCGGCGACCAAGGACCCGGTGTAAGGAACTCCAACGGTGCCGTTGGTAAGCGATGTAGTCGTAATGGAAAGCGGCTGATTGACGGTGATCGTCTTGGTAGCAGTGTCCACCGCCTGTATGGGGGTCTGGACATCCGTGACCTGAATCTTGAACGTGGTGCTGCCGACAACAGTGGGTGTACCACTGATGACACCGCCAGCACTTAAGGTGAGACCGGTAGGCAATGTCCCGGACGCCAGTGCCCAAGTATAGGGAGGAGTGCCACCAGCCGCTCTCAGGGTAACGGAATACGGTACGTTAATGACTGCTGCCGAAAGCGCCGTGGGATCAATTACCAGCGGCACGGGCGGAACGGGAGGCTTGCCGAGGCCGCAACCGAGAACGAACGCGAAAAGGATGCTGCAAAGTACGAGAGTAGAAGTGCGTTTCAACGCTGTCATCGATGTCCTCATGGCCCAAAACCATGCCGAGCGCAGGGCTGAGCAGGCGCTTATGTTGCCGCAGCAAAGAAAGTTACTCTGCGGCGAGCAGGCGGCGCAAGCCGATTACGCGCGCTGCAACATCATGGTAACTGGTGCGGCAAAGATATGCATGGGAATCGACAGACCAACAGGATAGCGCCCCACGGTGGGAATCAGGAGCTGAACATGCAATGCACGAGGATTTTGAGGATTTTACTTGGGGCCGCGCTGCTCATCGCCGCTCTGGTGCCGGTGGTAGGACAAACTACGCCAGCCACGGAGCAGGGGCCGCGCAAAACCAGCACTCCGTACAGCGGTGACCTGACGATCTTCGACTATCCTGAGCGGGACGAGAAACTGCACATCGACCAGGTAATGGACCTGTTAAGCGTGACACCAGGTAAAGCGGTGGCCGACATCGGCGCAGGCTCGGGATGGTTCACGGTCAGGGCGGCGAAGCGGGTGACTGCGACAGGCAAAGTGTATGCCGTGGACATTAATCCCGAGGCCGTGGCCTATATCCAGAAGCGGGCGCAAAAGGACGGGCTATCGAACATCACAACAATACGGGGAAGCGCCGACGACCCTCGATTACCGGCCAGCAAGGTGGATGCGGTACTTCTGCTGAAGACCTACCACGAGGTCGCCAAGCCATTGGACTTAATGCGCAACTTGAGGCTCGCACTGCGTCCCGACGCGCGAGTGGGGATCATCGATCGAAACGGAAATGGTTCCGACCACGGCGTGCCCATGAAAACAGTGATTAGCGAGATGGAATCGGCGGGCTACCGCTTGCAGAGCGAGCATGACGAACTCGTCAAGGGCGACCGTATGGATTACTTCCTGATATTTTCCGCGAAGTAGATCATTGGGCAGGAGAGGATCCCGTCTGCTCAGTAAACCCGACGCGACCTACTCTAATGAGATTGGACCACTCCGGGCTATCTCCAGCGGCCTTCGCTGCGGCATTGATGTGAGCCTGGGCCTTGAGCGCCGGGAGCGACAAGCCGCCAGTCACGAGGCGATCGTGCTCGTAGAGCATCTCATCCATCTTGCCGTTCAGGAGGACGCGCCAGTCATACACGGTCGTCTTGCCCTGCGCCTGGGACGCCGAGACATCAATGTTGGTGGTGCAGTTGTTGGTAACGGCGTTGTACCACTCTGGATTATTGTGCAGATCGTTTACTCGTTGGATGTAGTCCAGAAAGACTTTGCGGGAGAACTCCGGCTTCACCGTGGTGCGGAAAATGTAAACCTCTTCGTCTTTGCGGAAATTGGTGCGCAGACGAACGACGTCGCGCTCGTCGGAAACGGTGTAGATGAGTTCGTATTGGCGGAAGAAGCCGCGGACCGCGGAATAACTCTGGCCAACGACGTCGCGTGTCTCGATCGAGATGGGAACGTGCCCCTGGGGACCAAAATCGAAGCTGACAATGGGATGAGCGATCAACGTCGGGCCCCACCATGTAATGAAGAGGTCGATGCCGCTCAGGTTGGCTAAGTCGTATGAGCGGGTCTCCCATTGGCAGGTGTAGTCGTGCGACGTGACATAGCTGCAGTTTCTAACATTGTGAATCGTGACGTAGTCGCCGTTGATGTCGGCTGACGCTGTTTGGGCGTCATCGGGTTGCCAGTCGCGCTGGTTCGAGGGTTTTAGTGTGAACCACCACATTGCCACGAGCGCGAAGCCAGCGAATGCAACGACTAATCCCAAGTGAGGGCGGCGGAGGATCACGAGTGCCGCGAGCACAACAATGACATAGACGATGGCAGCGGGCGTGCGCAAGGCGGGGAAGGGCGAATCAAAAAAGAGCGCGGCGGCGGACCAGAAGGTCAACAGAAGAGCGATAAGGATAGTGATGGCGAACACGATGCGACGGAGCCAGAGCAAACGGCATTCCTTTCGGGCACACAAATCAGGAGTTACGGTATTAGAACAGATTGAGGAGGGGAAACGAAGGAAGTGAGGCTGCTCTGGCGCGCCCGGAGAGATTCGAACTCCCGACCTATTGCTCCGGAGGCAATCGCTCTATCCAGCTGAGCTACGGGCGCGTCTTGTGAAAATTATACACGTGGTACTAACGGGTCGTTAGGTGCGCGTTGGCTGCGGGGCGAACACTTCCGTATCGGCGACCAGCCGGCGTGATTCGTCCCGACCCCGCCCTGTTTTGAAATACCGTTCCCGTGGCACACCAGAACCCGGTATGGGCCGTTGCCAGCTTCGCACGGGCCTCTCTAGCCTTGCTGAATTGCAGTAAGGTCGGATCATGCACGGACGACGCGCAAACGCTTATACGGACGGGGCCATCGGCGAGGCTTGGCGGGCAGTGGGTGAGATCAAGAACTAGTTGCCAGTCGCCACTACGCATTCAGAATGGGGAGCTTGCGGATGCGTTTCTTCGTCGCCGCAAAGATTGCGTTGCAGAGCGCGGGTGCAATTGGCGGCACCGGTGGCTCCCCGATACCGGTGGGCGCTTCGTGGCTCGGGACAAAATAGCCTTCGATTGCCGGAACCTCATTATTGCGCAGAATCGGGTACGTGTTGAAGTTGGCCTGCTGCACCTGACCGTGCTCGATGGTGATCTGCCCGCGCAGTGCGGCGGACAGACCGAAGATCACGGCGCTATGGAGTTGTTGATCCAGAATGTTTGGGTTGATAACCTGTCCGCAATCGACGGCAACCACTATGCGCTCGACGTTCGGATCTCCGTCCTTGATGGTGATTTCGACGACCTCTGCTGCATAGGTACCAAAGCAACCGTAGGCGGCGACGCCGCGAAAACGTCCGGCGGGTAGAGGCTTGTCCCACTCTGACTTTTCAGCCACCAGTTTCAGTACGCCACGCAAGCGAGCAGTCTGCCACTTGGTGTCGAAGTAGCTAATCTCTTTGTCTTCGGCCAGCAGGCGGAGGCGATACTCCAGCGGGTCTTTGCCCGCGGCATGGGCGAGTTCATCAATAAAACTCTCGTTGGCGAAGGCCACCTGTGCGGCGTACACCGAGCGCAGCCACCCGAGCGGAACCGCGCACTGCGGCGCGATGTACTTGTTGCTGAGGTTGGGAACCGGATAGAGGAAGGCAGCTTCATCTTTCAGGTCGGGATCGACGCCGCCTTCGATGGGGTAGCCCTTCTGGCCCGAGATAGTGGGCGAGATCAACCGATGCGTGTATGCGGCAGGTGATCCATGTCCGTCCAGAACCGCGCTGAGTTGGTGCACGCTGGGGGGGCGATAGACAGAGAAGCGCATATCATCTTCGCGCGTCCACATTACTTTCACTGGTGCGTTAATTGCTTTGGAAACCAGCGCTGCTTCGACCGCGTAGTCATGTTCGAGACGGCGACCGAAACCTCCGCCCATCAGCGTCACATTTACATGAACGTCTTCGGGCTTGAGTCCTACGGCGGTGGCCACCGAGTCCCGCACGTCCTGGGGAACCTGCGTCGGCGCCCAAATTTCACATGTCGAGCCAAGGAAGTGAGCGAAACAATTCTCAGGTTCCATGGGCGCATGCGCCAACATGGGTGTTTCATAGATGGCTTCGAGGCGGCGACCCTTCACCTTCGAGACATCGCCGACAGTCTGCAATGAGACGCCCTTATCGTTGGCGGCCTTGCGCAAAACATCGAAGACGGCTTCGGTTTCGAGAGCCTTATTCGGACCTTCGTCCCATGAAACCTTGAGCGCCTTCCGCCCCTCTATCGCGCCGAAGACGGAATCGGCCGCCATGGCAACCGCATAGTCACCGACTTTCACCGCATTGACCACACCCGGAACCTTGCGGGATTCTTGGTCGTCGAAGCTGACGGCCTTGCCCCCGATCACGGGACACCGCGCCAGAAATGCGTACTTCATTCCAGGAACGCGAAAGTCTATGCCGTACTCCGCGGTGCCATTCGTCTTGGAAGGCGTATCCAGACGTGGAATCGGCGTGCCAATCAATTTGTACTGAGACGAGTCCTTGAGCTTCGGCTCTTTCGGGATTGGCAGTTTCGCGGCGCGCTCCACCAATTCGCCGTACGACTCGCGCCGGCGCGAAGCCGGATGCAACACAAATCCCTTGTCGGTCGTGCATTCTGCTACGGGCACACTCCACCTCTGCGCTGCGGCTGCGATCAGCATTTCCCTGGCTGCAGCGCCAGCCTGCCGCATCGGGTCCCAAGTCGTGCGAACGCTGGCGCTGCCTCCGGTGGATTGGTCGCCGAAGAGCGTGCTCGCGCCTGCCTGCTGGATGGCGATGTCGCTCCAGTTGGCGTCGAGTTCATCGGCGAGGATCATTGGCAACGAGGTGCGAACGCCTTGACCCATTTCCGAGCGAGCAACGACGATGGTGACCTTTCCGTCGGGCGCAATGCGGAGGTAGGCATTCGGTGCAAACTCGTGCTCGCCAGTCTCATGGGAGCGGCCATTTGGCCAATAGAGAGCAACCACAAGCCCTGTTCCGGCGACTGCTCCCCCGACGAGGAATTGGCGGCGTGAGATTGGGCTCATTGCGCACTTCCGGTCGCCGACGCAGCACGCGCGACGGCTCGGCGAATGCGGTGGTATGTTCCACAACGACAAAGGTTGCCACTCATGGCCTGCAATATTTGCTGTTCGGATGGGTGCGGTGTCTTGGCCAGCAGCGCGGCAGCTTGCATGATCTGACCCGATTGGCAGTAGCCGCACTGGGGAACGTCTTCGGCGATCCATGCCTGTTGCACAGGATGCGAGGCTTCGTGCGAGAGGCCCTCAATCGTGGTGATAGCCTTGCCCGCAGCGGCGGAAACCGGGGTGATGCACGAGCGGGTGGATTCGCCATCAACATGGACAGTGCAGGAACCACAGATTCCAGCACCACATCCATACTTGGTGCCGGTCAGTTCAAGAGTGTCGCGGATCACCCAGAGTAACGGCGTTTCGGGCGCGACCTTTAGTTTGCGTTCACTTCCATTGATACTCAAGATGATTTCGGACATGAAAACCTCGGTCGTGCAAGCCTGTACGGTCGGTGAACGCGTCGCGGTAAGGTGCCCGACCTTTGGAATCCGATGGTAAAGGAATTTAAGGGAAAGGCAAGGCATCGTTCCGTTAACCGGCAGCGACGGAGCAGTTGTCGCGCAATCGACAAAGCTGGAATCCGGGCAGGCTCAGCGGCCGGCCCAGCGTGCAATAGAATGGAGCGGCACAGGTAGCCAGGGATGGATTGTGCAACAAGGAGATGGTTCATGAGCAACGAAGTGCAAACGTTTTTAAGTACCTGGGACGAGGAGTCGAAGAACACGTTAGAGCTCTTGAAGGCTCTGCCTGCAGGACAATATGACTTCCGTCCCGATGCCGGAGGCCGCTCAATAGGCGAGTTGGCATGGCACCTGGCGGAGATGGACGCGTACACCGGTTTTGGACTCGAGCGCGGAGTGTTTGAGATGGGCGTACGGCCACCGGGGATCGAGCGACCGAAGACGATCGAGGAGCTTGCGACCGGGTATGAACGTATTCACAAAGAGGCGATGAGCAAAGTCGCAAAGCTGGCGCCCGCGGACCTGGACCGAAAGCTACTTTTCTTCACCGGTGAAGAGATGCCGATCCGAAACATCCTGTGGTCGGCGCTGCTACACCACCACATTCACCATCGTGGGCAGCTGTCAGTCCTTTGTCGGCTAGCCGGCGGCGTTGCTCCCGCACCCTACGGACCAAATCGCGAGCAGATGGCGGTGCTCCGCGAGAAAATGGCCGCTAAAGGCTGAGCGGCACGTACGCTCGATTCGCACAAGGTAGTTTTCTAGAGGCCCCGTTACTTTCCCGCGGGGTCATTTTTCACGCCCGCAGGCATACTATTTATTTTGGCGCGGGCATTTCTCCGCGGGAGGCAAGAATGAAAGCGATTCGTGTACATGAGTTTGGCGGGCCGGAGGTGTTGAAGCTGGAGGACGTTCCTGATCTTCAGCCGGGGCCGGGCCAGGTTGTGGTACGGGTTCATGCCGTAGGCGTAAATCCGGTGGAGAACTACATGCGCACCGGGACCTACGCCATCAAGCCTGCGCTTCCCTACACGCCGGGCGCCGATGCCGCGGGAGTTGTCGAAGTGGTGGGCGGCGGAGTAACCAGCGTAAAGCCCGGCGATCGCGTGTATACGTCGGGTTCGCTGAGTGGCACCTATGCTGAGCAGACGCTGTGCGCCGAGTCGCAAGTGCATCCGCTGCCGACGAAAGTGAGTTTCGAGCAAGGTGCGGCGATGGGCGTAGCGTACGGAACCGCGTATCGTGCTCTGTTCCAGCGCGGTGGCGCAAAACCCGGGGAGACCGTGTTAATCCATGGCGCAAGCGGAGGCGTGGGAACTGCAGCCGTCCAGTTGGCCTGTACGGCAAAGCTGTTGGTGATGGGGACGGCAGGCAGCGATGCAGGACTGCGCTTGGTCAAGGAGCAAGGTGCACAGCATGCTGTGAATCACTCGACACCCGGCTATCTCGACGACTTGATGAGGCTAACCGGAGAGCGCGGCTTCGACCTCATCGTGGAGATGCTGGCTAACAAGAACCTCGCGGCCGACCTGGGGCTATTGGCGAAGAAAGGTCGCGTCGTTGTAGTCGGCAACCGAGGGACCATCGAAATCAATCCACGGGATCTGATGTCGCGCGAGTCGGATGTTCGCGGAGTACTGCTATTCGGAACGTCGGAGCAGGAATCGCGAGAGATGCATGCCGCACTGGGAGCCGGGCTGGAGAATGAGACGCTGCGTCCGGTGATAGCGCAAGAGATTCCGCTGGCTGACGCGGCACGCGCGCATGAACAGATCATGAAGTCCACGGGCGCAATGGGAAAGATAGTTCTGGTGGTGTGAAAATCGCGGCTGGCATCTGATTAGCACAGGGATTCGGCAGGACAAATTCGCATGCCGGCCCACTCATCCAAACATACAATCGAGATATGGTGCAGGCGAAAGTCCCCTCAGCGGTGTCACTTCGGATGGCGTTGTGTCTACTCATGTGCCTGACGCTGGAAACCTACACCTCTTCGGCGACACAATCCGCGTTGCATCAGGCTGTGAACCGAGCCATGGCGAGAAGCGCAGGGACGGCGGTAGTACTCGACGTCGCAACGGGTAAGGTGCTCGCGGCCTATCATCCCGGAACAGCAGCTCGTCGCGTTGCACTGCCGGGATCGGCGATCAAGCCATTCACGCTGCTCGCGCTGCTGGAAGCGGGCAAAATCAACCAGCAGACAGCTCTGATGTGCAATCGGTCGCTCACCGTTACAGGTCATAGACTCGACTGTACCCATCCCGACCTGAAGCAGCCTTTCGATGCGGCCACAGCACTGGCATACTCGTGCAACACGTACTTCACAAGCATGGCGACCCGGCTGACGCCGGCCGAATTGCATCGCAGTTTCTTGAAAGATGGATTCGGTTCACCCAGTGGCCTCGTGCCTAACGATGAGTCTGGCACCGTGACACTCGCACCTACACAAGCAGATTTGCAACTGCAGGCGATCGGCGAGTGGGGTGTGCGCGTCACCCCTTTGGAATTACTGCGCGGTTACCAGCACCTCGCTCAGCTGTCGCTGCAACACGACGCGAGACTGGTTCCGTTGTTCGATGGGCTCGAAGGATCAGTGTCCTACGGAATGGGACACTTGGCACAGCCGAATTCAAGCATGAAAGTCGCAGGTAAAACCGGAACGGCGCTTGTGGAAGAAGGCGCTTGGCGGCATGGCTGGTTTGCAGGATATGCTCCAGCCGATAAGCCGGAAATTGTGCTGGTCGTGTTCCTCGAAAAGGGACACGGGCCGACGGATGCGGCGAGTGTTGCGCGGGAAATTTTCTCAGCGTATTCGGCAAGCCGAGGATCGGCCCGATGAGGCGCATCTCGATTCTGCTGTTGGCATTGTTGATAGCTTTGGCCGATGGTGCACAGACACAGCGGAATGGGAGCGCAAGCGGATTTCCTAAAACCGTGCGTGTACGGCTGTGGTATCTGCACCCTGCCTCGAAATTGAAAATCACGGCCAACGCTGGACAGGCCACGTACCGCAAGTGCGCAAAGTGTGCGGAAACCGCATTCACGACAATGGCAATCGGTGCCTCTGGGGCGCAAGTCGGAGTTGAGGGGGACAGAACGGCAACATCCGAACTGCATGTCGGCGGCAATTTCGTGCTCGCCAACCCAAGTTCGCCGCCGCTGAAGGCTGACTTCCCTATCGACGTAAGCGCCCACGATGGAAAATTACTGGTTACGGCTTCGATGCCGATGGACGAGTACATCGGCGGTGTTCTCGCGGGCGAAACCGGAAACTTCAAGTCTGAGGAAACGCTGAAGGCGATGGCAGTCACGGCCCGGACCTATGCGCTGCACTTCGGCACGCGGCACGCGGTCGATGGCTTTGATTTCTGCGATTCCACGCACTGCCAGAACCTGAGGCTTGGCGACGTGACACCACGGCTGCGCAAGATCGTCGAGTCCACCGCGGGCGAGGTGCTCTGGTATGACGGCGAACCCGCTGCAACGTACTACCATGCCAATTGCGGCGGCACTACCGAAGACGGCCGCTACATTATGGGTAACGAAGAGCAGCGCGCGCCCTATCTGAAGCAGCATTCGGATAGCTACTGCATTCGCAGCAGCAACAACCGCTGGCACAGCGAGGTAACGAAAGAGCAGTTGCAACGCGCTTTGGCAGCAGAGGGAGTCAACGTCCCGGGCCATCTGCGTTCAGTGGCTGTAGCGCAGCGGACTGCCAGCGGACGGGTGGAGTTCCTCAATGTAACTGGCGGCCACAGCATCACGGTGCCCGGCCTCGCATTTCGCCTTGCAGTGGGAAGAAATATTGGGTGGGACCGCCTGAAGAGCAACTGGTACGACGTGCGGATCTCGGGTGATCAGATTATTTTCAACGGTCGCGGCTCTGGCCATGGAGTAGGACTGTGCCAAGTTGGTGCCGAGGTGATGGGCGAAGAGGGCAAAATGTATCGCGAAATCCTCAGCTTCTATTACCCGGGAACGAGGCTGGGTGTAAGCGCGCAGGGTACACAGTGGCAGCAACTGTCGAGCGAAGATGTGGTGCTTTTCACCGAGCGTCCGGAGCGCGACCGTTCTTTGTTGCCGCTGGCGACTCGCTTGATGCACGAAGCTGAGACGAGCACAGGCTTGCTCTACAACGGCGCGGCAAAGCTGAAGGTGTACCCGACTGTGGCGGCGTTCCGTGATGCTACGGGCGAGCCGGGATGGGTGGCAGCTTCAACGCGCGGAAGAACTATTCGGCTGCAACCCACCGACGTGTTGCGTGACGCAGGCCGGCTCGAAGGCACTCTTCGCCACGAATTGCTGCACATGCTGGTGGAATCGCACGCCAAGCCAGGGACGCCGCTATGGTTTCGTGAGGGTCTGGTGCTATACCTCTCTCAGCCTGGCGATACGCCGAAACACACGGGTAGTTTTGAGAGCATCGACGCAATAAACAAAGCGCTGCGCAACCCTACGAATGAACAGGAAATGCGGCTGGCGTATGCAGAAGCCCAAGCGCGAGTGTCACGGTTGGTGGCGCAAAAGGGACGGGCCGAGGTGATCGGATGGCTCCAAGATGGATTGCCGTCCGCCATTGTGTCCGAGGATTGACTCCCGCATGCCGCCCGCTGGTTGAGGTTTTCTTCAGAGTTCGACCGGATCTTCGCGATCGGTAAACAGTCCCGCCAGCCATACCACCGCAATGAACGCTGTTACTGCAACGAGGTAGGCAAGCAGAAAGCGCGCGCTCATGCTCCAAACCTGCTGGCGAATGGTTTGCAGGTCGGGAATCCACCAGACCAGCTTGTATGGAAAATAGATGCCCAAACCCAGCAGCAGGCACAACCACAGCCAGTAAAACGGCCGCTTCCACACGCGGCGCGAATGCGCGAGGTGCGTCGGATGGACGCCACTGGCCGCGACCGTCGTGGCAATTGGCAGCCATAGACCAGGCATCACGTAGGCAACTATTACGAGCAGCAACCAGTTCAAGTCGTTCATGATATTGCGCGGCGGCAGCCCGCCGTTGAACTGCTGGCGGATCCACACGGCGAACTGCGGCACGTAATCGCGTAAGCCCAACAGCAGCCAAGCAATGATGGCGAACGAGAGCACCCAAAAAGCAAGCGCCGGGACGTAGCGTAATGAATACTTGTAGGCGCGCCAGATGCCCGCATCTTTGCGAAACTCGGCAACTCGGAACCACGCCAGTGTTCCGGCGCGCAGCCATAGTACAGACCCAATAGCGGCGGCTGCGATGAAAACCGTTGCCCCTACTTGCCAGCCATGCGCATCAGGAAGCAGCAACCAGAAATATGCGACTGCCAACAGCGCCGCATTCGCCACGAAGTTCAGCAGCCACAGCTTCAAAACGCCAGTGCGGTTGGTATTAGTCTCAGGCGAGGTCATTTCACGGTCACCGTGGCCGCATCGCTCGTCGAGAGGTATTGCGGCTGATACATCGGTTCCACCCGCGTCGGGCTGACGCGGAAGACGCCCGGATTCACCACCTTTAGCAGATAGGTGTATTCAGACTGCCCACGCGGGAACCAGTAGTTGAAGAACGTCGTGCGATCGTCGCGCAGCTCGCGGTAACTTCGCCAACGTGTCGTCCACCACGGCGGCTGTTGATCGAGCTGATACAAATCGTCGCGCGCGATCGATTCAGTGCCTGATGGTATCGGGTCCTCGATCATCAGGTAGCGCCAATCGCCGCCACCGACCGTGATGCGCACGGCGAGCGTGTCGCCCACCTGAACCGGTCCCTTCAGCTTGTCCAGGTGATACAACAGTTTGTCGCCAGATTGCTGCGGCGTGAGCTTGTAGTACTCGCGCACGGTGCTGAGTTGGAACGTGCCGGTGTTCACGATGTTTGGCTGGCTGGAGTAGTACTCGCCGCGCGCCGACCAATACAGATGCCCGTCGCCATTCTTGACGAAGCGGATCTGATTTGCAGCTGACGCCAGCTGCGCTTCGGGCAATGTGACCACGGTTGGAGGAGCTGTCGCATCGGCAGCGGTGAACTTCTTGGTCGCTATGGTCTTGCCGTTCACCTGCACATCAACGCTAAAGTTAGGCTTCAGCTCCTGTGTGCGCTGGAGGTAGTCGGTCAAGCCATAGATGACCATCGCCGTCTGCTCGGTCGAGTCCCAGTAGTAGCCGCCGCCACGATGCATCACGAGCCAGAGTGCGGCCTTGGCCAGCAGCGGGCTTTGCGGATCGACTCGGTCGAGCAGCTTCAGTGCGTAGGCCGTGGCTTGCGGTGTGGTGTCGCCGTAGAAGTCCATCAGGTAGTTGGTATCGGTCGGCCACCAAGCCTGGCTTGCCTCTTGTTTTACGTCAGAAGACAACTGCTTGGCCAGTTCGCTCGCGCGCGAATCATTGACCTGCGCCATCGCCAGCCCGAGCAGTGCGTTGCCGTACGGGGTAAGCGTCGCTCGCTGGCTCCAGACCGAGTTCAGAATGGTCGCATTCGATTCATTGCCACTTAGCACCAACGCATAGGCCATGTACGCGCGCAAGTCGGTCTTTACAGAATTCGAACGTGTGAACGGCGTAAGCAACCACTTGCGGGCGCGATCAATGCGATCCGCTTCGACCTCGTACCCGGCAGCCTTGGCCTGCACCAGGCCGGTCAGAACGTAGGCCGTCATGAACGCCTGCGAGTCATCCGTCTGCCACCATCCCCAACCGCCATCTGGGTGCTGATACTGGTAGAGCCGGTCGAGCCCGGCCTGCACCTGCTTGTTCAACTTCTGCGGATCGATATTGGCGCCGACACCAAGCTTCTTCATGGCGTCAGCCACCAGCACATCGGGGAGGAAGCTCGACATCGTCTGCTCGGTGCACCCGTAAGGATACGAAGTGAGATAGTCGAGCGCCCCGAAAATGGTCCCTACAATCGACGGCGTCACCTCAATCGTGAGCTTGCGGGTATTGGCTTCGATGCCAGACGGGAACGTCAAGTCTTCGGTGGTATTGCTGTTCCCTGTTCCGCCGATGGAGCCCGATTTCGCGACGGCCAACTGCACGCCGAACGGCACCACCGGCAGCGTGAGCTCCATGGCATCGCTTTCGATGTCGGTGAGTGCCTTGCCCAGCACTTTCGCCGAATCGACATCCTGCACTCGCACACGGTAGTCCACCTTCACCAGTCCACGGCTCGGCACTGGCACCTCACGGGTTGCCCCGTCGAGCACCTGCAGGCCGGTGAATTCCATCGAAACACGTGCCGTCTTCTCGGCGGGAAGGTAATTCTGCACAATGGTCGAAACCACGGTCTCATCGCCTCGCCGGAAGAATCGCGGCACCACCAGCCGCACCATCAGATTCTTACGCACGATGGTGTTCTCCACCGCGCTTCCGACCATTGTCTCCTGCGTAACGCCCCGCGTCGTGGCGCGCCACGAAGTGATGGCGTCAGGATAGTCAAATTTCACTGTCGCTTGGCCGTTCACGTCGGTACGCACATCAGCAACCCAGAAAGCAGTGTCAGGGAACGCCTTGCGGATCTTCGGCTGCACCAGCCGCTCCGGTTTAAGCTGTGCAAGCGCTGAAGAGGCAAGCGAAACGCCGACGGACTCTACTGCCAACTGCATCGCTCGCTTCCCTGCTTGTCCGGTGAAGTAAAAGGTGAGTGAACTTTCGGTGGAGACGTTCGCGTACACCTTGCCGTAAAACGCTGAGACGATATTCGTCGCCACCTCAGGCTCGATCGCGTAGATGGCTTCGTCGACCACACCCAGGCTGAAGTCCGCGCCCGCAACAGGCTTCCCCGATGAATCCGTCGCCTTGATGGTGTAACCGCCCGCCTGCCCCGGCTGGTACTGCGGCCTGGAAGGCTGCAAGTCCACCTTCAGAACATGTTGCGTCGGCGGCACCGAGAGACTCTTATTACCAACGTAAAGTTTATTGCCTCGAATAAACGCGGCCGAAACATAGAAGTTGGGTGCGTACTCCGGGCGGATCGCAACATCCACCGTGACGCTGCCGCCTGCACTCTTGATGACCTGCGCCGTGTAGAGACCATTTCCCTCCGTCGTAACGAGTACGCTCGCCGGTTCCGCGCCCGCGATCAGCATGACGTGCGCGGTATCGCCCAGCGCGTACGACTTCTTGTCAGCGACAATTTGAACGCGCTCCTGCTGCGTTCCGGCCCAAAGCGGACCGACACCCGGGGCCCAGAGGTACGCGGTGTCTTCCACTTCGCGGTTTTGCACCGACATCGCCGTGACACGCACGCGGAACTCACCGGCGTCGGGAACCGTGAATTGAACTTGCCCCTTGCCGTCGGAACCGGTCTGTCCCTGCGAGGTTGAAACGACGCTGCCGCTCCGCTTCTGCCAATTCCAGTTCATCAACTCTGCGCGGAATGCCGTGGCCACGGGCTTCTTGTCGTAGTCCTGAGCAGTGACGTTGATCGTTGCCGAACTACCCTTGGAGTACACATACGAGCTTGGGTGTGCGGTGAGATAGAAACTGCCATATGTAGCCAGCGCGAATCCACGACCGGAGATTTCTCGATTGCCCGCATCGGTGACACGAGCCTCAATGCGATAGATCACATCTTCCTTTTTTTCGCTTGTCTTGGTCGGAATCGTGACTTGCAGCTTGCCATTGGCGTCGAGCGTGCCGCTTTGCTCGCTTTCCTGGTCGCCGCCGTACGTATCAGACTGGTCCGGCCCTTCTGAGTCATCCCCGTACCCTTCTTCCTCCGAATCAGGCTGGTAGCGCCCGAACGGCCAGTACGTCGAAGTGTGTACCACCCACTTCACTTTTGCGTTTGCCACCGGCTCACCGAAGTAGTAGCGCGCGTCGATAGTGGCCTTAATGGGTTGGCCCTGCAGCACTCGCGGGGTTTGCGCCATCACTTTTACTGCATACTCCGGCTTCTTGTAGTCCTGCACCGAAAAGCGCACGCCCTCGACGTAGCGCTCGCCCGACTTCATGTTCAGGTAGTAGAAACCGAGATTGGCGTCTGGGGGAATCGCGTAATCCCAATGCGCGGTCCCCATGTCGGAAAGGTTCACCGTCTGCTGCCAGATGGGTTCGTATGTGCGCGGGTCACGCAGTTCGAGTGTCAGTTCGCGATCCTGCGGAATAATGTATCCGGCAGGCGTTTCGTTGCGAACGATAGTCTTGAAGTGCACGGTGTCACCGGGGCGATACACGGGACGATCCGTGTAGGTATAGCCGCGTAGCCTTTGCGACTCTGACCCCATGTTCCACGCGCCAGGAGCATTGATGGCAACCTGATCCCGATAGCTGGCGAATACAGCTACGCTTTCGGGCTTGGCTTGCGTGATTGTGAGATCAACCATTCCCTGCGGGTCAGTCGCCTTATTAGCAACTTCTTGCCGCTCGATCCACACACGAGTTGCTGCGCCCACAATCGGAGCGCCGGTTGTGCGATCGACCACGTAATACAGCAGGCGTCCTGGGGCAGCCTTGGTAATGATCGCGATATCGGTGACTACGACAATCGTGTAAGCGCGCAACGTGCCGTTCGTGGCTTCAACCAGATACACGCCCTTGTCGCGTACAGGAATCGTCACCTGCTGACTCTGCCAGCGCTCGCCTTTGGGCACAGCCCATTTCCATTCGGAAACCAGTTGCTGCTGATTCAGCACTGGCACCTGCGCATATTCGGTGGCTTGCGGCCCTTTCTTTGGCGCCGCAGTTTCGCCCGCCCGCCAAAGCCGTATCTGATGCCGCGAATCTGGCGAGAACTGGGCACGGATGAAATCGCGGAACCAGGCCCAGATGCGGTGCTTCCACGCATGGAAACGCTCCAACCATCCCTTCTCCTGCTTGGGTAACCGCGGCGCTTGTCCGCCGAAATTGTGCATGTCCTGGAGTTGGCTGAAAAACTTCGCGGCGTCGTTTACGCGATAGACCCGAAACTGGAGCGCCGCAACATGGCTGCTGTTGACGCCGACTTCGATCTTTTCGCCGGGAAGATAAGTGCGCTCGCTCGTGATGGAAAAATAAACCGGATTGTCCCCTCCATCCTCCTGCGCAAGTACTGGAGACGACAGTGCGAGAACCAGGAACGTGACGAGAACAGGGCGCAACGAGCGCATTAGTCGGCTCCTCGGAGGATGTTCCAGCGATAGACACCGAGAAAACTCGGGTTGGATGGTACGGGACGCCAGCGCGGATCGGGAAAATCCATCAACTGCGCTAACGTCGGGCGGCGTACCTCACCCGCTGACCTCCTGATGGGACCCGTGTGATAAACCACCTGCGGCTCGCGTCCGGCTTCTATTTGGCTGGGACCAAGAAAAATCATGGCGTGAAAGGGGAGGTCGTGGCCTTCCTGCCGAAAGAAAAGCAGGTCACCCGGACGTGCGCGGGACACATCTCGTCCCACAAAGTAAGAGTTGTGCTGCCATAGAGTCTTGGCGTCGCCAAACTGGGCAAAGGCGCCGTTGGTCAAGTCTTCTGCTGCAAAACCACCGTCACGAACCCGGAAAAGGGCCGCGCCCAGCGGCGTGTATGGATACTGATACTGCCGAATCTCTCCACTACTGACTGTGACCGGCAAGGCCGCGGATTTGGCCCAGGCAGCATCGTGCTGACGCAGCGCCTCGCGATAAGAATGACGCAGCAGTGCGGCGCAATCGTTGACCTCCGCGGACGTCTGACGGCGGTAATACTCGGCTTCTGCCAGCAGGGTGAACCAGCGCCGAAATGTCGCTCGATCCGAGGCATCGTGCAGCCGCAAGAAGTTAGGTGTACCGTCTCCGGAAGTGTCGGACAAATCGAGAAACGTGCGTAGTTTGACGACTTGCGCCTCAAAACCCGGCGAGGTTATCGACAGCTTAGCTTCGCCCGGCAGCACTCCGCTACGCACGGTGATCAACGCCGCTCCGCCCCTAAGCGTCACCGATTCCACGACGCCACGGTGTTGGTCATCCACCTCAACCTGAACATCATCCAGCTTGCGACCGGAGGACGAACGGAGTTTGAACTGAGCCGTGGTGAAGCCGTCGGCA
>Ga0302160_10000097_pt1 | contig 18757 bp, 18 predicted proteins | sample I_Fen_E1_3_FD_193506 | JGI IMG/M metagenome (GOLD analysis project Ga0302160, IMG submission 193506) | Peat permafrost microbial communities from Stordalen Mire near Abisko, Sweden - I_Fen_E1_3 | ecosystem: Environmental > Terrestrial > Soil > Wetlands > Permafrost | place: Sweden: Abisko...
AAGTCCCTCCTGCAAAACGCACTAGCGAAACGCTGGGGCGAGCGGAACGCATCGACCCGTAAGTCATTGACAATCTTCCTAACTCTCTGATTCTGCATGTGGCCTTTCTTTGGCATCCGCGTGCATATACATAGGGTGAATCGAGGCGCGCCTGACGACCGTTCTCAGGCCGGCCGGTTCCAAGCGAGGGCTTATGTCGATCCTGTTTGTGCTGCTGATGTTTCTTCTGATCCTGACGATCAGCTACTTCCGCTCCCCTTCCCCGGAGGTGGTCGTCCGCGCCCAGCCATCGCTCGCGCCCATCGCCACCCCGAAAATGGAGCGCGCTTTCGGCTTGTCGATCCCCGAGGGCTACTGCTTCCATCCCGGACACACCTGGATGGTGAAGGAAGGCCCCGACAACGCCCGCATCGGACTGGACAGCTTTGCCGCCAATCTAATTGGGCGCATTGACCGGGTCGACGTCATTGGCGAGAACCGCTGGGTCCGCCAGGGACAGAAGGTGATGACCATTCACTCGGGTGACACGGTGATTGACCTGGTCTCGCCGATCGAGGGCGTCATCACGGTCATTAACAAAGATGCGATTACCGACCCGAAGACCATCCTGCGCGATCCCTATGAAAAGGGATGGATCGCCACCGTGAAGTCGCCGGACCTCACGTTCAACCAGAGAAATCTGGTGCAGGGCTCGATGGTCGCTCCCTGGCTGCAGAACAGTTTGACGCGCCTGACCGGGATGGTACCGCAGATGGCGCCGGCCATGGCCGCGGATGGCGGACTGCCCGTACCGGGACTGCTGGGACAGGTGGAACCCGATATCCGGAAGAAGCTGATGCAGGAATTCTTCCTGGCTTGATGTTTGTGTGGGGCGGGCACTCTTGCCCGCCGCCCTTGGAATACAGGCGAGACGCCGACCTTACAACATCCTCCGCGAAGGAGAGGGATCATGGAACGCACAAGAGCAATCCTGGTGGACATCACCAAGTGCATCGGCTGCCGGAGTTGCGAGCAGGCCTGCAAGCAGGTCCACGGCTTCCCGATGGACAGTGAGGCGAAGCTCTCCGCCACCGCCCTGACGGTGATCGAAGAGCACAACGGCAAGTTCGTGCGGAAGATGTGCATGCACTGCCAGGATCCAGCCTGCGTTTCGGCCTGCCTGGTGGGCGCGCTGAAGAAATCCTCGGCCGGGCCGGTCACGTACAACGCGGCGAAGTGCATGGGATGCCGCTACTGCATCGTGGCGTGCCCATTCAGTGTCCCACGGTACGAGTGGACAAAACTGGTTCCCTACGTCAAGAAGTGCGATATGTGCGCGGCGCGACAAGCGAGCGGTCAACAGCCCGCGTGCGTTGAGGCTTGCCCCACCGGCGCGTCAACCGTCGGATGGCGCGACGACATTCTTGAAGAAGCTGAACGGCGCATCCTGGCCGGCGGCTACGTCAAGCGCATCTACGGCAGCGAAGAAGTTGGAGGCACCTCGGTATTTTTCATCTCCGACGTGCCCTTTGAAGACCTCGGCTTCGTCGTCGCCCCGAAGCAGCCGATGCCAATGCTGACCGCCAACGCCCTGGGCGATGTCCCCACCGTCGTGCTGGTGGGCGGCAGTCTGCTCTCGGGAATTTACTGGATCACGCAACGCCGTCAGGCCGTCGCAGTCGCGGAAGGCAGAAGCGCTTCCGCCCGGCCAAACGACAAGGAAAGGAGTTAGCCATGACTCGCATCATGCCCAAGATCACTCTCTGGCGCACCATCGTGGCGCTGATTTTTGCCGCTGGACTCTATGCGACATACGCCCGCTTCGCGCTGGGCTTCGCCAAGGCCACTAACCTCACCGATCCGCAACCCTGGGGACTCTGGGTGGGGATGGGCACGCTCTGCGGAGTGGGCCTCTCGGCCGGCGGGTTCGCCATCGCGGCCGCCGTCTACCTGCTCGGGTTCGAACGCTACCGGCCGGTACTGCGCGCCTCGGTGCTGGTTTCCTTCCTGGGATACTCCACCGTGATCGCGGGCATGATGTATGAACTGGGACTGCCGTGGAGAATCTGGCATCCGATGGTGTTCTGGAACCGGGCCTCGATGCTGTTTGAAATCTCGTGGTGCGTGATGCTGTACTCCACCGTGCTGGCTCTGGAGTTCTCTCCCGCGCTGGTGGAAAAAATCCCGTGGGTCCGGCTCCGAACCTTCTATCTGAAGTGGCACCACGAAATCCTGATCGCGCTGGTCATGATCGGCGTGGTCCTCTCTTCCCTGCACCAGTCGTTCCTGGGCGGACTGTACCTGCTGACCCGGGGCAAGCTCGATCCACTGTGGTACAGCCCGTACCTGCCGACGCTGTTTTATCTTTCGGCAATTCCGGCTGGACTGGCGGTGACGATCATGGCGATGTATCTCTCGATCCGGTCGCTGAATGTGAAAGTCGATCCGGCAATTCTCAGCGAGTTGAGCCGCGTGATCGCGCCCATGCTGGCGCTCTACGGGATGTTCCGCCTGGTGGATCTCTCGAAAAACGGCGCGTTCCACTCTTTGTGGACGTGGCGGGAGGAGACGCTTTCCTTCGGACTCGAAATTGCGTTGTTCATCATCGCACCTCTCGTGCTTCTCAGCATGGAAAAGGTGCGGAACAACCCACAGTCCCTGTACTGGACCTGCGCCCTGGTGGTGGCCGGCTTCATGGCTAACCGGCTGAACGTGTCCATCACCGGGTTGCAGGCCAGTTCGGGCGTCTACTACGTACCGAAGTGGACGGAATTCGCCCCCACGCTGATGGTGCTGACCATCGCCGTGCTGGCGTTCCGCTACGCCGTAATCTATCTGGATATTCTGCCGAAGAAAGAAACAAAGATGCCGTCGCGGTTACGGTGGACGGTTAACAGCGCTGCGGCGGAAGCATAGAGACTAAGTCCGTCCATCTGTAGCCCCCGGGGGCGAAAACCCCCGGGGCTTTTGTTTGGGCGAAAGAGGCGCAGGCGCCCTCACCCACCCGCGCTGGCGTCACCACTTGCATGTTCTGGCATTCCGGTTTTCAATGGCGTGCATCATGAGTTCTTCGAAGATCGCGCTCTCGATTGTTCTGCTCGCGCCACTTGCGGTTTTCAGTACTGCCCAGCAAGCCGCCAACGTTCGCTATCACGCAACTATCGACACGGTGAAATACCTCTTCGGCCCGGCCGAGCCCGTCGCTCGCCTTAAACCGGGAGACATTCTCGACACCAATACGCTCGACTGCTTCGGCAATGCGATCCAGAAGCCGACCGATACGCTCAGCATGGTTCACGGGGATAACCCGCTCACCGGGCCGTTCTACATCGAGGGCGCGGAGCCGGGAGATACGCTGGCCGTGAAGATTCTCGACCTCCAGGTGGATGGCAACTTGGGCGTGGGCGCGATCAGCGCGGGATTCGGCGCGATCAACTCGAGCAAGTACACGCCTGTGCTCAATCCGGATTTGCCGGAACGGATCTGGCTGTACGACATTGACCACGCGTCGAACACGGCAACCTTTCACGCGCACGATTCGAGTTTCGTGACGAAGATTCCGTTGCATCCGTTCTTCGGTTGTATTGGCGTCGCGCCCGCCGATGGCGAGGCGCGCACTTCGATCGTTCCCGCCGAATTTGGCGGCAACCTGGATTCTCCCGAGGCATCGGCGGGCAACACGGCCTACTTTCCGGTGAACACCAAAGGCGCTCTGCTCTACATGGGAGATGGCCACGCGGCCATGGGCGATGGCGAGATCGGCGGCACTGCGATTGAAGTGCCGCTGCGGGCGCGTGTCCAAGTCAGCGTGATAAAAGGCCAGAAGATTGAATGGCCGCGCTTCGAAAGCCCCGATGCGATTATGACGGTCGGCGCCTACCGTCCGCTCGACGACGCCACGCGCATCGCCTTCACGGAACTGGTCAAGTGGATTCACCGCGACTACGGACTCTCTGAGATGGATGCCTACGAACTGCTCTCGGAAGTGGCGAAAGTCCATCTGAACGAAATGGTGGACCCGAACTACGTGGTGGTGACGTCGGTGGAAAAGAAGTATTTACCGGAGAAGAAGAGGTAGGCTGCAACCTATCACAGCTCTGTCATCCTGAGCGAACCGAAGGACCTATGTATTCGGCCGCGAATCATGCGCAGATCCTTCGCTTCGCTCAGGATGACAAAATGGAGATCGCACTATTTGTGCAACTGCGACGACGTGCTGGTATCTGCACCCGCATCGGCCGTATTGCCAATCGCATTCCCTGAGACCACCAGTTCCACCCGCCGGTTCTGCTGGCGGCCTTCCGGGGTGTCGTTGGTCGCGACGGGCTCGGTTTTTCCGAAGCCGCTTGAAGTGATTGCGTCGGACTTGATTCCCTGCTGCACGAGGTAGTCACGGACGGCCTCGGCCCGCTGCTCGGAAAGACGACGGTTGTATTCGTCGGTTCCGATGCTGTCGGTGTGACCTTCCACCGCCAGATGCAGCCCCTGATAGGCCAGCACGATGCCGGAGACTTTGGCCAACCTCTCCCGCGCACCGGGAAGCAACTCGAAGCTGCCGCTTTTGAAGAGTACGTCGGACATGTTGGCGATCAGGCCGCGCGCGGTGTCCCGTGTGGACAGCACCGAGTTGAGTTGCGCCAGGAGGCGCGCCCGCATCTCCTGCTTTTCGTTTTCCGCCTGCTGGCGAAGTCTGTCCGATTCCGCAGCCGCATGCTCGGCTTGCTGCCGGAGCTTCTGCGACTCTTCCGCCGACTGGCGCGCCTTGTCCGCTTGCACCGCCAGAGCCTGTTGCTGGGCAACGGCCTCGGCCTTTGCTTTCTCTGCCTCCTGCCTTTGATGCGCAGCTTCCTCCGCGGCTTTTTGTGCTTCCACTTTGGCGGCCTCGGCCTCGGCACGCGCGGCGTCCGCTTCTGCCCGCGCCCGGGTTTGCGCTTCCGCTTCGGCGCGCGACTTGGCGGCTCTGTCTTCGGCGGCTCTTTTGTCGGCCGCGGCTTGCGCCTGCGCTTCTTCCTCGGCCTTCTGCTTCACCGCCATCATGCGCGATTCTTCGGCCGTCTGCGCCGCTTCGCGTGCAGCCGCTTCAATGGAAGTGCGGGTCTGTTTCTGGCGGTAGGCCTCTTCCGCCTGTTTCAATTGCTGCTCCGCCTTGCTGAGGATAGCCGACGCGTAACGGTCCGCCTCCGCGACATGCGCGATCCGCACCGCATTGCGGGCCTCAAACAGGGCCAGGGGTGTCTTGGAGTCGATGCCGAAGATCGCGTCCTGAATATGAGTGTTGGTGGAGGAGTACGTACCGCTGCGGACCAGTTCGTACCGGGCGGTAATGTCCTCTCCGCCGCCTAAGCCCGCCGGGAAGATGTTTTCCATCACCACCATGTTGCCGGGCTGGGACACGGCAGAATATGGCTCGGCAGTCACGATCATGCCAAAGGTCTGGAGGTCGGTGTATGCCTTCAAGTGCGCCTTGCCGTGATCCAGGACCACTTCTCCAAGGTTATCGGCGCGCCCCTGGGGAGAAACGGCCCAGGCCACATAGGTCAGATACTCCAGACCAAACTTGGTGGCGGGTTCCATGCCTTCGAACCTGGCGTCAACTTCGATGTTGGTCTTCTTGCCTTCCACCTTCGCCTCGCCCGAGGCCTGCTTCATGAGCTCCGTCCCCTGGAACCCGATTTTCGCGTTTGCTCCCGGCCGGTAATGCAGGGCCTTGGTGGTGCGGACGATGGAGTCGGCCTTCGCTGGAGTAGAAGGTTGGGTTTGCGCGGCCGCCAGAGAAACCGCGGTGCAGAGCAGTAAGGCCAGATGTTTGTTCACGTCAGCCCTCGTAAGGAGACTCAGACCAGCACTCGAGTTTGCTAAAGTCTACGTCCATTGGGCCGGGGAGCAGAGGAACGGTAGGTGCAGGCAGGGATTGCACTTTGGTCACTCCGGAGGGATGGTGCGGGCTCCTAGGCAGCGGCAGCGCGCAGCATGGGTTGGGGGACACCACGCCCCTTGCCACGGAACTTGCTCCCTAGGCCGATTCAATGGCGTGGATTTCCCGCTCGATCTCCACGGCGAGTTCGTCCGCCCTGCAAGGCAAGCACTGGCGCACACGCTCGGGATGTCGGGCCAGAATCTCCTGGTAGCTGCAGGGAGCGATGGTTCGAATCACCGCGAAACCAAGCGAATCGGCGAGTGCGCAACTGGACTGTATCACCGAAGTCGCGCCGCTCTTGCTGCTGATCGGGTCATGATGGTGGTACATGATCTCGGCGAATTCCTCGGGAAGTTCCCAGGCGGTTACCAGCGAATGCCCCGCCGCGCAATGATCAATTCCGCACAAGTCCCGCTCAAATTGCAGAACATCCTCGGGCCGCTCGAACGTTCTTTCGATGACCGTGGCGTACACTCTGGGAAACAGCGTTGCCAGCGCCACCCTTCCGATGTCGTGCATAATCCCGGCGGTGTAGGCGTAATCTTTGTCGATTGAGCTAGCCCCGGCAATTCTTTCCGCGATCATCGCGCACGCAAAGCTGTGGCGCCAACAGGCTTGCAGCAATGGCGTGTAGGAATCGTTCAGATACCCCCTCAGCCCGACCGTGATCACCACATTCCGCAGCCGCCGGAAGCCGAGCAACATCGAGGCTTGGAGAACACTGGTAATTCTCGTGGAAATAGCCATCAGCGGAGAATTCGCGATCCTCAGAATCTCGCCCGAAAACGCCGGATCCGTACGGATCAAATCGCAGAGCTGGCGGAGGGATGAGTCGGTTCCGGATACCAATTGCAGCGCCTTCAACGCGACCGCAGGAAAGGGTGGAAGATTGTCGGGCGCCCAGAGCGCGTGCCCCGGCCGTTCCGGTTTGGACCCGCTCGCTATCGTCTCCATAGAGACAGCCCATGGGCATCGTGACCGACCATGCCTGCCTCATCGGCGCGTTCCGGGCGGTTCCACGGATGACGACAGTAACTTTTTCGCTGACCAGAGGTACGGGGGGCGGCCAAGACTGCCGGAGAAGTCGGAGAGTGTCAGGCCTGTACGGCGGAGCCTTTCGATCGGTTCTTCCCGCCTATGAGCACTTTGCCCAGGACCAGCAGGCTTATCAGGGAGATCACTCCCAGTGAGATCACGCAGTAGATGCACCAGACGCCCAGCACGCTCGCTTCAATCCGGGCAAGGTGGAGCGAAAAAGCTAGTGCCCCGAGCGCGGCGATCAGCATCAGGCGGAAGGCTCTCTTGAGCGCGAGTACGCCCAGCAACAGGTAGCCGGCGATCCCGATCACCGCCACCGGAACGCCTTTGACCACGGCGAACTGACTGTGGTTCACAATTCCGCAATCCCACCGCTCATTGATGCTGCAAGGAGAAGTGTCGGTGCGGTAATGCTCGCGCAGCGCGAGGCTGGACGCCGCGATACCGACCGCGGCCAGCACAACCAGAATCCATCTCATGCAATCCTTCCCAGTCCACGGTTAATCATGGTACCGCTGCTCTCCCGCCGGAATTGCGACCGTCAGGCGGTTTCGTGTTGGCGGCAATGGACACGTCGCGTACGGACTAAATGCGCACGGCGGGTTCACCAGTCGATTGAAATCAAGCCAGATTTCGCCGGGCTCCGACAGGCCATGGTCCGGCAAGTCCGTATACAGAAAGCGCCCGGCGCCGTACGTCGTAGTCTTGCTGGTGGCATCGCGCAGGATGAAGAACAGCTCGGTGTCTTTGGGATCTTCGAGCACCGGTTCGAGGCGGAGAGTTTGTCCGTCAAGCGTGAATTCGGCGGCACCGGGCGCGGGAAGCTTGCTTACCGTCCCCAGAATCGTCGGGATATCGAGCATCTTCGGCGGATTGTAAGGGATCCAGCGCGCTTTGATGCGGTAAGCCGCGTCTGGCGGATACCAGCGCAGACCGTGGAAACCGGTTCGGGTCGGCGCTTCGGTATCCTTGATGCGCATTCCGTAGCGCTCGTCGCGGTGGATGATGATCACCGTGAACGTGCCAAACTTCAGCTTGGAAGGCTGGGCACCATCATCCGCGTAGAGAGTTTGCTCCTGAGCCGCGTGGCCGTCGATGGTGAGGTCCCTGGGAAAACCGCCAGAGGGTGCGATCAGCCGTAACATACCTTTCTCGAAGTGCACGACTGCAACGTGCGCCGGCGCTTTCGCCGCGATCTGAATTTTGTTGCCGGCAGCGGAGCCGAAACTGTTGTCTCCATCCTTCAGCCACTCCAGCCCGACCAGGGAGAGCCAGCCCTCGGGCGCCTGGAGGCTGGCGGCGCGCTTTGCTCTCCACGCCAGTTGGTCGTCTTGCCATGACGGTGCGCTGGCCGGCGATTCGGCACGGGAGTGAAACGGCACCGCCGCCAGGACAAGGATTGTGGCCAGCGAAATTAGTCTCTTCATGCTGTGATGTCCATTCCCCCACCCCAGAGCACTACGGTTTCCACCGCAGCACCGGCTTGCGCGCGGCCTGCGTTTCGTCCAGACGCGAGATGCGCGTGTTGTGCGGGGCGTCGAGCACGAACTGCGGATCCTCTTCTACCTCTTCGGCGATCGACTTCATCGCCTCGATAAACAGATCTAGCTCTTCCTTTGGCTCGCTCTCGGTCGGCTCGATCATCAGCGCACCAGGGACAATCAGCGGAAACGCCGTGGTGTAGGGATGGAACCCGTAGTCAATCAGGCGCTTGGCGAGGTCCATCGTCTTCACGCCTTTCCTGCTCTGGATCTTGTCGCTGAAGACGACCTCATGCATCGAGGGCGTTTCATAAGGCAGGTCGTACACGCCCTCCAGTCCCTTGCGGATGTAATTCGCGTTGAGGACCGCGTCTTCAGTGGTCTGGCGCAGGCCGTCGGGACCGTTGGCGTAGATGTAGGCCAGCGCGCGGATGAACATTCCGAAATTGCCGTAGAACGCCCGCACCCGCCCCACGGTCTGCGGGCGGTTGTACTCGAACGCCAGCGTGCCATCGGGTTTCGTCACAACTACAGGCGTGGGCAGGAACGGCTCGAGCATTTTCTTGACAGCGACCGGGCCTGATCCGGGGCCGCCTCCGCCGTGGGGCGTCGAAAACGTCTTGTGCAGGTTGAGGTGCATCACATCCACGCCGAAGTCGCCCGGCCGCGCCTTGCCGACTAGCGCGTTCATATTCGCGCCGTCCATATAAAGGAGCCCGCCCTTGGCGTGCATCAGTTCAGCGATCTTGTGAATCTCCTGCTCGAACACACCCAGCGTGTTCGGATTCGTCACCATCAGCGCGGCGACGTCTTCATTCATCTGCGCGGCGAGAGCGGCCACATCCACCATGCCTCGGTCGTTTGATTTCAAATTCTCAACTGCATAGCCGACCGTGGCTGCCGTTGCCGGATTCGTACCGTGCGCGGAATCTGGGATCAGGATTTTCTTGCGCGCATTGCCCTTGGACTCGTGGTGCGCGCGCACCATCAGTAGCCCGGTGAGTTCGCCGTGCGCACCGGCTGCGGGTTGCAGCGTGATCGCGTCCATGCCGGTGATTTCGATGAGGCAGTCGCTCAGCGTTTTGATGATGTGAAGCGCACCCTGAGAAATCTTCTCCGGCTGGTACGGATGCCCGTTCGCCAAGCCCTCGATGCGCGCTACAAATTCGTTTACGCGCGGGTTGTACTTCATGGTGCAGGAGCCCAGTGGATACATGCCGAGATCGATGGCGTAGTTCCACGTCGAAAGGCGCGTGAAGTGGCGGATGATCTCGATTTCGCTGACCTCGGGCATGTTGCCGAGATCCTTGCGCTCCGACTTCCCGAGTAACTTCGCCGTGTCCACTTCGGGGACATCCAGCGGCGGCAGCTTCCACGCTGCTTTTCCGGGGGACGACTTCTCGAAAATCAGGCCTTCGTTCTGGTTGATGTGGCGCGTGGCTTTGCGGGTCATATGCTTCATCGCGCCACCTCCTCCTCGACTTCCTTCATGCTTCGCACCGAACGTTCGCTCTCAGCCACGAGCCCGACCGCGGTGTCAATCATCGAGCGCGTGGTCAGCTCCGTACAACACCACAATGCCGCGTTCCCCAACTCGGGATAGAACTTCCGCAGTGGAAAGCCGCCGATGATTTTGTGTCCGAGCAAACGGGAGTTGATAGCGTAGGGATCTTCGCTGCTCTGCACCACAAACTCGTTGAAGCACGGCGCACCCGCGAACAGGACCTTCGCGTTCTTGCCAAACTGGTCGGCCGCGTATGCAGCCTTGGCCAGGTTCTGCTTCGCCAATTCCTTCAAGCCGACCTTGCCATACACGGTCATGAAGATGTTGACCATCAGTGCGACCAGCGCCTGGTTGGTGCAGATGTTCGAGGTCGCCTTCTCGCGCCGTATGTGCTGCTCGCGTGTTGCCAGCGTCAGCACGAAACCACGCTTGCCGTTCTTGTCGACGGTCTGGCCGGCGAGCCTTCCAGGCATCTGGCGGACGAATTGTTCTTTGGTCGCCATCACGCCACAGTAGGGACCGCCAAATCCCAGTGGAACGCCGAAGGACTGCGCTTCCATCGAAACGATATCGGCGGCACGCGGCGGTTCTACGATCCCGAGCGAGACGGCCTCGGCAATCGACACAATCAGCAACGCGCCTTTCTTGTGTGCGATGCCGGCAATGGCCTCGACATCTTCAATGGTCCCGAAGAAATTCGGCGACTGGATCAACACGCAGGCCGTGTCATCGCCGATCGTCTTCTCGAACTCCTTCATGTCCAGGCGCCCGGACTCGGTGAACGCGACTGTCTTCAGCGGAATGCCCTGGTGCGTGGCGTAGGTGTTCAGCACTTCCCGATATTCGGGATGCAGGCTTCGGGCAATAACAGCACCGCTCTTGCCGGTGACGCGGACGGCCATCATGACCGCCTCGGCAGCGCCGGTGGAGCCGTCGTACATGGAGGCATTTGCCAGATCCATGCCGGTGAGTTCCGAGATCATGGTCTGGAACTCGAAGATCGCCTGCAGCGTACCCTGCGCGAACTCCGCCTGGTAGGGCGTGTAGGAAGTGAGAAATTCGCCGCGTTGGACGAGGGCGTCGATGACCACCGGCCGGTAATGGAAATACGCACCGGCACCGAGGAAACTGGTATAGCCGTCCCCATTCTCTTTGGCGCGCTGCTTGAACCAGTCCACGATTTCGGACTCCGCCATCTGACGCGGGACATTTAGATCCCGAGTCAGCCGGTATTCGGCGGGAATGGGAGCAAAAAGATCGTCCACGGAGCGGATGCCGATCGCTTTGAGCATGGCCTCGCGATCCGCGGGAGATTTAGGCAGATATCTCATAAGGGCCTTATATAGATGTGGCTAGTAGTCGATACGATTGTGGCATGCCGCAATCCGGTTTGGGGAGGAGAGAAATCACTGCTCAAAGTGCGATCCGCAATGCCATGGATCCGTATTTTCCTTCGGCATTGGAGATTTTCACTTTTGCAATCTTACTTCCAACTTCTGCAATGCTTTTAGTGTCCCGCCTCTTCGTTGGCGAATTTTTCGTAATCAGCTGCGGAAAGCAGTGCGTTCAGTTCGCCCGGATCCTTCAGCTTGAGCTTGACCATCCAGGACCCGTGCGCGTCTTTGTTTACGTTCTCGGGTGAGGTCGCGAGTTCGCCATTGATTTCGGCGACGGTGCCCGAGGCGGGAGCGTACAAGTCCGACACGGCTTTTACCGACTCCACCGTTCCGAAAGTCTTGCCGGCCGTGAGTTCGGTCCCGACCTTAGGCAGATCGACGAAAACGATGTCACCCAGCGACTCCTGCGCGTAATGCGTGATGCCGATCGTGCCGTCGGCAGTGATCCACTCATGCTCTTTTGTATATTTGCGGTCGGTAGGATAAGGCATTCGCTCTTAGCTCCTGGCTCTTAGCTGTTAGCTCTTCCTTCGTGAACCTTAGTATCCTTGGTGGCTTACGGTTTTCCTCTGTGAACCTCGGTGTCCCCCGTGGTTAAGCCTTCTTCGGACGCTTATAAAACGGTGTCGGTACGACCTGGGCTTTTACTCCTTGTCCGCGGATTTCAACTCTCACCGTGGCGCCCAGGGCCGCATGTTCGGGCGGCACGTAGGCCAGCGCGATATTTTTCTTCAGAAACGGCGCCGGAGATCCGCTGGTGACATAGCCAATCTCGCGGCCGCCCTCGTTGAGTACTTTGTAGCCGTCCCGGGCAATGCCGCGATCGATCATCTCCAAACCAACAAGAGTCTTCTTTACCGTGGAAGCTTTCAATCTTTCCAGGGCCGGCCGCCCGATGAAGTCTGGCTTCTCCATTTTGCAGAAACGGTCGAGGCCCGCTTCCCAGACGTTGATCGTGTCGGAAATTTCGTGCCCGTAGAGTGGCAGCTTGCCTTCCAGCCGCAGCGTGTTCCGGGCGCCCAGGCCGCAGGGAATCACACCAAATTCCTTTCCGGCTGTCAGGATTTCGTTCCACACCCGGGCGCTGGTCGCTTCATCGTTAGGGATATAGATTTCGAACCCGTCTTCGGCCGTGTACCCGGTGCGGGCAATCAGAATATTCTTCAGACCACAAACCGTACCGCGCGTGACCCAGTAAAATTTCACCGCGCTCAGGTCGGCGTCGGTGAGCTTCTGGAGCAGGTTGACACCTTTCGGCCCCTGGATCGCGATCTGGGTGAAATCATCGGAGAGATGTTCGAGACAGCATTTGTAGTTATGCGTGTTGTCGCGCACCCAGCCAAAATCCTTTTCGCGCGTGCCTGCATTAATCACGAGCAGGTAGTCTTCTTCGCCCAGCCGGTGGACGATCACGTCATCCACGAATGTCCCCTGAGGATAGAGCAGCGCCGAGTACTGCGCCTGCCCAATGGCGAGCCGCGAGGCATCGTTCATTGAGATGTGCTGTACCGCCTCCAACGCGGATGGCCCAGACAGCCGGATATCGCCCATGTGGCTGACGTCGAAGATGCCAACTCCGGTGCGCACCGCCATGTGTTCGGCAATAATGCCGCAGCCTATCGAGGAGGGGTATTCAACCGGCATATCCCAGCCGCTGAACTCCACCATCTTCGCGCCCATCTGACGATGGACGGCATTCAGCGCCGTCTTGCGCACTACCGGCGGAGTGACCTCAACAGCAGACAAGAAATAAACCTCAGGTCGGACAGTGGCTGGGCTGCCAGGATACGGAACTGTTTAAGTTAACATCCGCGCGGGAAGGGCGGCAAGGCTAGGGTCGCAGATGGCAGATAGCAGAAAAATCAACTTTAGCTGGTATCTTGGGGTAAGAAGTACGGTGTTGGTCTTCCTGCCCCTGCCCCCTGCCACCCGCGTTACTTCCGTGACGTTCTCCCGCGCATCGGCTCGCGCTAGAGTGCAACTATGTCCTCTAGACCAGGCGTAAGCCGCATCGTCTGCGCCCAATGTGAGCGCCCGGAAGCGAGTTGCGGGTGCGAGAAATTCTGCGTGTACTGCCAATCCCAACTCGACGTGCGCCTGTGCACCGACGGCCTGTTCTATTGCGAAGCCTGCCGCACGGCATGCGACTACAAGGTAGCGGAGAAAGACAAATAGACCAGTTTCCGTTTGCCCGGACGTAGCGTTTCTGCCCGTACGTCGATCGGAGACTCGACCCGGGATGAGGCTCAAAACCAGCGACTAGCCACTAGCAACCAGCAACTATTCAGATCACCACCGCTTCCTTGTACTCCCCGTACACCTTCCGCATGGCGTCGGAAATTTCTCCCACGGTGGCATTTGCCTCGACCGCGGTCAGAATTCGAGGCATCAGATTTTCGCTCGAGCGCGCCGCTTCTTCGACTGCCCGGATCGCGTCCTGGCAGGGCTTCGCGTCGCGTTTCGCGCGCAGCGCGCGCAGTCGCTCCACCTGCTTCTGCTCCAGCCCTTCGGCGATATGCTGGGTCGGCACGGCCTTTTCGTGGTCGATCGCGAACCGGTTCACGCCGACCACCACGGCTTCCGCGTGGTCGACCGCCTGCTGGTACTGGTAGGCGGCGTTCTGGATTTCCTGCTGCACGTATCCGCGTTCGATCGCCTTGAGCATGCCGCCCATGGCATCGATCTTGCCGAGATAGTCGTCCGCCCGCATTTCAATCTCGTTGGTAAGCGATTCGATGTAGTACGACCCGGCCAGCGGGTCCACGGTCTGCGGGGCACCCGACTCAAACGCAATAATCTGCTGGGTGCGCAGGGCAATGCGCGCCGACTGCTCGGTGGGCAGGGCCAGCGCCTCGTCAAAGGAATTGGTGTGCAGCGACTGCGTACCTCCCAGTACGGCCGCCATCGCCTGGATTGCCGTCCGCACAATGTTGTTTTCCGGCTGCTGCGCGGTAAGCGTCGAACCGGCCGTCTGGGTGTGGAAGCGCAGCATCCACGACTTCGGATTCTTCGCCTGGAAGTGGTTGCGCATGATCTTCGCCCACATTCGGCGGGCGGCGCGGAACTTCGCCACTTCTTCCAGAAAATTACTGTGCGCGTTGAAGAAAAAGCTCAAGCGCGGAGCAAACCTGTCGACATCGAGCCCGGCTCGGATGGCCGCTTCCACGTAGGCAATGCCGTTGCCCAGGGTGAACGCAACTTCCTGCACAGCGGTGGATCCCGCTTCGCGCATGTGATAGCCGGAGATGGAAATCGTGTTCCACTCGGGCAGGTTGTTGTTCGTCCATGCAAATATGTCCGTAATGATGCGCATTGCCTGCTGCGGCGGATAGATGTACGTCCCGCGCGCGATGTATTCCTTCAGCACATCGTTCTGAATCGTGCCGGAGAGCTTGCGGACGTCCCTTCCCTGGCGCTTTCCCACGGCGATGTACAGCGCCAGCAGGATCGAGGCGGTGGCGTTGATGGTCATCGAAGTCGAAATTTCCGTCAGGTTGATGCCGTCGAACAGCCGTTGCATATCTTCGATGGAATCAATTGCAACGCCCACCTTGCCCACTTCTCCCATCGCCAGCGGATTGTCGGAATCCAGCCCAATCTGGGTGGGCAGATCAAAGGCCACCGAGAGGCCGGTGGTGCCATTGGCGAGCAGGTATTTGTAGCGCTTGTTGGACTCCTCGGCATCACCCATACCGGCGTACTGGCGCATGGTCCAGAGCCGGCCACGGTACATGGTGGCCTGCACGCCGCGGGTGAAGGGAAACTGACCGGGGTATCCGGCTTCGCGATCGTAGTCCCAGCCGGCAAGCTCCGCCGGGCTGTAAAGCGCGCGAACTGGAATGTGGGAGGAGGTTTGCGGCTCCGGAACTTCCGGCTTGGACTTGGTGGGAGGCTCTGCGGTCTTAATATCTTTCATCTTGCCTGTCTTTCTTGGCGCTATTGGCGCACTGTGCGGTTCAACTCCTCCGCTTCACGCGCCAGAACGAACTTAGCCCGAACCAGGTAAATGACAACGTAAAACATGCGGCCACAATCAGCCGGCCCGGCCCGGACGACTGTCCGGAGTGGTACTTGGCGTACTCGCGGAAACCCGCCATGGCGCCGATGCCGGCGAGCACCAGGAAGGTGAAACCGGTCACTTCCAGCCATAACTGCTTGAGCACGCGCCCAACCTGGTGGGTCGAGGCCTGCAATCCGCTCATCACGGCCCCGGCGGTCCGGCTGCGGGTCAACTGCTGGATCGCCACCCGGCCCGCAACCGCAATCTTTTTCGCAGTGGAGACCTTGACCACAGGTCGATTTTAGCAGCGGCGGGGGTTACAATACCCGTGTGCAACGTCACAGGCGATGGTGACGGATAGAGGTGCCAGCGGGGATTGGGGCATTCCGCCGAGAGGGGCCTTCGTGGATCCGCAACTGAAGCAACTGATGAAGGAATTGGGCGAAGCCATCAACGAGTCGCTCTCCGATTCGGAGCAGATTGCCGAAGTCGTCGCTCGCATCAAAGAGGGGGGCTACGACATCCTGCTGGTACTGGAAGCCACCATCGGCATCAGCAAGCAGGGTGAACACACCGAGCACGGCACCGAAGAAACATCCCTGGTTTCCACTCTGAGCACGAATCCGGAATTGAAGATCAGCGACCAGGATATGAAATTCCTGAAATCGCTCCGGATCAAAATCGAAGAAGAAAAATAGCAGCAACAGACCTGCGGCTGGATTCCCTCCGGGCGCATGATTCCGTTCTTCCTTTCCCCCAGCCCTTCGATCACTCCGTCCTGTGACCTGAATCACTGCCTGAAGTGTCCAAAGCGGCGATAAACAACCTGCGGGCCCACGCCGCGGGAGGGAACCCTCCATGTGCCTGGCCATTCCGGGAAAAATTCTCAGTTGTGACGACCTGGGCTTCGCCCGCGCCGGGCGTGTGCAGTTTGGCGGGATCGTGCGCCAGGTGCGGCTCGATTTCGTTCCCGATGCCAACCCCGGCGACTACGTGATGGTGCACGTCGGCTTCGCGATCAGCAAAGTGGATGAGGCGGAGGCCCAGCGCACTTACGAACTGCTGGCCGAAATGGGCGCGCTGGAAGCGGAACTTCCCCCCGACGATTCTCCGGATTCCGCATGAAATACCTGGACGAGTATCGGGACGCGCACATTGCGCGGGCGCTGCTCACCGAAATCACGCAGCAGGCCCGCCAGCCCTGGGTGCTGATGGAGATCTGCGGCGGCCAGACCCACACCATCATGCGTTACGGGCTGGATGAACTTCTCCCTCCCAACATCGAACTTGTCCACGGCCCGGGCTGCCCGGTCTGCGTCACTCCGCTGGAAACCATCGACAAAGCGCTGGAGCTCGCCTCGCGGCCGGAAGTGATTCTCGTTTCCTATGGCGACATGCTGCGGGTGCCCGGATCGCATGCCGATCTTTTTCAGGTCAAAGCCGCGGGCGGCGATGTCCGCGTCGTGTACTCTCCGACTGACGCCCTCAAGATTGCCCGCCAGAACCCGGAACGCAAGGTGGTGTTTCTGGCCATCGGGTTCGAGACCACCGCGCCGGCCAACGCGATCGCCGTCTGGCAAGCGAAACACGAGCGGATCGAAAACTTCTCCGTGCTGGTTTCGCACGTGCTCGTGCCGCCGGCAATTCGTGCGCTGATGACCTCTCCCGATTGCCGGGTCAACGGCTTCATTGCGCCCGGCCACGTTTGCACCGTCATGGGCTGCGGAGAATATGAAGCGCTCGCGCGCGACTTCCGCGTGCCGATCGTGGTCGGCGGTTTCGAGCCGGTCGATCTTCTCGAAGCCATCCTCCTGCTGGTCCGGCAACTCGAGAAGGGTGAGAGCCGAGTCGAAAACCAGTATGTCCGTTCGGTGAACTATCGGGGCAACTTGCCCGCCCAGCGCGTGGTCGAGGAGGTGTTCGAAATCGCCGACCAGAAGTGGCGCGGCATTGGCATCATCCCGCGGAGCGGCCTGCGGGTGCGCGAAGAATATGGCGACTACGATGCTTCGCGGATTTTTCACCTCGCTTCGATCACCGCCGAAGAGCCCGCCGAATGTATCAGCGCGAGAGTACTGCAGGGTCTGAAGAAACCGACAGACTGTCCCGCGTTCGGCATGCGCTGCACGCCGCACAATCCGCTGGGCGCGCCCATGGTCTCTTCCGAAGGAGCCTGCGCCGCCTACTACAACTACCGCCGCAACCTGTGTGGGTCGGCCACTCTTGCCCGACAAAGTCCGGAGGCAAGCTGAGAACGCATGGCGAAAAAGACCAATTCGCTGGAACAGCTCACCTGCCCGGCACCGCTGCCCGTGAAGGACACTATCGTCCTCGGCCACGGCAGCGGAGGTCGATTGAGCGCCGAGTTGATGCGTTCGATTTTCCTGCCCGCGTTCGAAAACCCGGTTCTGGCGCGGCTTGACGACCAGGCCATTGTCAGGGTGGACGGCACGCGTCTGGCATTCACCACGGATTCGTTCGTCGTCAAGCCGCTTTTCTTTCCCGGCGGCGACATCGGATCGCTCGCCGTCCATGGCACGGTGAACGATCTCGCCATGGGCGGCGCAACACCGCTGTTCTTGAGCACGGCGTTCATCATCGAGGAAGGGCTTCCCATGGAAACGTTGCGCCGCGTGGTGGCCTCGCTGCGCACCGCTGCCCGCAACGCCGGCGTCGAGATCGTGACCGGGGACACCAAGGTCGTCGAGAAAGGCTGCGGCGACCAGTTGTTCCTCAACACCACCGGGATCGGGCTTGTCGCCGACGACTTGGAACTCTCCGCAAATCGCGCGCGCCCCGGAGACCGGGTGCTGCTGAGCGGCTCCATCGGCGAGCACGGAATTGCAATTCTGGCGCAGCGCGAGGGCCTGGAATTCGAGTGTCCAGTGGAGAGCGACAGCGCGCCGCTGCATACGCTGGTGGCCGGCATGCTTAAAGCCAGCCGCGAGATCCGCTGCATGCGCGACCCCACGCGCGGTGGTGTCGCCAGCGCCCTGAACGAAATCGCCGAGCAATCACACGTCGGAATTCAACTGGAAGAAAGCGCGATTCCGATTCGCGAAGAAGTGCGCGGCGCCTGCGAAATGCTGGGCCTCGATCCGCTGTATGTCGCCAACGAAGGCAAGCTGATCGCGATCGTCGCACCCGGTGCTGCCGATTCGGTTCTTGAAGCGATGCGTTGCCATTCGCTGGGCAGGAACGCGCAGATCGTCGGTACCGTTCGGGAATCACCTTCTCCGTTGGTAACGATGCGCGGCGCGCTCGGCACCAGCCGCATGGTGGACATGCTTCCTGGCGACCAGTTGCCGCGTATTTGTTGAGGGACTCGTGCACGAGATGGGAATTGCCAGTTCGATCCTGGAGGGCGTGGCGACTGAGATGCGCCGGCGCCCGGGATGCCGCCCCCTGAAAGTCGGCGTGCGGATCGGCGAGATGGCCGAC
>Ga0302160_10000104_pt1 | contig 17955 bp, 6 predicted proteins | sample I_Fen_E1_3_FD_193506 | JGI IMG/M metagenome (GOLD analysis project Ga0302160, IMG submission 193506) | Peat permafrost microbial communities from Stordalen Mire near Abisko, Sweden - I_Fen_E1_3 | ecosystem: Environmental > Terrestrial > Soil > Wetlands > Permafrost | place: Sweden: Abisko...
GAACTATCCACGCCTTCGCCGGATGAAAAACCTTATCGGCACCTGCAACCGAAAACAATTTCGATTCAAAATTATTAGCCGAAATCCACATAGGCGCACGCTCAAAATTGACGATCACCGTATCACCCTGAATTTCTATATTTTTATACACCGGACTTTCAGAAGCAACTCCTTTCAGTCCGTAGGTTTTAGTCAAAGCCAGCAAAGCCAGTCGTTCGCCCGGGATTTGTTTTTTCGGAGGATGAATGCCCCCTTTATAGCCTGCATCCATCAATACCGCCATACCCGATTTAGGTATCATTGCTTCGGCTTTCATTTGTGCCTCACGAAGATAGGCCGAATTAATGACTTCTTTGCCTTTTTCGGTAATAATTGAATAATCGTAAGGGGCAATCTGGCAATAATAGAAGGAAATAGTATCCGTTTGCGCCCAGTTTTTCCTCCAACCGGCCACCATAGTGCTGAACATAGCAGCATACGAATCGGCACGATCGTAATTAGTTTCGCCCTGATACCAGATAACGCCTTTGATAGTCAGTCCGGCAAGCGGGTTAACCATAGCCTGGTAAAGCGTAGTTGGGGTGCGGTTTTTCTCCTTGATGTCTGCCTCCATTTTAGGAATTTTCACCGACGGAAAAGCACGCAACATATCTTCGGTCATCCACGCTTCCACACTCGATCCACCCCATGCACTAAGCACCAATCCTACGGGAACATTGAGTGTCTGATGTAGCAATCGTCCGAAATAATACCCCGTTGCGCTAAATTCTTTTACCGTTTCCGGTGAAGCTTCCTGCCATTGTCCTGTCACATCGGTTTGCGCTTGAATAGTAGAATTACGTTTTACGGTGAACAATCGCAAGTTAGCATTCGTACTTTTCAGAATATCCATGTTGGCTCCCTCCACACCTTGATTTTTGAAGCCCTTCATGGGCATTTCCATATTGCTCTGACCGGAGCAAAGCCACAATTCACCCAAAATAAGATTATTTAGCGTCAATGATTTTCCATCATTCAAAGTCAATGTGTATTTCTTGCCATCGGCTTTTGGCGTGCTTATAGATGCTTTCCAGTTTCCATTGGCATCAGCTGTAGTTTTGATACCCGTTTTGCTCCACGAAACTTTGATGCTAACGGTTTTGTTGGACTCCGCTTTTCCCCAGATATTCACCTGTGTATTTTGCTGCAGCAGCATATTATCGGAGAAAATTGCCGGAAGTTTGATCTCGGCATGTATGGCTGAAATCGAAAATAGGAATATGAATAGTACCTTTGAAATGCGTTTCATATAATATTATTTTTATTTTTGAATAATCGTTACCGGGCCTATCAAGCCAGACTCCATAAGCTTATCCTCACTCATGCGATATTTACCGTTTGTCCATATTCCCGGGAATGGCGGCGTACCTTTATCGGAACCGTTTATGGCATTAGCCCAGGTATTGCAGACTTCTATCTCGAGCGTATTCATCCCTTTTTTCAATGCTTTTGTGACATCAACCTGATAAGGAGCAGTCCAGACGGTACCGCAATCAATGCCATTTACGCGAACGGTGGCGAGACTCGATAGCTTTCCAAGATTCAAACAAACCGATTTACTCTTGCTGGCATTGTTGAAATTTGTGTTGTAAATGGCCGTTCCCGAATAATACTTTATCAATGGATTTTCACTTTTGCTCCAGTCGAAAAGTTTGTCGGTAACAACCGATTGATGGTTACTTACAAAAGTAATATTCCAGCTGGCTTTTAATTCAGCTGCTGTTGGAGCTTCAGAAGTCAGCTCTGTTTTTGCAGTGCTATTCCCATTCTCAATCACCACGAAAACCGATTCGAATGCCGATAAATTCAGTTTCATCTGCGTTCTTCCTTTCTCTGATTTCCATTCTGTCGGAGTGCTTATCTGTCCGGTCACAGCATTCCAAAGTTGAGGATTTTTCCCCTCTACGCGGAATGAAGCAACAATGTTTTTATCAGCATTTTCCTGATTAGATATAAAATAAATATCAGCGTTTTCTCCTCTTCGGTGCGTCCAAGCTATATTTTTCGGTACAATTACGTCCGGTTCAATGGCTAAATTTGTTTGAACTGGCAATACCGGGATAGCTACACCTGCTTGTCTCAACTGATCCATCGCGGCAAGAGTTTCATTGGAGTATTTATCTCCATTTGGGAAAATTGCAACTTTATATTCGGCTCCACCCGGCAATTTCATTCGACCATCTTCAGCTTTTGCCAACCGCAACAAAGCATCTTTGTTGAACGAATCGTAAGCATACCCATTCAATGGATTCACCCAGTCTTCAGCTTTCAATATATTGGCAGAATGGTTCACCCCTGCAGGCATTTCACGCATTGGCTGACCGATATTAGCCAAGCGTTTTTGTTCGCTTTCCACACGTTCTTCACCTACAATTCCGGGTAAAAGCGGGACTAATTTATCGGGCGTCAATGCACGTCGGGGAAATTCTTCGCCCGTAAACACAGCAATATCTGTAACGGGATGACCGTATTGCAACAATGCCTGGCAGCGCGCAATATAATCGACGAAAGTTTTGCCCTGTTTCCACCAGGTCTGGTCGCGCTGAAAGTATAGTCCGATACCGTCGAGGGTTGTTCCGGGAGCTTTATCCATATATGGATTATGCACAAAGATATGAAAAAAAACTTTGTTGATGCCGAGGGCAAAATTACGGTCGAGAACCGGTTTCAAAATAGCCGGATCTTCATTCCAGTTGGTGCGTAACTGCGTAAAACTTTCGGACTGGATAATATTCTTGCCATAGATATGTCCACCACTAATGGCATCGAGCATATCGTTGGGTTTATCGTGTGTTGGGCTCTTTAGCCAAAATTCACCCATTGGGCGATCTACTTCCTTGAAATGCAACATGCCATCACTCACCATAGTAGGTGCCACGCTTTCAGCCGAAGTCTCACAACCATAGGCTTTAGCATTTTTCACCATAACTTTAAAAAATACGTCGTTCACAAGCTCGGCAATGGTAGCACGCACATCCCGTAAAACCTGTTCTGATTTTTCGGCACTTTCGATAGAATAGCCTGCCAACAATGGCAAATAGGGCATCAAGTCATAGCCACGACGCGTACAGAATTCTGCAGCAAAACTATCGCTCCAATTCTGACTACCACATTCCCAACTGTCGATATGCATAAATTTCAACACGCGATGTGCTAGCGCCGAATCAGTCTTGGCAAAAGCAGCACCGAACCAGTTATCGAATTGTTTTTGAACAGCTTTTTCAGAAAATTTATTGCACTCCAACCCTTTTCCGCCACCGGCGGTAGCATTGGTCAAACCAGTAGAAGTGTGTCCCATACGCAGAACACGCCAATTGCCTTTTGGTAATTTACAGCTAAGCTGTCCGTTTTTGAAATAAGGTGTCAGATTGATAATTTGATTTACCTGCGTACAAGCATCCACAGGAATTTCCTGCGCTGTTGTTTCGTCTGCAATGCGCCATACCAAACCGGCTTTACCCTCCCACTGATTAATTCGCGGTTCAGAACTTAGCTTAATCGCTTTTATTTTGAGAGTTGGTTTCCACTTAGCAGCATCCAATTCTTCACTGCCGGGTTCACTACCAACGGGTGTCCACGAAAGTCGGAAATATTTTGCTGTGGTTGGTGGAATAGAAAATGTACTGTTAAAGCCGGTATTTTGCCAACCTTGACGAGCCGGAACTAACTGCTTAATCAACCGAAAATTCACGCCATCATCACTTGCCGAAACGGCCAGGCGTTGCGATTGGATATTGTTCCCCACAGGAGTAATCTCAATCGTTCGAAGCGTGAAAGGCTTGTTGTAAACATATTGGATGTAGCAAGGGGATTCCGACCTCACCCCCAACCCCTCTCCTTGAGGAGAGGGGGGAAGTTCTTTACCATCTTCACTAAAAACTTTAAAAAACGGAGTATCTTCGGTTATCGCAACAGACTTTAAGACTGGAAGTGCATAAACTGCAATATCCTCGTAATAATTCTCAACAGTTTCGGGTTGACGAAGTGAGAAGTTTTTGATGCTACCACCTTTGACAATGGTATCCGTAAAAACCACTTTTTGCATTGATTCTGCTGGTTTAATCCATGGTCCTCCGGCGAGCGCAAAACCATCGGAAATATGCATCCCCATTTTCAAACCTAAACTATCGGCTATCTGAAAACTATAGCGCACCATCTCCCACCATTGCGGTGTAAGTTGTGAAACCGGATGCGGATATTCAGTTCCTTCCACACCACGAATCGGCATCAGATATGCACCACCTAATCCGATTTCCTGCATGGCTTTGAGATCAGCACGGATGCCTTCTTTCGAAACGGCTCCGTGCATCCAATACCAGAAAGTCCAGGGTTTGGCTTCAGCAGGTGGCGTTTTGAATTGGGTATAGAGTGAAGATTGGGCGAATGTAAAAAGAGACAAAAACAAAAGCCCCCCTACCCCCCATGAGGGGGTTTTAGAGAGCAGGTATTTGGATATTTGCGAAAATTTTAATCCGTTCATTACAACAATCTGTTTTAGAAATAATAGTAAAGACAATCTGTTTTAGAACCCCCTTTAGGGGGCAGGGGGGCCAAATTTTAAAACAATTCGTCCATTATACACACCATCCACCCATTCCGGTTGAGATGAGGGACCAATCAAATCGGTTGCATTTACTTTGTTGCGTACAGCAGGAATGACATTGAGTATGGAAATTCCACTTTTTGGCAAAGTATAAAGCAATTTATCGCGACCGTCGCGCGGTTCATAAATACCCACATACGAATTAGGGGTTTCATTAGATATGCTGATTTCACCTTCCGAAGTTTTCAGATTCATCCAATTCACATTTGCAAAATAGCCTTTGAATTCGGGATAAGTGAACGACTCACCCGGAATAGGATCGTTGTAATCGTTACCCCAAACATTATAAACTGTTCCGTGTAACCGGTTTTGCCAAACGCGATACGGACCGTCGCCCAACCAACGCTTACTTTGCACCTTGTCCTCCGGATAATCGAATTTCACCCCCAACAAATCAACCACTGCGCTAAAATTGTAGCTGTAATCCAGTGTTAATGTTGCGTCGGGAGAGATGATCCATTGCGCTTTATCAAGATTGCCCAATTTATAATTAGCCGTCACTATCAGATTCCTACCTTCTTCTTTCACGTCGAAGCCCTTGAAAACAGCCGCTTCGGGGAATTCGGTATAAGTACGATCCTTCGATTTGGCGCTTTCATCGTCATGATTATAGAACTGATCTAACGAGCGATCGGCACGACGGGCAGCAATAAAACGTGGTCCGTTAGCAAAGCTCATCACTTTTCCATCAAGAGCTACAGCTTTCAACTCACCATCTTTTTGACTGAAGGTATATTTATGATTCCCGGCTGTAATTATCAATGATTCTGCAGTTGCTTCCTTTGTTGGAACAGTGCCGGAAACTGTTGGATTCTTAGCTGCTTTCTGAGTTGGTATTTTGAATGACCAGGTCCAAAGTTCTTCGCCCCGATAGTCGATAGCAGTCAAATAAAGTGCTTCTGCTTGCGAGTCAATTGTAGTGTTCAGATTCAATTTTCCGATGCTATGAGCAGCAATGTCAACAGCTTTTGTTTCGCCTTGCTTCAATACTTTTACCGTTCCTTTTTCGTCGTCAGCTGTTGGAAACTTCACTTGCTTCCACACAAAGCGGCAGGTAGTTGTGTTCAGAAAATCATACCGGTTTTCGATGGTAAATGTACCATTAAAATTGGCATCAATACTCTTCTCAACGACCTGCACCGGACACCAGACTTGTTTTATCGTGTAATAACTTCCTTCTTTTTCGTGGTGCGGACCTACAATTCCATCAGCACCCCAGTTACCCTGATTATCAACAAATCCGTTCATGTCCACACGTTTCACACCTTCGTCGGCCAATACCCAAAGGAAACCGCCCGCACAGCGAGGATGTTTGCGCATCATTTCCCAATAATCGTACAAGCCTGCACCGTGACCACCATCGTACAATCCGTGCAAAAATTCGGTCGGCATAAAAATTTCAGGCTTGCGAAGGTAATTTTGTGTTTCGCCATACGAGCGATAATGCATCGTTTCGAAACCTCCAAAATTGCCCTGCGGATGAATAACCGGACGTAATTGGACATCATATTTATGGAATTCACCGTTCAGCTCATCATTCCAACCGCCTTCATTGCCATTGCTCCACCAAATCACCGATGGATGATTCACATCACGCTCCACCATCTCTTCAATAAGCTTAACACCGGTTGGCGTATCATATTTGCCATGCCATCCGCCAAACTCATTCTCCACATACAAGCCCAGCGAGTCACAGGCATCCAAAAATTCAGGATCGGCAGGATAGTGCGACAAACGAACCGCATTCATATTCATGCTTTTAATCAGCAAAACATCTTCTATATTTTTTGTTTTAGAAAGTGTGCGACCTGTTTCGGGACGGAAACTATGACGATTGACACCACGGATATTCACTTTTACACCGTTGATATACAGTCCGTCACTTAAGCGAACCTCAATGGTACGAAAACCGAATTTTTCAGAAATTTGATGAAGAACAACGCCATCGTTTGCAATCAGCGAAACTTGCGCGGTATAACGGTTGGGAGTTTCGGCAGTCCAAAGCTTCGGGGTTTTTGCGGATAATTCGATGGTAGCCCAATCGCCGGCAGCTTTCACCGGAGTTGATGTTTCAGCTACTTTATTTCCTTTAGAGTCGAATAAAACGGTTTTGAGGGAGGCTTCTTCAATGGCTTTATTGAGTTGGCAATTGGCTTTGAAAGTTCCATCTGCTTTGGCATCGATGGAAAGTTGAGCAATATGAATAGCCGGTTTGACTTCCAGAAAAACCGGACGGAAAATACCGCCAAAATTCCAGTAATCGGCACGGCGTTCGGCCAGATTCACGCCTGCATTCGCACTTTCTTTGCTTACCGTAACTTCGAGCAGGTTCTTTTTTCCAAATTTTAATCGACGGGCAATATCATACGAAAAACGGTAAAAAGCGCCCTGATGCATTTCACCCGCCTTTTGACCATTTATTTTCACTTCGGTATCGGTCATTGAAGCCTCGAAAATTATCGAAATTTGCTTTCCTCTCCAGACTTCAGGCACGTCAAATTCATATTTGTACATTCCTTTTTCTTTGGCAACACCATCCGGAAAGGCTTTTCCGTACCAACGCATACCGTACTGATATTCACCGAAACCCTGTAATTCCCAACACGATGGCACACCTATTTTTGTCCATTTACCCGAATTCATTCCATCGGTACAGAAAAAATCCCATTGCACCATATCGTCTGCACCATGACCGGAGAGGTAAGTGCGTTGGGTAAAAGGTATGGATTTTTGAGCAAAGGCGGAAGTAAAAAACAGAATGGCAATTACGCTAAAGAACAATAATTTCGTATTTCTCATTTTATTAAAATTGGGCTTGTTTACAATAAAAGGAGACGTAAAAACAGGGCTTTTGTACCCAGTAAAAAAGGAAATGATTTTGTGAGAAGTTAGAATATCTTCAACATAATCCGAGAACTTACTTTCTCAATTTTCCGTCATATTGATCGTTTTAGGCTTCAGCATCGTAAGTTGAAGCACAATGGCAACAACCACAACCACACCCAACATGGCAAAATTTTTACCTAAGTTACCACCATCAATCGATTTTCCTAAGAAGTTAGTGATGAAAGCACCTGATGAAATTCCCACTAAATTCATTAATCCATAACCGGTAGCACGATAGCGGGGCGATACAAACTGACAAAGAATAGGCATATTATTGACATCAAAAATCCCGAATCCCAGTCCAAAACAAAGTGCACCACCCAAGATAGTTGCGAAACTATGTCCGTAGCCCAGCAATACCAAGGCAGGAATGGTCATCGACAGCCCCACAACTCCGGTATAAATACGTCCCTTTAGATTCTTTTGCACCCATTTATCGGACAATATTCCACCAATTAAAACACCCGCAAATGAAGCCATAGCCATGGTGATAGTTGCCAACGGACCGGCCTGCGCCATGTCTAAATGAAGCGTGTCAGAAAGCAATGTTGGCAACCAGTTTTTTGTAGCCCAACCGGGTAAACTCGGAGCCGAGAAGTAGAATAAAAGAACCCAAAACGAGATATTTCCAAGTAAAATTCCAAGACCATTGAACGACTTGGGAAATCGTTCGAAAAACGATTTATCATCTTCTATATCGAAAAGATAGCCTTTTTTCTCTTTCAAAAACAAAATTAAAATCAAACTATACCCAACTCCCAACAAACCAAACCAGTGAAAAGTAGATTGCCACGAAAAATTACTGGAAATCGTCGCCCCAAAACCTCCCAAGGCCTGACCCAGATAAATGCCGGTAGTGTGAATTCCAATGGCCAACGACCGCGTTTTACCCTGATGATAATCGGCAATAAGCGACAATCCAGCCGGTATGTAAAATGCTTCGCTAACGCCCATTATGGCACGAAGCCAGTAGAGTTGATCAAACGTTTTGGCATAACCCATCATCAGCGTCACGCCCGACCACACAAAAAGACTCCCTACAATCAACCATTTCCGATTCAAGCGATCGGCAATAAGTCCCGAGACCGGGCTCATCAAGGCATAAATCCAAAGAAAAATGGCCATCAATCGTCCAAAATTGGTAGCAGAGACCAACTCGGCTATGTCGATCATCATGGACGGTTTCATGGTGGAAAGCATTTGCCTGTCGAGATAATTGAGCAGAGCAACGAACCACAGCATAGCCACCACCAACCAAGGGTAGAGTTTTGTGTTTTTCATTTTTTTAGACAAAAGAGTCAAGAAACAAGATTTTAGACATAAGGTATAAAGAAAACCTTTCCAAAGGTTGCAACTTTGGAAAGGTAATAAAAAGAAAATTACAATTCTAATGCTTCAATGGCAGTACGGATTTTAGCTTTGTGCTCATCATCGAATTTATTGAACGGAGCAGCCAAAAAGTCGTTGCAGATTCCCAACACGGAAAGTCCTGCCTTCACGCCTTTCAAATAGCTTGAACCATAACTTCCCACAGTATAAATCGAAGAACTGATTTGCATCACTTTGGCGTGTAACTCGCGAACTTTGTCCACATCTTTTGCCACAGCTGCGTTGTACAAATCGACATATAATCGGGGAAACATATTCGCACCGCCGTTTACTCCACCATGCGCCCCCATCAGCACCACTTCAGCCATCATCTCTTCCGGCCCGACAAAGATAGAAAAATCCGGTCGATCCCGCATTTCGTGCATGATAGATTGAAAATATCCACCACCGGCAGAGCTGTCCTTAAACCCGATTACGTTGGGATTTTCGGCAATTCGACGAATAGTGGAAGGCGCAAACGATACTTTGGTATGCGTTGGCATATTGTACAGATAAATAGGAAGTTTGAGTTGGGGAATGAGTTGTTCGTAAAACTCGGCCAATTCCGCCTGACCTGTGGCGTAATAATACGGAGGTGCAGAAACCACTGCATCAGCACCACATTCGGATGCCAAATCGGCCAAAGAGATACTATCTACGAGGGATGTATCGGAAATTCCGACCAGCAAAGGCAAGCGCTTTTTCAGAATCGTTGCTGTTTGCCGAATCATTTCGCAACGAAGACCAAAGCTAAGACTTTGCGCTTCGCCGGTTGTGCCAAGGATAAAGATACCGTGAACACCACCTGCAATGACGTGTTCAATCAATCTCTCAAGCCCTTCAATATCAAGCGTATTATTATTTAAAAGAGGTGTTACTAAGGGTGGAACTATGCCACGTAAAACTTTTTTCATAAAAATGACCCCTATATCCCCTAAAGGGGACTTTTGATTAGTTATATAATAATTAAAATTTTATTTAACGAGCTACCCTATTCCCCTTTAGGGGTTAGGGGTAATTCTTACATGCAATACATGCTCCTTTTTCTCAATGGCATATTTTTTCAACACACCCGGACCGCAACTGCTATTTCCAAGTCCCAATACCGCACAGTCCAGGCTCAAAATTGTTTCCTTGCGAGGTACGAGGTTACACTCATGTGCTTCGTTTGCCAGGTCATTTGCCGAATAATTCAATGCCGAAGCCGAAAAGGTGTTTTCGACGGCTTCCACTTTTATTCCCTGACCTTTGGCATTCGTCAATCGCAGAAAGCGGACATCTTCTTTGTTGCCCGTATCTTGCGGACGAGGGTATCTCTCGGCCTGCTCGCTTACTTTTCCGCTCCACAAACCGACAAGTGCAGCGCATTTACGATCGGGATAATTTTCCTGCGGTCCACGACCATACCATGTAAAATTATTGTAATCCGACTGTAGAGCCAATGCAATTCCTATTCGGGGTAATTCTGGCAAACTACCTATCGGATTGAACCGACATTCCAAATCCATTCGACCATCGGCAGTAACTGTATATGTGAGTTTTGTGACTACTTTTCCGTTTTTATACTGATTGGTTCTCTGAATTTCTAGCAACAATGCACCATCTTTCCGAAAGGAATGTCGAACCAAATCGAAAGTCACCCTAGGCAAATCAAGCCCCTGCATTTTCCAATCTTTGGCCAACCAGTTTCCGAAGCTTTTGTCATTGTCGGTTGGTGCGCGGAAAACCTGAACGAGCGGTTGATTTTCGAATTCCTTAGCGTTTTGAGACAACACTTCCTTTCCATTATACATCAGAGAAGTCAGACTGCCCAACTTCATGTTCCAACTAGCTGAAAAACCATTGCCCGAGGCTTTAAAATTTTCACCTAGCTCTTCAACCTTCAACTTTCCTTTGTTTATTATTTCGGTTGAAGCTAATTTCCCTTTTTGAAGTTCAAATTGCTCATAAGCGACTTCATAACCTGTTTTTGCCCAATCGGTATTTTGTTTCAAAACAAAAGAAATGCTGAATTGAACATTTCCCGGGGGAAAAGACAATCCAGTGAATGGCGAATTAATCAGGGCACTATCGCCAGGAGCAATTCCTGGTAAGTTAATTTCACCATTCTTGGTTACTTTTCCTTCAACATTCATTGTCCAGAAACAACGATACAGCGAAAGCGATGTATGATGATTCCGATTTATTATCAATAATTTGTCGTTCTTCTTGAAAATGCCAACCGGTTGATACACCTTCTTTACTTCCTGATACTTTGGTGTTGTTTCACGGTCGCTGGTCACCACACCTTTGATACAGAATGTTTTCAAATTGGGATAGTCGCCAAAATCACCACCGTACGCGATCTGCGTTTTTCCATTCGGCAGGGTCTTGAAAATTCCTTCGTCTGCCCACTCCCATATAAATCCACCCAACATACGCTTATTCGAATACATTTCATCCCAATATTCCTGTAAGTTTCCTCCCGCATTGCCCATCACATGCGCATACTCGCTGGTCATTACCGGACGGGTATCGTTGGTGCGCTGCGCAATGCTCAGCAACCTTTCCCAACGTGCATTTTCAGGACGTTCGGCATCGCTTCCTTCAGTCATTCCTGGATTGAGATAGTCCTGCTGAACACGTGGATAAAATCGGCTGATTACATCCACCGTCGACGGATCCGGTTCGCCATTTAAGCCTTGTGCCCCCTCGTAATGAATCGGACGGGTAGGATCAAAATCTTTCAACCACGCTGAGTTTGCCGCAAAGTTAGGTCCATAACCGGCTTCATTGCCCAAGCTCCACATCACCACCGAAGCGTGATTTTTATCTCGTTCTGCCATCCGAATAGCACGATCCAAAAAAGCTCCCGCCCAGTCCGGGTCGGAAGCTAGTCCGCCGCGCAAGCCATGTTCCTCAATATCTGCTTCGTCCATAACGTACATTCCCAACGAGTCGCACAATTCGTACCAACGGGTTACATTGGGATAATGACAAGTGCGCACCGCATTGATATTGGCACGTTTCATCAACAAAATATCTTTCAGCATTAGGGCTTCGGTCATTACCTTCCCCAATCGCGGATCATGCTCATGACGATTCACACCACGCAATCGAACAGGTTTTCCATTGACCAACATCTGACCACCGGCAATTTCCACAGATCGGATACCAATACGTTGACGAACACGCTCAACAATTTTTCCGGTACTATCTTCCAGGGTTACCAACAAAGTATAGAGATGAGGCGTTTCGGCACTCCATTTAAGCGGATTGACGATTTCAACTTTCAGGCGACCTGTTTTGCGAGGGCCACGTTGAGGATTCCATTCGTTCATCAAGGCTGATTTGTGGTCGAGATTAAGAATGGAGGCAGCATCAGCCGTAACATTCACCATATTTTCTATCGTTGCCCTGACTTTATACCCATTACCCGTTTCGTTTCCAAAAACCGCCAGCTTAGGATCAACTTCCAGGGTTGCATTTTCATAGCGTTTATCCAACAATGTGCGAACAGCAATATCGACCAACCTGATTTGCGGGGTATGATAAAGCGTTACGCTACGTTGAATACCACCAAACCGCCACATATCCTGATCCTCAAGATAAGATCCATCGCAATACTTGTATACTTCAACGGCAATTCTGTTTTGTCCTTCCACCAGATAAGAAGTCACATTAAATTCACTCGGTTCCATACTTCCCTGACTATACCCCACCCGTTTGCCATTGATCCATACGTAGAACGCGCTTTGAACGCCATCGAAACGCAGAAAAACCTGCCCGTTAGATTTCCAATTGGCAGGCAGTGTGAACGAACGGCGGTATTGACCCGTCGGGTTTCGCTCCTTGAAAGCAGTATATTTTTCGTTGGGGGTTGAAGTTACCCGCGGAGGGTCGATTTTAAAAGGATAACCCGATGACACATAAATGGGCGTTCCGAAACCATTCACTTCCCAGTTGGCAGGCACAGGAAAATCTTTCCATGAGGAGTCATCAAATTTAGGAGTAAAGAAATCTGCAATTCGTCCTTCAGGAGTTGGCGACCAGTGAAATTTCCAGTTTCCATTCAATGTCAACGAGCAGTCGCCCGGCTGTTGAGAAAAAGCTATAAAAGCTGCTCGTGCGGGCTCGCGGTTGATCTGAAGAACATGATGATTTTCCCAGTCGGGTGCATCAACACCCGGAGTGCGATTTTCATTCGTACTCCAGGCTGTATGAGAAACAAGTATATAGAGTAAAAATAGCAGCGTAAATCTCTTTTTCATATTGGATAATTATATCAAAAGAGACGTGAACCCAGCGGAAATGTACTCAAAGTAGGCCTAACCCGCAAACACTACATTCAACCTACTGCACTTCCAACGAGTCAAAGCCCAGTCCGTTCAGATTTTCACCCGAAATGATGACCCGATACGTTCCGGCATTGATAAACGTTCCGGTGGTGGTGCTGATTTGTTTCCATTTTTCAACCGTGTCGGGGAAAGTGATCTCATCGTTTTTCACCACGGCGCCGTTAGCAGCTATCATTTGCAAACGCGCTTTTACAGGTTTACCACTTGTATTCATATAGTTGAAACGCAATGCATAAATCTGTGCCAATCCGGTAGAAACCGTCCACTGCACCGAATTTCCGAGTCCTTTTCTAAATCTAATTCCGGCTTTCGTTTTTACACTTATCTTTTCAAACTTACCTTTCAAAATAGCTCTTTCAGCTTCGTAAGCTCTACTTATACGCGCATTTTTATCTTCGGGAAGCATTTCTTTCGGTGTCTTTTCCAACACATTTTTATCGGCTTCCAACCATGACCAAGTCGTTTCAGTTGGAACAACCGATTTCAAACTCATGTTTGCTGACGCAATGGCAATAGCTGAAATCACAGCTTGCCCTGCCTTTACTTCCGGGAATGAAATATCGAACTTACCTCCTTTTATAGTTGCATAAACTACTTTTTTCAATGCGCCATCATGACCACTTTCAGCCCAAATATCCAGATCGTTCAATACCACTGAATCATTGACCGCCACATCGAAAATCCTTAGCCCTTCGCAATCGGTACCCACGCCACCGCCGGTTCCATGCCATGGCTCGGTGAAATACAGTTCTACCCGATAGATTCCGTCCGGAACGGCAAAATGATAATTCAGTTTATGTCGCCCAAAACGGAAATGACCGAACAGTGACCAGTCGCGTGTTCCGTGAATTGGATCGTTGGTGACTCCCTGACTAGCAAGGTATGGATTCAAACCGTTGAAATCGGCTGCCCACGAATGGGAAACGGTGCTATCATCTTTCGCCCATTGCTGATTGAATTCGTCGGTATAATTATCACCACCACAATTAATGCGATAGAGGTAATTGTAATTGGGTTCAGCTTTGGTCATATTGATACGATGACTTGGAGTCATCGTATCAATGGAATAAAGAGCTTCAAAATGTGGTGCCTTTTCCAGATTATTCAGCACAATCACATCCTCAGCAACAGCTTTGCCTCCAAAATAACCCACGGCTCGGAGCACATCGTAACGCACATCACGATTTTCCCACATGAAGTGAGAACCACGTCCGTTGTTTTTCTTTTTGCCCATGTAATTATCGTTCGTTGCATCATTGTACAGTTTTACACTGTCGCAATTGCTGTAGACTTCCACAGTAGCACGGGTACGTTTTACGAATCTGTCCGGCCAAGTATGCGAAACGATATATACCATCGGATCCTTTTTTGCCGATACATAATTGGCTCGATACATGTAATAAGCATCAGTCGGCTCTTCCCAGGGAGTGAGCAGTCCTTTGTAATTGAATGGTCCTACTTTGTCAATGGCACGAAAAGCTTCGTCGGGTTGACGACGACCCGGATTGTCGTGTGAACTGAATACCCACTGAAACTGCCCGCAAATACTATCTTTAGCTTGTTCGGCAAGTTTAATTTTGGTTTCCAGCAACTGACAGGCACGATCTTCGCTCCATTTTCCATTCATATCAAAAGCAGCCGGCTCGGTATGAAAACCAAGGCTGCGCCATGCTCCGTATTCACCGTTCAACAATTGATCTTTTTTTGAAAGTTCGTGTGCATAATTTTCAAGATTGGGACTATACGTTCCGCTCCAGTTTTGTACCACATTCCAGTCGGTTCCTTCACCGCCGTTGCAGGTGGTAATCACGCGCATGGTGCGGGCTGTAGGATCCATATCGCGAATAATAGCACTGCATTCTTCGCCAAAATCTTTGGGCAGGACACTTTCGTTTTGCAATCCCCACATCACCACCGAAGGCGAGTTGCGATGCTCTTTTACCCATTGGCGAAGCAAGGTTTTGAAATTAGTCCTAAACTCCGGGGTATCATACCACACATGTGCCGAGAACTGAGTCCAGAGGAGTAGTCCTTTTTCGTCGAGTAGTCTCTGGTATTCGAGATTGTGCGGTTGGTGCGCATCGCGAAAAGCATTGAACCCTGCCGATTGAATTTGTTTTACGCGCGATGCTATTTGCTCTTCCGAAAACGCATGCGATTGACCAAACTGATGTTCGTATTCGCAGGTTCCGTTGATAAGTGTTGGTTTGCCGTTCAAGTAAAAACGTCCATCACCATCATTGCGTTTCACCGGCCAGCTAATGGTGCGTATGCCGTAAGGTGTTGTTATCTCATCGGTAGTTACATTATTTCCCCGTTTAATCATCGAAGCCATTTTGTACAGATAAGGCCTTTCGATGCTCCAGCGAATTGGATCTGTGATGGGAGAAGATTGACGAATGATTTTGGTTTCACCTGCTTTCAGCGTTACTTTTTCTGCAACACGAAACACTGCAATTCCGTCTTCATTATTCAGTTTATTCACCACTTCAATGTCTGCAGCTTGCGCTGAATAGTTCTTTACTTCAGTTTCAACAAACAACGAATCGGCTTTATCATTGTGCCAGATATGAATGCCAAAAGGTTCGATGCGAACATTATCCGTCACTTCAAGCACCACCGGACGGAAAATGCCAAGCGGTTGCGAACCTTCGCTAAACCCCCATTCCGACGAGCAACCACCGCATACCCACGGCATGTTCGAAATCATCTCAGGATGTTCAGCCATCACTTTCAACTGATTAATTTGTCCCAGCTTGATGTTGTTAGTCACATCAAGTGTAAAAGTGGTGCGGCCGCTCATGAATCGTCCCAGTTTTGTACCGTTAAGGGTTACCGTTGCATACGTTCCAACGCCCTCGAAGCGCAAGAAATATTGTTTCCCATCACCTGCATTCGGAGCTGTAAAAGTCTTGGTGTAAGTAGCAGTGCCATGTAAATTACCATGTGTGAGTTGGCGATAGCCGAAATAGTCATCCCAATTATGTGGCACATTTACGGTCAGGGTATCTTTGCCCATCCATGTTTTCCAACCTTCGTTGAGGCTCATCGTAGTACGACGACCTTTCACTTCTGGAGTTGGGAAATTCACTTCTGAGCGTCCCATGGGCTTACTGGTTGCCACGCAAATACCACGTTGGTCAAATTTATTTACCCCACAATAGAAATGATATACCACCCCTTTGTAGTTAATCACATAACTTTTGTGAGCAAAAAGATCATCGTAGCTTTTCGACGGAATAATCAAATCATCGCCTTGCCAGTCAGACCAATGAATCAGGTCGTAACTGCACGCAAAGGTATTATAAGCTTTGTAAGGTTTGTTGCTATTAAACGCCGAAAAATAAAACATAACATACAAATTACCAAACTGTTGAATTTGGGCATCGCCGGTAATCATCCCCTGAATTTCATGTGCAAAAACAGGATTTCCCGAATAACGTTTCCATGTTTTCATATCGTTGGATAGTGCAATACCGATACGTTCGCCTTTCAATTTAGTTTCCGGATGCACACCGCCGGCATTGTAATACATCACAAAAGGCGCTCCAAGTGTTTTCTTCTTGTCCCAATAAATGGTGCTTTTATATTGAATCAGGTTCTCAAACCACTGTGCATCTTTATCTTTGTTGGATAGAAGTGGCTTATCACCGGACTGCCATTCTAGGGCTTTCCCTAAATTCTTTGCATTCGTCCAGGCCAATCCGATACTCAATGGACCTGCTTCGTAGCCGGCAGTAGGGCCACCAATATAGGTCATCCAGTAGTTGCCTTTGTAAGGTTGCAGCTCATAACTTCCCCCCCAGGTCATATCGGGCAAAGCCGGGAATCCGCCCCGCTGATTGCAATCCCACATACCATCACGATACGATAACAAACGACCCTTGATTATCCATTTGAGCAAGTTGTCACTTTCTGCCATCCATGTTTCGTAACCCCGGCCGTCGGTACCCGTTTTGCCATTATAAATCACAAAAGTCATATACCATTTGTCACCTTTGCGGAAAACAGTTGGACAGTCCATTTTGTAGTTATTGTCGGTTGGAGCAAGTGCCAAGCCATATTTATAAGGCGTTTTTACCTGCTCATAAATTTCGTCCATGCGGGATTGAGAGACCTCCTGAGCAGATAGAAAAAATGACAAAAAAAAGATATGGAGTAAAGTAAGTCTTTGTTTCATTTAAAATTAAAATAATTCTGTTTCTAAGAGACCTTATAAGATAAAAACTATTTTTGCTTGTTTTTGTTTGAGGGTCCTATGTTTATAATCAAGACGCAAAAGAACTGTTTTTGTAATAGCTGAGCATCTATTTTGTAAAATTAATCCTCAACGAAACTCAGCATTGTATCATAATCATGCTCAAATGTATTACCTAAAAAATGCTTGGACCAACAACTCAGACCTTCTTAAATGCAATAAGTCGTTAACTATTTACTATTTACTATTTACTATTTACAGGAAAGTATTTTCGTAATAAATTGTTGAAACACCTTGAGTTTATTCAGAAGTAATTGCCTGAGTCTGTATAACTTGAAATATAAGCTCTCCGTATCGTCAAAAAAAATGTACAAAAATATTGAACTGTTGAAGTTTAACACTCGCAACGGATAGAAATTTGGCTTCATTTAATTTTAAACGGTTGTAATTTCGCATATCATTTACAAAGTAATATCCTGTTTGTCAAATACTTAAAACTGACATAACGACTGTTTTAGTCTTAG
>Ga0302160_10000110_pt1 | contig 17596 bp, 14 predicted proteins | sample I_Fen_E1_3_FD_193506 | JGI IMG/M metagenome (GOLD analysis project Ga0302160, IMG submission 193506) | Peat permafrost microbial communities from Stordalen Mire near Abisko, Sweden - I_Fen_E1_3 | ecosystem: Environmental > Terrestrial > Soil > Wetlands > Permafrost | place: Sweden: Abisko...
GATCTCTCCGGTTCCCGGAGCGGTCGCGACGACGCCAGGTTCGGCGACAAAGCCGCTTCCCGGCATCGAGGCCGAAGTTGTTACCCGCACTGGCGAGCGAGTGCCCTTGGGGTCGGGCGGCTTCCTAGTGATTAAGCGGCCATGGCCTTCGATGCTGCGAACTGTGTATGGCGATTCCGATCGTTATGTTCGTCAGTACTGGTCCGACATCCCGGGCATGTATTTCACGGGCGACGGTGCCCGTGAGGACGTAAACGGCAATTTCTGGATCATGGGGCGCGTCGATGATGTGCTCAACGTCTCCGGACACCGCCTCAGCACCATGGAGATCGAATCGGCGTTGGTGTCTCATGAAAAGGTCGCCGAAGCGGCGGTTGTGGGGCGGCCCGACGAGATGAAGGGCCAGGCGGTGTCAGCCTTTGTCACATTGGAAATGGGGCATCAGCCTTCCGATGCATTGAAGGAAGAGTTGCGCCTGTGGGTGGCCAAAGAAATCGGCTCGATGGCCAAGCCGGATGACATTCGGTTCACCGATCAGTTGCCCAAGACACGCTCCGGCAAGATTATGCGGCGCTTGCTGCGCGAGCTTGCGTCCGGCGGAGAAGTTAAAGGCGATACCACGACGCTCGAAGATTTCGCGGTTATTGCGAAGTTAAAGGAAGAAGAAGCGTAGATCGATATTCTGGCCGAACGATAGCGGGGCGCCTGCTACAGCGGGCGCCCCGCTTTTACTGTTTGTCGGGCTCGGCGGGATTGCCGTTTCCCGCTTCCACCGGCGCGTTCGGTTCGTCCGAGACTCCCGGTTCTGCAGGCCACGCTTCGGCGCCGAGGTCCGATGTGCCCGATGCAGGTTCCACTAACTCCATTGGAGTTGCGGTGGTGAAGTCCGCAGCGTCGGCGGGGAACGATGCGACGTGCCGCTGGTACCACGTCACCGAACTTGCTCGCTGCCAAAGGCGCGTCAGCAGCTGCATCAGGATGATGAACTCGAGCAGCAGAAATGTCACCGGGGTAGCGGTCGGCGGCAACTTCGTCCATAGAAACAATCCTGCCGCCAGCGTTACCCACGCGACCCCACTGATGCAGAGATAGACGCGGAACAACTTCGATGCCTGCCGCCAACTAATTCCCAGTGCCTTCCACAGATTCGACCACATCTTTGTCTCGTCCTGCACTACTGCTCGAACCTGCGCAATATCGAACCACAGCCTAACGAACAGGACGAGCAACATGACCACGGCACACCCTGTGAGCAGGATGTAGAAGCCAGTTTGGGCTGACACGGAGCGGTCGCCCACGTAGTCAGACAACTTGTCCACGCCCATCAACAATGCGGCCAGTATTCCGAATGGAACCATTGAGAACAGGGCCAGTCGTACGAAGCGCCAGAAGAAGGCTCCCGACGCGGCGAAGAAATCTCCCGCTGTGAATTTGCGGTTGTCGCGGTAGACCGCAAGGATCCCGCCGGCCACGAAAATCATGAACAGCGGAAACAAAAGTGAAAAGAGAAATGAACTTCCCGACGAACGCATCAGGTCGGCATTTGGCCGGCCGATCAATTCCAGGAACATCCCAAAGTCGAAGCCCTTACTCAGCCCTTCTCCAGCAAGGCTGTGCTCCAGCAGCTTGTTGAGTTGTCCACGTGCCCCGGCGGCTCCCAACAGTCCAATGGCGAGGTTGACCGCGAAGACCCACCACAGCACTCGTTGGCGCCGCCACACCAAGGAGGCACCGGCAGCAACTAATCCTTTATTCTCGTCTGCCATCGTCATCTCCCGGTTATGTCAGCCAGCTCAGCATCTGGGCGAAGAATTGCGTCAGGAAAGTCCAGTAGGTAGCGATCTTCTGGGTCGCCTTCCGCTGGGGTTCGGCAGCAATGCTGTTGTTGAGGTAGTCGCGATCCATGGTGATCTGGTGGTCGGGATCGATTTCGACCGAGAGTACCTTGGCTTTTTTCAGATACTCGAAGCGCTTCCATCGGTCCACGCCGATCCATCGTTCACGCACGGTTTCACCGTTGTCGAACTTGATTTCTGCAGTCACCGGGAAGATGAAGTCGCCTACTCGCTGTAGCAGGATTTCCGTAGCGTACAGGGTTTCACCCTTCTTATCCTCCGGCGCATCCTTACTGGCCCAATCCACCCGGGTCGATTCCGCCTTCCGAACTTTGTAGTCCAACACCTGCGTCCCATAAACCGCCTGCTGCCAATACCAACCAAGGTCTTCGCCGGCCACCTCGTTCACCGTTCGCAGAAAATCTTCCTGCGTGGGATGCGTGAACCGGTACTTCATGAAGTAGGCGTGCAGCGCCTTTCGCAGCACCTGCTCGCCCACGAGGTTCTCCAGCGTGAGCAACATCGTCGCTGTTTTGCCGTAGGTGACGCCTCCATACGAGGAAAAGCTCATGTCCTGATAGCTCGGCTTGGCAAGCGAGTCCGTCTCCGCGACGCCGACATACCCGCTGCGCTGTTCCGCGCTGTCGCCCATCTGTGCGCCCAACCAATTCAGGACGCTGGTGTTCTTTCCGTACAGGCTGTCCACAACTTTTACTTCTGTGTAGCTGTTGATGCCTTCGTCGAGCCAGGCATTCTCAAACTCGTTGGTGGCAACCATCGCGTACCAGTACTGGTGCCCGAACTCGTGCTCGGTCACGCCCTCGGGTAGTAGCTTCTGGCCCTTCGGGGCCCACCACACCGTGTCTCCGGTAATGAATGTCGGATACTCCATCCCACCGGCTTCCAGCGCCCCATGCGGCGGATCCACCACCGTAATCTGCGCGTAGGGATAGGGGCCGTACCACTCGTCGAAGCGTTTCATGCTGCCCTGCATAACGTCGAGATAACGCTGCCACGAAGTCTCGTGGCTGTTGTAGGTCAGCAGCCGGATCTTTACTGCGCCCACGCTTCCGTCGAACGTGCTTTCCTTCACCACAAAGTTCGGGTCGGCCGTCCACGCAAAATCGTGTACGTCCTCGGCGTGGAAGGCCACAGTCTTCGTGCCGTTGCCGTTATCGCTGTCGGCAACCTGCACACCAGTCGCGCCGATGATGTAGTTCTTTGGCAGAGTGATCTTTACGTCATAGGTGCCGAAGTCGGCGAAGAACTCGGTCTTTGCGTGGAACTGATGGCAATTCCACGCCCCGTTCCACCAAACCCCAACCTTCGGAAACCACTGCCCGGCAAGCAGAAACGTGCGCTTATAACCTGTGCGCGCGATTACCTCAGGAAATTTAGCCTTGAACTTGATCTTGAAGACCACGTCCTGTCCGGCCTCAACCCCACGCGGCAATGCCACATCGATGACGGTCTTATCGCTGGCATTTCCGTCATCCGGCGCGATGTACTTAATCGCCTTAGTCAAATCACCCAACCCTTCGACCTCCAGCGCCGTGATTTCACTGGAGCCGGCCCGCTTGTCGTCCCAGCCATTGTCAAAGGTACTTGTCCGGAAGTTTCCGTCGCGGTGGGCTTCGCTCACCCAAGTCGACCCGGGCTGAAAACCGTTGAGGTATAGGTGGAACGGAAAGTGATCGAGGCGCTGCCCGGTCAGGTTGTGATACGTAATCGTTTCGGTCGCATCAACGGTGTGCTTGTCTGGGTCATATTTCGCGTCGATCTGGTACGCCACCACCCGTTGCGACAGTGGTCCCGTAACCTTGGGTGCGAAAGGACTTTGTCCACTAAAGCTCGCGACTGTAAGCGACAAGCTGATCAGCGCGAGAAAGAAACTCCGTCTTGCCACTGAAAGTCTCCGGCTCTATCGAAGTTGTTGAATCGCAAGAATAGTAATTGACCGGAGGCAAAATCGCACAGCCGCGGGGTTGAATAGCCGGAGAAACGCGCCTGCAGCCATGATCCCGATGACGCACGTAGTACACTTTCCGTCACGTGGGCGACCCAATTGAGGAGGGGAAGACGATGGCAGAAGATCGTAGATTCAACTCATACGGCGAGTTCTTCACTTTTTATCTGCAGCAGCACAGCGACCCGCGAAACCGCGTCTTGCATGCCATCGGCACCACGCTCGGCATCGCTGTAGCCGTCGCCGCCTTCATGTCCGGCCATCCCTGGTACGCATTCCTGTTCCTCCCCATCGCATACGGTTTTGCCTGGACCGGGCACTTTGCCTTGGAGAAGAACAAGCCAGCCACTTTCGGCTATCCCTTCTGGTCGTTCATCAGTGACTTTCGCATGCTGGGGCTGATGTTCACGGGGCGACTCGCGGAGCGCCTGAAGCAGCAGATGCCTCAGTCGTAACTCCCCGGCGCTCGTTTAGCCTGCTACACTCGGCGCAAGCCCATGCGAGTTCTCGGCATAGATTGCGGCGGTGAGTACACCGGCTACGGAGTTGTCGAGCAAGACGATCAGGGTGCGCTTCGTCACCTCTGCAGCGGAGCCATTCGCCTCCATCCTCGGCAGGCGCTGGAAATCCGCTTAATGACAATCTGCAAGGGCCTGACGGAGATCATCGGTACCTATGCGCCAGAGATGGTTGCGATCGAAGACGTTTTCTACGCTGTTAATGCAAAATCGGCGCTAAAACTCGGTCACGTGCGTGGAGTCGCGATGCTGGCTGCCGCGCAGGCCGGATTGGCGGTAACCGCGTATTCCCCCCTGTCGATCAAGTCGGCTGTCGTGGGTTATGGCCGGGCAGAGAAGTCGCAGGTCCAACTGATGGTCGCCCGTTTGTTGGAACTACCTGCGCCTCCGGAGCCAGCGGACGTGGCCGACGCCCTTGCCATCGCAATCTGCCACTTGCACACCGCGGCCACCCTGGACCGTCAGCACGCGACCGCCCGTTAGGAGGACCCGCTTTCCTTTCTAGTTCGGATAAAATCTAACACTAGCATGCGACGTCGTTGGCTGAAGTACATCCTACAGGCAACTTTCCTGGGCGCCCTGGCTGCCTCGGGTCAAACGTTCCACGAGCTCGAACCGGCGCCGCAGCCCACAGGCAACTACGTTGTATTCAAGTTCGACTGGGACCAGGGCCGACCCTGGGTGAGTTACACGATTTCCGTCGACGAGGCCGGCAACGCACGCTTCCAAGGGAAGGGCAACCCCGCCGAAGGTGGAGAAGGCGACGATTATTCCCAGGATTTCTCCATGTCGGCTGCAAATCGACAGAAGATTTTCGACCTTGCCAAGAAGGCCGACTATTTTCAGGGCAACCTTGAGGCCAAACAGAAAAACATCGCCCGGACCGGCCAGAAGACGCTGGAATATCACGCGAATGGCGGCAAAACCACCTCGGCGAGCTACAACTATTCTCCGGACCCTAATGTTATCGAGCTGACGCGGATATTCCAGGCTATTGGACTGACCGTTGATTTTGGCCGCAAATTAGCTTTCGACTACCGCTTCAACAAACTCGGAATTGACGCCCGTCTACATTCGTTGCAAGACATGCAGGCCAGCCATTTTGTCGAGGAACTACAGGCAATTGAGCCAATTCTTCAGAAGATTGCCGCCGATCCCAGCATGATGCATATCAATCGGGTGGCTGCGAAGCAGATGCTGAAATCGATAGGGCCAACCCTACCGCCCGCATCGCCGGCATCGCAGCCTTGATCCGCCATGAGTGCGGTGGGACGGGTACTCCGAAATGGCTATAATTGCGCAGCCCAAATCTCTAACCCCAGCAACTTACCACCAAAAGGGTGTTTAATGACGTTGGGACTGCACTAGGTGTGCGTTCGACCTCAGAGCCGGTTAGTACAGGAGTAAAAAACATGTCCGTTCGCAAATTATGGTACGTGGTTGCAGCGGCGCTGTTTGTAATGGCGTCCATGACCGCTCACGCTACGTCGCACGCCCGGATTGTGCGGCTGAGCTACGTTGACGGCAACGTGCAGATGGATCGAGCGAGCGGCCAGGGCATGGAGCGCGCCATTCTGAACGCCCCCATTATTGAGGGCTCGCGAATCCTTACAGGCGCCAACGGCCTAGCGGAAATCGAATTCGAAGACAACACCACGGTGCGGCTCGGTGAAGCCACGGAAGTCCGCTTCAGCGAGCTGCTGATCAACGACGACGGCGACAAGGTGAACGAAGTCGACCTGGTGCGCGGCACCATGTACTTTGGCGCGCGCGGCGACAAGCACTCGATCGACCGCGTCATGGCTGCAGGCCACACTTTCATTGTTCGGAACAATTCGCAGATTCGCTTCATGATGCTTGGCGATCAAGCGCAAGTCGCGGTGTTGAACGGCGAAGCTCAATTTGAGACCAACAGTCAGATAGCGAAAATCAAGAAGAACGACACGGTGACGGTTGACTCGTCCAATTCCACAGGCATGGTCCTCGCCAAGGGCGTGGATGGTATTCCGCTCGACCGGTGGAACAGCGAGCGTGCTGCCTACCAATCCGCGTATTCAAATGACAATCCTTCGTATGGCAGTCATGGTATGTCCGGCTCCGGATTTGCTGACCTGGCCTACTACGGCGGCTTCACCTCCATGCCGGGCTACGGGATGCTCTGGCAGCCCTACGGCGCCTCGAGCTGGAATGGCTGGGACCCGTATATGGCTGGCGGCTGGATGTACACCTCAGGCCTCGGCTATTCATGGGCCTCGGCTTATCCGTGGGGTTGGATGCCATCTCACTACGGATCGTGGGTTTATCTACCCGCAGGCGGATGGTTTTGGTCTCCGGGTAACTCATTTAAGAACGGCGGTGTCGTGAATAATTGGCGGCCCACAGCGCCGGTTGTTCAGGGACCCGCGGGATACACGGCTCCCACGCCGCCATCGGTGGCGTCAGTCAATGGCGCTCGGCCCTCAGTTCTTGTGGGGCGTATCGGAACAGCGCCCGCATATCTTCCCGGTGGTCCGATTCCACCGAATTTCCGCGCTGTGCTCAACGAACGAGACAGAATTATGGGGATGAACGCTATGAGCGCGAACGGCAGGTCGGGTGGGGGCGCTTCCTCCGCAGCGTCAGTTCATGGTTCCCGAGCGGTTGGAACTTCGAGGGCAGCTGCGACACAGAATGGGCATGTTTTCGTGCCACCACCGTCGCCGAGCATGATGTCGACGAATCCAATGCCGCACGGCTCGTCGATGGGGGGCGGAGCGGCCAGTGCTGGCGGATTCGATGGCAGCGCCTCTGCGACGCATGGATCAGCCTCGCCGATGCGTGGTACAGCGAGTGGAGGCCACGCGACGTCCGGCGCAGCGGTCCACAGCGGTGCACACACCAATCCGAAGTAAGTTATCTGCCCTAAATAGAACCGGCGGCCAAGTGGCCGCCGGTTCTATTTGCACTGGAGTCGTTTCTCAATACACTGCAATCCCAGCGTAGCCCACTACCATATCGCGATCGCCAGACACGTCTCCTGATGTCGCATAGCGGACTAGTTCGGCTCCGGTGGCTCCCATTGCTCGCGCTGCGGTGAGCATGACTGTCGCTGGCGCATAACCGCACATGCTGATATTTCCCTCTCGTACCGTGTCGTAAAGACCGCGAGGGTTGAGTGCCAATACTTGCTCGATGGCGCGCCGGTCCTTGGTTCGCGTCACGCTATCGTTTTCATAATGGTTCATGTCACTGGAGGCGATCACCATCGCAGGCTCACCCAGCTTCATCAGCACTTCTGCGATGGCGAGCCCTAGCTGGCTCAGTGCTTGAAAGTCGCTGGTGCCGATCGTGATGGGTACAAACCGGAATCCCGGAGCCAGCACCTGCAGGAAGGGAATCTGCACCTCCAGCGCATGTTCGTAACGATGAGCTTCCGAGTCTTCGTTGAGTAGCGGCATCGCCGACTTGAGGCTTTCGGCAACCTCGGAATCGATGTCGGCGTCTCCCAGTGGAGTATGCCACGCGCCTTCGCTCATAATGGCAAGAGGTTTTCCTTGACCCGTGTGATTAGGACAGAGAATTACGTAACGGCGGGGTAACTCCAGCCTGCGATACAAGGCACCGGCAACCGCGCCGGAGTATGCGTATCCTGCGTGCGGTGCGATGCATCCCAACGCCCGTATTACCGGTTCGGCTTGCTGTTCCGCCGCCGCGCGGACCGTCGTGAAGGTCTCAATTTCTTCGCGGAGGCGCTGCGCATTCCTGGGGTAAAAGCGCCCTGCAACGGCCGGCTGACGAATCGTGGTGTTCATGTTGCCCTCTACTTCATGGGCCCGAGTCTGCTCTCGCCCGGACAACAGGCTAAAACGGAATTTTACGCCTGTTGCAGCGCGCGGAAAATCGCCGCCATCTTTTCCAGCGATAGGCCTTCTGCGCGTGCGTCAGGTTTAACGCCCGCTGCCTTTATGACCGCAGACGCCTTCGCACCATAACTGCCCTTCAGATTATTCACCAGCGTCTTCCGTTTCTGCGCGAAGGCAACCTTCAGCATTTCCTCAAACGCTACGGGATCAACCTGTAGTTCGACGGCGCGCGGTGCCATCGTCAGTCGAACTACGCTCGAATGCACCTCCGGCGGGGGATCAAATGCTCCCGGCGGCAATGTGAAAAGACTCTCGGCTCGCGCAAACAACTGGACGGTGGCTGACAGCAATCCGTAGTTGCGGCTTCCGGGTTCGGCGGCGATGCGATCGGCTACTTCTCGCTGTACCATGATCACGGCCCGCCCGATGTGGGCATGCTCCCGTAAGATGCGCAGCACAATATCCGAAGTGACGTAGTAAGGAATATTGCCGACGACGTCCACCGTCTCCGGTTGTGTGGGACGCAAGTCGTGGAGCGGCCCGTGACGCCGTCCCACCATTGACCGCCACTCCACGGTGACGAAATCAGATTCCAGTATGTCAACATTCTGTAAGGTTGCGTAGCGCATGCGCATTTGCGCTGCCAGAATATGATCCAGTTCGATCCCTATGACCTTACGGGCCCGGCGAACCAGCAGGTCGGTCAGCATCCCGCGCCCGGGCCCGATTTCAATGATGGTGCGGCTGGAGATATCACCCAGCGCGTCCACGATTCGCTGCGCGGCGGAGTGGTCGGTCAGAAAGTTCTGACCCAGCCTCGGTTTGCGCTTAGCACCCTTGCCGGCGACGGCTGACTTCGGTTCCGACTTCGCCACGTTGACCCTCTTTCGATTGCGCGATTAGACTCAAGTGTCTCGCGCGTCTCATTATCATAATCGCGAGTAACGTAGCACGCTCCTTAAATGGGAGCTATGCAGGGTTCGACCGCACCCGGAGGCTGAATGCAGATCGTTTTCGCGGCGTCGGAATGTGTTCCTTTTTCCAAGACCGGCGGGCTGGCGGACGTGGTGGGATCGTTGCCCCAGGCTCTGGCCGTTCTTGGCCACGAAGTAACGGTATATGTTCCGAAGTACCGCAGCACGAAGCTGGACAATCCCCGTCAGGTAATCCGCAGCATTACCGTTCCTTTTGATGATCGCTACCGCTTTTGCTCTGTGGTCGACGGCGGAACCCGAAGTGGCGTCCAGTATTACTTCATCGATTACCCGCCCTTCTTTGATCGCGACGCGCTTTACGGAACGCCGTTGGGCGACTATCACGACAACGCCGAGCGATTCGCCTTGTTTTGCCGCGCCGTGATGGAAGCGACCAAGATACTGGGCATTCCCGAAATCTTTCACTGCCACGACTGGCAGACCGCATTGATTCCGATACTTCTTCGAACCCTGTACCAGGAAGATCCCGGATTCGCGCAGACCCGCAGCGTTTTCACTATTCATAATCTTGGCTATCAGGGGTTGTTCCCCTCGGAGATTCTGCCGTTGCTGATGCTGCCGTGGGACCTGTTCAGCATGGACAAGTTGGAGTTCTACGGGAAAGTGAATTTCCTTAAGGGCGCTATCGATGCGGCGGACTATCTGACGACCGTGAGCCGCAAATACGCTCAGGAAATTCAGACCACCGAATACGGCTTTGGCTTGGAAGGCGTACTTCGGGCGCGCGCAGCCACCCTTGCTGGAATTCTCAACGGAGTGGACTATTCAGAGTGGAACCCGGCTACGGATCCCGTGATTGCCGCGAACTATTCCGCCGACGATCCCTCGGGCAAAGCGAAATGCAAACAAGACCTACTGAAAGAGTTTGGGCTCGCTCCCGAAACTCAGTTGCCGGTAGTCGGTATTGTGTCCCGCTTTGCCGGGCAGAAGGGCTTCGATCTCATCCAGCACGTGGCCGATCGCATGGCGAGAGAAGAACTCATCGTGATTGCACTCGGCACCGGCGATCGCGAATATGAAGACATGTTTCGCCGCCTGAATAAGCAGTACCCACAGAAATTCGCGGTGAAGGTCGAATTCAGCAACAGGCTGGCGCACAAGATCGAGGCTGGAGCGGATATGTTCCTGATGCCTTCCAAGTACGAGCCCGCGGGCTTGAACCAGCTCTACAGTCTTAAGTACGGAACGGTGCCAATTGTTCGAGCTACCGGCGGACTCGACGACACCATCGAACAGTTTGATCAGGCCACCGGCAAGGGCACCGGCTTTAAGTTCAAGGAGTATAGCGGAGAAGCATTGCTCGACACCGTAAAGGCGGCGGCGTTAGCCTACCGTGACCGCCAACGCTGGCAGATGCTGATGCATAGCGGCATGGTTCAGGATTACTCGTGGTCAGCGGCAGCCCGCGACTATGTCAAAGTGTACGAGCGGGCCCGGCAAGGACGCCTCTCGCCGATTGTCCCGCAATGACCGTACACTGAATTCAGCTTGCTCCACTTTCCGTCGAGCTGATGCACAGCAGCGGCCGAGACCTGTGCTGAGGAAATTTCGAAATGCATAAGACCGCACTCATCTGCCTAGCTTTAGGACTGACGATTTCGTGCTCATCCGAAAAGAAGTCCAGCACTGAATCGCCTGCCCAATCCGCGGCAAAGCAGGCTGTGAAGGAAGCGCAGTACGACACCGGACGCACCGCTTTCCAGCGTATGTATCTGGCGGCCCGTGGTTGGGCTCCGGATGTGAAAGCATTCCGCTTGCAGTCGCAATTTACGGTCGATGCTCCCACTGCCGACGGTAAGGCCGGGCTTTGGCGAGCGTCATTTGCGTCGTCATCACGCCGCATGATGAAGTTGTTCGTCTGGTCCGGACTGGTCGGCCCCGATGCACCGGAGCAGGGAATCACCTTCTCCGCTGAGGACAGTTGGAGTCCCACCAATAGCTCCACTCAGCCGTTCGAAATTGCATTTCTAAAGGTTGACAGCGACAAGGCCTACGAAGTCGCCCAGAAGAACGGCGGCGAGAAGCTCATCGCGAAAGACCCCAAGCAGCCAGTGATGTTCGTCCTCGATTGGGACGCTACCAAGAACCAGCTCATATGGCACGTCATCTATGGAGACAAGCCTACCGACGCGAAACTTCGCATCGCCGTGGATGCTACCTCAGGGTCATTTTTGCGGGTGGAGAAGTAGCCAGGCGATTAATGTGCACCACCTGTCCACGCTTCCGATAGAAGTCCACCATTGACTTGGGACGACGCGGTGAACACGCCGTATGTTGCGTCGGTTCGGTTTGTACCAAGCGGAGAAGCTAGAACTTATAGACTCTCGCTTCCCAACCCTTGAGGTTCAAGGTTCCACCGCGCTCATTCGTCTCGCCCAAGTTCGAGATCACGAGTTGCTTCGCCTGAATCTCCCCAGGCAGCTTGTAACTCACTGCGTCGGTCGAGAAGTTGAGCACCACGAGGTATCGGTCGGTGCCGATCGACCGCGTATAAGCGAACACCTGCGCATTGCTTGGGTCCAGGTCCTTGTAGTCACCGTAAACGAAGGCCGGCGATTTCCTGCGGACCTCTGCCATGCGCGCAAAGTAGTGATAGATAGATCCCTTGTCGCTCAACTCCTGCTGGGCATTGATATCGAGATAGTTCGGATTCACTGCCAGCCACGGCTTCGCAGCGGTCGTGAAACCCGCGTTCGCAGAATTGTTCCACTGCATTGGAGTGCGCGAGTTATCGCGGCTGGTCTTCCGCATCTCTGCCAGGAAGAAGTCCGCGCTGACCTGTTTGCTGGTCACGTACGTCTTCCATGCATTCTTCACCGCGATGTCATCGAACTGATCGATGCTCGTAAACGGATAATTCGTCATTCCCAGCTCGTCGCCTTGGTAAATGAACGGCGTGCCCTTCAGCGTGAGCAGCATAGTGGCCAGCGTTTTCGCGGAAGCCACGCGAAATGCCGGCGAGTCGTTGCCGAACGCCGATACGACGCGCGGATTGTCGTGGTTGGAGAGGAACACGGTGTTCCAGCTGTGAGTATCCAGCGCCCGGTCTTGCTTCGTATAGATGGCCCTCAGTTCCGTCAGCTTCCAATCGCGCCACAGCTCGCCATTACGATTCAGCCTGACAGCGTCGAAATTAAAGATCATGTTCAACTCGTTACGGCGCTCGTCCACCAGCGTCGGCGTCTGGTCCAGCGTAACGCCGAACGCCTCACCTACAGTCATCACGTCGTACTTCGACAGAACTTGCTTGTTCATCTCCTGCAAATATTCGTGTAGGTGCGGGCCCATGGCATAGAAGTATTGCGGACGTGACATCGCATCAGGTGGCAGGTTCGGCAGGCCCTCCCGCTTCGAGATGAACGGAATTACGTCCATGCGAAAACCGTCTACTCCCTTGTCGAGCCAAAACTTCATCAGGTCGTAAACTTCGTTCCGGACCTTGGCGTTGTCCCAGTTCAAATCAGGCTGTTTCTCAGCAAATAGGTGAAGATAGTATTCGCCGGTGCCTGGGTCGAGCTTCCACGCCGATCCTGAAAAGAACGATGTCCAGTTGTTGGGCTCTTTACCGCCTTCCGGGGGACGCCAGATGTAGTAGTCGCGATACGGATTGTCCTTTGATTTACGGCTCTCGACGAACCAAGCGTGCTCGTCACTGGAGTGGTTCACCACCAGGTCGAGTACGAGTTTCATGTGACGCTGCTTCACGCCCTTGAGCAGTTCGTCGAAGTCAGCCATCGTGCCGAATTCGGTCATGACCTTGCGGTAGTCTCGAATGTCGTAGCCATTGTCCGCATTCGGCGAATCGAAGTGCGGGCTCAGCCAGATGGCATTTATACCCAAGCCCTGAATGTAGTCGAGTTCAGACGTGATGCCCTTCAGATCGCCGATTCCGTCGCCGTTCGAGTCTTTGAATGATCGCGGATACACCTGGTACACGATGGCTTCTTTCCACCAACGGGGCTGATACCCGTTTATAGTTGCGGTCGCCGCTCCCCCAACTGCAGTGTTTTGGTTAGTTTGCGCGCTTAGGACTGCAAGGGCGAAGAGAGTATGAGAGACAAGAAAAGCTAATGCCAAGACCAAGGCTTTCATTTGACCGTCCTTTGCTCTGATGGCGTGGAACTACAACTAAATCAGTAGTTTGCCATAATTGATGAACACCGCGTGATCTTAGCGTTCCCGTCACCCACTCGGTGCATTGCGAAATGGCTCTTTAGTGTGCATAATCGTTCCGAATAGAAGCTTTGCGCCCGTAAAAAGGACCGTCGCGTGCGCCAATCGCTACTTGGTACCCGGTTTCTCGCCCGTCTTCAGGCTACTGGACTGCAATACGAGAACCCTCGCGTTGAACGAGTCCTGGCGATCTCTCGGGTTGCCCTGGGATTGACGGCACTCATCGTCGATTTTATTCACCCGCTCGCTCCGGATCCCTACAACCAGCTGTTGATCTTACTGTTAGTGATGTACTGCGTGCAAAACCTCGGGTTTCTGATTTGGATGGTCATGAACCCCGACGTCGGCAAATCCTTCGTCAAGGTAATGCAGGCCAGTGACGTTCTCTGGCCCATCGTGCTTTGCCTCTTTGCCGATCCGCCCAGCAGTCTCGTGTTCGTGTTCTTCCTGTTTGCGCTGATGACAACCGCCTACCGATTCGGCATGTACGAGACTTTGTTTACAGGATTGGGATGCAGCTTGGTCCTCGTAGTTCAGGAGGCCATCGTCTTACTCGGCCCGAAGGAACTGAGCCGGCTGCTTTACACCCACTTGAATGTGTCCCGCATCGTACTGCATGTTGCCTTCCTGATCATGGCAGGATTTCTGTTGGGATATTTGGCCGAAAGGGAAAAGGAACTACGAGCGGAGATAGCATTTACCAACAATTTGCTATCGCTGACACGCGTGGGCAACCGGCTGAACGAAGTGCTCACCGAGGTTTCTGGCAAGTTGGCGAATGTTTTTGGAAGTGCGAGTGTATACGCCTTGGTTCGTCAGTCGAGTACCGGCAGGCTCTTCCGATGGGAAATCACTCTCGGCCCTCGACCTGGGGCCGAATTCCGTGAAATTACTGCCTCCGACCAGGAATTGCGGCTGCTGAACTCCTCTCCACACACATTCTGTGCGCATCGGCTCACGGACGGGCTGGCCGTGGTCCATGCAATCGACGACGAAGGTCGTCGGATCAGCATTTCCAATCCGCAAGAAATCGCGGTACCGCTCAGCGAGGCAGGTTCCATTATCGCGCTCCAATTCGATCTCGGCCGCGAGTGGAATGGTCGACTGGTGCTGATCGATGGAAAGTTGGGGTGGAATTGGGAGCGCGAGCTTCGATTCGCGCAGAATGCCTTGCGTCAGGTTGCCCCTGCTCTGTACTCCATTTATCTCTTCCGCAGACTGCGCGCGCGCGCGGGCGCTATGGAGCGGGCCCGAGTGGCTCGCGAGCTTCACGACACCGCGATCCAGTCGCTCATTAGCATTGAGATGCAGGTTGATGTTCTGCGACGTCGCTCCAACGGACATGCCCAGACCTCCGAACTGGAACGGATTCAGCACCTCTTGCGCGAAGAGGTCCTCAACATGCGGGAATTGATGCTTAGCATGAGGCCGCTTGAAATCGGCCCCGATCAATTTCTTGACTTTGTTGCCCAACTCGTAGAACGATTTCGTAACGACACCGGGTTGGATGTCCGGTTCGTTTCCGAGCTCGAGGAAGTCACGTTGCCTGCTTCTTCCTGTCGCGAGCTGGTCCGGGTAGTTCAGGAAGGTCTCGTCAATGTGCGGAAGCACAGCGGAGCCAAGTCAGTTTATGTGCGTTTTGGCGCGCAGAACGGCCTTTGGAAGCTGGTGATTGACGACGATGGGCAAGGTTTTCCGTTCAGCGGGCGTCTTACGCTTGGCGAATTGGAAGTCCTTCACCGTGGTCCGACGGTAATAAAAGAAAGGATTCGCGCCATCGGCGGTGATATGGTGATTGAATCCAGTCCAGGCCACGGTTCGAGGTTAGAGATCACGGTTCCCCAGAAAGGGTACGAATTTTATGGATACTAAAGTTGCGACGGTTCGCATCGTTATAGCAGATGATCACACCATCTTCCGCGATGGGCTTCGTCGCCTCCTGGAGGCCGAACCTGAATTGGAAGTGGTCGGAGAAGCCGCCGATGGTCACGAGGCGGTGGCCCAAACGAAGCAGTCTCAGCCCGATGTTCTGCTGCTCGATCTCAACATGCCCCGCCTGCCTGGAATGGACGCGATGCGCGAGCTTTCTGCCGCCGGGGACGGGAAGACCACTAAGATCATTGTTCTCACGGCAGCGATTGAGCGTAACCAGATCGTGCAGGCGCTGCAACTCGGCGCACGCGGCGTGGTCATGAAAGAAGCTGCCACCCAGCTCCTCATGAAGGCCATTCGTACCGTGATGGCCGGCGAATACTGGATTGGCCGCGAAGCCGTGGGCGATATCGTCGAGTTCATGCGCCTCAACGCTTCCGGCGACCGTCCGCCGAAGAACTTCGGTCTCACCAAGCGCGAAATGGACATTTTGACCACCATCGTCGCGGGCCTTAGCAACAAGGAAATTGCCCGCAAATTCACCTTGAGCGAGGACACAGTGAAGCACCACCTCACTAACATTTTCGACAAGGTTGGCGTCACCAGCCGGCTGGAGTTGGCTCTGTTTGCTATCAACAATCGCGTCACCGACCAGCAAAACTAATACCCATAGAGTTTGCATGGCGGGGCCGGACTGCCGGCCCTTTTTCTATTGATTGCGCGCTCCAAACCTCATTAATCTCCCGCCCGCTTCGATTTAGTAGCGACTCCTGGCACTTGTTCGGGTTTAGAGAAGTGGCGCTTTTTGGGAGCTGTACATGAAGTGGTATTGGTCTGTTCTTGGCTTAACCGTCATTGTGGGGGCCCTCGGTCTTGCGGGATGTGACCGTACTGGGTCCCGGGGAGATGCTCAGGTCGCTGCCGAAGTTCAAGCTAACTTGCAGCGTGACGCTCTAGGTTCGGGCCGTGGTGTTGAGGTTCTGGCCCAGAACGGTGTTGTCACGTTGAACGGAACCGTAGCCAGCGATCATGAACGTGGTTCTGCCGCCATCGATGCCGCTCGCGTCGAAGGTGTCAGGACTGTCATCAACAACCTAGTCGTCCAGCAAGCGCAGTCGAATCTGCCGCCGGAACAAGCGCCGTCCGAGGTAACCGGTCCGGCCAAGGCAAGTCTGCCTGCTCGCCGTTCAGCCAAGCTCCCGCCGGCTCACCCAGTGGCCCCAGCTCACAGTCAGGTCGCTGCAGCGGTATTGAACTCTCCTGCGGCCCCGACTGAGCCAGCAGTGACACAAGTTCCTCCTCCACCTCCGCCGCCGAAGAAGATCGCAATTCCGGCGGGAACCCAATTCAGCATTCGGCTCAATGAGCCGCTCGATACGGAACGCAACCAGGTAGGGGATGCCTTCCATGCCACGTTGGGTGCGCCGATCGTGGTCGACAGCGAAACTGCCATTCCGTCAGGCGCTGATGTCGTGGGACGCGTCGTTGACGTCAAGAGTGCCGGGCGTTTTGCCGGCAACTCAGTCCTGACGCTCGAGCTCAACTCACTCTCCGTCAACGGTAAGACCTACAACATCCAGACCAACCAGTGGACGCGCGAAGGTAAGGGCGAAGGCAAGAATACAGCCATAAAAGCTGGCGGCGGAGCGGCAGTCGGTGCCATCATCGGCGGTCTCGCCGGAGGAGGCAAAGGCGCCGCGATCGGCTCAGTCGCGGGCGCAGGAGCGGGAACTGGCGCAGCAGCCACCAAGAAAGGCGAGCAAATCAAGCTGGCGCCGGAAGCCACCTTAAGCTTCCTTTTGATCAACACGGTCACTGTAATCCAGCAGCCCACCAACAGTCACAATGAAGGTCGCACGCCACTGCCTTAGCGATAGCGGTTATTCTTTTCTCGCACCGCCAGACAACGTAGTCTAATAGGCGATTGGACCCCATTCTTGCGGTTGTAATTTTCATCGTCGGGCTTGTGTTCGGGAGCTTCCTGAACGTCTGTATCAGTCGCATCCCGCGCGGCGTGTCAATCGTTGCGCCGCGTTCCCATTGCCCGCTTTGTGCTCGTCCCATCGCCCCGCGCGACAACGTTCCCGTCCTTAGCTGGCTTCTCTTGCGTGGAAAATGCAGAGGTTGCGGCGGCCCGATCTCACTACGGTATCCCGTCGTCGAATTACTCACCGCCATCCTGTTCCTCGCCTGCTATGCCTCGCTCGGACTCGGCTGGATTTGCCTGAAAGCGACAGTGCTGTGTTTCCTACTCATCGGGCTGATTTTCATGGATGCGGAAACCGGCTTGCTTCCGGCGGAATTCACCTACACCGGCATCGCTCTCGGTTTGCTCCTTGCATGGAAACTCCCGCTCGATTCCTCCGGCACTGGATTCCTGCTGCGGCAATTCGGC
>Ga0302160_10000113_pt1 | contig 17475 bp, 17 predicted proteins | sample I_Fen_E1_3_FD_193506 | JGI IMG/M metagenome (GOLD analysis project Ga0302160, IMG submission 193506) | Peat permafrost microbial communities from Stordalen Mire near Abisko, Sweden - I_Fen_E1_3 | ecosystem: Environmental > Terrestrial > Soil > Wetlands > Permafrost | place: Sweden: Abisko...
AAGCCTTATCTGTTTCTACGCGAATGGCACGTGAATCTACTTTTTCTACTGCCGATTCTTCGCTGGTGCGTTGTGCATCCAGACTAATGAACTGCGTATTAATGGCCGATAAATGATCGAACATAAAGCTTAGTTGCATTGCAGCGGCTGCGGCTTTAATAGTTGCGTTGCCATTGTAATCGGTCAGTAAGTTATTGAATCGTCCTGTATTTTGTGCGTAGTTAGTATCGCCAATGTCCCGTCCGTGTTTATCCAGAAAACGATTCATAACGCTTACATGTGGAGCCAGTTCGGCGATACTCAGTTTGCCCAGTTTCTTGGTCTGATCTATTACAGCTTTAATCACTGTGCGACGTTCGTTGTTCAAATCGGCCATCTGATTGCTAATGTCATTACCCAATTCCTGTGCCTTTATTTTGTCCAGTTCGGGCGTTAATGCATTCACACGGTCAAAAGCTTTTTCAGATGTAATGTTTCGGGTTTATACTTTAGCATAATAGCCACGCTACGACTTACAAATACGCAATACTCGATGTTCCAAAGTTGCTTTAGAGGTAATCTGATGAGGGTAAATTTCATAATAATGTAATTTAAAGTTGTTTTGATTGTGATTATCGACAGCAAAAATAAAAACATTTTTTGTATTAATCAAGAGAATGTGCAATTTTTTTCATGGATAAAGTATTTTTATGTTCAAATAAATGTGATTATAAGCTGTCGAAAACAAAAAAGGCCTCTGCCCACGGTGGGCAAAGACCAAATGAATTGGCGGCGAGCCTGCCCAAAATGGGGAAGGGCTAATCCGTTTTACTTCTTACAAACCCACGATGGGGAAACGCGAATCCGTTTTACTTCTTGTTTTCCCAAGATGGGCAAGGTCGAATCCGTTTTGCTTCTTGTTTTCCCAAACTGGGCAAAGGCAAATCCGTTTCACTTCTTGTCTGCCCATCATGGGCAAGGGCGGATTTTTTTTGCGTCAGCCCAAACCGGGAAGGAATATCATTTTTTTTATTTTTATTGAACAAAACAGGTCTTGTTTTGGTTTGAAGTAGTATATTTGTAGAGTTTTTACGAAATATAGCATTGAAACCATGATACAGGAATTTAAAGTAAAGAATTTTATGTCATTCAAAGATGAGCAAGTCTTGTCATTTGAAGCAACGAAAGACACAACATCATTGGAATATTTAACCTATGAAGTTAAGCCTAATGTCCGTTTACTGAAAATGGCTATCATCTATGGGGCCAATGCATCGGGAAAATCGAATTTGTTATTGGCTATTCAACGAATGTGGGAATTGTTATTCCATCCCAAAAGCAATAAAGACGAAAAGATATTCTTTCAACCCTTTGCTTTAACTCAAGGAGAACCGACTAAGTTTACTATTATCTTTTATATTAATGAGATTAAATATGAATACAATGTTTCTTACAATAATGACCATATTCTTTCTGAAGAGCTGAAATATGCGCCTAATGGTATCAATTCATTATTCTATAGTCGAAAATTTGTAGGTGAAGATAAAATTCCGACAATATACTTTGGCGGAAAACTGAATCTTTCTGCTAAGTCAAAAAACACTTTAATTGATAATACGCTAAATAATCATACTTTACTATCTACATTTACTAAAATTTCTGTCGATGCAGAGCCATTTAAAATTGTTTATGAATGGATAAAAGATTCTGTCCATGAAGTGTCTTTTAAAAATCGTTTGCTTGAGATTACAAAGAAAATTGCTAATGATTCAGAAAGAAAAAATTTTATCATAAGCTCTTTGTGTAAGGCCGATTTTAATATTACTCAGATTGATTTAGCTGAAATACCTAATAATATGCCAAATGATTTGAGGATCAAAATTCAAAGTGACATGTCCCTTTCTGAAACAGTAAAGGAACAATTATTAAAACAAACAAAAGAAGATGCTCTTTTTATGCATCATACAAAAGAAGGTGATTTTTCATTGCGGTCAATTGCAGAATCTGCAGGTACACTTTCTTATTTAGCTCTTCTGGATCAACTTTATGAGATGATAAATCAAAATCATATTTATTTATATGATGAAATAGAACGGAATATTCATTATGATTTATTGATTCATTATTTGAGCCTGTTTATGATGAATAGTCAGGCCTCGCAGCTGATTTTTACTACGCATGATCAGTTATTACTCGACGAGGATTTTATCCGTAGGGATATGGTTTGGTTTACCGCCAAATCCAAAGAGACAGGAGGAACTGAACTTTATTCAGCCGCCGATTTTGGATTACACAAAAACTTATCGCTTTATAAAGCCTATAAAGTGGGTAAACTTGGTGCAAAGCCTGAATTAGGTTCTATATTTATCGACAAATAAAGAAACTATGGCCCGGGAAACAGGAAGAAAAAAACCTTTCAACGAAAATGCTATTGCAGTTATTGGTGAAGGAATTACTGAGCAGTATTATTTGCAGTCAATAAAACAAATGACTAATTTCCAAATAACTCCGAAATTACCAAAGCACTCGACAGGTGATAATTTTGTGGAAGCTGAAATCAAAAAGTGTGTTGCCGATGGATGCTCAACAATATATTGTTTGATTGACATGGATAATAAAAAGAGCGGGGCAGAAAAGGCTAAATACCAAAAGTTGAAAAGTAAATATCATAATAAAGTAATCAAAAGCAGAAGCATTGGGTCTGAAAGTAGAATAAAATTCTTTGAGAATGAGCGCTGTTTAGAAATGTGGTTTTTGTTTTATTATAAATATACGACGGCTGAATTTAGGACTCAGAATGATTTATTGAAAGAGCTGAATAAATCATGCAGATATGAAAAAACAGAAAAGTTTTTTCTGTCTACAAGGGGTCTTCATCAGTATTTTATAAACCAAGGTGGAAATTTGGATCTGGCTAAAAAAAATGCGGAAAGCTCCATAAGAAGAATCGTAGAGCATGGTACAGGCTACACTTATAGTGAGATGAATGAATTCTTTGATTTGATAGAAAGCAAATAAATGCAGTAATTGTATTTATTTCTGTCGGCATGCTAATAGAAAAATCCGTATTTGGAAAATTATTTTAGAACCTAAGCTCGAGTTTTTTATCTCAAGTCTGATCAACGCATCCACCCAATTGCTTACCACTTACTGCTTGCCTTTTAATTCTTACTTCTTTTTACTACCCACTACAGACTACCTACTACTAACTACCTCCTAATCTATCTCCAGTTGCAATCCGTTTTTCAGAATGTCCAGTGCCGGATTTTGCTCGGCCATAATTCGGTATCGTTCTTCGGGTGTATTGGCACGCTGAACGGCAGTTTCTTCCATTACCTTCACCGCCATTTTGACTGATGAGTTTTCCAGCCTGGTATGTATAAACTCCATGATGTCCGACTGAAGTCGTTTCAATTCTTTTTCCTGTAGCGTATTACTAACCGTTACTTCAAAAGTGCTGTCAGTGGTCATTTGCGGTATACTGCTTCTGAAGAAGCTTACCATGCGGCCCTGTTCGGGAATGGTTTCGGCAAATTGTTGCCAGGCACGAATCAGATCGTCGTGTGTATATGGCAGGTTTTGTAGCACTTTAGGCGCTACGGGCGCTTCGGGCTGAGTGGTTTGTGTAGCCGAAATATTAATCGGTGCCGAAATAGAAATACTCCCCGGGCGCTGAAATGTTGGCTTTGCATCGGCCACCACATCCTTGGGTCTGGCAGTGATGGTTGGGCGTTCTACATGCGGTGGTTGGGGGGTAGGAGTCGCCTGATGGTGAACTACCGTGGGTGCTGCAACCACTTGAGCTGCCTTGCTTTCAGTGTGGGCAGGTGCCGTTATTGTCAGTTTTTGTATGGGCGCAGGCTGCTCATCAGCTAGTATGGACTTTTTTTTTTCGTCCGTCAGTTGGCACAGACGAATTAAAGCCAACTCTACAAGTAGCCGTTTATTTTTGCTTTGCCGGTAATCAAGGTCGCAGTCATTGCTTATTTTCAATGCCTGAAACAGAAAATCGGGAGTGCACACTTGCGCCTGCGTTTTGTAACGCTCGCCTATGTCGGCACCCACTTCCAGCAAGGCTACCGTTTGCGGGTCTTTGCTTACCAGCACGTCGCGCAGGTGCGAGCTGAGCCCGGTGATAAAATGGTGTGCATCGAATCCTTTGTTTAATATCTCGTTGAAAATAAGTAGCGATTGACTTACGTCGTTCTTCTGAAATGCTTCCACCAACCGGAAATAATATTCGTAATCAAGTACATTCAGGTTGTCGATAACTCCCTGATAAGTGATGCTATTGCCGCAAAAACTGACCAACTGGTCGAAAATAGACAGTGCATCGCGCATCCCGCCGTCGCTCTTCTGAGCTACCACGTTCAGGGCGTTTACATCTACCGTTACGCCTTCTTTTTCGGCCACCATTTGCAGGTGTTTCACCGTGTCGGATACGGTGATCCGGTTGAAATCATAAATCTGGCAGCGCGAAAGTATAGTCGGGATAATCTTGTGTTTTTCGGTAGTTGCCAGAATAAAAATGGCATGTGCGGGCGGTTCTTCCAGCGTTTTCAGAAACGCGTTGAAAGCTCCCTGCGAAAGCATGTGGACCTCATCGATAATGTATACGCTGTATTTGCCAACTTGCGGTGGTATGCGCACCTGATCGGTAAGCGAGCGTATATCGTCCACCCCGTTGTTCGAAGCTGCATCCAGCTCATGTATGTTGTACGAGCGTTGTTCGTTGAACGACACGCAGGATTCACATTCGTTGCAGGCTTCAAAGTCGGCAGTCAGGTTTTGGCAATTGATGGTTTTGGCAAATATACGGGCACAAGTTGTTTTTCCTACTCCGCGTGGCCCGCAAAACAAATAGGCATGCGCCAGATGATTGCTTTTGATGGCATTCTTTAAAGTTGTAGTCAAAGATGATTGACCAACAACCGAGTTGAACGTGGATGGGCGATACTTGCGTGCCGATACAATGAAATTATCCATAAATTGAAACCTTTTTCTGCTTTTGCCTGCAAATATACTGAAAATAGATTGTCCCCGTTCATTAAAAAAAAGATTTCTGAAAAAAAAGAAGGTTTCTAAAAATTGCTTACCTTTGTCAATCAATTCGGTGGCCAGACAAAGTTCAGACCTTTGAATTGCTCACTTTTTATACGCTTTCAGCTTACGCACAACTTTCATTTATCATGGATGATTCTCAAAAAACAGGAAAAAAACTCGGAAAAAAACTCCTGAATAAATACCTCATTGTATTTTTGATCTTTGCTGTCCTTGTTACGTTCTTCGACGAACATAGTTTGATTCATCGTTGGCAAACCTATCGCCGAATTGTGCGGATGGAAAAAGAGTTGAAGTACTATCAGGATGAAATTGAAGTTAACAGGCAAAAGCGAAATGAGCTTCAGTCCAGTAACGAAAATCTGGAAAAATTCGCCCGGGAACATTATTTCATGAAAAAAGAAAACGAAGATATTTTTATAATTAAAGAATGAAACTAAAACAACCTTCTCAAATCCTTTTTATAATTGCAGGTACACTAACTATTTTGGGCGCATTTGGTCAGCTTTTCAATTTGACGCTTGCTCCTTACTTATTCTCACTTGGCTCCGGCTTATTGATTTACGTTCAGGGCAAAAATGCTTACGATATCAAAACATCCGATGCCCGGTTACGGCGTTTGGCACGACTCGGTTTTCTTACCAGTTTGCTGTTAGCAATTGCCGCTTATTTAATGTTTACCGGCTCTAATTCGTGGGTAGTATTAGTATTGATGTATGCCGCTTTGTCTTTCTTTCTCTCATTCCGCGGAAACTAATTTTCGATACATAGATAAAAAAAGCAGGCCGATTCTGAATTCAGAATCGGCCTGCTTTTTTATTGGTTTTGTACTTCTGCTTATTTTCTGGCAGCAAAGCGTTCGTTAAGCAACTTGGTAACTTCAGCCGTAATATCATATCCCTTTTCGGCATACAGAACGTTGTCGCTCGAAGTATTGCTGAGGATTATTTGATATTTATGATCTTTGTTGAATTGTTTCATGAAAGCATTGATGGTGTCGCGCAGTTGCTCACTCATCTTTTGTTGAATCTGAACTAATTGTTTGCTCAGGTCTCCATCCAGTGCCTGCAAATCCTGTTGTTTCTTCTGCAATCGTGTTTGTTCCTGTTCTGCACGGTCACGACTCAGGAAAGCATTGTTTTCCAGTTTGTGTTGAAACTCTGCCATCTCTACTTGCAACTGACGTGCTTTAGTATTGATTGTAAGGCGGGAGTCCTCTTGCTTTTTAATCAGCGATTCGTTGGCATCTTTAGCAAATTGATAATGCAACAAGAGCGAATCAATATTAATATAGGCAATGGGTAACTTTCCCGATATTGCTACATCTTTGCCTGTTGTAAGTTGCTTAGTTATCGGGTTTGATTTGTTGGTCAAAACCAATACAAAAAGAATTACAATAGCTACAGCCATGACGGCATTAATAATGATCGATACGTTTTTCATTCGCCTAAAGTTTTCTGTTATTTTATTCGATTCAGACAGATGATAGCCTGAATATTTTTTTTAAAGTGAATGCAAAGATAATTTTTTTAGAACACTTCGGTATAATGCCTGCTGGTTTTTTAGGAAAATGAATGTTTAGTTGTATTCGTTAACACTATGGCTTTATTCTGTTGTGTTCTGTAAATATATTTATACTATATTTCCTGCTATAACTACTTAAAAAAAAGCGGGATGAAATTTATTCCATCCCGCTTTGAAGCTGTTTATTTGAGTCTGTATTAATAACGTCCTGAAATGATCTTCCAGTCAATTAAATCCCAAAGTGCAGTTACATAATCGGGACGACGATTCTGATAATCGAGATAATATGCATGTTCCCATACATCTACAGTGAGTAGCGGAGTAAGACCACGGGTGATAGGATTTCCTGCATTGCTTTCCTTTACAATAGAAAGTTTTCCTTCGGCATCTTTTACCAGCCAGGCCCAACCGGAACCAAATACCGATACGGCAGCTTTGTTGAATTCAGCTTTAAAAGCATCAAGCGAACCCCATGTTGCATCGATAGCTTTGGCTAGTTTATCACTCGGAACAGTACCTTTATTTGGTGTCAGCGAAAGAAAATAGAATGTATGATTCCATATCTGAGCAGCGTTGTTGAAGATAGGTCCTTCTGATTTTTTTACAATAGTTTCAAGATCCGCATTTGCGAATTCAGTTCCTTCTACCAGACCATTCAGATTGTTTACATATGTTTGGTGGTGTTTACCATAATGAAAACTGATTGTTTTTTCGCTGATAATAGGTTCTAATGCATTTTGTGCATACGGTAATTCTGGCAATGAAAATTTCATGACTTAATTGTTTTAGTGAGTTAGTAATATATAGAATTTATAAATTTCTATTCCTAAAACGTCGTTCAGTCCCATTTTGTTTCCACGGATAGTTGTTTATTTTTGCAAAATTCATTAATACTATTGTTTTCCTGCATTTTTCTTATCATCTTTGTAGTCGAAATGAGACAGATGATAAAAAGGAGGGCTAATTAATAGCTGTGCCGTCCTGTTCTTCAAAAGAACAATTATTCATAAACAATAAACCCATAAACAAATTAAACATGAAATCAATTCGATTGGCAGTTGTATTGGCCGTAGTAATTATGGCAACATCTGCCTGTAAAACTAAACAAAAAATAGCTGAAATTCCAGCAGGTGCAAATATCGAAGCAGGTGCTCCTAAAACAACAATTGCTCCTACTATTCCTTCAACACCTTCTTATACTCCAGCTGCTGAAGCTCCAAAAAGCGAAGTAGCTGAAAACGAAGTTACGCGAAATGAAAATTTCAGTCTGGTTGATGGTGGCGACGGCGCTTTGAACTATAAATATTATGTTGTTGTGGGTAGTTTCGGTAAACAAACCAATGCAAAAGGCCTGCAAAGCACATTGAAAGCAGAAGGAAATCAAGCTATCGTAGTTGTTAACGAAAAAGGAATGTATCGGGTATTGATTTCTGCTTATAACGATTACAAGCAAGCTCATGTTCGCATTAAAGAAATTTCTAACCGATTCCCAGATGCATGGGTATTGGTGCATAAATAAGAATAACCAAATAAAAAAAAGAGACATGGCCAATTGGTTATGTCTCTTTTTTTTATAAAATAGCAGCCGGTTTTGCCCGAAATTTACGAATGAAAATATAGATTGTAATAAAGGCAACTACTGTGGCCAGTCCATCTGAAACCGGCATGGCATACCAGGCTCCACTAACTCCGAAAATGGGAGGGAATAGTATCAAACAAGGAATAAGAAATAAAAACTGGCGTGTCAGGCTTAAAAAAATAGATATTTTGGCCTTCCCAATTGATTGAAAAAAATTGGTAATAACAATCTGCGATCCGATAATCGGAAATAGCGCAACCGAGATTCGTAGTGCTTTACTTGCAATGGCTTGAAGTTCTTTGTCGCGCGTAAAAAGGGCGGCAGTTTCGTCCGAAAAAAATGTTCCGGCAATAAAGCCAATTGTGGTGATACAGCTTCCAATAATCACAGCATACTTCAAAGTCCGAAACATCCGGTTAAAGTTTTTAGCTCCATAATTATACCCGATGATAGGCTGAGTTCCCTGGTTTAGCCCGATAATAATCATTACTATCAGTGTATTTACGCTGTTGATTATTCCGAAAGCTCCGATTGCCAGATCACCTCCGTAACGTATCAGCGTGGAATTTACCAATAGTACAACACAGCATGTCGCCATTTGCATACAAAAGGGTGACATGCCGATGCTGATGATGGATTTTACAACCTCTTTTTCTAGTCTGAAGTTTTTGCGGTGAAAGCGCAAATTAGAACTTTTTTGTAAGAAATGGGATAAAACCCAAATGGTTCCAATCAGGTATGATATATTCGTTGCCCAGGCTGCACCTTGTATGCCCCAATGAAAGCCAAAGATAAACAGAGGTGCCAGAATTGCATTAATAACAGCACAGATTATCATGGTATACATAGCTTTGGTTGGATAACCGGAAGCCCGCATAATATTATTGAATCCATAGCTGAGCGCCGTAAATATTCCTCCGGGAATGATAATCTGCATGAAATCTTCGGCATAATGTATGGTTCTGCTTGTTCCTCCGAAAAGAAGAAGAGCATCACGCATGAAAATGTATGAAATAACCACGACCGTCCCCGAAATGATCAATGTTAGAGTAAAGGCATTTGCAAGTATTTTCTCGGCTTTTTCTATGTTGTTCTGGCCTAATGTAATCGAAATTCGAGCTGCAGAACCTGCTCCGATCAACATCCCAAATGCCATAAGAAAAATCATGAACGGGAAAGTCAGTGCTAAACCTGATATGGCTAACGGACCGACTCCCTGCCCGATAAAAATCCGATCAACAACATTATACAATGACATTACAACTGTTCCTGTAATGGCCGGAAGCGAATACGTCCAGATAAGTTTGCCTATATTTTCAGTTGCAAGTTTATTTGTTATTGCGGTTTGATTAATCATAAGAGTTTTTGAGAATATTGAATTCTTTTACTTTGTACCTATAAAAGATCACTCGCCAGTTCGGACAGGAAGCTTCTTTCTCCTTTTACTAAATTGATGTGAGCAAAGATGTTTTGTCCCCGCATACGGTCGATCATGTATACTAAACCATTGGAAAGCATATCCAGATAGGGCGAATCTATTTGTTGAATGTCGCCTGTAAATACAATTTTTGTACCTTCGCCTGCTCGCGTAATGATGGTTTTGATTTCGTGCGGCGTTAGGTTTTGTGCCTCGTCAACAATAAAAAAAGTGTCGCTCAAGCTTCGCCCGCGGATGTACGCTAACGCTTCGATGACTAACTGTTCGTTACGTTGCATCTCTTCAATCAATCTGATTTCTTTGCCTTGGTATGAAAAATTATGCTTAATCACATTCAGGTTGTCGAATAGGGGTTGCATATAAGGAGCAACTTTTTGTTTTTCGTCTCCGGGAAGGAATCCAAGATCTTTATTCCCCAGTGCAACGATAGGTCTGGCTAGCAGAATTTGTTTATATGCTTCGTTCTTTTGCAAGGCGGCGGCAAGAGCTAACAATGTCTTTCCTGTTCCCGACTTTCCAGTCAAAGCGACTAATTTTACATCTTCATCAAGCAGTACATTCATGGCAAAAGCTTGCTCTGCATTGCGCGGCTCTATGCCGAAAGACCTTTCTTTTTCAACTCGTTTTACCATCCCGGTTTGAGGATTATATCGGGCTAATACACTAGATCGTACACTTTTTAGTATGAAGCACTCTTGAGGTTCAATGTCTGACGAAAAATCCAGTTCGTCGACAGAAATACTTCCATCGCCGGTGTAGAGCCTATCGATAAGTTCCGGTGCAATGTTCTCGTATGTTTCGTATGTTTTTTCAAAGACATTGAAATCGGTAACTTTGTCATTTATATAATCTTCAGCTTCCAATCCCAATGAAAGCGCTTTCATTCGCAGGTTGATATCTTTACTGACCAGAACTGTTTTGTTCTTTTTTTTCTGTTCGCGTAACACATACGTGCTGGCAAGTATCCGATGGTCTGGCGTTTTTTCTATAAACGATTTTGATATGATGTCGGGGTATTCACCACCTGTGAGGATAAACAGTTTTCCTTTCCCCACTCCCAGGTCAGCCCCTTTTGTAAACAGTTTGTCATCTGCAATCAGATCCAGTTCACGGGCGAATTCGCGAGCGTTGAAATTTATTTGTTCGTTGCCTTTTTTGAAGTGATCCAGCTCTTCCAACACAACAATTGGAATGTAGATATCATTTTCTTCAAAATTGTGTACACAATTATAATCGTGCAGAATGACATTCGTGTCTAAAACAAAATTTTTCTTAGCTCCCATATTTATGTAAATGATTGATAATTAATAATTAATAATTAACGTACGATTAGGGACTAAAAATACGAATTATTGCTGACAAAAACACGAACTTTGGTAACATTGTTTATCTCTTTTGTTTTTGATAACAGATTTAGGGCGTGGGTAATTCAGAAAAGTATGCTGAGAGTTTGTTCTGTTCTTGAATTATCAGGAATACATTAAATCTTGTTTATTCTAATTTCTAGATAATTCAAAATGAGTTTCAAATTTCTACTTAACAATAGTTTCAGGTAAAAAAGTATTATATTTGCAATCATTTTAATTATCTATTCATGTCGAATTCTTTGAAACCCGAATATATTTTTGAGACCAGTTGGGAAGTGTGCAATATGGTTGGTGGTATTTATACAGTCTTGTCAACCCGGGCTGCCACTTTGCAAAAATCTCACCCTGATAAGTTGATTTTTATAGGTCCGGATGTGTGGTTGGAACAGAAAAATCCATTGTTTGAGGAAGTCCCAGACTTATATCCTGGCTGGAAAGAGTTTACTGAGGATAAATACAAATTAAAAATACGTGTTGGGCGTTGGGATATTCCCGGAAAGCCTATTGCTGTGTTGGTTGATTTTATGCCACTGATGGCTCGTAAAGACGAAATTTATGGTCAGGTTTGGGAGCAAGTAGGAGTTAATTCTATTGCTGCTTATGGCGACTACGATGAATCCTCCATGTTTGGATATGTCACAGGAATGATTATCGAGAGTTATTATCGTTTTTTTGGATTAACCGACAATAATCAGGTAGTGGCACATTTTAATGAATGGATGACTACTTTTGGTGCTTTTTATATTCAAAAACAACTTCCCTCTGTAGCGACTATTTTTACTACCCATGCAACGTCTATCGGTCGATCAATTGCCGGAAATCACAAACCCTTGTATGATTATTTGAATGAATATAACGGAGATCAGATGGCCTATGAGCTGAATATGGTTTCTAAACATTCTACAGAAAAGGAGGCTGCACGTACGGTTGATTGTTTTACCACGGTTAGTGAAATAACGGGCTTGGAATGTGAACAATTACTTGATAAAAAGCCTGATGTTGTTACTCCGAATGGTTTTGAAGATGACTTTGTTCCGAAAGGAAAGAAATTTAATGTAAAACGTGAGGAAGCACGCCAAACCATGAAAAAAGTAGCTGAAAAGTTATTGGGCTATTCACTGACGGATGATGCTTTGTTTGTTGGTACTGCCGGACGTTATGAATATAAGAATAAAGGTATTGACACTTTTATAGAGGCATTGAAACAATTGGCTTCTCAGCCTGACTTGTCTAGAGAGATAGTGGCATTTCTTATGGTTCCGGCGCATATCAAAGGCTTTCGGGCTGATCTAGCCTCGGCAATAAGTAACCCAGCTTCAACTCTTTATTCATGGAATAGGTTTACTACTCACGAGCTTTATGATTATTATAATGATAGCATAATGTCGGCAATTCACTGGTATCATTTAACCAATCAACAAACTCAGGCTGTGAAGATTATTTTTGTTCCATCTTATCTGAATGGATCGGATGGAATTTTCAATAAGTCGTATTACGATTTGCTGATTGGGATGGATCTTACTGTTTTTCCATCTTATTATGAGCCTTGGGGCTATACTCCGCTCGAAAGCATTGCTTTTAGTGTTCCGACTATAACAACAGATTTGTCAGGTTTTGGTCAATGGGTGTCTCACTCTCAGCAGAATGTTGAAAATGGGGTAGGGGTAATACATCGTTCAGATTATAATAGTTACATAGTTGCAACCCAAATTGCTGAAATGATTGGTAAGTTCGCATCATTGACTAAAGAGCAAATTCAAACTGTTCGGGAAAAAGCTTCTGTTATTGCTGAAAAAGCTCTTTGGAAGCACTTCATTCAGTTTTATGATAGTGCATATCATATTGCACTTACAAATAAAAATAAAAGGCTTAGTATCTGATTAATGGTAATGTTTTGGACGTTTCGCTACGGTTTGTCGACAATGATTTATGCAAACGTTTGAAGTCTATATATTGTTTTTTAATTAATGAGATACCGTTCATTAATTGAATTTGTATATTTTTGTACTACAATTGAATATAAATAAAATAATATTCTTTCGCAACTCGTTATTTAATAGTGTATTAGTTATTTAAAAAAGATTAGCAATTATGAAGCTTAGAGTTAATAGTGTAAATGAAATAAACTTGAAAGAGATAAATGTGAAATCGCATTTGCCTGAAAGTTTAAACAAGTTGGAAGAGATCGCACAAAACATTTGGTGGGCTTGGGATAGCAATGCTAAAAGTTTATTTCGACAGATTGATCGTGAGGCTTGGATTGAGGCTTCATCAAATCCGGTATTGTTACTTAATATTCTGAATTATGAGAAATTGGTGGCAATGGGACAAGATGCTGAATTTATCAAAAAGGTAGATGTTGTCTATGAGAGCTTCAGGGCTTATTTGGATGTCCCTAAAAATACAGCTACTCCATCAATCGCTTATTTTAGCATGGAATATGGCCTGACTGAAGTCTTGAAAATCTATTCCGGTGGGTTGGGAGTTTTAGCTGGTGACTATTTGAAAGAGGCCAGCGATTGTAATATAGATATGACTGCTATTGGATTTTTGTATCGCTATGGGTATTTTACTCAATCGTTGTCGGTAGATGGGCAGCAGGTTGCAGTTTATGAAGCGCAAAATTTCAATAACCTTCCATTGACTCAAATGAAAGATGCCAATGATAATCCTCTCGTAATTGAGGTTCCTTATCCGGGACGAACTGTTTACGCTTATTTATGGAAGGTAGCTGTAGGTAGAATTTCTTTGTATTTGCTGGATACGGATAATGACATGAACAGTGAATTTGATCGCTCAATCACTCATCAACTTTATGGTGGTGACTGGGAAAATCGCATGAAACAAGAAATCATGTTAGGAATTGGTGGTATTCTTGCTTTAAAGAAATTAGGAATAGAAAAAGATGTCTACCATTGTAATGAAGGTCACGCCGCTTTAATTAATACTCAGCGCTTGGTTGATTTAATTGCTGATAAAGATCTTACATTCAGTGAGGCATTGGAAATTGTTCGTGCAAGTTCGTTGTATACGGTTCATACACCTGTACCAGCTGGACATGATAGCTTTGATGAGTCATTGTTTCAAAAATATATGAGTGAATATCCCGACAAATTACAATTGAGCTGGGATGAATTTATTGATATGGGTCGTGAACATCCGGGGGATCACAATGAAAAGTTTAGCATGAGTACTTTTGCTTGTAATACTTGTCAGGAAGTGAACGGTGTTAGTTGGCTGCATGGTAAAGTGTCGCAAGAGATGTTTAGCCCTATTTGGAAAGGGTATTTCCCAGAAGAACAGCACGTCGGCTATGTTACCAATGGTGTTCACCTTCCTACGTGGACATCTTCCGATTGGAAAGCTATTTATGAGAAATACTTTACGAAAGCATTTTATGCCGACCAGTCTAATATGAAAATATGGGAAGGTGTGTATAAAATTCCTGATCAGGAAATTTGGCATACGCGCATGAATTTGAAAATAAAATTGATCGATTATATCAAAGATCAGTTTAGAGAAAACTGGTTGAAAAATCAAGGTGATCCTTCGCGTATAGTTTCTGTTCTTGAGGCTATTAATCCGAATGCTTTGATTATTGGTTTTGGTCGCCGTTTTGCAACCTATAAACGGGCTCATCTGCTTTTTACTGATTTGGAACGCTTGGAAAAAATCGTTAATGATCCTCTTCATCCGGTTCAGTTTCTTTTCACAGGAAAAGCTCACCCAGCCGATGGGGGTGGTCAGGGTCTGATCAAACGTATTATCGAAATCTCGCGCATGCCTCAGTTCCTCGGTAAGGTTATTTTCCTTGAGAACTACGATATGCGTCTGGCTAAACGTTTAATTTGCGGTGTTGATATCTGGCTTAATACTCCGACCCGACCTTTGGAGGCTTCGGGAACTTCGGGCGAAAAAGCTCAAATGAATGGAGTGCTGAATTTCTCGGTACTTGATGGTTGGTGGTTGGAAGGTTATGTGAAAGGTGCCGGCTGGGCTCTGACTGAGAAACGTACTTATGAGAATGATGTACATCAAGATCAGTTGGATGCTGCAACTATTTACAGTATGCTCGAAAACGAAATCATTCCGTTGTATTTCGCTAAGAATACCAAAGGATATTCTCCGGAATGGATTCAGGTTATCAAGAACTCTTTAGCTCAGATTACTCCACGTTTTACAACCAAACGAATGATTGATGACTATATTGCTCGCTTTTATACTAAGCTGGCAACTCGTTCAGCCTTATTAAAAGCAAATGGATTCTCAAAGGCAAAAGAAATTGCAGCGTGGAAAGAAAAAGTTGCTGCAGGTTGGGATAATATTCAGGTAGTAACGATGGATGTCCCTGAAAAACTGATTCATAATCCGGAAGCTGGTGAAAGCAATAAAATAAATATTGTAATTGATGTTCATGATATTAATGATAAAGGGATAGGTATTGAACTTGTTGCTACAAAGCTAGACAAGAATAATGTTGATACTCTTTATGATGTTGAGGAGTTAAAACTTGTGAAAACAGAAGGAACTAAGCTGTTCTTTAGTATTGACTATAAGCTAAACATGGCTGGTTCATTTAAGTTTGGATTCCGAATGTTCCCTAAAAATGAAGATCTGCCTCATCGTCAGGATTTTTGTTATGTTCGTTGGATTTAATACATTGTACGTTATACTAATAAAAAAGGCCGAAATTATTCGGCCTTTTTTATTGAACTGTATCGGGTTGTATCTCCAAAATGAACTCGGGATTTTCTGAATTCAGCATGTTTTTAGCAACAGTGTGTTGCTACTCCCAGCAACACACTGTTGCTAGAGGTGGCACCACACCGTTGCTCGGAGCAGCAACAGTGTGGTGCTACTTTCAGTTCTGCTAGTGGCATTAATAAAAAAGAGGATGACCAACACTGGTCATCCTCTTTTTTATTAAATACGTTTAGTTTACAATAACTGAAACTAAACAAGATGAAAATGTATTAAACGTTTTTAGCTTTTAATACAATAGCTTTAAATGCTTCTGGGTGATTCATCGCTAAATCGGCCAGTACTTTACGGTTCATTTCAATACCGGTTTTGTGTAAAGCTCCCATGAGTTTTGAATATGACATACCTTCCAAACGTGCAGCAGCATTAATACGTTGAATCCACAATCCGCGGAAGTTACGTTTTTTGTTTTTACGGTCGCGATAAGCATATTGCAGCCCTTTTTCCCATGTATTTTTGGCTACGGTCCATACGTTACGACGACCTCCAAAATAACCTCTGGTAAGGCTTAAAATTCTTTTTCTTCTTTTACGTGAAGCAACGTGATTTACTGATCTTGGCATAATTAAAATGATTTGTGAATGTTAGCGTCGTCTTTTGGAACGAACTTAAGGCTAAAGACATTCGGTTTTTTAGACTAAGAAAAATGAGATTTAAAAAGAACTAAGTTGACTATTTCAAGCAAAGCATTTCTTTAACGTTGGTCAAATCTGTCTTGTGAACAAGAGCAGTGTGAGTCAGGTTACGTTTTTGCTTAGTTGTTTTTTTTGTCAAAATGTGGCTTTTAAACGCATGTTTTCTTTTAATCTTTCCTGTTCCGGTAAGGGTAAACCTTTTTTTAGCACCGGAGTTAGTTTTCATTTTTGGCATTTTTACTTTATAATTTAGTTGTGAAATCCAATCTTATGGTAGCCAATTTTACTTTACCTTTTTTGGCGAAAACATGATAATCATGCGTTTCCCCTCCAATTGAGGTAATTGGTCTACTTTGGCATATTCTTCCAAATCGCTGGCAAAACGGAGTAATAAAACTTCGCCTTGTTCTTTGAAGAGGATAGAGCGTCCTTTGAAAAATACATAGGCCTTTACTTTACAGCCTTCTTTTAGAAATCCCTGAGCATGTTTCAATTTGAAGTTGTAATCATGCTCATCGGTTTGAGGTCCAAAACGAATTTCTTTTAATATGACTTTAGCTGTTTTAGCCTTAGCTTCTTTTTCTCGCTTTTTAAGTTGATACAAAAACTTTTGATAGTCAACAACTTTACAAACCGGTGGTACAGCATTAGGCGATATTTCAACCAAATCCAATTCTAATTGATCGGCGATGCGTAAGGCTTCGTCAAACGAATAAACGCCTTGTTCTACATTGTCGCCCACCAAACGAACTTCTTTTAACCCTTTAATTTTATCGTTTATTCGATTGGGTTGCTCTTTCACTCTTCCTCTTTGAGGTCTGATGGTTAATTGTTTAGCTATTGTTTGTTTCCTCCCTTTACTTTATAATTTGAAAATAATTATTGCTCTGTATTTTGAGCCCGCAAATATAATACTTTTTTTTGAATTACATGTGGTATTGCTAAAAGAATGAAAATAAATTTTATGTTTTTCCCTCATTCTAATCTGCAATAAATCTGTTTATTGAACAGTTCCGGATAAATAATTTTCTAAACGATCCATGCCGCAGCGAATGTTTTCCAATGAATTTGCGTATGAAAACCGGACAAAACCTTCGCCGTTTGTTCCGAAATCAATCCCGGGAGTAATTC
>Ga0302160_10000114_pt1 | contig 17428 bp, 20 predicted proteins | sample I_Fen_E1_3_FD_193506 | JGI IMG/M metagenome (GOLD analysis project Ga0302160, IMG submission 193506) | Peat permafrost microbial communities from Stordalen Mire near Abisko, Sweden - I_Fen_E1_3 | ecosystem: Environmental > Terrestrial > Soil > Wetlands > Permafrost | place: Sweden: Abisko...
CCTACGCTATCCATATTGCTGCTCAATTCTTCATCTGTCATTTTAGTGTAGTCAACATTCTCTACTGGTTTTACAGGTCCGGCTGCAGGAACTTCTGATGGTGCTGTTTCCTTCTTGAAAGTTCCCTGATACTGAGGCATATCTCCCACTCTGCTATTTAGAGTATTCATACCTTCATGGACCGATACAGGTTTTGCTACTCTGTCGAATACTGACTTTTGAACCTGACTGTGGTTGCCTTGCTGGTCAACAAATGTAATATGGTGTCCATCATCTTTAACTACTGTTACAGGAACTTCAAGTCCATCTGCTCCCTTTATGTAATGGGTTATTCCTTTGGCTACACTTCCTAGGCCTTTTAAACCTAGACCGAATCCAGCGTTCATAGCTGCTCCGTTAAGTGTTTCCTTGACTATACCATCCTTGGCTCCTACTCCTAGGGATGCTCCGAATAGAGCTCCTTCTGCCGCTTCTTTAGCTACGGTTGGAACAACATAATTTGCGACTTTCGATGCGGTAACCGCTGCTTTTGCTCCTAGTGTATTGGCGGCTGGTAAAGCAGGTTCAAATTTGCTTAATAACTTAGCTGCTCCGGCTCCGGCTGTTCTTCCTACTGGTGCAAGGGAGGTTTCGATATTGTTTACAGGTCCGGTAACTCCTGCAAAATTGCCTTTCATGGTCATTCCGAATCCTATTAAGTTTGCAAGAGTATTAGCTATAGGCCCTAAATCCGGCTTGCTAGTTTCATTCTCTGCATCGTCAACGCCTGCAGCTCTATTCAGGTTGGTGTCTACTTCCTGAGCGGTCCTCATTATGAATTTATTAACCGCTGTATCAGCAAGGGCTTTCCTTATTGGATTATTTATAATGGCATTGTTGAGCCCTTCAATTTCATTGCTTACCGCTTTATACTGGTCCGAGTTGTTGAGCTCCATCTTTGTTGCCGGGGCCTGAACTTTAAGACTTGAAAGTTTTGGCAAGCTAGGGGCCTTATCACTATTGAGTGTCAATTTAGCTGCAGGTATCTTAGCTGTAGGTAGCTTGGGAAGGGAAGTAGCCGCAGGATTTGCGGCTTTGTATTTAGCTATCTTATCAGCACTATTCAATTTGCTTATGATTAAGTTTGATTGCTGTGTAGGCAATATCTTAGGGAGCGGTTGTGGTAATGAAGTTATGCTCGATGGTGCCTTTTCGCTTGGTATAGGAATTGCAGCACCCTTTGATTTTGTAGGTTTCCATTGAGCCCACGATGTACTCTTATAGGTCTTTGTTGTGAGAGGGGCTGAGCTTGCCCCTGATTTAGGTTTGCTACTTAATGTTCCCCAATTAGCCCATGAATATTTGCTTTTATCTATAGCCATTTATTCCCTCCTATTTAAAGAATGAACCCAATAATGGTGTATTTGTAAATGTTGTAGGCTTTACTGCTGGCGTTGCTACATAAGTTCCTTTGTTCGCTTGGTTATGAGCTAAAATACTGCTGCTATATTTATCAAGCGTAGCGGATGTAGTGTAGGCTCCATAATCTCCGTTTGAAGCATTGTCCTGATAATATTTTACCAGTTTATTGTAGTTTACTTGCCCCATATCGTTTATGAGGTTGCCCTTCTGGTCTCTCAGGAACAAATATCCTTCTCCTGAATCCATAGCTCCGGCCAAACTTTCAAGTCCGGCATTGTATAGTTGAGCACTTGTGGGAGCTTTATCTGCGGATGCTTTGGCTGATTTTGCGGATGCTGCCGCTCTTGATGCTGCCGCCTGAGCTGCCGCTGCTGCTGCCTGTTGTGCTGCTGCCTTAATGGAATTTATTCTCGATAACTTGTCGGCCAATGCTGAGCTTAATTGTCCGTTAAGTGTATTGAGAGCGTTCTGCTGGTCTGTGTTTATTTTGTTGGCCTCAGAAGTCTGATTGGCCTTGTATGTATTCCTGTTGTTAAGGATGGTCTGTAGCGTTCCGCTTAGTTCTCCACCAACTCTACCTCTACCGTTCATCCTATCACTATTGGAATTGAGTTGAGCCTGCAGGTTCTCTCCACCACCTAACCATCCATTTCTGGCCATTATGTTATTAACTCTATTCAGATTTTCATTTACAGTTGTATCTACTGTATTGTCGCCTGTATATGCTGTATCTTGAGCTTTTGTTGTATCTTGGTCTAGCCCGGTGTATAAATTATTGTATTTATTAGTCAAGTCTGCCTGAGAATTACCGTATTGCTGTTTGGTAATATCTACTGATTTGTTAAGGTTATTTACTATATTATCATAACTGCTGTTTTCTGCTGCTATCTGTTCATCATATATGCTCATCTATTCACCTCCTAGCATTTTATACAAGCAAGTAACGCTATATTCTTTGGTCTTGTCTCTGAAATACCTGAGTTCATAAGGCCTGTCTGTTCTCCGGCTGCCCCATCCCATGCTCCACCTCTTGTCAATCCATTCCATCCATCTCTATACCTCTGCATGATGTGGTATGAAGTTGAACCGCTGGCTGTGTTTGCCTCTGGAAGTCCATAGACATTATGCGAGTGAGCTCCAAACCCATCTACCTGATTTGTTCCTATGGTCCTGCCTGAATCCACGCCCCTAGCATTATCGAATGCTCTTACGAAGTTTCCTCTTAGGTCCGGGAGCCTGAATGTTGTTGATAAATCACCAGAACTAAATTGTCCATCGTGGCCTGTAGCTAACCATGTTGCATCCGTTACGATATTACCGCTGGCGTTTGCGTAGGCCCATAATGCTGCATAAGTTGTTCTGGACACTAGTTGCCCCTGAGCCACTAAATATCCAGAAGGAGCTACTGTGCCGGGGAAGAACTCTATTTTACCCACCTCTGCGTTCATAAATGCGGTCAATGGATTCACTAGAGCATCGTAATAATCCGGTATTTGCTGAAGTAAAGCCTGCAAGTGGGCTCTAATACCTGCATCTGTTCTTGGAAACTGAGAAATATTGTTTAATCCATCCGTAGGAGACCATACAAAACTCATTTTATCACCTTACCTTTCTTGTAGGAACCCATTTAAGCACTAAGCTAACTATGGATAAATCTACATTGTATTCGTTATTTGTTATTTCTATCTGGTAATATCTTATGTTCTTAATACCCGGCTTGAATCTAAGCGTAGGAGCGAACCTTTGATAATCCCATGTAAAATTATCCCAATCCCAACTATCCCAATCAAAGGATTTTGTTAAGCTGCTAGGAATTATTGTGCTATTTATTATTGTATCGTTATCATCATAATGATTTATAGTGATAACGCTCCCTGAGTTTGCTCTGGTTGTTAGCCATAAATCGGTTATGTTTTTATAGTATTCCGGTAAACCAAAATCCATAAGTTTTGATTTCCATACTCCGCTTATAGGATTACCAAAATCATTCTGAGCATCTATGAATTTGACTATAGCTCCTGTAACGCTGGATGAATAATAGAGAACATTTCCAACCATGAAGAAGTTTCTTGCGTGGATATTATCGTATATGAACCAATGGAAGGATTCTGGATTATTTACAGTATAGCCCATGCTATAATCCCATACATACACCTTGCCACTTGTCGGCATACATAGATAATACTTCTTGCCATCATTGAATGAGGCACACCCTTGTAGGTCTGACAAACTTTCTTGGAGAAGGCCCGGTCTTGTGATTGTTCCGTTAATGCAATGTGAGAAGTTCTTCACTATGTTTTCGCCTAAAACTGTTGTGGATAGTATCGCATATCCTCCGTTAATTGAATTGAAGAATATAGGCATATTGTCAATTAGCTGGACACTTCCCGGCATATCGCATCCTATGTTAGCGTTAAGGCTAGTGATAGGAAAACCATCTGAACCATCTGATTCAGTCTGAGCATAAGTCAAGTGCGTGGATTTTTCCTTGAAGTAGATAAATTTTTCAAACTTCTTTATAAATGCAGTAACCTTTGTATCTACTGAACCTACTGAATCGAACGAGCTATATCCGCTTGCTGGAAAGTAATTAGCCTGTATTCCGGCCTGATTAGAAGTCAATCCTGTTTTCCATAGCTTGTTTGGGAAGTTAGGATTTCCTGTTATGAAAAGCCTGCTGTCAAATTCTGCGGCATAAGTACAATTCTTAATCTGTAATTGGTCTGAGGCATTTGTTTTGGCTGCAGTTATTTTAACAGTATTCGTTCCTATTGCCGGGGCTTTTCCTGAGTTCCATGTTAATACTCCTGTTGTCCTGTTTACTGTGAAGTCTGTTGTCTCGGCCTTGGCCACACCATTGACTATAGCTGTAACCGCTGCTGCATCAAGATTTGTAAAGCTGAGAACAAAGTTTAAAGTTGTTCCATCATTAGGGCTGAACATATCTGTGAAACTTCCTGTCAATAGATTCAGCGGTTCATAAAGCGTTGATGTTGTGCCATCCGGTTTTCTTCCCTGACTTACTATAGGAATATAAGGCACTACTACTGCTGCTGTTGAACCATCCCATTGAATGTAATTAGTTCCATCGAATATATACAATAGGCCCTGAAAAGGAAACATAAAGGCTGGGCCGCTGGCTAGTCCACTATATATCTGGACCGGGCTGCTACCATCTAGGTTTTCCTTGTATAGGAATGTGGACCACTTTTTTATGATTTTGTTATTGAACACTACAGCGTTGCATCCTCCGCTACCTAGTGTTGTATCTAGGTAGGCCTGACCTTTCCTTTTTAGCAATGTGCCTCTATCGTCTGCATTAAGATTCAGGATGTTGGCCGCTTGGCTCATAGGGAGAGCAGTCTCCTGTCTCCATAGATTGATACCTCCATCGATGGCGTACTTTCCATCTGCCCCTAGTCTTATATCCGGGTTTGCCTTTGGAGCTGGTACATTAAACACAAGCTATCACCATCCCCATGAATTAATTACGGTACTTTGCTGAACTATAGGCTTTGGCTTTGACCTAGAGAGTTTTTGCTCATATTCGTTCATAAGCATAGTGCCTATTGTTGCATTATCTTCTAGGTAAACATGGCCTGCCACATAATAAGCTACAAGCGGCTGGTATGCTGTGTCTATTTCCAGCGTTGCAGTTGATAGAGTACTTGAATTGATTTCAACTAATTTCTTAGTATAGGTCAATATCAAGGTTCCATTAAGATAAGGGCTCACATAGAAAAAGCCATCATATACTTTGTACTGAGCAGGTTTGAAGTCCAGGAAGTTAAGTACCTCCATGCTCAGAACCTTGTCGCAATCCTCAGGCAAGGCATAAGAAACAAAACTTTCGCCTGTGTTAGCTGCTACCTGAGAATATTCAGCGGTTTTTACTACCGGATATATCCCGGCTATTTCCTTCTGGCAATCATCTATAAGGTTTCTGGTCCTCAGCGTATAATCTTCTACTGTTCCATCTGAGAGAGGGGTTATGCTGCCATTAATGCTATACTGATTTATTAATTGAAGGATTTTTATATCTAAATCGGCAAGTGTCATTTTTCAGGCCACCTCCTTTAATTATTTATATTTATTCATTTTGTTTCAAATAGAGACATTTACATATTGCTCGCAATATTAATCTATGGCGATTAATCGATATACTTTAAATCCCTCAGCATCTGTTCGACTAAAGTCCACTTTTCATCTACTTTTAAATCCTTAAATGCTTTTGTGGGCTTAATTTTTTCTTTGATTTTTAAACCTTTGTCTTTAAGATACTTATCTAATTTATCGTGTCCCATTAGTACAGCACCCCCTTGTCTATAAGCACTGCGATGACTTCATTCAGCACTTCCTCCGTAGTAGGCTTTGGCATATAAGGCTCATTTTCTATTGGTGCGTGTGGTTCAACAGGTGCGTCCGTTAAATCTAAATCCTTAACTACTACATCCACCCACATATATTCGCCCATATCTACTGCTGGCAACTGCTCAATATAGTGCTTTGTTTCGTCAAATGTTTCAGGTATTGTTGCATATCTTATTTCTTTTGGCATGGTTACTAACCACCTCTATTTTATAAATTTTTCGTAGTATTCAGCTATGTTTCTTGTATGCGAATAATTCAACACTTGTTCTACTGTCGAATTTGTAGCGATATACTCTTTTTTACAATGTGGCTTATGATTTAAACACTCGTTTATTGAGCGAGTTCTTATTCCATAAAAGCAACTTTAAGAATATACGAGGCAATTAAGTTATTATAGGGCTTTTCTAAGAAGGCGGGAGGAGAGGTCGACGCCGGCAAAGGAGGACGAGTAGTACAGAGACCAGAAGAACAAACCGTCCGCACCGCCACCGCTCCAGCTGCCGCCAACACGGGCCACCCTCTGACTGGTGGTCTGATAATAATAATCCGAGTAATAAGTTGTTGATGCGCCGCCGACTGCCACTGGTAGTTCACAAAACGGTAAATTTGCATCATAACCCATTGCCGTTGTACATCCATCAGTATTTCCGTTGACATATCCTAACTGCTCGTAAGGTGCCGCGAACACATTACTTGCGTAGTTATCTGCATTTTTGCAAACCCACGCTTGCTTCTCGTTAATATTAAGACCATCTACAAACTGCCAAACATCACCGTATAGCGATTCTATGCCATGATAAACGAATGATTTTTTACCATCTGAGTTTGATGTAGGGCTGCCAACGCTTGTGGTTATGGCAGAACTAAACCCTGTTTTCATGCCCGTATTATACAGTCTGTCATTTACGGATAAACTTGCCACCACACCATCAAAAGTTATTACGGCATTTCCTGCGCCGCCTGAATCGTTTGCTCCTATTGCCGTTATTGTTCGTCCGTAAAATCTCTGATTTCCGCCTTGCGTTGAGCCAACTGATATTACTTGTCCTACTGCATATAACGCGGCTGTTGCATTTGCCACTATGGCTGTGTTCGTGTTTGTAGTAGCTACTGTTATCAGGTGCGTATCCGTATATTGGCCATTTGTATATCCCGCAACTATACTCTGGCTGTTTATCGTTGCAAACTCTATCAAAAACAATGTCTGCAATAAATCCATAACATGGATGTCCATTATCTGATAACCTTTTATCGCGCCAATATTATTAGCTTTTGCCATATCCCTGAACTGTACTATATTTTTATTTATTAAAGGATATGCGTTAGCTTTTGATTCAAGCTTTGTACCGTCCGTGGTAGTGGCTACATATTTACCCACATCAACATAATCAAGTTCTAAGCCTGTCGCTTGGTTTTTAAAGCATTCTGGCAGATATGCTCCTGTAAATGGCTTTCTGCTTATCTGTCTTGATTTGTAGCCACTTGCATCAACCTTTTCAATATACATCTTAGGAATTCTTACAAACACATTGCCGTAGCTGTCAGCAACCTCCGTAAAGTCTTTAAACAACGGCGTTAAATCAAATTCGTTGTAGGCTTTTACTGCATCAACTCCTGCGTTTGCTACTGCGCCCCTTGCGTCCTGCATTCTTGTTAATGTTGGGCTTGAGCCTTTGTTCCAAAAACAGCCATAAACCTTGTACTGTTCCTGAATAATGTTTTCCAATGTTTCGTGATTCGCTGCAGAAGTATCAAATTTTATACTCATAAATATACCCCCTTAGCTTATAGCATCTAAAAATTCGACTTTTAAAACTGATGTTCCGTCACTTAAAACATATAATAAACCTGTGCGTGGGAATGTCTTTTCTCCGGATGCAAGTTCAGGACTGTTTACTGTTGCTGGTCCTGCCCCACTAAAATATAATTTGTCTGGTCCAACATTATGAATTACTGCACATCCGCAATTCAAGTTCAATGTAGCTGCTACTGTTACAGTTTGTGTCATATCACTAACCGATTCGTATGGTGATTCATTTATGTTCATTGTATTTCCTCCTTGTATTCTAATTTATTCTTAAAAAAAAGGAGAGCATTTAAGCCCTCCCTATTTTATAACCACTCAATAACTGCGGTTAATGAGGCTCCTGCTAGTGAAGTTGCCGCCCCGGATGCTACCTTCAATGCGATTGAATCTCCTGCTGCTAAAATTGCTGCTGCAGTTGTCAACGCTGTGATTGTCTGGTTCGTGTTTATTGCAGCGGTCAAGTCTACGGTTGTAGCCATTGCTGCTGTTCCTGAACCGGGAGCTGTACCACTTGGCACTTTTTCAAGTGTGAGCGTTCCAGCCTGTCCCGCTACTGTTGTATGTCTTTCATAGGCCCTCACGATTTTACAAGGATATGGAGCTGTGAAAAATATCTTTGCTACATCAGCGGCAACAAATGTCGGAAACGCAACAATGCTTCTGGAACCCGGTATGAACTTTTCATCACCTAGGCCACCATCACCATTAATGTCTAAGTTAATTCCATATTTATAGTTTGAACCCTTTTGAACATTTTTAGGCATTTATAATCCTCCTTTGTATGAAATAAGGGGCATTTAAGCCCCTATTGTTATGCGGTTGTTCCGTTTGAGAATATGATTGGTCTTGCATCCCCAAACCCTACGGAGAAATCTGTATATGGAACATATCTAGCTATCAAAGGATTGTCTAAGTTTGTTTCCAGAACTGTAGGCCTTTCCACATACACTATTTTGGCAATTTCTGGGAGAAGGTTATTGTCTGCTATGGCCCATTGTGAAGCTGCGAATCCATCGTTTCCACCTCCGACAACTACATACTTCAATCCTGCTACCGGGTTAGCTCCATTCTCGCTTGATTCAGGGAGAAGTTTTGCATCTGCTCCACATATTTCTTTTGCTTTTGGCTCTAATTCTGGGGAGACCAGAAGTATTCCATTGTTGTTGAAATCACACATGAAAGGCAAGCCATCTGGTGTGAGGAACCTGTTTGCTGCGGTCTGAGCTGCGGTCAATGCTGCAACACTCAATCTGCTTGTAACAAGGTTTGAGAATGTGCCGGAATCTGCATCTACGATTGAAACTCCGTTTGCATCACCTTTGGATGCTACTGGATGGTCTGTAGCGGCCCATGATTTTCCGTCTCCACCTATGTAGTTTGCATTGTAAGCTCTACCAAATAATCTGAGACAAGCAAGGTAAACAGTCATTGAAGTTGAGAGTGCGGCTCTTTTACCGATTTTCTTTGCCTCGCCTGACTTGTCTACGTTTTTATAACGAATCTGCAGGTCTATGGCAGCTCCCTTTTCCTGTGGAGTTAAGATAGTAACGAATCCTCTTTTGTTGTTAAGCTGTGCAAGGTTCGCTCCATCATAATTCGGCAATTCTCCATAACCGCCCATTCCTGCCATTCTGTAGTCGATTGACTTGGAATCTTCCTCGGACATTACCTGCTTAAATATATTTACGAATGTTTCGTAGTTATAATCAAATGATTTCTGGATTAATGGAAAAAGGTCATTCTTCCATGCACTATTGATATTGCTGGGCATAATATCACTCCTAAATTTTTATTTTATTAAGCTCTTTTGTTTCCTAACTGGTGCAATGCTGCTGTAAACTGAATCATGTTTCTATCAGTTTCAGAACAAGATGATACCATGAAAGGAATTGCTGCTGTTGCACTCAGGATAAGTTTCGATATTCCTGAATCAAGGTTACCCTTCTGGAATCCGATTGGAGGGAATACTGCGAATATATCTCCGGCAGTACATCCACCAGCAATTGTTGCTGTAGTTGTGAGAGTGCCTGTTGCTGCTGTTGAACCTGTGATAGGGTAAACAGTTCCTATTGCATCTGTGATAACAGAAGATGCTCCCTTTTTGATAAGTTTCATCTTACCGCCTGCAAAATCCGCATCCACTCCGGCTGCTATTGTGCTTGCTACAAAAGTTGTGGTACTACCTGCTGTAGCGGTTATCTGTGGTGCCGGGCATTCAAATATTGCCGTTGGAGCATCACATACCTTTATTCTTGTTCCGTTTGCTCTTGGGTTAAGTGCATCCGCTGAGCCTGCGTGAGGTTCTGCAGCTACTCCTAGGATTGCTCCGGTTTCACCTGCGGCTGCTAAAACAACTAGGCCTGCTGTTAATTTTACTACCTGTCCTACTGCTACTGCTGTTGCAGCGGCTATGTCGTATTCTTTAATGGAATCAATCTGAGCTCCATTAGCGTTATAAACTGTATTCATTGACTATACCTCCCTGTTTTTTTACTTTCTGAGTGTTGATGCAAATTCTTCATAAGTCATTTTTTCTTTTGCGTTTCTACACGATTTGTTCCAATCATCCACTATGGTTCGCTGGTCTGCAGTAAGACCGTATGTATCATTCCTGCCCTTTTGCTTGCCTGAGCTTGTACTTCGCTCTAGGTTCGATTGGATTTTTGCAGCGGCTTTCTTCTCCGCTCCGTGGACATACTTATTGAACTTTTCATATACCTGTGAGACTGTAAGTTTTGGATTTGAGCTTTCCATAAACTCCTTGAAGTCCTCATCAGCTAGAACAGTTCTAAGGTCCACATCAGGATAATCATTCTCAAACTCACTAATTTGCTCAGCGGTTTCCGCATCGGCCTGAGCCCTTTCTTCTGCGGCACGAATTTTTTCCTCTTTTTCCCCTTTGAGTGTCTGCAGTTCTTTTTCCATATCCTTCATTTTCTTTACTAAAGCGGGTGAAGTTCCCTCGATTTCCTCCTGCTCTTGGAGGGCCTGCAGCTCTAACTCTCTTTGGCTTTCTTCTCTGGCTACCTTGATAGCCTCTCTGACCTCTTTGGCATTACCTTCATAACCTAACGCATTAAGTTCTGTTATAGTGCCTCTTAAATCATCGTAGTCAGCGTATTTGCTGCGTTCTCTGGATAACCGCTCCTCAACAATTCTATTTACCTCGGTCTGCTCCGCATCTTCAAATACAACTTTCCCTGTCTCGTCAATCATTCTACATTTCTCCCATCTTTATAGTCTTTGTAAGACTGATTTTTTTCCTCGTCTAGTTCCGAGTTGCCACCCTTTTATTCAGGATTTATACAATACATGGCCCTCCATTTAGGACCTGAGACTACTTTATTACTTTCCAGTCTTTTGCAAGAATATCTGTCTGGCTTGCAAGCCAAGGTACTACTGTTCCTGTTACTGTTTTCATGGCTAAATATTCTCCATAAGGAACCTGCTCGCCAAATTCTGTCTTGGAAATATCAGTTGTGGCTGGATGATTAGATGCTGGGACATGATATACAAACATTCCATTACCGTTCCATCCTTCTCTAGCTATTTTAAAACCCATTTCTGCAGCATATACAGCATATCCGAATGATAAGTTTACTAAATTTTCCATTTTAACATCCTTTCTTTGAACAATTCGCTGTTGGTTTTTTCTTTGTTGCAGGTTTCTTCTTAGTTGTCTGATTATTGACTGTAGGCGTTGGCGTTCCTGCATTCTTGGACCTTGCCGCCATCATAGCCATTAACATATTAGGTACACTTTTCTTCGCCATTTTACTGATTTCCTCCTAGTGCTTTGACTTGTTCGGCTAAAGCCTCTGGATTTAAGTTTAATTCTATCATAATCTCTTGCTGTTGCTGTGGGGTAGCATGAATAAATAATGCTAGTTCATCAGGAGACAACTTTCCATCTGCCTCTATCTGCTGAATCTGTTCCGGTGTTAATCCTCCGGGGGCGGTTTCCGGGATTCCCTGTGGGTCCTGTGGGGCTTGTTCTGGTTCAGTCGATACATTCCCTTCCTGTGGTCCTACTGGCACCTGAGTGCCTGCTGGTGCCTCCTGTGGGGCTACCTGTTCAATAGGTTCTAGCTGGCCTCCCATTGCCATTAATTCCTTGTTCTGTTTTACCTTAGCATCGTTGCTCAGGCCGCCTTGACTTTTAATTCCCATCTGGTCCATAACCTGAATCTGTGCATCCTGTGGCAAGTCTTGGAATGAGATTTGGAATCTAGGCATATCCTTGAATAAATAAGGCATACTCATCTGAGATTTAAAGAAGTTTTCTAGTCCATCCTTAATTTCCTTCTTATTAGGAAGGTCCAGAAGGTCAACCTGCGATTTTATCAAACTTACATTCTGGCTTGTGATAGGGTATTTAATTAATTCGCTCAATGCTTGCAGCGTGAATGACTTACTCTTGCTAACTCCCTCGCCTACCGCTATTTCAATATCTACTGTTGGGAAGTAATACACATTCTCGTCAAGAATCTTCTGTATTTCTTCATCAGTCTTGCCCTGTTCTACTCCCTTTGTAGCTAGTGCCTTGGCTTTTGCCTTGTCTGCTACCTTGTGATTGTCTGAATTGAATACTGTGGAATCATTAAAAGTACCATCATCCTGAGTTTCCTGCTGGCCACGAATCATTATTACCCTGTCGGTGTTGTAAAATTCAAGTGCGGTCCAGTCGATAAGCTCATAAAGTTTCTCAAAACCTGTCAATCTGTCGGCCTTTTTAATGTTTTTTCTCATATCCGCTCTTTCGTTCATCATGGCTATACCGGATGCTGTAGTTACCTTGGTAGGTTCCAGTCCATTATTAGTTAAACTATTGCCTGTTGTTTCCTCGATTTTCTTGTGGATGAACTCAATCATCTGCAAAGCATTGAAATTTGTACCTAGGTTTCCTAGCCTCCTTATTCCCTCAATCCTATTGTCCTTCATCTTAATCATGGCATTAGGACCTGTTGAAATAGTCTCACCTTCTGCAAGTGCGTTTGGCTCATAAACTATAATGTCTGCAGGCTGCATCATATCAATTAGGAGGGCTGACATAAATTCTCTGTCGGCTGCATCTACTAAATCTATGATTGTCTCTATTTCGCCTTTATCCCAAAAGCTCTGGTCTACTGGAATTTTGCAGTATTTGATAAAAGGATAACGCTGGTTTCCGCTGTTTCTAGTATTAATCCAATACTTAGGGATGTATTTAACTTCCTTAAAGTCTACCTGTATGCTGCAGGCTATGTCTCCTTCATCGTCTTTGTACCAATATTCGATTATCTGTACTGTATCATCTAGCATGGTCAAGTTGTTTTCTGACCTGTCGAATATTTCAGTATCTTTGATAAATCCATTACTGCCGCATTCATCAATGATGGCTCCATAAATTCTTCTTGCTTTCCTTCTATGCTGCCTGTAGGAATAAATGATAAATTCGCAATCGTCAATATCATAAGCTGAGTGGTCCGGGAATATGTATGCTGGTGCCGGATTACCTATAACTATATCTCCTACATAGCCGAACCCTTTGATTGTGCCATCAAACGCTACTTTCCAAAATGCGTTGCCTAGCTTGTTCAGGTTCCTTTCGTTCTCAGGAATCATCTGCTTGATTTTGTTGTTGTAGCAAATATACTCCATTACAGCTTGTCTTTCTTTGGCCTTGGCACTATCTTTATCATCGTCTCTGCCTCTAAATTCTGCCTGTGGGAGCGTTGCATCTATCTGGCTCTCTACCTGAATGAAGGGGTCCGGCAATACTGGCGGCACAAAGTTCCAGTTATTAGCTGCGATTAATTCCTCAATCTGCTTTTTAGTATAGTGTTCGTTATTGTAATACTCGTCTAGCCTTTTCCACTTAGTAACGGTCCCGGCCTTGTTGTTCTTTGAGGCATAAAAATCTTCTGAGCAACGATGTTCTCGGTCCTCTTGTGTGGCCATAGAATAAATATTGTCTGCTGGTGCGTTTACCGCTTTTTTTACTGCCTTGGTTACTGCCTTTACTGTATCTTTAACTTTTCCCATCAAGCCCATCCTTTCCCAGCGAATCCTATTGTTTTGAATTGATAGTGTGGTGATTTAAAAACCCTTATAACTTCCTTGCCGCATTTAGGACATACTGGATATTCATCATTCATATTACATTCGTGGTCAAATTCCCCATGCTCCGGGCATTTGAAACATTTTACTACCACCGCTCCACCTCCAATTTATCAATAAGTCTAGGTTTTAGTGTTTTGTTATCTATGTCAATTAATTTGAGTTTAATATTCATCAGTTCATCCCGGATAGCTTTGTTTTCTTCCCGGACCTCTCTAATTTCATCTAGTAGCACCTGCTGCATATCCAATATTTCTTTATTGCTTACCATCGGTTTACAGTTTCCTTTCTTCCTAGCCCTAATTTTTCAATCAGTTTTAGTTTTTTAGGTTTTGCCTCCGTTAATAGTGTAAAGTTTTGCTGGCTACGGATTTCATTTGCTATCATATCTGACAAAAGAGCATCATCATGTTTTCCGCTTGCTGCATCAGGCCTACCATTATCATCATATACGAATGTAGTACATTCTTCCAACATGACTATATCAGTAAATAGGTCAATGTTGTTCTCTATCAGGTCTATTGCCTTGTCGATTATGAGGGGGCGCGTATTCCCATCAGTTTTCCATCCGTATTTTTTCTGATATTCCTTGGAAAAATTATCATATTGTTGTCTCTGATACTGTCTAGGATATTGTAACCGCTGCAATTCTTCTATGGGGGCTGTGTTGAAGTTCATTTCTATTCCTATAAGTGCATCGTTGTAATACCTGCCTAAGCAATAGACTTGGTGTGTGTACGGTTTACTGTTGCTTATCTGCCATCTTAATGTAGCTGCTCTTTTCCCGGTAATGTTATTGATTACTGTAGCAGTATAAAAGTCCTTGCCCTCTCCCTTTGTATCACCGCCTATTACATAGTGGTAGCCCGGCTGAACATCCTCATACATTGTGATTACTCCGGCCTTGTCTGGTGTCCATGTAATTTTTTCATCAATAATTTTGCCTTTAGTGTCTCCATTATCCCATTGAAAACTGAATCTACCTTTTGCTGGGGGCTCTGTACTATAAAGTTTTTTCAATTCTTCCAGTCTCATTTCAACTTTCTGAACCGGGAATACTGGCCGGCCTGTAGATAGGAATGCCTCTTTAGGATATGAAGGGTTCTCCTGTTTCATTAAATCTACACTACCGTTACAGTCATTTCTTAATTTCCATCTGTACCATTTTATCTGTGCTGCAGATAGATTGAATAGGTCCACTATGCTAGTTTCGTATTCGCTGAGATTAGACATTATTTCTCTTTCTTCTTCTTTAGTTTCGCATGGTATCTGGTAATCAATATAATCGTGCCATGCAAAAAACATTGGTACCCAGTCATTCTCTCCGGCAACCGCTGAATCCCACAACTCTTTAAAAGCATTGTAGCCATTAGCTGTGCTCTCAATAATAACCATAGTTCCCGGTATAGAAGGTACCGCCTGCTGAATACCTGCAAGCTGTGTTTTTGGGTTCCCTTGATAAAATGCAAACTCTGATAAATGAACATAGTAAAAAGTATCGGACCTTCCTATACTGTCTGAACCTGCTGTCTGGATTTTAATCTTACTGTTAAGGCCCTTCTTGTTGCCTTTATAAAATGAAGGTATGTCAAATATAAGCTCCTTTGCATTACTAGCCTTTTGTAGGGGCTTGATTTCCTCCGGTAAATTACCATACATATATTTTGCCTTGTCAAAGATAGCGGAGGTAGAATCGTCTCTGTGTGCTACTACCAAAGAGTTTCTGTTTTCCTGTGTAGCTGTCTTTTTTAATATCTTGGCCTGCGTGTAGGTAGATACTCCTTCCTGTCTCGCCTTTAATACTATTATTCTTGCTGGCTTACCTTGGAATGTTAGTTCCTCTATCTTAGCATCTATCTGTTGCTGTATTGCGTTGGGTTCAAAACATACTGCCTCACCGTTTTTGTTGACTATTTTTATGTATTCCTTGAAAAATAATAAGTCATTCTCTAAGGCTGCGGCTCTGCGTTTTCGGGTTTCTATTTCTTTCAGGAGGGCTAGTTCTTTAATTAAATCTTCTCTCATATCTCTCCTTCATGTACATAGACAAAGTAACTTTCACAGTTCTTCTTAGTCATTACATCACCTTCTTTGCATTGTAGGTTTTCCATCTAGAATCATCCTTAGTCCATGAATACTTCTTGAGTTCATTTTCAAATATTCCCCAGAATCTATCATCGTCTTTAAAACTCATTAGTTTATCCGACTTCTTCCAAATGGTATAGCAGATACTTTTCTCGGTATGTCCTTCTTTCTCATATTCCTTCATTCGTGCCTTAACCTTATCCGTATAAACTACACCTATGTAATCAAAAGCCTGTAAATAACTTGTTATCTTTGTTGACATATCTAAGCCAACCTCCTTTTAATCTTCGTCTACAAGCAACATATAGCGTTCTATTACCCATGCTTGTAGTACTTTGTCCAACTGTTCTTTGCATATTAGGTATAAATCAAGGTTTATCCTGTTATTAGAGAAGTAATATAAAGGATTGAAATAGTATTCAGTAGTTCCTTTATTGTTGTGTTTAATGATAATACCTAATTTATTCATCTTAGTAAGAAATCTTCTGCCTTGCCTTAATCCCAATTCTAGATATCCACTTATCTGTTCATCTGTATATGCTTTTATTCTCCCACCATTGCCCCTGTAAGCTATCATATTAGTATCTGCATATACTTTCTTCGTAAGCCTTGTAATCTTCCCTAATTCACTGTCTGTTAGTTCCTTTGGGTACTCAACATCTTGAAATGATTTAGTGTAGTCCTTCTTATTCCAGAACAAATATCCTTCATCATCTTCAAACACACTCTTGTATTTAGATATCTGTTCACTTAACAATTCTCCATTTGGATTAGTAAGCCTTGTTGTTTTAATGTTCATGATACATCTCCTCTACGATGCACTTTTTTTGGTGCTAAATAGCTACTTTGATACCAAAAAAACGCCATTTCAAAATAGCACTTAGACTTGTTATATCAATGCTTTGCTCGTTTTGACCATGCAGATTTACCTTAGTGGTTATTACTAAATGTGCATGAAATTTATATATTATTTTTTTGTAATAGAGAAAACACTATTTATAATCTCATAAATTACAGATTATCACCATCCCACATTGAAACAGGTGCTTGTTCTGCCATGCAACCTTTAAGATTATCTGCTTCATAATAAAGCGGACAATCAGAACAATCTTCTTTATGTAACTTACATTCTTCTCTGATTAGATGATATATAGTTATCGCTTCTTCTCTTGTCATGGATTAGTCTCCTTTGTGTGAAAATGTGTTCGGTAGCTGGTAGAGGTATTTTTTTCGCTCCGCTCCCCGGCTTTGGTACCCGGTCTATGGGGGTGGGGGGGCCTGAACCTGAGCAATGGCACCGCCTCCCGGGTTCTGCTGCTGCTCCCTCCTGCCTTGGTTCTTCTGTTGTGTATGTATATATTATTATGTGTCATGCTGCATACAATGAAACAAAGGGCCCGGCCTGCTGCCGCTGTTCTAATTGAGAATAGCCGCATTAATAGGGAGATATAGCACGATGCACGATAATAGAAACGCTGCAAAGTCCGGGAACCGGTGGTATCACTCGCTTTGCAGTATGCGTTCCTATACAATGCGTTAAATGTTCATTTATCGTCATGTTTTAACGCTGGATTATTCCCCTTTGGCTGCTGCCTCTCGCATCCTTTGAACCTGCTCGGCTAGTTCCTCGTCTGTCATTTCGCTAATGTCTGCGTTTATGTTGGT
>Ga0302160_10000123_pt1 | contig 17055 bp, 6 predicted proteins | sample I_Fen_E1_3_FD_193506 | JGI IMG/M metagenome (GOLD analysis project Ga0302160, IMG submission 193506) | Peat permafrost microbial communities from Stordalen Mire near Abisko, Sweden - I_Fen_E1_3 | ecosystem: Environmental > Terrestrial > Soil > Wetlands > Permafrost | place: Sweden: Abisko...
CTACTAAATTGGAGATAGTTAGCATAACTGGTAGCTGTAGCCGAACTACTCCAGAAAATACCATACGTTCCACGTCCCAGTAAAGAACCATCTGCCGGATTTAAATAACCTGAATAATGAAGTCTTAACGGAGCTATAAAAGGAATACCACCATTAGTTATAACATTTGCATACTCCGTAGAAGTTGGAATACGCCAACCTCCACCAATCAATTTATTACAAGGATCATTATCCGGAACCCAATTACTATCTTCGGTGATGCTATTCCAGGTAGTCGCAGGAGTTCGGGTGGTACCATCATGCTTATATCCTTGTATGCGGTTAAATTGCCAGTACCAACCAGCAGACCTTTCCGTAGCATCACCCACCGAAGTGGCTATACTGTCTGCTCCCAAATTCTGAGTCAACCAACAGGCAGCCTTCCCTGAAAGCGTACTGCTGATAGAATGATAAGTCACCGTCTTATCTACCGGTACACCATTCAACCCGGCAACATGCTGAACTGCAAATGCAGGAGAACAACCAATAAAGGTTGCCACCGTAGGACCGTAAAATAAGCCCAGACTATTTTGAGCATAAGCACGAACGTAATAGATTCCGGCAGACAATCCCGTGATAGTTCCGCTAAAACTGCCCGTACCCGCACCCTGAGGCATAGGATTATCGGATATAGAAGGATTACCCGTGCTGTCCCAACAAAAACCACGTGCCTGGATAGGATTACCACCATCAGGAGTAACAGCAGCAGCGATCGTTACGGAGGTTTGGGTCATTCCGGAGAAAAGAACCTTACTTACCGAAGGATTAGTTACAATTACACTGTCTCGCAAACAACGGATAGAGAATCCATGCGATTTATAACTATCATACATTACACCTGAACCTCCACTAAACTGAAGATAAGATGCATAATTGTTCGCCTTCTTACTACTACTCCAGAAAATTCCGTAAGAACCACGACCCGCAGGTGAACCGTCGGTATAATTCAAATAACCACTCTGGTGAAGATGTAAAGGAGTCGCAAATGGAATACCACCATTGGCTATCACATTCGCATATTCGGTTGAAGTTGGAATACGCCAACCGGTACCCAATAACATATTGCAGGGATCATTAGATGGACTCCAGTTTATGGTATCGGCAATATTGGTAGCCCAGGTGAGCGGAGTACGAACGGTTCCCGTGAGTTTATATCCCTGAATACGGTTAAACTGCCAATACCAACCGGCGGCTCTTTCGGTTGCATCAGTGGCTGAAGTAGCCAGGGTGTCAGCACCCAGATTTTGCGTGATCCAACAACGGGCTGCTCCAGAATAAGAACTACTTACGGAATGATAAGTCACCGTCTTTGTTACCGGAGCACCATTGAGCCCTTCGGCATGCATCACCGTAAAGCTGGGAGGACAAATCCGGAAGGAGGTCACCGTAGGGCTATACGAGGTGCCCACACTATTAGTGGCAAAGGCTCGAATATAATAAACCGGACCTTCAACCAAACTGCTTATTGTTCGCGTAAAGCTTCCTTTGCCAGCTCCCGCATGTAAAGTATCGTTTGCCATAGTAGGCATACCGGTAGTATTCCAACAAAATCCACGAACCGTAACTGAGTCACCACCATCGGCTATCACCGAAGCTAAACCATCTCCTGAGTTAAGGGTCATATTAGACATCACCACACTACCTAACTTAGGACGGATTTTCATCGTTGTCAGGCTATCCAGATTTCCATAGCCCGTACCTTTACTGTTGATCGCAAAAGCTTTTACATAGTATTTTGTCCCCGGATCTAACCCTACAAGGCTATCAGTATAAGTTCCTATCGTATCCCGGATATGATTAAAGGCTTTGGGACTACCCACCGTTGTAAAATCACGGTAACGGCTCCAGCAAACACCACGATCGGTGATTGGCATACCACCGTCGTCGGTAATATTACCTCCACTGATAGCAACAATACTATCAACTGAAGAAGGTCTGAGGGTAGTAAGTGTTGGTAGTCTCACGGGCAAAGTCGTAAACTGAATCATACTGCCATAACCTGTACCTACCGCATTGGTGGCATAAGCACGAACATAATAAGTCCTATTGGGGGTCAGCCCCTTCATATTGGCGATAAAAGAACCAATCGTATGTGCTGTGGTATCAACTGTTTTGGTAGAAAGAGATATGTCCGGATCCGGAGAAGTTCCCCAACAGATTCCTCTGGCAAGGATACGCGAGCGACCATCAGAGGTGACTTCTCCCCCACTGGTAGCCACCGTAGCAATTATTTTGGTGGCTGGAGTAGTAGCTGACAGACTTGGGATATTATTAGTCAGAATTGTAATTTCCGGACCATAAGCTGTACCTATTTTGTTGATCGCATAGGCACGAACATAATAAAGTGTATTCGGTTGAAGACCGGTTATGTTAGCTGTATAAGGATCATTGTCTGAACCGTTATAGGTATGCGCGTTATCGGTAGTGGGATTGGTTTTCGTATTCCAACAAACGCCCTTTAACGTGACTATGGCTCCACCATCACTAATTATCTCTCCTCCACTTATCGCATTCGAACCGGCTGTTTCAATTACCGGAATTGTATTTAATACCGGAGAAGTGGGGAACAAAGTAACTGTGACCAGATTTCCATAGCCTGTTCCAACACTGTTGACTGCATAAGCTTTGATATAATAAAAAATTCGCTGCTTTAGTCCCGTAATTATGCTGGTAAAAGATCCCGTACCCGAACCGTTGATGGTTCGGTTGACTGTTACCGTATCCGGATTGAAGTTCAGATTGGTGCTCCACACAATACCTCGGGAAATGACCGGTGCACCGTTGGCGGTAGTGATCTGACCTCCGGTGGTAACTGAACTCAGGGAGGTGATCGTAGCATAGGTAGTAGTAAGAATCGGAATAGCAGGAGGAGTGGTAAAGCTGACCTCATTTCCATATGAAGTTCCTTCACTGTTTACCGCATAGGCACGCACGTAATAGGTTGTACCCGGAGTGAGGTTCGTCAGGAAACTGTGAATGCTATCATGTGATACCGCATCTCCACTGGTCTTTGTGAAAAGACCGGTCGTGGGACCTGAAGTGGTATTCCAACAAACACCCTGATTGGTGATCGGGGTTCCACCATCAGTCTGAATAACTCCTCCCCCACTGGCGGTGGTGCCTAAAGCATCCGGAGATACACTTTCGGTAGTCAAAACCGGAAGATCGTAGGTGGTAAAGCTCAGCTCATTTCCAAAAGCAATACCCACACTGTTGGTGGCATAAGCACGAATATAATAGGTAGTGCCTCGTTTTAGACCGGTCATGGTAGAAGAGAAGCTACCAAGACCCATCGCTCCATCCAGATTTTTATTATGAACTACCGTATCGGGTCTAAAGCCGGGGTATTTACTCCACACCATACCACGGGTCAGAATCGGTTCGCCTCCATTATCGGAGATCGTTCCTCCGGCAGTACCGGCCGTGCCCGAGATATTACTCACCGAACTGGTGGTCAGCGTTGCTAATTTTGGGGGATCTGTAATAAAACTCAACAGATTACCATAACCGGTACCGGCCACATTTACCGCATAAGCTTGTACATAATAAGTGGTACTGCCTTTCAAACCCGCCAGCAGGCTGGTAAAGGAGGTACTGCCTACTCCATCGCTGGTTCTGTTTACCGTTACCGTATCGGGATTAAAGCCGGGGACTTTACTCCACACAATCCCTTTCGCACGAATCGGAGCACCCCCGTCATCAATAATAGTTCCTCCACTGGAGGCTTTCGTCGGACCGTTGGAAATGGCGGTTTGGGTACTCAGCACCGGAAGCGTCGGAGTCTTAAAGTTCATCTGCGCACCATAGGCCGTACCGACTGAATTGACCACATAAGCCCGCACGTAATAGGTCGTATTGGGCAACAGGCTGGGCATATTATCCACAAAGGTACCGGTAAAATAACCGGTTTGAGCGGTATGAGCCACTGAAGCCGAAGGAACAAAGTCCGGGGTAGTACTCCAGTAAATACCCCGGGTGGTGACCATGGCTCCACCATGACTGATAATATTACCTCCGGCTGAACCACTCACCGAGGAGGTGGCAACAGGGGTCGTAGTCAAAATGGTGGCTAACATCGGAGGTTGGGTCGTAAAGCTCTCCACCTGACCGTAACCGGTACCAACACTGTTGGTGGCATACGAACGGACATAATAGGTGGTACTACCCATCAGTTCTGTAAGGGTCTTGATAAACAAACCGTAGGCTGAACCACCGTTGAGATAATTATCAGCAATGGTGGGTGAATTGCTCGTACTCCAGCAAACACCACTATCCAAAATGGGTTGTCCACCGTTAGAAACGATAGTACCCCCGGTATTAACCGTTACATTGGTTATAGAATAAGGAACCGTGGTGGTTAACTCCGGTACACTGAAAGTAGTAAAGCTTACTTCATTGCCCGCATAACCGGTACCGGCATTGTTTGTGGCATAGGCACGGGCATAATAGGTCGTAGCCGGAAGTAAGGAACCAAAGGTGGAGTTAAAATTGCCATCACCCGAAAGGATCGTTTTGTTGGGAGAAGTTATGCTGGGAATAAAACCGGAAATGGTACTCCACAAAATACCTTTGGAGAGGATCGGAGCTCCCCCGTCACTATTTATGATTCCTCCACAGGTTCCCGTTGTGCCATTTCTACCACTACCCACAACGGTAGTAGTCAAAATAGGATTATCCGGGGGAAGGGTCGTGAAAACTTCCTGTTGACCATAATGGGCTCCGGTGTCATTCAGGGCATAGGCACGAATATAGTAGGTGGTGCTACCGGTCAGATAGGACAGGCCATGGATAAATTCGCCAATACCGGGACCACCAATCGTATTGGGATCATTACCCATGACTGGATTACCCGTGCGATTCCAACAGATGCCACTACAATAGACACTGAAACCACCATCGCTGAGTATATTACCTCCACTCTGAGCACTGGCACTGGTGATAGCAGTAGCTGGCTTGGTGGTGATGGAAAAAGCATTGAAAGTCCGGAAATTGATTTCAGCACCATAAGAGGTGCCCAACCCATTGATAACATACGCTCTCACATAATACATCGTATTGGGAGTTAAACCGCTGATTCCGGAGCCGTAGCTTCCGGTAAAAGAACCGGTCTCGGAGGTATGAGACACACTGGCTGAAGGTGTAAAACCGGAAGTGGTACTCCAGTAGACACCGCGAGTGGTAACAGGAGAACCACCGTGGCTAACAATCTTTCCACCCATAGTGGCCGTAGTAGGAGAAGTGGCTGTCGGTTGAAGGGTCTGAATAGTGGCCAGCATCGGAGCCAGCGTGGTGAAGGTCTCCACCTGACCATAGGATAGTCCCAGGCTGTTTTTTGCATAAGCACGAACATAATAGGTGGTATTACCCATCAGTTCAGTAATCGTACTACTAAAAATGATTCCGCCTGCGTTGAGCTGATGTTCATCATTGATGGTGGGGAGTGTAGTGGTACTCCAGCAAACACCACTCTCCAAAATACCCAGACCTCCTGTAGAGGTGATATTACCACCGGTGGTAGTTCCTACATTGGTCGTGGAAAAGGGAACCAGCGTAATGACCGTAGGCTTATCGCAAGTGGTAAAACTAAGTTCATTGTCTGCATAGCGTGTACCAACATCATTCGTGGCATAAGCCCGAAAGTAATAAGTAGTACCCGGAGTCAGGTTGGTAAGCGTGGAACTAAAGTCACCCTCACCGGTGAGTACTGTTTTATCTACAGAGGTAATCGTGGGGGTAAAACCCGAAGTGGTACTCCACAAGATTCCTTTACTGAGTATCAAAGCACCACCATTACTAGTTAGTTGACCGCCACAAGAAGCACTGGTACCTGTATCAGCACTCTTACCACCGGTACTCATGATATCGGGGTAAACAGGTGGCAAGGTGGTAAAAGTCTCATTAGCGCCATAAGCAATGCCCGCAGCATTGATCGCATAGGCTCTTATGTAATACGTGGTACTACCCAATAAAGTAGTAATGGCATCCGTAAAATCACGGATACCGGTACCACGCGTGGTGTGAAGGTCTGCAATCGTAGGATCGACACTCGTACTCCAGCAGATACCACTCTGAGTAACCGGACGACCACCATCATTGAGAATAGATCCTCCACTCTCTGTCCCAACGCTACTTACTGAAGTTGCAGGTTTAGTGACTATAGAGGCAAAGGTATAAGTCGAAAAAGACAAATCGTTACCATAACTGGTGCCACGGCTATTAATCGCATAAGCACGGAAATGGTAGGTAGTATGGGGAGACAGTCCTCCCAGATCTCCGGAGAAACCGCCGGTACCACTACCCAGTGCTGAGATAACAACAGACACACCCGGATCGCCAATCACCGGATTTAAACTGCTACTCCAGCAAAAACCTCTTTCACGGATAGCATCTCCCCCATCATCGCCCACATTACCAAGCATAGTTACCGAAGAAGTGGTTATATTGATCGCATCGGTCGTTGAAACGGCCGGGTAACCGGAAATCGGAGTCGTGATACTGTCTAAATTGCCATAGGCAATGCCAATGCTGTTTAGCGCATAAGCACGGACATAGTATTTGGTATTTTCAACCAGCCCCGTCAGATCGGCGCTAAAAGAGCCGTTGCCTTGTCCGGAGATCACATGACTGTCTGCATGCGTTGGAATACCCACACTACTCCAGCAAAAACCGCGTTCGCTCACCAAAGCACCGCCGTTATCCAGCACATTACCCGTGGCAGCCGCGATAGCCCCGACACTGGAGGTAGCTCCGTGCGTAACCTGAACATTGGTGGTTGCCACATGCGAAAGCTCCGGAGCTAAGGTAATCAGACTATCCAGACTTCCATAGGCGGTGCCTACACTGTTGATGGCGTAAGCACGGATATAGTATTTTTTACTGCCTAGTAAATTGATTATCGTATCGGAAAAACTACCGATATCACTGCCCATGGACTTCAGGCTATCTGCAAAGGCAATCGTTGGATTAGGCCGCAGACTCCAACAAACTCCGCGCGAGGTCACCGGTTCACGACCATCATCGCTGATGTTACCTCCTACAATAGCATGCATATTACTAACCCCTACCGGATGAGCGGTCGTTAAAGTGGGAAGGGCAGCTGTCAGTAAGCTGTCTAAATTACCATAAGCAACACCGGCACTATTTATCGCATAAGCACGGACATAATAGGTTAAGCCCGGAGTAAGACCACTCAGAGAGCTCGAGTAGACACCCGTACCATCACCCAGAACAGCATCGGAGGTTTTAGTCGTTAAATTGATTGTGGGGTTTGGAAGCGTATCCCAACAAACACCACGGGCGGAAATTACCGTATAACCGCTATTGGTGATCTCACCACCCCCATCGGCAGTAGTGCCACCGGTAGTAACAGGGGGAGTGGTAACAATAGTGGTCAAAGAAGAGGTCACAAAACTGGACTCGGTACTATAACCTATTCCCGCTGAATTGACCGCATACCCTTTGATATAATAAGTTGTTCCCTGTAAAAGATCGGTAAGGGTAGCTACAAAGCTACCGATATCAGTAGGGGTAATCGTAGAAGAGGGAACATAGGTTAATGCCGAACTACCGGCAACACGATAACAAATTCCACGGGCTGTGACCAGTGCTCCTCCGTTATTCATGATTGTGGACATAGCTGTAGCTGAATTACCCGTAGTACTTAAAGCTTTGGCATTGGACAAAAACTTGGGGACTACCGGAGCGGGTGTGGTAAAAACAATCAAATTACCATAGGCTGTACCGGCGACATTCACGGCATAAGCCCGGATATAATAGGTCGTATTACCCAACAACCAGTCTAAGGTACTGGGAAAATAACCGACTCCCGAACCGTCATCGATAACCGTATGAGAATCGTCATTCAACGGATCGGACAAAGAACTCCAGATAACCCCACGATGGGTTACCGGAGAACCGCCATCGGCACTGATATCCCCTCCACTCTGCGCGGAAATACTGGTTTCTTCACTGACCGGCAAGGTGATAATCGTGGGAGAAGCTATAGGAGTCGTAAAAACAACATCCTGACCATAAACAAGGCCCAAACTGTTGACTGCATAGGCGCGAACGTGGTAGCTGGTATTAGGCAACAGGCCTGTGATAAGGTCTGTGAAAACACCTATTCCGGAACCTGTGCGTATACTGCGGGTTTTGGAGGTCAACAGGGTATCCGGATTAGCATCCGGACTCCAGCAGAGGCCTGTTAAGGTTACAGGGGAACTGCCATTGCTCACCACATCACCACCACCGGTGGCTGTATAACCCGCAATATTGCTCGGTGCCAAGGTCGTCACAACCGCCTGACAGCTCACATCAAGCCAAAGGCTACCGGTATAATAACGAATAGAACGGGAGGAGGCGTTAATATAAAAAGCACCGGCGCTTAAACCCGACCCCGAAGGATCGCTCGTTAAGACCGGCAACTTCACCGTCTTGACATCAACACCACTACTAAAACTGCTATTCAAAGAAAAGGCACCACCAGGCATATCAACCATTTTGGACCACATGTTGCCATTATACACCATAACGGCATTGGAACTGGTGGAATAGTAAATTGTTCCCGAAACTAACAAACCGCTCGGGGCAGCTCCGAAAACAGGAAGAAAAGGAATGCCGTCTTTGACTACAAAATAGTCCTGGGCGGTGGCGGCACTGATATTGGTAGTACATAAGCTCTCCCAAACAGAACCGGTATAAATTAAAGGCTTGGAATCGCTACTGCTAAAGATTAGCATCCCCGTTTGAGGAGTCGTGATCGTACTGGGATCAACGATCGGAAGATGGGGTAGCTCCCCTACTACCCTAAAATAACTCTGGCCCAATACCAAACTGAAGTCGGATACCAGGACTAGCAATAGTACTATGTAGAGTAGTCGTCTCAATTCTTAGATGCTAAAACTTTGTGGCAATTTATACAGAGGGATATACATGCGACTAAAACAGATGTAAAGTTTAGTCAAAAGAAAGCTAAAGATATTAAAAGAATATGATCAACCTAACTTAGTACCAAAAACTTAACTAAATTTAATCATTAAAGCGTGAGATTACTCAAGAACAAGCTGTCTCGAAAATAAACTCGTTAAACTCAAGGATTTTTTTTGTATTATCAACGACAAATTTATGTAGCATAACCTGCAGCCGCATCCTGACACAAAGCGCGAACCGGAAAAACCGACTCGCACTTTGTGCAACCAAGCTATAACTATCATTGTCAGAATCCAGTCGGGTGCATCCTTATCAGTTTCATTCTTCCCAAGACAGGCAAACGAACATTGGGATACGACCTATAAAAGAAGGAGTGAACCGTTAATCCACCTAATCGATAAAATTCAATAATTGACAATTAAAAAAAAGTCCCTAAGTTATTTACATAACTTAGGGACTTTCAGAAAACTGTTGCCAAAGTCCATAGACCATAGTCTATAGTCGGTGGACTAAAATAAAATTTTTATTTTCTCCACAATTTACTCATATCTTCCAGTGTTTTTCCTTTGGTTTCGGGAACCATTTTCCAAACAAACAAGGCAGAAAGAACCGACATTACCCCATACAAACAATAGGTAAAGGTAATGCTGAATGCTTCGAGGCTTGGAAAGGTGGATGAAACCACAAAGTTGGCAATCCACTGTGCCGCAACAGCAATAGCCACTGCTTTTCCACGTACGGTGTTCGGAAAAATTTCCGAAATCAACACCCAACAAATTGGTCCCCACGACATCATAAACGAAGCCGAGTAGATAACGATAAAGATCAGGGTACTTACACCGATAATGTGCAGATAAGCCAGCAAACCGATGGCAAACATACCTACTGCCATACCAGTAGAACCGATAATAAGCAAAGGTTTACGTCCGAATTTGTCTACCGTAAAGATTGCCACCAGTGTAAAGACGATGTTTATAAAGCCCATAATGACGGTTTGATACATAGCAGCATCGTTTCCGAATCCAAGACCTTTAAAGATAGTAGGTGCATAATATAGCACCACATTGATACCTACCACTTGTTGAAAAACCGAAAGCAGCACGCCAATGATCAATACCTTCCAACCGTAAGCCAGCACTTTTTCCACTTTTTCGTGGGCACTGCCTTTAATGTCTTTTAAAATCTCGCTGGCTTTGTTTGTTCCGTTTATTTTACCCAGAATATGCAAGGCTTTGTCTTCTTGTCCGATCAAAGCCAGATGGCGGGGAGTTTCGGGAACAAAAATCAGCAAGAATCCAAACAAAGCTGCCGGAACAGCATTGGAAGCAAACATATAACGCCATCCGTGAGAGTCAATCCATTCTACCGATTGACCTTTGGTGATAAAATAATTGACAAAATAAACCACCAGCATACCAAAGATAATGGCAAATTGATTCCACGAAACCAGTTTACCCCGAATTTCGGCCGGTGCAATTTCGGCAATATACATTGGGCAAATGGCAGAAGCCAGCCCCACGCCTATCCCACCGATAACGCGATAGATATTAAAAGCTATAAGCACGGGAACCGAGCCGTCGCCTTTCTGAAAGAAAAATATTTCGGGATAAGCAGCGCCGCAAGCCGAAATGAAAAACAGAATGGCAGCTAACAACAAAGAGTTTCTGCGTCCCAGTTTTTCGGCAAAAACTCCCGACATGGCACTACCGATAATACAACCGATCAATGCACTGGAAACCGTTGCTCCGTGGTAGAATGTAGCCATACTACCGAAAGTCGCTTCGTTCAGATGAAAAACCGTTTTCAATGAATCGACAGCTCCCGATATAACAGCCGTATCATATCCGAATAGCAATCCACCCAGCGTAGCCACCAGGGTAATGCCGAAAATATATAATTTACTTCCGCTTTGAGTGTTCATTTTTTTTTAGATTTAAGAACAAAGAGCAAAGACAAAAGACAAAGAGTAGAGAGCAAAGGGTAAAGAACGAAAGAAGATTACTTCTAATGATCTTTTATCTTATACCCGTTGTCTTTACTCTTTGTTCTTTGCTCTTTTATCTGATTAAATATACATATTCACAATTGCTTCGTAAAGCTCTTGTTTTCCGCTGATCTGTTTTGGTTCAGCTTTCGATTTGGCATAAGCAACTACTTCTTCGAAAGACAATTTTCCTTCTTCGAATTCTTTACCTTTACCTGAATCATAAGATGCATAACGGTCAGAAACCATTTTTTTGTAAGGAGATTTTTCCAAAATAGCTGCTGCAGCTTCCAATGCGCGAGCCATTACATCCATACCCGAGATATGAGCAATGAACAAGTCATCCAAATCGGTAGAGTTACGACGAATCTTAGCATCGAAGTTAGTACCGCCACCTTGCATTCCACCACCTTGAAGAATAACCAGCATAGCCTGAGTCAATTCATAAATATCGATAGGGAACTGATCGGTATCCCAACCGTTTTGAACATCACCGCGGTTAGCATCAATAGCACCAAGCATACCTGCATCCACAGCACATTGAAGTTCGTGTTCGAAAGTATGACCGGCTAATGTAGCGTGGTTTACTTCAATGTTCACTTTGAAATCTTTTTCCAAACCAAATTCTTTCAGGAAGCCAATAACTGTTTCGGTATCCACATCATATTGATGTTTCATTGGTTCCATTGGTTTTGGTTCAATCAGGAATACGCCTTTGAAACCTTTTGCACGGGCATAATCGCGTGCTTTGGTCAACATGGTACCCATGTGTTGTTTTTCACGTTTCATATCAGTGTTCAACAACGACATATAACCTTCGCGTCCTCCCCAGAAAACATAAGCTTTACCACCCAGTTCGATAGTTGCATCCATAGCATTTTTAATCTGAACCATTGCACGGGCTGCTGCATCAAAATCAGGATTTGTGCTGGCTCCGTTCATATAGCGTGCATGCGAAAATACATTGGCAGTACCCCACATCAGTTTAATACCTGTTGCAGCTTGTTTTTCTTTTGCATAAGCCACAATAGCTTTCAGATTAGCTTCATATTCTTCAATGCTGCTACCTTCGCTAATCAAATCGATATCGTGAAAACAGTAATATTCGATACCCACTTTTTGCATAAATTCAAATCCTGCATCCATTTTGTTTTTAGCAGCCTGCAATGCATCGGCAGCTCCTACCCATGGGTGATTTTGTGTTCCGCTTCCAAATGGATCACCACCTTCGGCACACAATGAATGCCACCAGGCCATACAGAATTTAAACCATTCTTTCATGGGTTTACCATAAACTACTTTTTCGGCATCATAATGATGAAATGCCATCGGATTCTTACTGTCTTTTCCTTCAAATTTAATTTTTTCCACAGATGGGAAATACTGTTTTGTACTCATAATAGTTTTTTTTAGTTATTTATTATATGTTATTTGCCTTCCGGCGTCATTGATTGTTATTGTTGTACAACTAACTATCACATTAGTATATTATCACATCAAATGAATTTGATCCATCGATTATAAGCTTCCATGCTTACAGCTATGTTTTCGGGTTCAGGAGTTACCACAATGATTTTTTTCAAGGTAGCAAATGCTTCTTCTGCATTTTTGTATATCCCCGCTCCTATCCCTGCACCACGAGCTGCGCCCACCGAACCGTCGGTATTGTACAATTCGATAGTAGCTCCGGTTATATTAGCCAAAGTCTGACGGAAAATAGGACTCAAAAATAAGTTGGCATGTCCGGCACGAATGGTTTTGGTTTCAATACCCATTTGATTCATAATGTCCATACCGTATTTAAACGAAAAAGCAATTCCTTCGTGAGCTGCACGTGCCAAATGCGCTTTAGTATGGCGGTTGAAATTGATACCATGGATAGAGCAATTTGGTTCCCTATTGCCGAGCACGCGTTCCGCACCATTTCCAAAAGGAATAATGCTTACTCCTTCGCTTCCAACCGGAATCTGAGCTGCCAGTTCGTTCATCTCGCCATAACTCATTCCTTCGGGAGCCACGTTATTTTTAATCCAGGTATTCAGAATGGCTGTTCCGTTGATGCATAGCAATACACCTACGCGAGTTGCCTCTTTGGTATGATTGACATGTGCAAAAGAGTTTACGCGGGACTGCGGATCGTATTTGGCATCATCATTAACACCGTAAACCACACCCGATGTACCACCTGTAGCAGCTATTTCACCCGGATTCAATACATTTAATGATAAAGCGTTGTTTGGTTGATCGCCGGCACGGTACGTTACCGGAGTTCCAACAGCCAAACCAAGTTCAGCAGCAATGTCAGCTTTCAGAGTTCCCTGTTGACCAAATGTGGGTACTATTTCTGGTATTAAAGCTGTATTGAAACCATAGTAATCATACAGGAACTTAGCAGGCGATTCATCTTTGAAATCCCAGGCAATACCTTCGGATAGCCCCGAAGCCGTAGTGCAGGCTTTTCCGGTCATACGCATAGCTAGATAATCGCCCGGCAACATATAATATTTTGCTTTGGCAAAGTTTTCAGGTTCGTTCTCTTTTACCCAGGCTAACTTAGACAGAGTAAAGTTTCCAGGTGAGTTCAACAAATGCGACAGACAGGTTTCACTCCCGATTTCATTAAAAGCTTTTTCACCATAAGGTACGGCACGGCTATCGCACCAGATAATAGAATCACGAATTGCTTTTTGATTTTCATCAACAAGTACCAGACCGTGCATCTGATAAGAAATACCAATGGCTTTAATGGCCGATGAGTCGGTACCAAATTCGGATAGAACAGCTTCTGTAGCCAGCTTCAGGTTAGTCCACCAGGTTTCAGTGTCCTGCTCAGCCCAACCGGATTTCACCGATTTTATTTCCATTTCTTTTTTTGGAAAAAATGCACTCGAAACGCATTCTCCCGTCTCTGCATTTACCAAACTCGCCTTTACCGACGAGCTACCTAAGTCATAACCTAATAAGTACATATATAAAAGGATTAAACAACCCCCAGCCCCTAAAGGGAAGGAAGAACAATTAGTATTATTATATTTTTATTCAATAAATGAATCATTCCAATAGATTAAAAATGACTATATTCAATTAATTCCCCTTTAGGGGTTAGGGGTCATTTTTTCTTCTTATCAAACTTATAAAGTCTTGCCGCCCGATGCGGTACACCCTCTTCCATTTCATCAAGCGGAATCACATAAGGCATTTGAGCCACCTTTTTCTGAAAATTACGAACATCGGAGTTTGTTTGATGAACTGTGTTGTACAAAGACCGAAGTTGTGAAACCGTAAACTTACGCGGTAACAGTTCAAAAAGCAAATGCGGCTCTATATCCAGATTATGCCGGACATGCTCTAATCCTTTATTAATAATTTCAGCATGGTCAAAAGCCAGATTCATTTCCGCAACTTCGTTCAAATCATACCAATTAGCCTGTGTGTTATCTGATTTTACCTGAATTTTACGATCTATCTTGATCAACGCCACATAGGCCACTGTAACAATGCGGCGAATCTTCATCTGCATTGTGTTTTCAAGCCACAAAATATCGCGTGGATTCTTAGTCCTGTTGGGTCCTCCGAAACTACGGAACTGACTCAGATAAATATTCTTCAAACCGGTAAGTTCTGTCAATACTCGCGAAGCGGCATCATCGAGATCTTCATCATTCAAAATAATACTTCCGGGAAGCTTTTTATCATTATACAATTCATTCCGTTCTGTAATGCTTCGTTCGATCAGCAGAACCTTAAGCTGATCTCCATCAAAACCAAACACTACACAGTCTACCGAAACATGTGGATTGTATATATTTTCACTCGACATTTATTCTCTCTGTTTTGTTTTACGACACAAAAATAGCATATAGTTTTATATTATTATCATACAAAAACCATGTTATAAAACACATTATCAAGAATTTGAATACTGTATTTATTACAATATCAACAACGTATTTACTGTATTATATACAATAAGTCATTTAGATCCGAATTTGCTAAATTAGCGTATATAAAACAATTGAAGCTTTCATAGGAAATGAAAGCTTCGAAGAGACGATTACAATAAGGGGTAAGCAAAAATTCAATTGCTCTGTATACAAAAAAATAGACGTTCAAATTGAATGATCGCCTATTTTAATCGAAATTATTACATATAAGTAAGAAACAATATTTAATGATCTGTTTTCAGAAAACAAAGTGTAGATTTACAATCTTACAATTTGTAACCATTTACTTGTAACTACTTATATTATACCAGCTTCTCCATAGTCAACCACAATTTATCATCCGGAGGTACCGGAGCTGTAATTTGGATCAGTTGTTTTGATACCGGATGAATAAATTCCACATTACGAGCATGCAAGCTGATTCCTCCGTTAGGATTTGAACGGGCAAAGCCATACTTCAGGTCGCCTTTTATAGGACAACCCATCTTAGCCAGTTGGCAACGGATCTGATGATGCCGACCGGTTTCCAGATGTACTTCCAGTAAATAATAAGTGTCGGAATGCGCAATAAGTTTATAGCTTAACGCTGCCGCTTTTGCATTTGGTACCATCTTGTCGTGCGCCACAGATTTGTTCTGCTTTTCGTTACGCAGTAGAAAGTGTTCCAGTCTGCCTTCGGGGTTAACCGGCTTTTCTTTCACAATAGCCCAATAAGTCTTCTTCACCTCTTGAGTACGAAACATTTCGTTGAGTCGGGTCAGCGCTTTGCTGGTTTTGGCAAACAGCACTACCCCACTTACAGGACGATCGAGCCGATGCGTTACACCACAAAACACTTCACCCGGCTTATTGTATTTTTCCTTCAAATAACGTTTAATGGTTTCCGAAAGTGGTTCGTCGCCGGTTTTATCCCCCTGAACTATTTCCGAACAGGTTTTATTGACGGCTATTATGTGGTTATCTTCGTAGAGAACGGTCATATTTTTGATGTGATGATGAAGTGATGTGGTGATACGATGATGTGGTGATGTGATGATACGTTGATGTGATGATGTGGTGATGTGATATGATTTGATCATATCGCGATATCATGACGTGCTAATATGGTTATAAACACTACACATCATCACATTGGTAAATCATCACATTATCAAATTAGTATATCATCACATCATATAATTTGTCTTTGTCTTACAGCTTCATAAATCAACACTCCTGCTGCTACCGAAACATTCAATGAATCAATTGTCCCAAGCATAGGAATGCTCACCATTTCGTCACACAGACGTAAATGATCGGGATTAACCCCTTCGTCTTCGGCACCCATAATAATAGCAATCGGTTCAGTCATGCCGGCTTCGGTATAGTTTTTAGTAGCCTTTTCACTGGCAGCTACAATTTTTATTCCGGAAGAAACAATGAATTTCAATGCATTTCCAAGATTTTCTTCCCTACAAACCGGAATAGACAATAATGCTCCGGCAGAAGTTTTAATTGCATCGGCAGTGATTGAAGCACCACCTTTCGTTGGAATAACAATGGCATCTACTCCGGCACACTCGCAGGTACGGGCTATTGCTCCAAAGTTACGCACATCGGTTACACCATCCAGCACCACAATAAACGGCATACGCCCCTCTTCGTATATTCCCGGAATAATATCTTCTATACGTTGATAAGCCACCGGAGAAATAAATGCAATGGCACCCTGATGGTTTTTCATGGTCATTTTATTTAGCTTTTCGAGCGGAACATACTGAACTGGAATTTGCAAACCATTCAAAGCTGCAAATAACTCCCGCGACAATTCACTAGTCATATCGCGACGCATCAGTATTTTATCTATTTCTTTTCCTGCCTGAATAGCTTCTATCACAGCACGAATACCGAAGATCATGTCCTTCTCAGGACGTTGTTTATTTTTATAGTTTATCATTTTATTGCTGCTAATTATTTACTTTATATATAGCCTTTCAGGCATTGTTTTTCTTTATTTATTGATGTATATGATCAGTTATCATTCATCAGTTTAAATTTATCAAGCAGCCAAAATATCAATGACATGACAACACCCACAATAGCTGCAAAAGCCATACCTTTAAGCTGCACCGATCCAATATTAACAGCAGCTCCACTTACACCGACCACAAAGGTAATGGC